>Ga0075421_100002878_pt1 | contig 20562 bp, 18 predicted proteins | sample SoiMetdeltSBSDD5_FD_75292 | JGI IMG/M metagenome (GOLD analysis project Ga0075421, IMG submission 75292) | Bulk soil microbial communities from a Populus tree surrounding site in Tennessee, USA - Soil MetaG P. deltoides SBSDD5 | ecosystem: Environmental > Terrestrial > Soil > Tree plantation... | reverse complement strand
CAGTTTTCGCTACAATCGCCCAAATCTGGCCTCTAAGCCGTTGATTCTAAGAATGCGACCTCCTGCGCGCAAGGCAGATTCCACCGCCGTCCGAAAATGTACATTCTTAACGCCTTCTGTTTCAAACGGATACGGCGAGTTTGTTGAACGCTGTTGAACTATTTGGTCCTCGCCGGCTTTCGGCAGCTACATTTTTATCTACAAGCGGTCATGCTCCGGGGGTTCGGTCGCAGGTATTTTCGACATTATCTGCCGGAATTTTTCGTAACTCCCCTTCGCGGCCCGCTCCTTTAGCCGCTCGAACTCGACCAGTCGCTCTTCAAACGACGCCGCGAACAATTCCTCTACCGAAACGTTCTCTGTGGCGGCAACCTCCTTGGCCCGCCGGTACAATTCCTCGGAAACGTGGATAGTCAAATTCATTTCAAGCCTCCAAGCAGGGCCAGCATCTCGCTCGGGCGGATTACTTTCACGCCAAACCTCGCGGCGTCGAGGAAATCCCTGGTGTTGAAAGTGACAACCTTGGATTGAGCCCGGACCGCCACCTCCAGAATACGATCATCGTTCGGGTCTCGCAAGGTCGGCCTCCATTTGAAATAGATCTGCACCAACCTGGATCGACTGCAAAGGTATTCCACGAAATCGTCGATGTCCGCCAGGTTCAGGCTCGTTCCCACGACTCCGCCTTTGAGTACGGCCTCGTACTCAAGGGCCAGCGCGGGCGAAATCACCGGACGCCAGCGCCGGTCTTCGAGCGACTGAAGCAACCGATATGAGGCCCCCAGGCTGGATCGAAAGGCGGCCACCAGCACATTAGGGTCAAGCACGACTTCAATCATGGTTAGCGCGCCGGCACGAATTGATCTGGCATCCGTCTAATACCCCAATGCCGCACCTCTCGAATCGCGCTCCTCGCATACTTGCACAGTTTCATCCGATCGCGCCACCACCCGGAGCTTGGAAATCCTCGCTCTGCGCCAACAGATCGCCCTATTTAAGCGCAAACACCTTTAAGCGCAAACACCGCCGGCCACGCTTCAGCCGCGCAGACGCTTGTTCCGAGTGGTCCCTCTCGTGCTGTTTCTTCGTGATCGACTACCATCGGCGCAAGATTCTGCCCTTCATTGTTACAGACCACCCAACCGCCGGCTGGATTTGCCACCGATTGCTTGCAGCCGCTTCGTCCTTAGCAGTCGCCACTCTGGGACAATAAATCTGTGCGACGAGTACCCGTCGAATCCACGACTCTGATCTCAGTTGGCTATGACTCCGGCTCGGTAACATTAGAGTTGTAATTCCGGAGCGGAGCCGTGTATCAGTACTTCGGCGTGCCAGAACGAGTCTTTCAGGACCTCGTGCAGGCGGAATCGAAGGGCGCTTACTTCAATCAAAATATTCGCGACAGGTATCCCTACAATCTGATCCGCGACGCTACTCGAACAGGCGACCTTTGAAGGCTGAGGCTCTCCAGTAAAATGTGTTGGTGCTCTTCCCATTCGTCTTCGCCAGATTTTTCGTCGACCTGTGCCGGTTCGTGGGACTGTCGCTGAAATCTCGCGCTGCGCTTGCGGCTGAGAATCTATTTCTCCGGAAGCAACTAGCTCTGTATCAGGAACGCAAGGCGAAGCATCGACCCACCTCGATTGCGCTTCGCTGGACAATGACGGCTTTGGGCCGTCTCTTTTCTTGGCGAGACGCACTGGTTATCGTCAAACCCGATACTTTCGTGAGCTGGCATCGGGAGGCCTTCCGTCTTTTCTGGCGATCGAAGTCGCGCCCGTCGGGTCGTCCGGCACTGCCGAAGAACATCAGGACACTGATTCGAAAAATGGTTCGGGAGAACCCGACCTGGGGCGAGGAGCGAATCGCCGATGAACTGATGTTGAAGTTGGGCATTCGGATGTCGCCTCGGACCGTTGCGAAATACCTAGATATGGATCGGCCTCGTGGCGTCTCGAACCAACGCTGGAGGACCTTCATCCAAAATCATGCAAAGGCAATCGTCGCTTGTGATTTCTTCGTTTCCGTGACTGCCACTTTCCGGGTTTTATACGTAGTTGTCGCCATGGAGGTTGGGTCCCGGCGAATTCTCCATTTCAACGTAACCGCGCATCCAACGGCTGAATGGACGCTTCAGCAATTCCGCGAGTTCCTCCCCTTCGATCATCCGTACCGATTCGTGATTCATGACCGGGATTCGATCTTTTCGACGGGGCTCGACGCAGCCTTGGCGACCTTGGGTGTCCGGGTTCTCAAGACGCCGGCTCATGCGCCAAAGGCGAATGCATTCTGCGAGCGACTGATCGGCACGATCCGGCGAGAGTGTCTTGACTGGATGATCCCGGTCGGAGAGAGGCACCTCCGTCGGATTTTGAAGGAGTGGGTGAGGCACTATAACCGTGGACGACCCCACTCGTCGCTCGGACCTGGAATTCCGGAACCGATCCAAGCCACGGTTCCGGCCAGCGTCCACCGCCATAAGCTGCCGAAGGGTTATCGCGTGACCGCGAGGCCTGTTCTTGGTGGCTTGCATCACGAATATAGCTTGGAAAAGGAGGCTGCGTAGCGACGGACGGCATTATTGCGGACCACAGGTCATTGTAAATAAATGAGTTACTTACGTATGGTCGGGGCGGGGCGATTTGAACGCCCGACCCCCTGCGCCCAAGGCAGGTGCGCTACCAGGCTGCGCTACGCCCCGACATTTGCTGCTCTTTTGATTCTAAAACACTTTCACATGCACTGCCGGACTCAGAAGTCCCTAAAACGGGCCAATCCAAACTGTGCCATCAAACCCCACCAGTTCACCTTCACTGGGCCAAAACTCGGCCCGGTCTCATTAGCACGCCGGTTCAACTTCTCCAGCGCCTCGCGTTTCATCTTCAGTTTCATCTGTGAGTACTTTTTGAAGACCTTGGCGTTCCCCCTGTCGCAACAACCCATTCGTCCGCTGCACCGCCAGCGCTTGAACGAGTAGCGCATGTAGAGCGCAGATCGTAAATCCGGAAGTAGCGAACGCCGGCCCTTCTGAGCGTAGCATGCCATGCCGTTTTGAGCGTCTTCTGATGCCCGTCCTGGTTCTCATCGCTCGGGAACAACCACTCGTTCTTGCCGGCCAAGTCAAGCTGATTTCGGAAGGCATACAACGCCATTTGTGTCAGCGGGACTTCGGCGATTCCGTTCGGCGTTTTCGAGTCTGGAATCCACACGAGGGCCTTGTCCAGATCGACCCGCTCTTTCTTCATTCGCAGTAGTTCCTTGTAAACGCGTAGTCCTGCCTCCGTAATAATGCGGATGACGCTGTACCAACGTCTGGATGAATCGCTGGATCGGAGCTGCAAGGCGTGGAAGCGTTTCTCCGCCGCTAGACCACCTCGGAAACAGCTCACATGATCCCGTTGGAACTGGAAGAGTACGTGTCCACACAGCCGGAAGGGCACTTGATCGAAGTGCGAGACGAAAGTGGTCACCGGATCGACCCATCCCGCGATCGGGAGACTGGCGGTTACGGCTTGGGCCTCGCGTTTGCTCAACAGATTGCTCGAGCCACAACGGTCGTATTGAGGCGTCGAGCGATCTGGGCTCGGGCTCCATTTTTCGTTGCCGTCTGCCGAAGAACGGAGCCGGGCACTCGTAGATCAACTGATCGACGCGCGTCGCGACTAAAGAAGATTGATACCGGATAACTGCAGCATCCAGATGATGAGCCATATCGCTATTACTGCCGAAACAACGTAGCTGACAATCTGCATCGGAGTCTTTGGTCCGCTCTGCCTGGCCATACCCTCTTATAACATCAGGCTATACCTGCCTTCGCTTCCGAAACTACCCCGCTTATGTATAGTTTTCGCCGCACAGGGCCGAAAAGCACAATAGAGCCTTGCAAAAGCAGGCTCGCCCGAAGAGGGTAGTTCGAGGTCTGTAAACGCATATGAATTCCGGAATGTCGATATCGAGGAAGCTCGTCATCAGCTTTGCCGCCCTTCTGTTGCTCACGTTTGTGCTCAGCTACAACTCTTTGACGGTGATTCGCAGCCTCGGCTCGGACCTGGACAAAGCAGTCAACTTGACCGGCCGGGCGGTCGAGAAAGTCGGCCATCTGGCGGCGTCGCTTGCTGAGATGAAAGCGGCGGAGGGCGGCTTCATCCTCTTCACTTCCATGAACGACCTCTCCCAGGTCGACCGGACCAAACAGGATTTCTCCCAGGCAGCAGCCAGCATGGGGACAACCATCAGCGAAGTGCGCGCCCTGCTTGTCGAGGGAACAGCGCTCGAAGCGCTCGATTCGGTTGCCCGGGGCCATGCAACCCTGGTGCAGTACTTTCAACAGATGGTCCAGCTCTGCGCGGCTCAAAAATGCAACGAGGCCATCGATCTGCACACGCGTCAGGCCGTCCCGCTGATCCAAGACATGGGCCGGTCGGCTATGCGGTTGACCGAAATGGAAAGAGGACTGCTCACCTCCGCGGACAGCGCGGCCGCCAGCAAATCGGCCCGCAGCTATTGGATAACTTTCAGCTTGATTGGTCTTTCCATTCTCATCGGCGCGGCGGTTTTTTACGTGCTACGGATGGTCAATCAGCGGCTTGGCCATGTCAGTCACGAGCTCTCGGCAAGCGCCGATCAGATATCAGAAGCCGCCCAGACCGTATCGAGCTCCAGCCAAAGCCTGTTTAAAGACGCCTCCCAGCAGGCCGGCTCACTAGAAATCACTTCCTCCACCACCGAGGAGCTTGCGTCCATGACCAGGACTAACGCCAATAACGCGCGCATGGCGGTGGCGCTCGTGATTCAGGGCGATGAACGCGTAGCCCAAGCGAACCTCACGCTCGACAAGATGGTCGGGTCGATGAAGGAAATCAGCGCGTCGAGCGACCGTATTTCGAAGATCATCAAGGTCATCGAGGAGATCGCTTTCCAGACCAACATTCTCGCCTTGAACGCCGCCGTAGAAGCCGCGCGGGCAGGTGAAGCGGGCCTCGGATTCGCCGTGGTAGCCGACGAAGTTCGGAATCTGGCGAAGCGCTGCTCACAAGCCGCGGGAGATACCGCTGGACTGATCGAAGAGTCGATTGAACGATCGAAGGAAGGCGGCGGCAACCTGACCGAAGTAGCCACGGCGATGAGCGCCATAACCGACACCTCGCAGAAGATCCGTATGCTTGTCGAGCAGGTAAATCTCGGCAGCCAGGAGCAGGCCAAAGGCATTGAGCAGGTGTCGAAGGCCGTTACCAACATGCATCACGTCACCCAGCGGACAACCGCCAGCGCGCAGGACAACGCCTCCGCCGGCCAGCAATTGACCTCGCATTCGGAGACGATGCGGACCGTTGTTATGGATCTTCAGGCGCTTGTTGGATCGGCAAATTAGAAGCAAGTCAAAAGGCAAAAGTCAAAAGTGTTGCGGCTCTGAAGTGAATCATCGATTCAGGCAGTCGGCAGCGCTTTGAAGTGAAGCACTTTTGACTTTTGCCTTTTGACTTGCCTTTAGCTTGAGAGGTTCTGATAAAGCCAGGCCTTAGCCATAACCCAGTCGCGCTTGACAGTGGCGGGCGATATGCGGAGCGCTTCGGCGGTTTCCTCGATCGATAGCCCGCCGAAGAAACGTAGTTCGACAATCTGAGCCTGCTGCGGGTCGAGATTCGAAAGGCGCTCGAGACTCTCGTCGAGGGCGAGCAGATCCACTTCCCGCTTCTCGGGAACCCCGATAGCCTCGTCCAGCGACAGCTTGGCTGCACCCGATCCGCGCTTAGCGGCGCGGTGACTTCTGGCGTGGTCGACGAGAATATGCCGGATCGATTGGGCCGCTACGCCGAAAAAGTGCGCCCGGTTCTGCCATCGCACATTCTTTTGATCCACCATTCGGAGGTATGCCTCATGGACTAGGGCCGTGCTTTGGAGCGTGTGATCGGAGCGTTCCTGCCGCAAATATCTCTGTGCGAGCCGGTGCAGCTCGTCGTAGACGAGCGGCATGAGCTTCTCCAGCGCCACACGGTCGCCGTTGCTCCAGTTCTCCAGCAGTTGGGTTACATCATCCGGCACGATTCGTCTATAGAGTGTAGCAATTTCATTTTTGAGAATTCGTGATCTCTTCGGCACTATATTGGCTGCGATGGCGAAAAAGCCTCAGGTCCCCCGAGATGAGCAGTCCAGTGAGTATCGCCGCATGCTACTGGGCATGAAGGATGTAGCGCTGGCAGGGCTTGGCGCGAAAGCGCAAATATTGACCAAGACGGAACGAATCTGTGAGGAGGATCAGGCTCAGTATTCGTTGGAGGAAGCAATTTCACTGCGCCTGAATGGACTCGAATTCTCACAACTCCGGCAAATCCAGGAAGCGTTGGACCGGCTGCAGCTCGGTGATTTCGGAATCTGTTTTGCCTGTGACGAGCGAATTCCGGCCAAGAGGTTACAGGCCCTGCCTTGGGCTCGCTACTGCGTGAAGTGCCAGGAACGCATCGCCGACAATCCACCCGAAGATGACAAGCCTTAGCGCGCCGGCAGCGCTGTGCGTGGAATTCTCAGGCCGACCGAGCCGCCAACCGTGATCACGTCGTACTTGCCCTGATAGCCGATCAGCAGGTGGGCGGCCCAGGGCTCCATTCCGTAATCCTTGACGAGCCAGTTCGCCATGTCGCTCGTGGCGATTTTCAAGGCATGATCGAGCGGGCTCACAAACTCCGGCTGGCTCCCGATACTGACAATGAAGTCTGCGTTTTCGAGGCGTGGATTGCTCAGGTTGGCGCCCTTCCGCAAAGCGACGGTGAACTCGACATCCATGGAGGTTTCGACACCGGTGCCAGTCGGCTCGCCATCGGCTTGGAGCGCATGGGCGTCGCCGACGAACAGCAGGGCTCCGGGATGGAACACCGGCAGGACGACGGTTGCTCCCTCCACCACTTCGTTGTAATCCATGTTGCCACCGTAGGGGCCGGAGATGCCGGAGCTCGGGCCGAAGTCGCCGGCCGCGGCGACGCCGACGCAGCCCAGCATCGGTCGAGCGGGGAACTCCATCTTGTGCGCTTTGCTCACCGGTTCGCGCAGACGGACGACTCCGCGCTTGAGGTCGAGGTCCCAGGGCACGGCATTGGAGCGTCCCTTCACTGCGGCGTCCTGTTTGTAGGTGCTCGAATACAGACCCTCAATGGAAGCCGGAGCAAGTGAGAAAAGGCCGAGGCGATAGCCCGACCAACCCCAGTTGCGATTCATACGCACTTTTTGAAAGGTGATTGCTATGGCGTCGCCGGGATTGGCGCCTTCGATATAGAAAGGCCCGGTCAGCGGATTGCTCGGCGTGGCAACGAGCTTTCCATTCTCGTCGTGTCCCGAAGCGTCGATTGTTCTGGTGACGACCGTGTCGCCAGGTTTAATCCGTTGCAGGACGGTGTGCCGGTTGTGAAAGGAGTTGTAGAACGTTGTCGCGGTTACACGGTGCGTTTCCGCAAAACAAAGCCAGGAGAAAAGACCGAGAAGGATAAGTCGAGTCATAGTGGCGCCTCTCACGTAAGGGTAACGGATTTTGGGGTACACTAGGGCTCGCAAATGTCCGAACCTCTCAAAGTCGCTGTCGTCGGAGTGGGCCGCATGGGAGTCATCCATGCGCTGCACGTTCATGAACTTGCTCAGGAAACCAGCGCGTGCACGCTCGCCGGGCTTGTTGACGCCGATGTCGAGCGTGCGCGTCGCTGCGCCGCGAGCCTCGGCGCCGATGTTCCGATCTTTGGCTCGATTGACGCGCTGATTCAGGCTCGCATCTGCAACGCTGCGGTGATCGTTACTCCCACTGATCGCCACCGCGAGCACGCCAACCAGTTGATCGCCGCCGGATACCGTGTGTTGCTCGAGAAGCCGCTGACCGGCGAGTTGGAAACGGATCGGGAATTCGCCACGGAACTCGATCGGAAGAGCCCTAAGGCCGTAATGTTGGGATTCCAGCGGCGCTACGACGCGCCGGAGCAGTACGCCAAGAACCTGCTCGAAAGCGGCGCCATCGGACGCGTCTTCAAGATCTACTCGGCTCTGGAAGATTCGAACCCGGCTCCGAACGGATACATGAGCGGCGGAATCTTGCCCGACATGTCGATCCACAACGTGGATGAGATTCTTTGGCTGATGGGGCGGATGCCGCGGGCGGCACTGGCGATCGGGTCCAACATTTATAGTCACAATCACACCACCTGTCAGGAAGATTTCGACGATGCACTGCTCTGCCTCTGGTTCAGCGGCGAGACGATCGCCCATGTCCAGGTGGGCCGCAATCACGTCTCCGGATATCGTGTGGAGACGCTGATTTTCGGCGAAGAAGGGCAGATTCATATCGGCCACTTTGAACAGAAGCCGCTTGAAATCGTGGTCGAGGTTTATGGGCGTCGCGGTCGCGAGGAGCCTGTATCTCGTCGAGTGTTCACCATGCGCAAATACGCGGACACCCTTCCCGAATTCGCGGACCGCTTCGGGCCGGCCTACAAGGCGGAGATAGCCGCGTTCGTCGAGTGCGTCCGGTCCGGCGCCCCTTTTCCGACTACTCACAACGATGGCCTTCGCGCGCAGCAGGTCATCTCGGCGGGGATGCGGGCCATCATCACGGAGCAGCAGGCGGCGCAGGTTTGAACGTCGATGCAGACAAGACGACAACTGCTTCTCGCTAGCTCGGCGCTGCTGGCCGCCTGCAACCGTACGAAACAGAAACTGATCGGGGTGGTTCCTAAGGCCACTTCGCACTTGTTCTTTGTTTCCGTCCACGCCGGCGTTGATAAGGCCGCGCGGGATCTGAAGGTCAGCGTCGTGTGGAACGGACCGAACGACGAGACGGAGCACACGCGCCAGATCCAGATTGTCGACGCGATGATTGCTCAAAAAGTAGACGCTTTGGCAATCTCTGCTACTGACGAGCGGGCGCTAGTGGCGCCGCTTGAACGCGCGCTGCAGGCCGGAATTCCCATTACTGTTTTCGACTCTGCTGTGAATATTGAAAATTATGTCAGCTTCATCGGCACCGATAATTATGGGGCCGGCGTCACGGCGGCGCGCACGTTGGCGGGATTGATCTCGCTCGCCGGCAAGGTCGGGATGGTCATGCAGAAGCCGGGCGGCGCATCGACGGGCTTGCGGGAGCGGGGATTTGAGGACACGATCGAGAAGGAGTTTCCGAAAGTTCGCATCGCGGCGCGGCAGTTTGGCATGGCGGATCGCGCCCGGTCGAGGGCGGCGGCTGAGAATATCCTCACGGCGCATCCGGATCTGGCTGGGATCTTCGCATCGAGTGAAGCTGCGTCGATTGGCTCGATTCAGGCTATTAAGAGCCGCAACCTGTCACAGAAAGTTAAGCTTGTCACCTTCGACTCGAGTGAAGCTCATATCGACGCCATCAAGGACGGCACGATCGACGTGATGTTGGTCCAGGATCCGTTCCGCATGGGTTACGAAGCAGTGAAGTCGCTGGCGGAGAAGCTGAGTGGTGGGACGCCTGCCCGGCGGCTGGACCTTCCAGCGCAGATGATCGTTAAATCCGATCTGGACAAGCCCGAAGTGAAGTCGCTTCTGTTTCCGGAATTTCTGAAGGGCAATTAATGGCAAAATACGAACAAGCTAAAGCATGTTCCACAGTAGAGTCGACATCACTGTGGAACATGCTTTAGCTTGTTCGTAAGTAGTGGATCAAAGCCCCATAATGTGTAGGCCGGAATCGACGAAGAGGACGTTACCCGTGACGCCGCGGCCTAGCGAGCTGGCGAGGAATACGGCGGCGTCGGCGACCTCGGCGGGGTCGGTATTCCGGCGCAAGGGGGCGCGCTTCGCTACCGTGTCGAGGACGCCGGAAAAATCCTTGATGGCGCGCGCCGAGGCGGTTTTTACCGGCCCAGCGGAGATAGCATTCACGCGGATGGCGCGCGGACCGAGATCGCTAGCGAGGTAGCGCACGGAGGCTTCGAGCGCGGCTTTGGCGACGCCCATCACGTTGTAGTGCGGGATCACCCGAGTGGAACCGAGATAGGTAAGCGTCGTGATCGATCCGCCAGTGGACATGTGTGGGGCGACGGCGCGCGCGACGGCGACAAGCGAGTAGGCGCTGACGTCCTGCGCGAGAGCAAAACCGGCGCGCGTGGTGTCGACAAATGCGCCGGACAAGTCCTCGCGATTGGCGAATGCCAGGCTGTGCACGACAGCATCGAGCGGACGTCCCAAGCCCCCCATCGATTCGGAAAGCGCGGCGAGATCGTCGTCCCTGGTGACATCACACGGAACGATCTTCTCGACCGTTAAACCTTCGGCCAGCGATTCGATGGATTCCTTCTGGTGCTCTCCCAGATACGTGAGAACCAGCTTTGCGCCTTCCCGCGAGAAGGCTTGCGCGATGGTATACGCAAGACTCCACTTGTTCGCGATGCCCAGCACCAGGGCAGTTTTTCCCTCTAATAGTTTCGACATTTTGAATTTTTAGCGAAGCTTCATCGGAGAGCCGTCCGCGGCTTTGCTGCGCTGTGCGGCGTCGAGAAAGGTAAAGATTTCGAGCGTTTCCTCGTTCGATACGGGCGGTTCACTACTTCCGAAGAATTTCACGATCTCGGCCAGGAGCGTGCGGTTATCCGGGACGACGTTCTTGCGTTGGATGGAATCTTTCGAACGGGTGATCTCGATTCGCCATCCGTGATCCGGAGCAGCCGTTTGGACCGTTACCTTGCGGTCGAGTGGCCAGCGGGCAGTCAGCCCATTTTCTTTGAAAGTGACCTCTTCACAACCGGTTCCCATTAGCGCGTACAAGATCTCTGCCGCTTCGATCACTTTTTCGGTTGGTCCGGACACGACGAAAGGGAGGTAGCTGCCCTTCATCTCGGCGAGCTCACCCAACCGTATTGCCGATGCGCTGAACCAGGGATTCCCAGAGTTCTTGGCAAGTTTGATAATGGCGCGCGCATCGTCGGGATTGGCGGCGAGAGGACTCTCGAAATACATTGGCTTTCCAGCGGCGATCACGGTCTTGATCTGCTCGAGGCCGGCGCCGCTCCCGATGATCACGCCGTCCACCCTGCGGCACAATGAGCCAACATCCGGAGTGACGTCGACCTTCCATTTACTCCTGAGCTCTTCGCCGATCTTGTCAATACGGCCGCCGCGATAGGCGGCTACGACGCGCGCGCCGGATAAATGATCCGCGTGAGAGGCGTCGTTGAGGATGTGGGTGAAGGCGATCGCCTTCGAGCCGTCGCCGCCGATGATTCCCAGGCGAAGCTCCGCTCCGGCTAAAAACAAGGGGAGCAAAAACAAAGTGGCGAGCAGTTTCACTTCCGGCATTGTAGCGGATGTTGGATCTTCGGCGCCGGATGTTGGATGATGGCAATTTGGATCTTTCCACCTCGCTGACTTACGTCAAGGGCGTCGGCCCGGGCCGCGCCGCCATGTTCGAAGCCAAAGGGCTACGGACGGTGGAGGATCTGCTTTCCTACTTTCCCTTTCGATACGAGGATCGCAGCAACATGAAGTCGATCGCGCAGCTCGCTCCCGGCGAGATGGCGACCGTTATCGTCGAGGTGCGCTCCGCCAAGCTGGCTGGCTTCCGGCGGAAGAACCTGGGACTGTTCGAGGCGACTTTCACCGACGCGTCGCGTGCGACATTGGCGGCCAAGTGGTTTCACGGCGGCTATCTCGCCGGTGTGTTCACGCCGGGGCAGAGGGTCGCCCTGTTCGGGAAGGTGGAGTACGACAACTATTCCGGCGAGCTGAGCATGCTGCATCCGGAGTACGAGATTCTGTCGGGCGAAGATGACGAAGGACCGGCGGCGCTGCACGTGGGGCGAGTAGTCCCGATCTACGAAGCGGTCGCCAAGATCAGCACGCGCGTTCTGCGGACCATGATCCACGGCATTCTGGACACGCTGCCGGCGGTGGAAGACAGGATGCCGCCGGCGATCCGCGACCGGTTGCGGATGCCGGAACGCTGGATCGCGATCCGCGAGGCTCATTTCCCCCTGGAGGGCGCCGACCTGCGGCTGCTGAACAGCTTCCGATCGCCCGCCCATTTCCGGCTCATCTTCGAGGAATTCTTCTGGCTGGAGTGCGGACTGGCGTTAAAGCGCAACAAGGCGCGGATGATGCCGGGCATCGCCTTCGAGCTGAACGCGCAGGTGCGGGAGCGGATCAAAGCGATGCTGCCGTTCAAGCCCACAGGCGCGCAAAAGCGTGTGCTGGCGGAGATCGCGCAGGACATGGCCGCGCCTCGTCCGATGAACCGGCTGCTGCAGGGTGATGTGGGCAGCGGCAAGACCATCGTCGCGGCTGAGGCGAGTGTGATCGCGATCGAGAACGGCTATCAGGTCGCGGTGCTGGCTCCGACGGAGATTCTGGCCAGCCAGCATTACATCTATCTGAAGCAGCTCTTCTCGAAGCTGGGCTACGTGACGGCTCTCATTACCGGCTCGTTCACTGGGCGCGAGAAGGCGCAATTGAAGAAGCTGGTGGCGGAGGGGCTGACACATGTGACGGTCGGGACGCACGCGCTGCTGGAGAAGGACCTGGAATTCAAACGCCTTGGCCTGGCGATTGTCGACGAACAGCATCGCTTCGGCGTAATGCAACGATTCGAGCTGACTCGCAAAGGCGCCCATCCGGACGTGCTGGTCATGACGGCGACGCCGATTCCGCGCACGCTGGCTCTGACTCTTTACGGCGATCTTGATGTCTCGGTGATTGACGAGCTGCCGCCGGGGCGCAAGCCGATCGTGACGAAGCATGTCAGCGAGCACGAGGTCGAACAGGTGTACAGCTTCGTGAAGACGCAGATCGACGCGGGACGGCAGGCTTATGTCGTATATCCCGTCATTGAAGAATCGGAAACGCAGGCCATGAAGGCGGCGCAGAAGATGCACGAGCACCTGTCGCAGGAAGTCTTTCCCGGAGTTACTGTCGGGCTGCTCCACGGGCGTCTTCCATCGAGCGAGAAAGAAGTTGTGATGGAGCGCTTCAAGCGGGGCGAGATCAAAATCCTGGTGTCGACCACCGTGATCGAGGTGGGCGTGGACGTTCCGAATGCCACAGTGATGCTGATCGAGCAGGCCGAGCGATACGGTCTGGCGCAACTGCACCAGCTTCGCGGGAGAGTCGGCCGTGGAGCCGAGCAGAGCTACTGCATCCTGGTAACCGAGCGATTGAACGAGACGGGACGGGAGCGCATTCGCACGTTGGTCGACTCAAACGACGGCTTTGCGATTGCGGAGATGGACTTGAAGCTTCGTGGTCCAGGTGAGTTTTTTGGCACGAAGCAATCCGGCCTACCTGCGCTGCGGATCGCCAGTATTATTCGCGATCGGGAGATCCTCGAAGTGGCTCGTCGCGAGGCTATGGATTTCGTGAATACGCCGCCGTCGGAAGAGGAGCTACGCAGCGCGGTGGCGTACATTCGTGATCATTGGCAGCGGCGGTATGGGCTGGCGCAAGTGGGGTGATTAGTCGATCTTGCGCTGATCCTTCAAAGCCTTGTCGAATTCCGGATCTTCTTTCCATCGCCCTGCAACCTGCTTCAACGACCGGTAACGACGGTCGTTGGATGCACCGCTAGCGTTGATCAGTTCGTTGGCGAGCAGTTGATTCAAGCTCACCCTTCGGTCGCGTGCTTTTCTGCGGAGCGCCTGATCGACTTCAGGCGGGATACCTCGTACTGTGTACTGCACTCCCGATCCTGTAGGCTTATACCTCCCTATAGTCTGTCACACGACTGGTTATCCGTGGGTTGGTGATCTACGATGGTGTAATGGCTAATAACCGTGACCTTGGCGTACCCTCAGAAGTGACGCAAGACTCGAATGCCGCTGAGGTAATCCGTGCCTGGGTGGCCAACGGAGGGCTGGTTTGCGCGGTGCGTCCACTCCAATGGCAAAACCCTGCCGCCTGGGGGCTGGTTCTAGCTGATGTTGCGCGGCATGTTGCCAATGCCGTGCGTGATGAGGTCGGCACTGAACCGTCAGCCACTCTCGAAAGCATTAGAAACATGTTCAATAAAGAGTTGGTCGCGCCGACGGACGAACCAACTGGAAGCTTTGTTGGGTAAAACTATCCGGCGACGGCTTGAAAAGCTCTTGGCCGAAATAGGAATTCGACGATGTTGCCTTCATGTGGCTGTAGCCAGTCGAGCTTGATGGTTGGAATGGCGCCGAGATTGAGGCGGTCGATGTGCGGCGCGTCGATTAACTGGCGCTGCCATTGCTTGTCTTCGGTGATGGCGCTGCAAACCAGGGTCGGTCCGATTTTTTCCAGCATCTGGTCTTGCGGGCACTCGACAACCGTGGCGAACGGAAACATGAACTCGGTGTTGGCGAGCGAGCGGGCGGGCGAGTCGCAGTGGATTACCATGGGGCGCAGGTAGCCGCAGCGCTTTTCTTCCACCAGGCGCGGGCCGAATTTCGCTGTCACATCTTCGACGCCGGATTCGTGGAGCTTGGAGTCGATCATGCCCCAGATCGCTTTGGCGGCGCCGGGCACGGTGAAGGCGGCCAATGTTGAGGCAGGATCTTCCGGAGGCTTCGGCGCGATGGGACCGATGCGTTCGGCGAGAGCTGCGGCGATCTCTTTAGTGTGGCGCGAAGCCCAGATGCCGGAGCAGTTGATGCAGCCGCGGCCGCTGTTAAGGAAGATGCTGTCGGCCATGATGTCGATATAGTCTTCCCAGTGATCGACGACGTCGTCACCGAGAAGAATCTTGCTGAATCCAGGGCCGTGGACTTGCACACGAGGGTCGCCCTTATAGCGCTCGACCGTCGCAGTGCCGCCGAAGATCATGCTGCGGCCGGCCCGGCGGACGACTTCGGCGCCGATGTCGCCGCCGCCGGGATAGACGGCGATTGCTTCCTTCGGCACGCCTGCTTTGAAGAAAGCCGCAGCCATGCGGTAAGGCGTCCAAGGCTCTTGCGGACCGGGCTTGAGCAGCAGTCCGATCTGCATAGGGATGACGGGGAGCCATAGTGTGTGGACGCCGGGCGAATTCGACGGGAGCACCAGGCCGAGCACCGGCGACTGCGCCTGATAGCTCACGGTGACGCCGCGCGATTCGACGCCGTATCCGCGGGTCAGGACGTCGAGGGGGAGACCGCGCGTGAGGGCGTCGAGGATCTGATCCATGTGAGACAGCACGAAGTGGTTCTTCTTCATGTTGGCCTTGCACATGTGCTCGGGGAGTCCGGTGCTGGCGGACTGTTGGCGCGCGAAATCGTCCGGGGACTGGGCGCCATCGCCCATGGGAAGAGTCTCGCTCAGGTAGTAATCGGCGGCCTTCTTCATCATCTCGATCAGCTCGGCGATGGGAATCGCGGTGAGGACTTCGCGGGCGCGGTGGGCCGTGCGCATATCGCGGCCGAGCAGGCCGGCGTTCGCCTGGCTCACTTTGGCGAGTGTCTCTCCGGTGATGAAATGAACGACGGAATCCTGTTCGAGACTTGTATAGGGTTGTCCCCAGCGTAGAATTGGCAAATTCAGCATTGATTAGTACACTCCCACGGTAGTCGCGCCGGCAAGTTTTCGGAAGGGGCGCACACCGCTCACGCCGTCCCAAGGATATTTTTCGTAGGGAGGCTCTCGCTCGCCTTCGTCTCGCTCGAGGAATCCGGGGACGAAGGTTTCCTTGGTGAGGGTGGTGAGGCGGACGCGGCCGGTCTGTCCGTAGTCGACGACGCGGTCGTAATCGTCGAGCGCGACAACCTCGATGACGGCGCGGGGTTGCGGCGCGTAGTAGGTGATCTTGTAGCCTTCCTCAGCGGTCACGGGTTTCGAGCAGGCGAGACCCATGAGGGTGTTCCCATAAGTTGGGGTCATGTAGATGCCGTCGCCGAGGAGCTCTTCCATGGCGAAGCGGGTATACTGCGGCGTGAACTCGGTGCCGCCGGCGAAGATACCGGTGATGCCGGTCTTGCGGATGCTTGTGCCGCGATTTTCCAGTTCCTCGGCAAGCGACTCGAGCAGCTTCGGTGTGGTGAACATACAGCGGATGTCGTGCCCGGCGTTGAGAATCGTGATGGCCTGTTCGATCACGTGGGATTTGTACAGCTCCAGGTGATCCATGCGGCCTTGACGGATTAGCTTGATGACCCAGCGGGGATCGAGATCGACGCAGAAGCAGATGCCGCCGCGGTGCTGGCAGAGGTGCTCGACGGCGAGTCGCAGGCGGCGGGGCCCGGACGGACCGAGCATCAGCCAGTTCGCCCCGCGCGGAAAATACTTATCGGGAAGGGTGTCAGAGAACATTTCGTAGTCGGTGCGGAAGTCTTCCATAGCCAGACGGCTCTTAGGAACGCCGGTAGTCCCGCCTGTCTCGAAGACATACATCGGCATTCCGGCGAGGCCTTTTGGCTGCCAGCGGCGGATAGGGCCGCCGCGAAGCCAGTCGTCCTGAAAGGGGGGAAATTTGCGCAGATCGGCGAAGGTTCGGATCTCTTTGCGCGGGTCCCAGGTCAGCTTGGAGGCGAAGTCGAGCCAGAAGGGACAGCCGGTTTCGGGGTTGAAGTGCCACTCTATGATGTCGCGTACGTGTGCGTCGAGGGACACAGCTATTCCCGGGGTTACAGTGCTCATCGTGTTTTTATCATACTAACCCTACGGCCAACGCCGCGAGAACGAGCAGTGATAGCAGCGTCAGAACCTGGCCGATCCGGCTTTCGAGCGGCCAGCCGTAGACCAAGCGGATGTCGTGATCGCCGGCGGGAGTTTGGATGCGCATGAAATTGAGGATGTCCTTGCGAATCTCGAGCTCGTGGCCGCGATCATAGGCGCGCCAGCCTGGATCCCAGCTCTCCTGCACCAGCACGGATTCGCCGGTTTGCGTTCGCGCGCGCAATTGCATCTCAGTCGGATTAGTCCGGTGGTAGTCGACTGGAGTGGGAGACTCTTCAACGGCGGCGGCATAGTCGCGCAGCTGATTACGGTTCTCATTGTGCCAGGGGATAGGCTGCAGAGATTGCATCCGCGATTCAGTGACGACATGGGCAAGCCCGCGGAATCGGCGCGGAATTCGGTAGATGATGTCGCCGTCCTGATCGTAGATGGGCGTGAGCTTCGCCATAAATCTGCGCGGATTTTTAATGTCGTGATAAATTTCTTGTGAATGAGCTTCGTGGGTAATGATGGCGTCCGAGCCCATGCCGATCATCCAGGCGATGTCGCGCTCGACATCGTCTCCCATCGTTAGCTGCCAGAACGCGAGCGCGGGCATGAGGCCCTGCATTCCCTGGTCCGACCCGCCGGGCACTTCCTGAGTATCGCGCCACACGGTGTACCAGTAGCGGACTGATCCGGTGGCGAAGATTCTGGAGCCGGGGAGATTTTGGTTCACCCACTCCGCTAGGCGATACTCGACGCGGCTCTGAAAGTTCGAGTCGATCGGATAGACATTCCACGCGTTCAGGATATACGGCGTTGAGAAGACGGCGACGATGGCTGTCGTGGCGATCGCATAGATTCGCCGCGTACGCGAAAAGCGTCGAACCGCCTCTACGGCGACGAGGATTAGCAGCAGATCCAGTTCCGGCCGAAATCGATGGGGGTCGCCGACGAAGCGAAAATCGAACCACCTGTCTCCGAGAACCTCCATGGCGAAGAACAGCAGGGAGCCGGACAGAAAGATAGGCCATTCGGGATTCGATCGCGAGCCGGCGAACCACCAGGAGCCGATCACGAAGATCACCGCTGCGCCGAGCAGGACGGGTTTTGACCAGGGACTAGCGGGCAGCGCGACGAGCATCAGGTTGCGCGCTGTGGTCGCCAAAAACGATGGTGTCAGCCACCAAGCGCATAGTCCGTAGGTCAGGACTGCGATAATCGCTGATCGGAACCAAACCCGCCGGTCGCGATTGCCCAACCAGATCGCCCAGACCGCGACCGGGAACAAGACAAGCAGAGTCACCGCGCCGTAGAGGTTGTTCGAGACAGCGATTGCACAAGAAATGACGCAGGCGGCAAGAGCTGCGCGCGATCCGCCTCTCAGCGCGAAATAGAGAAAACCGATGGCGAATGGGAGGATCGCGAGCGCGCTAATGTGCGGGCCTTCGCCCCACTTCACGATGAGGTTGAGGCGAAGTGGCATCGGATAAACAGAGTCGCGGGGCCAGCCCGGCAAAATTGCGAGCGTAATTGCGGCAAGCCAGGCGGCCCAGCGCACGTTCGTCCAGGCGTAGACGAGGAAGTAGAGGCCTGCGACTCCAAGGCTGTAAAAAGCGGCGATGTAGACGTGGTAGGATTGCGCCGGCGTGGCGCCGGAAAGCTTCGAAAGTATGGCGGGACCGAAGCGGGTGAGGGGCGGATAGATGTAGTCGAAGCGGGTTCCGCAGTACCACAGGGAATGCCACTTGGGATGAGGAAAATGATCGCGGATGTAGCGGGCGTCCGCGATGAACGAGCCTTCGATGGACCTCCAGTTGTCCAGATACTGTACCCGAAACAGGGGCCAAACGAGAACGGCTGTGAGAAAGCAGAGTAGGACGGAGTCCAGGATGACTTGACTAGACCGCCTCACACTTCAGCGGGCCTTGATGTCGTAACAGTAGAGATTATCCTGCTCGCGAAGGTACATTTTGCCGTCCGAGATCACGGGCGGGGTCCAAGTAGGATACGATCCGCGCGGGATCTTAAATCGCGAAATCTCTTTGTAGGCAGCGGGAGTAGCCTCGGCCAGTCCGACTACTCCCTCTTCGCTGAACAGATAGAGCTTGCCGTCGGCGAATGTGACCGATCCTTTGCCGACGCTGCGGTCGCGCCAGGCGACCTCGCCGGTCTGAAACTTCATGGCGGTGAGGATCGAGCTGGAAAATCCGTAAAGATAATCGCCGACGAGGACGGAAGAACTGTAGTGGTTTTTCATTTCACGGCTGAAATAGACTTCCGTGGCTTTGATCCCCTGGCCATCGGGAGTTAGTTTCAGAAGGGCGCAGCCGGTGCCGTAGTCGGTGGAGAAAAAAACATAGCCGTCGCGATAGATCGGGGTTGCGACGTTGGCGGTGCGATTCGAAACCTTGTTGTAGCGCCAGAGCAGGTTCCCGTTTTTGATATTCAGACCGATGGCGGCGTCTCCGGTGAGGACGGCGATCTGGCGTATACCCCCGACGTCGAAAGCGATTGCCGAAGAGTAGCCGGCTTCGTCGCTTTGGGATTTCCAGATTGTCTCACCGTTCGTTTTATTGAGCGCGACGACAGAGGAGCCATTTCCGCCGGGTGTGACAATCAGGCGCTCACCGTCCACGAGCGGAGACTCGCTGATTCCCCAGTTGAGGACCTGACTTTGGAATCGCTTCATCAGATTGACGGTCCATATCTTTCCCCCGGATTTGGTGTCGAGACACACCAGCGTGCCGTCGCCTGCCAGCGCGTAGAGGTGGGCCCCGTCGATGGTTGGCGTGCCGCGAGGTCCGTCGCCGCGGCTGTCGTTGTAGGCGCCGCCGGTGGGAGTCTCCCACACTTTCTTTCCTGTCTTGATGTCGATGGCAAGCACGAACTGCTGGCTGCCGCGCTGGCCTTGCGTGAAGAGCCGTCCGCCGGCGATGGAGAAGGCGGCAAATCCCGCTCCGAGGCCCTGCGCTTTCCAGACCAGGGGTGGGCCTCCGGCAGGCCACGACTTCGCCAGGCCGGTCTCCGGAGAGACGCCATTGCGTTCAACACCCCGCCATTGCGGCCAGTCGACTGCGAGCAAAGGCACAGCGAGAAAAATTGCTAACGATTGGATCCGCACACTGATATTGTAATGCGGAATAGAATGGTCGGATTGTCACAGATTTGTTTTCTTCCTGCAATCGAACTAGCTCGGCTCATTCAACGGAAGGAGCTTTCCGCCCGTGAGGTTCTGGAGGCTCACTTAGCACAGATCGAGCGAGTGAATCCCCGAGTGAATGCGATCGTGACGCTGGTGGCGGATCGGGCCCGCCAGCGGGCCGAGGCGCTCGACGAAGCGGCGGCGCGCGGTGAGTTTCCAGGCCCCCTGCATGGACTGCCGATCGCACATAAGGATATGGTCGAGACGAGGGGAATTCGTACGACGTTCGGGTCGCCGATATTTAAGGACCATGTCCCGGCGTTTGATACGCTGATGGTCGAAAGAATCCGGGCGGCGGGCGCGGTCCTGATTGGGAAGACGAACACGCCGGAGTTTGCCGCGGGATCTCAGACTTTCAATCCTGTATTCGGGGCAACGCGAAATCCTTGGGATCTGTCGAAGACGTGCGGGGGGAGTAGTGGCGGAGCTGCCGTCTCGCTGGCGTGCGGCATGGCGCCGATTGCGGATGGAAGCGATACGGGCGGGTCGCTGCGGAATCCGGCGAGCTTCTGCTCGGTAGTGGGATTCCGGACCTCACCGGGGCGCGTGCCGGTGGTTCCTTCGGGGTACGGCTGGAATAGCGTTACGGTGCTCGGTCCGATGGCACGCACCGTTTCCGATGTCGCGTTGCTGCTGTCGGTAATGGCTGGTCCGGATCCTCGCGCGCCGCTGTCGATACATGAGGCGGGATCGCGGTTTGCGCAACCGCTTGAGCGAGATTGCAAGGGACTACGCATCGGCTGGCTCGCGAACTTCGGGGGGATCCCAATCGATAGACGGGT
>Ga0075421_100002877_pt1 | contig 20563 bp, 19 predicted proteins | sample SoiMetdeltSBSDD5_FD_75292 | JGI IMG/M metagenome (GOLD analysis project Ga0075421, IMG submission 75292) | Bulk soil microbial communities from a Populus tree surrounding site in Tennessee, USA - Soil MetaG P. deltoides SBSDD5 | ecosystem: Environmental > Terrestrial > Soil > Tree plantation... | reverse complement strand
GCGTCGCGGTTGTCGGCGCGGCGCACTTTCGACCAGTTGCGGTACAGCCTGGTGACGGTGACCGACACCAGGTCGTCGGCGAGGTGCCAGTCCTGGCAGAGCAGGAATGCGCTGCGCCGCCACCGATCCATGCGAGCGTTTACGTAGTTGTGGAAATCGGCTTCGTCTGCCTCTTGCAATCGGACCCCTCTCGTTGTGGTGGCCCTGACGCTGGTACGACTTCGCATTCCTCGATGCAGGTTGCAACCGGCGGCCACAACGGATGCGAATTTTGGTCAGGGAAGTCAGACGGGGTGTAGGCGAGTGGCTCTGGGACTCATCGAGAAACCACCGACCGCAGGCAACCTGACGCGATGATGCGATGGTCGAGGGGGTATGCGAAGACTTTTTCTCATCGGTGGCGTCGCGGCCGCGTTGATGCTGCCCGCTGCGGCGCCGTCACCGGCCGCTCATTCACCTAATCCACCTAGCAATGGTTCGATTTCTACGGTCGGAAGGCTTCCACGCCTGACTGGTCAGCAGTACACTGTGACTCTGGTTACCGGTGATGTGGTCACTGTCTCGATGACCGAGTCGGGCTGTCCCCTCGTCAGGATCAAGCCAGCTACGCCGAGCCGTGTGGTGTCGCAGAGCTGCGGGCCAGACGGGCACGTCCGGGTTGTCCCGTCCGATGCTCTGCCGCTGCTAGGCAAGCTGCTTGACCCCGCGCTGTTCGACGTCACCGGGCTAATCGCCCAGGGCTACGACGACGGGCGCAGCTCGGAGACACCGCTCATCATCCGATACACCGGCAACCAGACCCGAAGCATCGCCCCGAATCTGCGGGCCACGCGACGGCTAGCCAGCGTCAACGCGCTCGCCGGCCGTCAACCAAAAAGCTCCCGACTCGCCTTGAACCCCGACCCGGGGGTGCGGCAGATCCTGCTCGACCGCAAGGTGCGGGCAACGCAAGAACCCGCCACCGCGCAGCGGCTGGACGTCAACCTTCGGCAGATCGACGCGCCGCAGGCATGGCGAGCCGGGTTGACCGGGAAAAACGGCCGGGTTGCTGTGCTGGACACTGGCATCGACACCACCCACCCCGACCTGGTCGGACGGGTCGTCGAGAGCGCCAACTTCACCGCTGAACCCGACGCGCGCGACGGCCACGGGCACGGCACCCATGTCGCCTCGACAATCGCGGGCACAGGCGCAGCCTCTGACGGCGCACGGCGCGGCGTCGCGTTCGAGGCGCCACTGGTTATCGGCAAGGTACTCGACCGGTATGGCTTCGGCACTGATTCGCAGGTTATCGCCGGGATGGAGTGGGCCGCGCCGCGTGCCACCGTCGTCAACATGAGCCTGGGTGGCTGGGCGGAGAGCGACGGCAGCGACCCGCTGTCGCAGGCACTGGACGCGCTCAGCAGACAGTACGGCACGCTGTTCGTAGTCGCGGCGGGCAATGATGGACCCAGTGAGCACACCGTGTCCTATCCAGGTGCGGCCGCCACGGCGCTAACCGTGGGCGCCGTGGACGCTAGCGACAGGCTGGCGCCGTTTTCCAGCCGAGGCCCGCTGATCAACACCAACGCTGTGAAACCGGAAATCGTGGCGCCAGGCGTCGACATCGTCGCTGCCCGCGCGGCCGGCACCAGCATCGGCCGAAACGTCGACCAGCACTACACGGCACTCTCGGGTACGTCGATGGCCACACCGCACGTGGCCGGCGCTGCGGCGTTGCTGGCGCAGCGGCACCCGCAATGGCCGGCTGAGCGGCTCAAGGCCGCGCTGATCGGGGCGGCCGACCCGACCACCCCGGCTGACCCGCGTGACGGACCGGACGACATCATCGGCGGAACTGGCGCGGGCCGGCTCAACGCGGCCAAGGCGCTCGACGGGCCGGTCACCGACCAGGGCGTGGTCAGCCTCGGCGCGCTACCCGACCCGCAGACCGGCGTCGCCCAGGCCACCCTGGCCTGGACCAACACCGGCCACGAACCAACCACCCTCAGTCTAGAAGTGGCCCTGCACGACCGCACCGGCGTCCCAGCGCCGGCCACCTTGTCGGCCACGCGGGTGTCGCTAGCACCGGGCGCGTCGGCCGCCGTCACGCTGCGCGTGGATCGCACCCGGCTGGCCGGCCGGCATGGCCTGTTCGAAGGCCTGGTCACGGCTCAGACCGGCAACCGGAAACTGCGCACCCCGGTGGTGTTCTCACTCGACCCGCCGACGCACACCGTGACGGTCACCGCAACCGCGCGCCCGGGTACAACCCAGGAACACGTTTACGGCATGTTCTCCGTCATCAATCTCGACGACCCGTCGTTTCGACCCATACCCTTCGGACGCATCGACGCCGGCCAGCCGACCACGGTCACGGTGCCGGCCGGCCGGTACAGCGTCCTGGGCGTCGTCGAGCAGTTCGATCCCGTGACATTCAGGACCACCTGGGCCGCAATGGCCGGCGATCCTGATGCCACGGTCAACAGCGACACCGCGGTAGTGCTCGACGCCGCCGCCGCCAAGAAGGTCACCGCCACCGTCACCGGTGTCGACACCCGTGAAGCGGTCACTGCTGTCGAAGCCCTGCAAACCCCGCGGGTCGGGCTGCCCTGGTGGTACTCCGCTATGGCTTGGCACGACGGATCGTTTTTGGACATCGACATCTACACCCAAGCCACCGAGGGTGTCAGTGTCGGATCATTGCGCGCGTATGAGTCGTTCAGCCTCCTGCGCCCAGGCAGCGAGCCCAGCCCGTACGCCTACGACCTGCTGCTCCCGGTCGGCGACCGGCTTCCCGCCGACCCGGCGATCACACTGTCACCGGCCGACCAGGCCCGACTGGCCCGCATCGACCAGCACTACAACGTGGTTGATTTGCCCGGCAGCGTCACCGGCGCCAAACGGTACGGGCTCAGCGAGGACGGCATGTTCTTCGGCGACTCCTTATACGACAATCTGCCGGCCACCCGCACCGACTACGTCTCACCCGGAGTCTGGTGGATAGACGAAGCCTTTTTCAGCGGTATCGTAGAGTTTCCAGCAGTCAGCCAGGAGAGCTTCCGCAACTACGCACCGGGTAGCCGCACCGAGAAGGTGTGGGGCAGGCAGCCGCTGCGTCCCGACTGGTACGACGACCCCGAATGGTCGGTCAGCTTCTGCCAGCCACGGCCGATCACCCGCACACGGGAGGTGATCCACGTGGAACTGGTCGACCTGGCCGACCAGCACCAGCGTTTTGACTGCCTCGACGGCCTTCCGGCCTGGGACAACCATGTTACCCGGACACTAACGCTCACCCGCGATGGTCAGACGCTGGGCACCAAGACCGGCTCACGGGGCGAGTTCGCGATACCGGCCACACCCGGCACCTACACACTCAGCTACGACCTTCGAACCGAGCTCCCAGTGTCAACCCGGGTAAACACGGCGTGGACCTTCCGCTCCATCGGCCCCGACAGCACACAAAGTGTCCCAGTGCCGCTGCTGTCGGTCGACTACGCGCTGCCGCTGGACGCGGCGAACCATCCGATCTCCGGCGACGCCACATTCACCGTACGGCAAACAGCCACCCTCGCACCGAAACAGATCGAGAGTTTCCGAGCATGGACGTCAACCGACGACGGTAACACCTGGGTACCGGTCACTGTCCGCCGTACCAGCGCCGGCCAATACACCGCCACACTGCCAACCCTGACAACCGGGCAGGCCATGTCACTACAGGTCGACGTCACCGCCGAAAACGACAGCCGCATCCAACAGACCATCATCCGCGCCTACCAGACACGATAACCTAACCGCAGACCGCCCCCAGACGCCAACAATAAAGCAGACGGGGGCGGTCTAGATACTAGCCGCAGACGGCCAGCTCACCTCCGACGCCGGTGGGCGCTATGGCATATACCAACCACCTAGATGGTGTCCCCCGTGTCCCCCAACAGGCCCTGACCGGCCCAAATAAGAGGGGCACTCGGGTGATCATGCTGCCTTTGTCGAATGTTTTTTTGGTTCAAGTTGATTAGTGCAAATGGCGCGATTAGATCGAGTTAGAACGGCGGTTCGTCATCGAGCGCTGCCGGGCTGCACCCTTGACGGGCCGGCAACGGCACGGCCGGGTCGGCGCCGTTCGGATCACGGCGATCGAGGCCCTGGCCATGTGCTGCTCTGCTCGGCACTCGTCTCAAGGTCCGGGGATTACGCGGGGAACAGTCGGGCGAGAGCCGAGTTTTGGCAGGTAGATGATGGTTTGATTAGCTGGCTTGAAAACCGCTAGGGCGGCAACGTCCTCGTGGGTTCGAATCCCACACCCTCCGCCCTGAAAGCAGCAAAAACGCTGGTGAAGGGCGATCCCAATACATCTTGGGGTCGCCCTTCTTTTCGTACTCGTGTACGACTGCGTCCGGTGAATTCCGGCCGTTCACGGGTGTCTGCGGTAAATACGCGGTAAGAATCTGCCGCGTTCCCGCTGCTTAGCTCTCGTCTTGCACGCGACGCTTGAGCGCCTGGGCGGTAGCGTCGTCCACGCGGCGCCGTGCGTCGGACTCCATGCCTTGGATGACCTTCGCGTAGACAGCCCAGATCACCGCTGGGCTGTTGCCCGCCCATAGCGCTACGTGCGCCGCCGGAATACCTGCCGAGAGCCAGAACGAGATCGCAAAGTGCCGCAGGTCGTAGGGTCGTTTAGCCAGTCCAGACGCATATTCGTCAGGCGTTAGGGCAGCGCTGCGTGCGTTGTCCCATATCCGCAGGTACGTCGACTCGTCCGGCGTGCCGCCACGCGGACCCACAAACAGCCAGCCAGCGGAGCCCACCCTGAACTCCTTCAGGTGAGTGTGGAAAATCCGGACGAGCAGCGGATGGATCGGTACCGGCCGCGTCTCGTGCTCGTCGCGGTGCTTGAGACTGCGTTCCTCCCGAGACCGGCCGGTGTTGCTCCAGGCCACGCCTGAGCGCGGCATGGAACGGCCAAGCACCATGTCTCCCCAGTCGTCGTCCTCGGGCAAGTTCTTCAGGTTCGGCTTGGCAAGGCGGAGCGCCTCTGCTGGTCGCAGTGCAGCAAACAGCATGGACCCGAAGAAGGGGACCAGGCGTTGTCCCATATCGCCCTGCTTGCCGACCTCTTCCAGGAGGCGCAGCCCCTTGTCCAGGCTGACGACCGAGCCGTGGTCGATGGAACGGGTGGCCTTCTTCCCCTGGCGTTTGATTTTGATCCGGTCAATCGGGTTGAAGGTCAAGATCCCATCTTCTATGCCGAACTCCAGGCTGTTGTAGAACACGGCACGCTTGCGGGCGTACGTTGTTCGTGCTGCTGACTTCCCGTCGAGGGTTTGCCCCAGGACGGCTAGCGCCCTGCGGGTGGCCTCTGGTCCCGCTGTCCGATCGTTGAACAACGTCATGTCGATCGCGTTCTGCTCCAGATATTCCAGGACCGGCACCAGGCGTTTAGGTGGGTTGCCGGCCACACGGAGCGGCTTGACGCAGATCCAGCCGTAAACGGCTTCCCTGATCACCGCATCGGACATCCCGCGTTTTTCCGGCTTCAGCAGTACGGGCGTGACCGTGGCCAGGGCGTCCGCGATGGACTTTCGAGATTTGGGCGCAGCCTCGTCCCACTTCTCGTTCACGTATCGGCAGATGTGCTCGTACCAAGACCGCGCCGACCGTTCACGCATCATCGGCTCGGGCAGCCCGGTGCCGGTGTGGAACGCGACTCCTTTGCGCTGGTAGGAGACAAGTTTCGAGCGGAATGCATCGGCGAGGGCGTGGGTAGCGAACGTGTCGTTCTTCTCCTCGCCGTTCACCGCCCAACGCACCTGGTAGGTAGAGCGCTTCTTGCCCTCATACCTGCGGATCGCCCAGATCTTAATGTCGTATGAGTACGCCGCGCCCGCGTCGTCGGCCACCTGCTCGACCCGGCGTCGGCTCATCGGGCAGCGTCCTCTAGGGTCTCAAGCCATTTGGTGTACTCGCAGCGTCGAACACGGATAGAACCGTTGGGAAGCTTGATGCAACGTGGTCCTTTCCCGGTGGCTTTCCATTCGTAGAAGGTTGATCGTGAGACGTCGAGATCGGCGCAGATCTCCTCGATGGTCATGTAGTTTGCTGAGCGGCGTCGCTCGGCTGAGTGATTCCGTGGGGTCGTGGTGGCTGACATGCTGGGTGCGGGCTCCTTTTCCTGATGGTTGAGGGGTTGGTGGCCTCGGTGTGGTGCTTGCTGGCTGCGCCGGGGCCTTTAGGGTTGTGCGCTGGTTGTGTGTGGACGGTGGGTGTGGGGCGGGGTGGCGCTCGGGAAACGGCCTGGGAGCGTCGTAGAGCCAAGCTCTCCGCCGGCTAGTACATACGTTCTGGGCGGAGCGGGTTGCGTGGGGCTGGTGTCATGCGCTTACCGCCTGGAGGTGACGGGCCGGTCGCGCGGACACGCCGGAGATCTCGGGGTGTACGAGCCAGGCGGGTGACGGGCGGCGGCCCGGCCCGGAGCGCTCGGCCTGTGGCTCGGCTTGGATGTAGCCGTGGGCTTCCAGCAGCCGTAGTGCGGGGTCCAGATCGGAGGCTTTGGTGAAGCGCCCGCGGCTGACGCCGGAGAACACGTCGCGCTTGGTGATGCGGGGCGCGGCGTGCTTGCGCAGCCAGGCCAGCACTACGCGGGCTTCTTCTACGACCGGGTCAGCGCCCATGTCGTCGAAGGCGGCTAGGGCGTGTGCGGCGAAGTAGCGGCCGAGGGTGGCTGCTCGGGCGAGGGTGTCGGCGGTGATCGGGCGGCCCCAGCCGTCGCGTAGGTGCTCGGCGAGGTGGATCAGCCCGGCCAGCCGCACGACCGCGCCGGTGTATTTGCTGGCCCAATCGACGATGTGTGACCATTCCGCGCCGGGGGCGAGCTTGGGTTCTACCTCGCGCTCGATGGCCAGCACCGCCGCGTCGGCCTGCGGTGTGAGTGGCAGCACCGCGGGGTCGGTCCACTCGGCGAGGGTGGCGACCAGCGCGGCGAGGTTGCGGGTGTAGGCGTCGGCCACCTGCACTGGTACGGCGGGTGCGCCGGGCTTGCGGTAGCCCACGGTGTTGACCGGCAGCGCGAACAGGATCCGCGCGAGTAGGCCTTTGCCGCGGAAGCCGGGCATGGTCGCGATGTCGCGTAGCACCTCGGGCTGGACGGCCAGGCCCATGGTCAGCGCCGGGTTGTCGATGTGCTCGGCGGGGCGGGAGCGCCGGTCGACGCGCATCATGTCCCCGGCGTGGCCCTTGAGGAAGACCTCGAGGTTGGGGGTGCCGGAGTAGCGTCCGGCCAGGGTGGCGAAGATCCCGCCCTCGGCAGACAGGACCGCCAGGCGTCCGCCTTGTTCGGCTAGCAGCGATGCTGCTTGCTCGCTGGTGATGTCGTCGGCGATCAGCCTTGGTAGTGGTGGGATGGTGATGGCGTCGGCTTGCATCGCTGCTGCTGAGGCCTCGGCGAGCATCTCGTCACGGGCGTGTGGGCCAGCGTTTGATGCTGCGAGGGCGGCTTTTTCGGCGCTGCGGGCAGCGACCTTCGCGGCCAGTTCGGCCTCGACGATGATGGGTTTGATCTGCTCGGCCAGTGCCTTCTCGGCGGCTAGTAGCGGTGCGGTCATCGCGGCGAATACCGCGGATTTGCGTGAGCCGGGTGGTAGCACGGTGACGGTGTAGAGGTTGACCGGCTCTCGCCACGATCCGCGTACCTCCACCACCGCGCGCCCACCCGCGGCCGTGGACAGCGCGGCCAAGGCGATGCACCCGGCCAGATCGAGCGGGGTTTGGGTGAACTCAGCGACGGCACGGACCTGGTCGGCGACCCACACGGGAAGCACCTCGGTCGGGAACGCGGGCAGGGTGCGAGCCTGCCCGAGCGGGATCGGCGCCGCCCACGCCGCGGCCGGGGCCCGGTCGAGCAGCGCCCGACCGGCGGCGAGCATGTCGGCGGTGTCGCCGCCGGAGGTAGCCAGCTGGGTCAGCCGGGAGCCCAGGTCGATGACCTGACGGCGTTGGGCAGCCTCGGCCACGAGCCGGGCGTAGTGCCCGGCGTTGGCGGTGGTGGGCACTGCGGCGATGAGGGTGTGCAGGTAGGAGGCTCCGCCGACCCGCGTCAGCTCGCCCGAGTTATCCAGGTGGGAGGCCAGTGCTACGGCGTCGATCGGGTCGCCTGCCTCGTACCGGGTGTGCATGACCGTCCACAGCAGGGCATGTGCCGGTCGGTAGAAGTCAACTGGCGCGAGGATTTCGGCCAGTTGTCTCATCAGGTTGGGGGCGAGCAGCACGGCACCGATGACGGCTTGCTCAGCGGCCAGATCGTGCGGCTGTACGCGGGTCACGGCGGAGTCCTTCCTATGATCGAGCAGAGTTGTGATTGCCAAGCGCGCCATTTCCGACGGCCGGTCGTTGCTTTACCGTTGGCAGGACGGCACGCCGGATCGCCGAGTCGACTTCCACGGCCAGGCGTGAGGCTTGCTCCTGCGTGGGAAGGTCGAGCTCGCCGAGGCGGGCGTGGGCGTGCAGTTCGAGCCAGTCGCGGCCGTGAAGGTCTTGGTTGCGGACGACGACGAGTGAGCCGTAGGCGCAGGTCCAGCGGATGGGGTGGGAGCGGTGCACCCCGCAGGGTGCACCTTGCCGAACGGTGCATTGATGATCTTTGGCGCACCAGTCGGGGCAGCGCCAGCCGTTCATCGTGGCCTGCCCTTCAGCCGGGTGACCTGGCCGCCGGCGCGGTGGGCGGCGTAGTGCAGGCGGCGCAGGTGGTTGTACAGCCGCCGGCCCAGGCGTAGCCGCCAGCCTCGGCCGTGGCAGCGGCGGCAGGTTTTCGGCCGGCGCAGTACCGCGGTGGTTTTCCAGCCGTGTCTGTGGCAGGCAGGGCAGGGCCGGAACGGCCGCATCCAACACAGCCACATGTAACGCAGGGTAACCGCGACGGGGATGATGATCAGAACGGTTGCGATGGCGGTTGAGGTGATGGTTGGGGTGGTTGGGGTGGTAGCGGTAGCGGCATCAGGTGCCACAAATAGCCTCCAGAGGCAGGTTTTACAGGTGTGGGAGGAGATGGGCCGCTACCCGCTACCAGCCACACTGTCAGCTGGTAGCGGGCGATAGCGGACTAGGTAGCGCAGGCGCTACCGGTAGCGGGAGGCCCGCTACTGCGAACGCCTCTGAATCGCTGTCTTGATATCGACGAGTTTCACGCCCTTAGGGGAGCGTCCGTCCTCTTTGACGTTCACACTCGGTAACCCCAAGTTGCGGAGTTGAGACGAGATCGCCCCGGCGGTGATATCGGCGTAATGCTCGGGCATCCGCTGCGCCAACCGTTGCGCGAGGCGTTCCCAGGACAGGCCGCCCTCGCCGGTGAACATCGCCGCCGCGTCGGCCAGGGTGTTCCGCACCTCCCGGGCCACAGTCTCGCCGGCGGCGAACCCGGACAGCGTCCCAGCCAGCTCACGGTGTTTACGCGCCGCGACCAGGATCTTCTCCGCGTCGGTGTGGTCGGCCAGATAGGTGCGCACGATCGTGGTGTCATCGGATGCCCCGTACAGGATCCCCACCCCCAGATACGGTTTACCCGCTGGCAACGCTGAGGCGTCGAACCCTTCGGCGTAGGCGTCCCCACCCAAAACGGCTTCCGACACCACGCGGTTGCCGCATTTGAGCGCAAACCTGACGGCATGGTTGTCGCGGTACCGGTTGAACAGTCTGCCGACGTCGCCGGCGCCGACCCCGGAGGGTTTCTGTGATGAGGAGGCGAGGATGACCCCGGCGGACGGGCCGACGGCCTGGATGAACGACAACAGCGCCGCGATTTCCTTGTTGACGTCCTGGTCGTCGGTCTCGAAGTAGGTTTGGAACTCCTCCATCACCAGCAGCCACACCCGCAGCTGCTCATACCTGCGCGACAGGTCGCGGGTGATTTTGCCTTCCGGGCATTCGCTGGTGGGCAACTTGGACAGAAAGTCGTTGACTTCCTCAATGTGCTTCTTGACCTCGCGTAGCACCACCAGCAGGTGGGTGATCGGGTCGTGGTCGCGGCTATTGGGCACCACCCCGCACACGTAGCGGTGGGCGACCAGGCGGAACTTGTCCCAGTCGGCCGACATCTTCCCGTCCACCACCACCAGCTTGACGTACGGATCCAGCGCCGCGTACAGGCCCAGCAGTCGGGTGGCGAACGTTTTGCCTTTGCGGGGTTGGGCGCCGACTAGGATGCTGATCCACATCAGCAGCAACCCGACTTTGCGGCCACGCTCGTCCACACCGAAGGGTGCCTCGGTCCAAATATCACGTGGCTTGCAGTCCAGCAGCGGCGTCCGACCTGCCGGTACGGCGAGGGGGTCACGGTCGGCGACCAGCAGCAGATGCCGCCGATGGCTGGTGGGGTCGCGGGTCAAAAATACTTGGTTGACCGATACGTCCAGGCCGGAGGCGATCGCGCCTTTGGCTTTGAGCACGTCATCCCACGTCTTGCCATACGGCAGGTCGATGACCACCTGCGAGCCGGTGCCCGACGGGTCACGGGCCATCGTCGACCCAAACTGGATTTGCTGGCCGGGTTTGTCGGGGTGACCCAGCCCAGCGGCGTGGTAGGCGCGTAGCACGATGTCGGGGTTGAGTTTACGGAACCGGCCGGTCACCACCGCAGGTGAGAAGATCGAACGCCCAGCAGGCTTACCTATCCGGTACAGCGCCGCCACCACCACAGCCCCAGCTATGGGCATCGCATACCAGGGCACAGCTGCAGTGATGGCCGACCGGAACCAGGCCAGCCCCGCCAGGACAATCACCTCTGCTAGCAGGAAGCAGCCGCGGAAGGTGCGGGTGGATTTGCCTTCACGGCGCAGCTTGAGCCACATCTGCGGGTCGTTGCTGTCCGCGGCGGCCTGCTCCAGCCGGTTGACTTGATCACCCCACCACCAGCGCAGCTGCCGCATCACCAGTTTCGGCAGGCCTATGAGGGCGTACCAGGCGACCTGTAGCCCGTACCACAACACACGGACCGTGTGGAACGTGGCGATGTGCCCCCACCCGCCCACAGTGAGGTAGGCCCCAGTTTTGAACGCCTTCCACGACCGCAACACCGGCGGGATGACCTCCCGCCGCCCCGACCCGGAAGTGTCGGGTGTGTGGACGGGCATCCCGCCCGGTGATGGGGTGTCGTCAAGCGGGACATCGAAATGTGAACTGTTGGTTTGTTTGTCACGCGAACCGTCGGGCGGCTGGCCGGGGTTGAGTAGTTCGGCCATGCCGGCGTCCCAGTCGCGGGGGTTGGTTTCGTCGATTGCCATGATGAGGGTGCACCTTCTCCAAACTCTGTGTGAAACGGGGTGAGGGTGTGCGGGGGTGTGACCCTGAGCGGTTTGTCAGGCCATGCGAGGGTCACGCCCCCGGCGTGTACGGCTATGCCTGGTCGGCATGCCGGTGCTGTCGTGCTGTGACGAGGGCGTAGCGGCGTTGGTCCACTTCGGACACCAGCGCTTCCAGACCGGTCATCGCAGCGCCGAACAGCAGCACCAGACCGACCAGCACGGCGACAACCCACAGCGGTCCGCTGGCGTATCCGAACACGGCCCCACCTACCAGCCAGGCACAGCCCAGCAGGCAGGCACAGCCGAGCAGACCGCAGACGTAGTACACCGCGAAAAGCCGCTTTGACCAGCGCGTGAGTTCGTCCAGATCGGACGGATAGTTGATGGTGACGGTGATGGTAAGGGGGAGCACGAGAATCGGTTGTCCTTTCCTGGCCTGCCACCGTGGCGGCCACCGCGTCGGCACCGGGTAAGGGAGCCGGTGCCGCACGGAAGCGGTCAGTAGCCGTCTGGGATCTGGCAGGTGTCGCCGGTGGTGCAGCCGAACAGGATCGCGGCCAGCTCGTAGCCGGCGGCGAGCGCAGCGCGGACCTGCTCATCGCAGGTCAGCTCCACCACTGGGCGGGTCCAGTCGATGCCGGTCAGCTTGGCGGCGGCCTGCCGTGCGCAGTGCACACATGTGGCGATGGCGAACAGCACCCGCCCCGACGGGTTGGTGCGCCAGCCACCACCCGCCGGTGTAGCAGGCGTCGGCGTCCACCGCCGGGATGATGACCAGGCCCGGTACGGCCTTTTCGCCGAGCACCAACACCCGTGGACGGTCGGCAGTCACGATCAAGGCGACCTCGGCCAGCGCGGTCACGGCGCTCATCACGCCACCGCCCCGGACAGCTCGACCGTGTCGGTCTGGCCGGTGGGCAGGTAGCGGCGCACGGTGCGCTCGGACAGCTTGAGCTTCGCGGCGATCTGTGCGGGCTTCCAGTCCGGGTGAGCTGCCGCGAGCTTGGCCACGTCCTTGGCGGCATTGGGCCGCACGCCCGCGGCCAAGGGTGCCGACACCGGGGCAGCAATCGGGATCGCGTTGCCGTCGCCGCTGGCGGCGGCCTTGCCGGTCCGGGAGGGCTTGTGTGTCGGCGTGTTGGCGGCGTTGGTCTTGGCGTTGCGACTGGCCGTCTTGCATGCCGCACGCTCGGCCCAATGATCGGTGGCGGCTTGCCACGCCGTCTCGACGGTGGTGTGTCCGTCGCGGATGGCCAACCGGCGTGCCATCCATGTGATGGCGGGGAAGTTGGTCCAGCGGGCGAACCCGAAGCGGGGCAGCGGCGCGGGTAGCAGCCCCTCACCGCGGAGGTGTTTGCGGTGGCGGTAGAGCGACAGCAGCTCCCACAGTGCGATGCCGGTCAGTGACATCAGTCCGTAGGCGACCGCCGGGCCGGTGGGGGTCATGCCGGGACCTGCGGCATGGGCGTAGTTCATGGCGGCGGCGATGAGCGCGAACAGCCAGGTGGCGGCGCGGAAGATGCTGCCGGAGTCGCCGTCGTGGCGGGCCATGAAATCCAGGCGGGCGACGTAGGCGGTGGTCAGCTCGAACGCGGCGGCGAACACCAGCGCCGCCCACAGCGGCCAGCCCAGTATCCCCATCGCGAACTGCACCTGACCGACCCACGCCACCGCCATCGGCGCGAGGATCGGGCCGATCCACAACCCGGCCTCACCCAGACGGCGCAAGGCGACCGCTCGTGCCCGCCACGCCTGGGCGCTGCGGGTTTTGTGTGCTGCCCTGCGGGCCGCCTTGGCCGCGTCCTGCTCGGCGCGGGCCTGCTCGGCAGCGATGCGGTCTTGGCGGGCCGACTCTCGGCGCGCGACCTCGACCTCTAGGGCGAGCTGCGCGGCCTTGGCCTGACGCTCGACGACGGCGTCGGCGTCCAAGCGCCGCTGCTCGGCACGCGACACGGTCGCGGCGGTGACGCTCGACAATAGGGTCATCGGGAAACCTCCATCAGATCTTCGTGATGCGCGTGTAGAGTCCGCAGCCGCACCGCGGGGCGGGGATCAGCAAGCAGGCTGGTGCGGTCATCAAGCTGCGGGTCGTGGACAGCGATGCCGGTGCGGCTGGTCTTGGCCCGGTACATGGCCGCGTCAGCGGCGGCGAGCACCCGACCCAGATCCGCATCGAATGCCGAGGCGAGGCCGATAGAAGCAGTCACGGTCACCACCACGGGGTGGGCCACAGGCACCGACAGCGCGATGGTCGCCGCGACATGCACAGCCAAGGTGTGTGCCTGATGCATCGGTCCAGGTAGGACCACGACGAACTCGTCTCCGCCCAGTCGTGCGATGCATAGGTCGGGCAGCAGTGTGCGCAACCGGCCGGCGATGGTGGCCAACACTGTGTCGCCTGCGGCGTGTCCATATTGGTCGTTGACAGGTTTGAACCCGTCCAGGTCGATCAGGGCCAGTACCGGGGCGGTCGGGGCCAGGGTCGGCCAGGCGGTGTGCAGTCCGGCGCGGTTGGCCAGGCCGGTCAACGGGTCGGTCAACGCGCGACGGTCTGCCTCCTGCGCCTGGCGGCGTGCCCGCGTCAGCTCCAGCCGGTCACGTGCGGCCAGGGCCAGCACAGTGAACGCGGCACCACAGGCCAACGCGAACGTGCTTACATGACGGGGCTTCATCGGGCCACCTCCCGCAGCCCTGCGATACGGTCGGCGGCCTCACGCCCGGCCTTGTGTGCCTCACACAGGAACGTGCTGGTCGTGGAGGTCTTACGCAGCCATGCGGTACGTCTGCGAAACGGCACCGGTCCACCCGAGCGCGCCGCCGCCTGTGCAGCCGAGCAGTCGTCACAATCACGCCCAGCACGCGACCGCGTATAACGCACCTCACCCAGCCCTAACAGCGGAGCCTGCCGGCGCACGGTCACCGGCGCCGCGGGGACCTCGATGGGTGCGCTGGTGAACAGGTCAAGCTGACCGGTTGGCATCATCGCTTCGCCTCCCGCCTCGCCTTGGCAGCGCGGGAGCACACGAAGGTGTAGCCGCGGTTGCGGCGGGTGCGGATGTCGGCTAGGCGGCGGCGGACCTCGCCACGTTCCAGCTCGGTCAGTTCAACCTCGTGTCCACGCACCGCAAGCTCCACCGCGATCTCGTCGATGTAGGACGGGTCCACCACCAGCTCCAGCGGGAGCCCGTGCTCGGCAGCGAACAGGTAGTCAGCGATCAGCGCGTCATCCCAGCACGGCGAGCACGCGACCCCGCCGACCAGCTCGGCCAGCGGCGTGCAGTGCTTCTGACAATGGCGGGCGGCCACAGCCGCCAACGGGTGATCCCAGGCCAGTTGGCCAGCACCCGGTTCATCGGCAGCCGCCGACGCGATAGCCTGAACAGGCATCATTGATCCTTTCCTCGACAGGGGGATTCGGTGCGCGGGCCTCGGCGGGCGGCTACCCGCCGAGGCCACACAAAAGTCCGGGACCATCCCGGTGTCTCATCGCCGGGCCAGAACTGGCCGCGGCCTTGCTGACGCGCGTTTTTCGCGCGTCCCTTGCTCCCACACAGGGATCCTTTGCTGCTCAACAGCCGTGCGATCCTCCGGTGTTGCTGATCGCTGTGTGTGGGATTGCCCATGCTCACGGAGGTTTGAGAGTGAGAGCCTGCCCGCTTGGCCGCTCAGGTAGGGAGTGCACTATGCGAATCATTTCGGTCATTTACCGATCACACACGCACTGTGGATGCACCTACCGTCGCGTACCTCGCAGGTAGAGGAATCGCCCTCTCACCAGCCGTCGCCAGGATCGCCAATCGGCCTACCCTGACCTGGGAGCTTTCATCTGTCGCTGTTCAATTCTCAAAAGACGATCCGCAAATCCGCCCCACCGGTGTCCAGTGAGAGCCGATCCCGTCTTGCTGGTGCTGCCTTCCCTGGGCTCAGAGGCCCGCCGGGCCTGAGAGTAAGCTAACAGTTGTTAGCTTACCGTGTCAACTGTTCGGCAGAGTTGCAGCGCAATATGCCCCTGACCAGGGAGTACCTGAACTGGTTGTCAGAACAACTGATAGGCTCGGCATGTCACTTGACATCCCAGAGGGAGTGCCGTGTCTTCAAACCCCCGCCTTGACCGGGGCGAGCCCCTGCACCGCCAGCTCGCCCGGAACATCCGCAACGACATCCATGCCGGCGTTTTCCGACACGGCGACGTGCTGCCCACCACTCGCGAACTTTCCGCCCAGTGGGATGTGAGCGTCTTCACGGTCACGGAGGCGATGAAAGTCCTCATGGAAGAGGGGCTTGTCATTAGCAAGTCCCGATCGAAGCGCGTCATCAACTGCCCAGACGAGAAGCGCGCCGAGGTTCGACTCAGGCGACCGCAGGTACTGATCATCGGTGGATACGCCGGAAGCGGGAAGTCTGAGCTGGGCAGGATGCTTGCCCGCGGCACGGGCTGGCCGCTGCTGGATAAAGACACCATCACCCGGCCGGTCGTTGAGGGTGCGCTAGAACTGTTAGGTCAGTCGCCCCATGACCGCGAATCCGACACGTACCTGAACAAGGTTCGGCCACGCGAATACGAGGCACTTGCCGCCGTGATAGTCGAAAATGTGGAGTGCGGCAATTCCGCGATTGTTACGGCACCGTTTATTCGCGAATTTCGCGAAGAGCCGTGGCTCAACCGGACCCAGGCAACCTATTACGCCATGGATGCGAGCGTCACATTCATTTGGGTGTACTGCAATGCGGAGACCATGCACGCGTACATAAGGCATCGTGGCGCGGCACGCGATGCCGCGAAGTTGGCAGACTGGCACGGCTATCTGGCCAGCATCGACATCGGATTCCGTCCGCCCGTGCCCCATATCGTTGTTGACAATTCCGCGAACAGCCGCCCGCTACAGGAACAGGCACAGGACATTCTCAAGACCGTCATCGCCGGAGCCTCGGGTCGATGATAGGAGTCATCCTCTACGGGCCACCTGCGAGTGGAAAAGACACAATCACGGATGCGCTGTGCGCGCTCGACGCGAGGTATCGGCCTTTTCAGCGCCTGAAGGTCGGCGTGGGAAAGACCGCCGGGTATCGAATGGGAACCGCATCCGATATAGACACGCTGCGCAGAAATGGCGATGTGATCTGGGAAAATCGTCGCTACGGCTCCACTTACGTGGTTGATCGGCCGCATCTTGCCTGCGAGATTTCGACGCATACTCCGGTCCTCCACCTAGGTCAGGTCGATGCTGTGCCTGCCGTCCTTGCCGCGATCCCGGACGCCAATTTCCTGACGGTGCAGTTGTGGTGCCCACGAGATGTTGCCGCTGATCGCATGAAACTGAGGGGCGATGACCTCGCGGCGAGGCTTGCCGCGTGGGATGAAACCGAACCACTGCCTCATGCTGACCTGGTAATAGATACAGCCGAAGCGAGCGCCGATGAGGCGGCACGTCAGATCGATTCATGTCTGAATTCGAGGGGAAAATGAATCTCGCACGCGTAGCTGTTCCGGTACTGACTCTCCGGAACACGAATGGACGAATCGATGCCGTCGCGACCCGCGAATACGCACAGCGCGCAGTGGCGACATGGATCGATGTCTTCATCCTCTGCGGAACGATAGGCGAAGGGGAGCAACTCGACGACGCAGAACGACGGCAGGTAATCGAGACGTGGTCGTCCGTCGTTCCCACTGAACGACTAGTGGCGTGCGCCTGGCAAGTTAACGACTTCCATTACATTGACGCACTCGACTTGAAGCCAATGAGCGTTCTGCAAGGCTTCGAAGACGAGTCGGCGCTTCTGAGGTCATTGGCGGAGCTGCCGCCGGAATCCTACGTCTATAGCCATCCCAAGTACAGCCCCGTGACCTTTTCGGATTCCATAGCACATAGAGCCCGAAAGAACGGCAGCATGCCCGGCGGCGGAAAGATATGTAAGGTTAGCCTTGCCGAGGTCAGCGCCCTACGGAAGGCGACCGGGCATACCTTCGCCCTGTACGACGGGCGTTGTCGCCACGTAGCCAGGAGTGTCGATGCCGGCGCGACGGGCGTCATAGCGGTGCCGCTCAGCTATCTGCCGCGAGAACTTCCCGATCGGGACGATGCGGAAGCCCTTCAACGGCTCATCGACCAAACTCAGGCAAGAATCGACTCCACTCCGACGCTCGCCGGTCGAATGGACCTGCTAACCCGCCTTCTCCGGGCTGAGGGCTGACGGAGGACGGCCGCCGCGCCCTGGTCGCTGCAGCCGTCTGCGCATGAGGTCAGAGCAACCGCGGGTGTCCCGTGGTAGGGGCCTCTTTAGAGGTCCTGAGCTGCGCGAAGAGCCGCTGAAACGTTGTCCAGTGTTCCGGCGTCGATGGTGTCCACGTGATCGCTAAGGCGTGACCGCATCACCGGTTCGATCGTGAGCGCTGTTGCCCACCCGTGCGGCGGCACGGCAACCGCGAGCAAGCCGCCCGGGTCCTCGTCAACGATGTGCAGAGCCAGAACCACGGGCAGCTCTTCCACGCGGTTGACGCAGTTGCTGCTGACGATCAGCCTGAGCGTCGGCTGGCCGGGGCGCGGCACGGCCGGCGTGTAGCGCCAGATCTCGCCACGGGCCGGGGTCACGCGGCGTACCGCTCAGCCTCGGCTGCTTCGGTGTAGCCGGGACGGCTGGAGAACCAAGCGGCGTGCTGCTTAGCCGACTCGGCGACGGCGGCGGCCTGGACGACGCGCTCCAGGAGTGCCGAGACGTTGCCGCCAGTCTCGGCCTGCGCACGTCGTGACAGGTAGTTGAGAGTGCTCTCTTCGAGCGAGAGCGTCACACGTGACTTCATACGATCCATCCTACGATCCATGTGACGATTAGGCACTAGACACGCCCAGTTCCGCGCGCAGGTCCGCGATGGCGATGGGTCATGTGTCGTCCCTCGTGTTGCGGCTCCCTGAAATCACAGCGGCTGACATGATTGAATCACTCCTTCTGCTCTGGCTTGGGCGTGATCGGTACGGGGAACCACGTTAACGTAGACGCGTTCCAAGGTGGACGGTGGGCGGTCGGTGTAGGGGCGGCTGATAGTGCAGATGTCGAGCACTTCGGCGGTTGCGCTGAGGAAGGGTGAGCGCGGGGGTTCGCTGAGATGGGGCCACGCGGTGAGGTTAGACAATCGCCGTGGAGCGTCGATATGCTCCAGCGCTACTACGCTAATCCACTAAGGGACTGAGCGCCGTGGCGGACGTACCTTGCAGGGTATGGTCCTTTTATCGACGCCCTCTGTGAATCAGTTCTTGGCCAGGACGGTGGCATGAGTTGACAGTGCGGAGTTGATCTGGGCTGCGTCGAAGGCTGCGGGGTCGAACTGGTCGGCCGAGTCCAGGCCGAGCCATTCCAGCCGGTCTTTGTGTTCTTCATGTCCGGGGTCGGCGAGGATTTCGGTGAGGTATTCGTAGCCCCAGATGCCCCCACTGTCCTCGGGTGGGCTGGCCCGGCGGCCGGTGAGGCAGTGGGGGTAGGCGGTGCCTGGCTCGGGTTCGGTGATGTCTTCGACGAGGATGTCGTGTTCCCAGTTGTCGCCGAAGTCGTAGATGTAGCAGAGCCGGTCTTCCGGTGTGGGGGCTACCTGGTCGAGTCGCTGGGAGGCGGCGCTGCGGATGCCCAACTCGCGGTCGGCAACGCCGAAACGGTCCCGTCTGGTCTCGAAGGCCCACATGTGGTAGTCCTCCCAGCCGAAGGCGGCTTGGATGATGTCGTGCAGCTTTCGCAATGTGCTGTCTGAGGGCACGCGCAGGCGGCGCCAGATGGGAGGCCGGGAGCCCCGCAAGGTGACTTTGAGCTGGTGGACGGTAGGGGTCGATGTCGTCCGTGCGCTCGGCTTCGCGCGCCTGGTGTTTGCCATGGCGGCCATCTTGCCACCCCGTCACGCCTGGCCTTGCTTGGCCTCGACCTCAAGCCCCACCTGGGCCGCCGGGTCGAGGGCCCGAGCACGTGCGCGGCGGGGACTTGCCGGCTCGTGACCGCCAGCGCGGGGCTGGGCAGGTCGCAGCGGTAGCGGTCCGCCCACCACCGGTGACTTTTGATTGCCAGACCTGAGGCCTAGGATGACTGTCGGTTCAGGGGAGGAAGACCAAATACTGCGGGGCCTTGGCTCCGCGCTGACGGAGTCGGGGAGGGACTGATCCATGGCGGATCTGTCGCCAAGCGCCGTATCGCGGAAGGCGCGCACCAAGGGTGGCCTGGTCACCATCATCACCACACTCAGTCTTGTGGGCGCGATGGGTGCGACCTGGTTCGGGCTGAGCGCCAACGATCACGTCGCCGCGAACTATGACGCCGCGGCGTGGCTGTGGAGCAACATCCAGGGAGAGTTGGCCCGGGTCAATGGGCTCACCGGAAAGACCGATACCCGGCAGGCGGTGCCGAACGCCAAGGGGCATCCGGTCGAGCTGAGCCAGTCGGAGCGCTATCTCATCTTGCGGGATCTCTCCACCGGGAAGGTCAGCTCGTTCGACCCTGCCACGCTGAGCATTACCTCCACCATGGACACCCAGCAGGGTGTGGGCATCACCATTGCGCTTCATAATGATTCGGCCTTCATTGTCGACCCTGCTCAGGGCGTGGTCCGCCAGCTCGATCCCGCCACGCTGCAGCCGGTCGGCGATGCGCTACGCTTCCCGCCCGGCATCACCGGTGGTTTCTTCGATGGCAAGGGCCGCCTCTGGATCGCGATCCCCAGTGAGGGCACCGTCACCGCGATAACCCCGGTCGCGCTGGCTAAAAAGGACGGTGGCGGCCAGGGCGGCGGCGGCGTGGCGATGACGCGCACCGAGGCGGTGGCCACGCCGTGGCACGATCTCGCGGTGTCTGCTTTGGACAATGGTGTCGCCGTGTTCGACCAGACCAACGGCAAGCTCGTCGCGGTGCGCGATGACGCCGTCACCACGGTGAGCACCGACGCGGCAGGCGGCGACCTGGCGAACCGCACCAGCGGCGACATGGTTCCGGTCACCATCATCGAGGGCCGCAATGTATACCTCGTCACGGGCGGCGGCGACAACCCGCGGATCAGCAGCTTCACCGTGCCGGGCAACGGCAAGCTCCAGCCCGCGGTCGCGTGGGCCGGGCGGCTCTACATCGCCGATGACACCAACGGCGTCGTCTATTCGCTCGACCCCGAGGGCAAGGTGGTCAACACCATCAAGTTCAAGGTGCCCGGCCCGTTGCAGCTGGAGGTGCGGGAGGGCCACCTGTTCATCAACTCGCCCGGTTCCAACACCGCGCACGTCATCAACGACAAGCACGAGGACAAAGAGGTCGACAAGTTCCGC
>Ga0075421_100002876_pt1 | contig 20566 bp, 15 predicted proteins | sample SoiMetdeltSBSDD5_FD_75292 | JGI IMG/M metagenome (GOLD analysis project Ga0075421, IMG submission 75292) | Bulk soil microbial communities from a Populus tree surrounding site in Tennessee, USA - Soil MetaG P. deltoides SBSDD5 | ecosystem: Environmental > Terrestrial > Soil > Tree plantation... | reverse complement strand
TGAATAGTCTTCGTGTGACTGTTCAGCCCCGCCCCTGACGAGCCATCTCCTGGAGAACCGGCTCAAGAACCTTCAAGATATTATCCACAATCAGCGTATAGCCCTTCCCGGTGGGGTGGATCCCGTCGGCCTGATTCAGATGGGCTCGGCCCCCGACATCAGCCAAAAAAAAGGGAATGAACGCCAGTTGATGACGCGCGGCTAACTCGTGGTACATCGCCTCAAAACGAGACGTATAGTCTGCACCATAATTAGGAGGTAGCTTCATCCCGGCAAGCACGACGGCCACGCCTGCTTGCTTCATTGTGAGAACCATCTCTTCCAGATTGGCACCAGTCTGTTCAACGGTGAGGCCTCTGAGCCCGTCGTTTGCACCAAGTTCTAGAATCACGAGACGCGGCCGGTTCTTCAATACCCACGACACACGACGCACGCCCCCCGCAGTCGTATCTCCGCTGACTCCGGCATTGATCACCCGGTAGTGGTAACCCAACGTGTTCAGACGTTCTTGCAGTTGCGCCGGATAACTTTCCTGTGATGCCACTCCCAGTCCCGCTGTCAAACTGTCCCCGAAGGCGACGATGTGAGGAAGGCCTTCCGTCTGCGGGACCGTGGAGTCAGATGAGGCGTGATGTGTCGATGTCCCAGTTGGGCGATATCCGGCGAATCCATCTTGCGAAGACACGGTTTGCGCAGGGGTGACGGGAGGGGGCGCGGAGGATCCGTCGCATCCGAACGAGACGAAACCAATCCATGCGCATAAAATCAGCAGGATGTGGCGCACAGAATATGAATGGTCATTCCATCGGTACAGCATCTTCGTACAGTATAATATGAATTCGATGTTCGTCGAAGGGGGAGGACATAGACATATATGATCGCTATTCAGCATCTCACCATGAGGCTTCCTGCCGCGGGCCATGAAGTGACCATTCTTGAGGATATCACGCTCGACATTCCGGAGAAGCAGATGGTGGCCATTGTCGGGCCTTCCGGCAGCGGGAAGTCGACACTGTTGGGGCTGGTCGCGGGTCTGGACCGCCCGACGTCGGGGTCTATTCGGCTGGACGGTATTGACATCACCACCCTCTCGGAAAATGCGATGGCGCGCTGGCGTCGTGAGAAGATCGGATACATCTTCCAATCTTTTCATCTCATTCCTACGCTAACAGCGGCGGAGAATGTGGCCGTTCCTCTGGAACTGACCGGCGATTCCAGCGCGCGATCAACCGCCGAATCGTTGCTGCGGTCTGTGGGACTTGTCGAACGGCTTGACCATTACCCGGTGCAGCTGTCGGGGGGAGAGCAGCAGCGGGTCGCCATCGCTCGTGCATTTGCCTGCCGACCGCCCATCTTACTGGCCGATGAGCCGACTGGGAACCTCGATTCTGCAACTGGTCACCAGGTGATCGATCTATTGACTGGTCTGCATCGGGACTTCGGCACAACGTTAGTGCTTGTGACGCATGATCAGGATTTGGCACGGTTGGCAGAACGTGTGATTGCGTTGCGTGATGGACGGGTGGAGTCGGATTCGGCGATATCAGGTTAAGGGCGCTGACCGGGGTGATTGTGCTCAGCATGTTTCCTATCAAGATGGCCTGGCGGGAGACACGGGCAGCGTGGAGGCACTTTCTCTATTTCTTCGCCTGCATTGCGGTTGGGGTCGGCGGGGTGGTGGGCGTGTCGTTGTTCGCTAGCAATGTTGAACGGGCAGTCAGTCGTGAGGCCCGTGGGTTATTGGGAGGCGATGTTGAAATCAGATTATCTCACCCCGTCAGTACAGATGGGGCTGAGGTGTTGCAGTCACTGGAGGAACGGGGAGTGATTGTTCGTCATGTCAGCGAGCTTGTGGCGATGGCCACCGCCATTCACCCGGACGATAGGCGCCCTCCTTCTACAACCCAATTGATCGAATTGAAGGCCGTCGAATCTGGTTACCCGCTCTATGGGAAGCTGGTCGTTGAGCCGGGTAGTCCTCTCCAACATCTCATTGACCCGATTCGGCGGCCGGACTGCGATCCGGTCTGCTACGGAGCGGTTGTTCATGAGTCGCTGCTGATCCGCATGGGATTGGCCCATGGCGACCGCATCAAGATCGGTGATGCGGTCTTCACAATTACCGCGGTCATACGAAAGGAACCGGATCGTACGGCGAATATGTTCAGCTTGGGGCCAAGGGTCATGATATCGCAGGAAGGTCTGGCTGCAGCCGGGTTGGTGAAGCCAGGGAGCCGGGTGCGCGAACGATATCTGTTGAAGGTTTCCGGAGCCGTAGCCCTGGAGCCATTGCTATATGAATTAAGAGGCCGATTGACGCATGACTCGGCCCGGATTTCTCTTTATCGCGACGCGCAACCGCAATTGAAGCGATTTCTCAATCAACTCGCCCAGTATCTCGGGTTGGTCGGGCTGACCGCACTCTTTGTCGGGGGTGTCGGGGTCGCGGCTTCGGTGCAAGCGTTCATACGAGAGAAGTTCCTCAGCATCGCCACATTGAAGATGTTAGGTGCCGAGACCAGCACAATTATTCACACGTATTTGGGGCAGGCACTGGGACTGGGCATGCTAGGTAGCGCCGCCGGTGTGGGTGTGGGCATCGTTCTTCAAAGTATATTTCCGTCCGCTGTGTCGCGGCTGATCGATCCGGATCTGTTGAACCAGCTCGCATTTTCATCCGCTCTGGAAGCGGGATCACTTGTCCCAATCCTGAAAGGAACAGGTCTCGGCCTGCTGACGACGCTGCTGTTCAGCGTCTGGCCACTATTGACGATTCGCAGTATCAGGCCAGCGGGACTACTTCGTCGTGACGTGGACGTCACCGAGGCGAGTGTCTCGCATGGTGTGATGTTTCGTTGGAAGTTCTGGATCCTCAGTCTGCTGCGGGATCGCCCGAGACTGATCGCGGCGACCGGCATCGCGGCCGGGCTGACGGGATTGTCGATGTGGCAGGCCGGTTCACTCAAGGTGGGAACGTTGTTTATGGGCGGTCTCGTGCTGGCGGTATTGCTCCTTGCCCTGTCGGCAGAAGTCTTGTTGATTGTGCTAAGGGTCATCCCTATTCCTCAGGCCATTAGCCTGCGGCAGGCGGTTCGAAATATCATTCGACCTGGTAGCCAGGCGGTCAGCGTCATGATGTCGATCGGCGTCGGTGTGATGGTCATCATGACGGTCGGATTGCTGGAGGACGCGTTTATCCAGCAGGTGAGCGAGAATCGCCCATCCGACGCCCCCACGTTCTTCTTTATCGACATACAGCCGGATCAGGCCGATGCATTCGCACACCTGTTACATGAGAAGACGGGGGATCCTTCGCCGAAGCTGACACCGCTCGTACGATCCCGTCTTCACGGGATCGATGGAGACATTGTCAAAGCTGAGGCCGAGGAAGAGAAATCATCCCAGGTGCAACGTGATGACAAGCGAAAGGGATGGTATTTGACGCGTGAATACGTGCTGACGTTCCTGGACCACTTGCCCAAGGACAATATCCTCGTACAGGGAGAGTGGTGGCAACCAGGACAACATTTCCCACGTCCGCTGGTTTCGGTCGAAGAGGAAGCAGCCAAAAATCTTGGATTGAAGATCGGATCTACGGTTGATCTTGATATACAGGGGTCCATCCTGTCGGCGACCGTGAGCAGTATCCGGAGGGTGGACTGGGGGAATTTCTCGACCAACTTTTACATGATCGTCTCTCCGGGCGCACTCGAAGGGGCTCCGGTTACCTACGTGGCGACGATCCGTGTTCCGCTCTCCGAGGAGGTCTCATTGCAGCAGGCAGTAGTCGCGGCGTTTCCCAACGTCACGGCGTTAAACGTCGGCGACGTATTGGATAGCTTTACTCGTGTTCTCGATCGGCTCGGGTTGGCGGTTCGAGCGGTCGCATTATTTTGCATACTGGCTGGCGCCCTTGTGATGGCCACCGCCCTGACAGCAACACGCTATAGACGATTGTACGAGTCGGTTGTTCTCAAGGCGTTGGGCGCTACTCGCGGGGTGATCGCCCGTTCTTTTGCGGCTGAATATGTGATGATGGGCGCCATAGCCGGTATCATCGGGATGGTTCTGGCCAGCGCCTTATCATGGGCGGTGCTCTACTTTATTCTCGAGTTACCGTGGTCGATACGACCGGGCATTCTCGCTACGGGACTTGTGATGACGGTCACCCTTACGGTTAGCGTGGGTTTTCTGAGTACATTTCGAATTCTTGGCCAACGGCCATTGGCCGTTCTGCGTCAGGAGTAGGCGATCAGGGCAATTGAGGAGAGAATGAGTTACCTGCTGAAACAAGCGGAGGGAAATCTAAGAAGGTTCGAGGTCCGGTAAACGCAAATTGAGGATATGCCCGATTCGACGTTCTTCTGCATGCAAGATGGCTACGAAGCGAAGTCCGATCACATCATCGCGCCGCGAGCGGACCACCGCACCATCGATCGTGATCGGGAAACTTTGGTGGGAAGACAGAAACTCCAGACGTAACCGCGTGCCGACGGGGAAGGCCGCGTTGCTGCGAATGCGACACCCGCGGATGGAGAGATTCTCGATCATGCCTTGAAAAGTCCGTCGCTCCACAGGGAGTGCGCTCGGCTGAAACCACACCGGATATTTTACGGACAAACGATCATAGGCCCGACCCGGATTGGCGGTATGTTTTCTAATGAGGCTGCGAAAGCGCCTTGCGCAGAGCTGGCACCGGAACGGGTGGACGGTCAACAAGGCGAACAGACGATCTGACACGGAACGCCGCGGAGCCGGCCGGACTTTAAACGTCCCGCATTGAGGACATGTCGGTCTGGGCATGGTCGACCCTCCGGCAGGTGGTTGATCGAAGTTGAGGAGATTCAACGTAGCGGGAGGTATACTGGGCGTCAATCCCTCGAAGGGAGGGAGGGCGTGAAGCGGAGCGCATTCGGACAACTTTGGGAAGTCACAGAAACTTGGAGGGGCTGGGAGGCTTCTCAGCTGGGAGAGATCATTAGTCGACAGGATTGAGCGGCGCAAGGAGAAACGAACCAAGTGGTCCTGCGAGAAGCGGCGCAAGGAGAACACCAAATTGCAGGAAGTGTTCTTCAAGCGACAGTCGAAGGCCGTGCTCCTTCAGCCACGCGTCGGGATCGGGAATAGTCTTGGTGTATGGCTCGCTCGTGAGCAGATCGTACGCTCGTCTTGCCAGGTGAATGGCAGCCGGCAGGTAGGTGACGATCAACATCATGGTAAAGGTCGTCCCCCAGAATGTCGTGATTGAGAGTGCTGCTCCCAGCAGGGCTTCCTGCGAGCCTTTATCCGGCACAAGCGAGGCCGGCCATCTGAGCCATGCGCCCATATGCAGGATGCCTGAGACCAGTATGGCTGATCCCCCGTAGAGGACTTCGTTAAGCTGTCGCATTTGTTTCGCGAGAAAGTTTGGATCTACCTGTTGAGACTTCGGGGGTGGAGCCAGAATACTGCATACGGCCAGCACGGCGAAAACAGGGACGACCACCGCCAGTATATTGATGAGTGACACAATCCCGCGGGCGAATTGTAAGAGATGTCCATCAATGATTCCTGATTGCGTCAGCATCAGATAGGCGAATCCGTAGACAGCTCGATAGAGGACATGGTGCTCATTCTGCGTGGCCAGAAAAGTGAGTCCTGCCAGGCAGAGCATCGCTCCAATTCCACACACGATGAGGAGACGCCGCCGAGGATGGGCTCGATAGATAATCAGCCCGCAGGTGAGACCAACGTAGAGCGGGATGACGATGTTGAGCAGGACCGTCGCAAGCCAGATATAACGGGCCTTGATTTCGGTCAAGACCAGACGAGATGGGAAGATCTTACGAGTCGTGTTCGAATCACTGAGCTGCACCGGTTCGCTTGATCTTGATTGATCCGGCTGCATCAAGGACGCAAGGCTTTGCTTGAACTCATAGACATCCATGTTCGCGCTCGATTCAAACAGGACTATGGCCACCGATAACACAAGGAAACCTGGAAGGGCGAGTACCAGATAACCGTGACGGCCCAAGATGGTTTGTGGCTCAGTCTGCATGGTGAGGGAAACGCTTCTCCTTCCCTAAAGCGGTGCGAATCACTGGAAGGGTTCGTTCACGAAAAGTCACGAGAAGGTGGAGCCGCTCGAGATATTGAGCCAATGTTTGTCCCCCGAGATCGATGTTGCGGGAAGTGAAGAAGGCGCGCACATCCTGTTCGAGTTCAGGTGTGGTCAGCGCCACAATCCCACCACACATCCGGCGCAATCCGTTTTTGGGAAAGGTCCGGTCCAGGTAGTCCCAGTTCTGCTTGATAAATTGCCACGCGTCCTCTCGTCCGTAGACGTTGTTCAGCAGCGCAAGTAAGAGAAACGGCGCATCTTGTGTTCTGATCTCGTTCGTCATCGTTTTTTCCAGGGTCCGTCGGAGAAGCGGGCGCGCCTTGAAAGCGGCGAGCGCATACAGATAGTGCCGTTCCTCCTGTGGGGTGGCAGCGCTGTGAAACCGTTCTACAAACTCGTTGTAGCGAGCCTCGTCCCCCGTGAAGGCTGATATGGAGATCAGCGCGGACAAGACGTTGGGATCTACCAGACCAGGCGTAGCCCGCTCCAGATCATAGTCATGAATGGCCCGTTGTTGTGTCTCCTCGGCATTTCCCAGGGTGCCGAGCGCGCGGATCAGATCGCCCCGCAACTGCTTGATTAGATCCGACTCATCGGGTCGAGGCGACCAGCCGAGGGTGTCCACGACCTCACGGAGGCGATTCCGCATGAAATGTTCGAACAGTGGTCGATCCGATGATTCGAGAATGTGATGCAGCGTCGAGAATGAATTGAGCAGTGCGGCCCACACATTATGATCTCGTTCCATTGTGAAATGAGAGGTGAGGGACAGATAGTCTGCGGGAGACATCATCAATGCCAGGGTTGATGCCCACGCATCGTTGACGAAGTTAAAGCGGTCAATGGGCCCAAAGCGTTGGACGCCGCTCTTCAGCAACCGGTCCATCAAGACAGGGGCATAGTGGACGCGATAAAACCCGTGTCCTCCCTCGTTGAGCAAGACGGAGGTCCAGTCATTCGGTAAGGACAGGGAGGTCTCGCGTTGCGTGAGGAGCAGGGTGCGTGATTCGGTCCGGTGCCCGGTGCTGATATTGATATGGATGGGAATATGCCACTGCTGGTCAGCATCGTGCGCCTGTCCGTCATCGCCGATGGGCTTCGGGAGGTATGTAAACCTCTGTTGGGAGATCACGAGGTCCGAAGGACCATTGAGACTCGCAGTCAACAGTGGATATCCCGGTGCAAAGACCCACGCATTCAACAATCCGTCGATATCCTGGCGTGCGGCACGACCGAGTGAGAGCCAGAGATCCTTCGTATCGGCATTAGCATAGGCATGGTGATGAAGATAGTCACGGACTCCTTGACGGAAGACGGCCGGGCCGATGTATTGCTCCAGCATGCGCAGGACGGCTGCGCCCTTTTCATAGGTCAGGACATCGAACATCGCTTCGGCGTCCTTGGGCGCATGCACTGGGTACTCAATGGGTCGCGTGCTATGAAGGCCATCGACGGACAATGCGGCGGCGCGCGACACCCCGAATGCCGTCCATCGTTCCCATTCTGGTTTCCAGACATCCACGACCAGTATTTCCATGAAGGTGGCAAAGGCTTCATTCAGCCATAAGCCATTCCACCAGGACATGGTCACCAGATCGCCGAACCACATGTGGGCATTCTCATGCGAGACCACGTCTGCGACGCGTTCGAGTTCGGCTCGTGTCGCGCGGCCTCGATCGAGCAAGAGCGCGGACTCGCGAAATGTGATTGCCCCCAGGTTCTCCATCGCGCCGGAGGCGAAATCGGGTATCGCAATCAGATCCAGCTTGTCACCGGGATAAGGAATACCATAGTAGTTCGACAGGAAAGACAGAGAGAAGCGGGCGATATCCTGGCCGAAGGATGCCAGGTGCCGTTTACCCGGCACGGTCCATAGGCGGAGAGGTGTGGGTCCGACCATCACCGGATCGGTCGCCTCCAGATTCCCTACGACAAAGGCCACCAGATAGGTCGACATCTTGATGGTGTCGGCAAACCGCAGCACTTTCTTTCCGGCATGACTGTCTTCGGATTGAACGGCGGTATTGGAAACGGCGGTCAAGTTGGGATCGATGACCATGGTGATGGCAAAGATCGCTTTGAAGTTCGGCTCGTCCCAGCAGGGAAAGGCACGACGTGCGTCCGTGGCTTCAAACTGAGTTGCAGCCAGGACGTGATTGACGCCGGTGCTGTCTTTATACGTGCTGCGATAAAACCCCCGCAGCTTGTCGTTAAGCGTACCGTTGAACGACAGGATAAGCTGCCAGGTTCCCGCTTCGCACGTTGTGGCGAAGCGAATGCAGCAGCGTTGGCGCTCCTGTTGAAGGTGGATCGCCCCCTTTTCCGTGATTCCACGAACGTCCGTCATCGCCGCTGAAGTGACCTCGAGGTCCGCAACATTCAAAAGGATCTCCGAAGTGGGCTCGTGCACGATCACCGTGATCGTGACGTGTCCAGCAAACGTCTTGTTGTCTAAATCCGGCTCGAGCCTGAGCTCATATCGTGTGGGCGTGACATGCCGCGGAAGCCGATATGGGTCGTCAGCGATGTGGGTGGCTGGTAATGTCATATTTCCAGGGGAGTAGAGCTGACGGTGTAGAGAAACCAGACTGAGGACAGACCCCTGGGGGCAATCCGAAGAATTGGTGCCCCGCTTTCGCGAACGAGCATAATCGAATGGCTTGCCATTCGGTGTTCGTAGGTGAACTGAGAGACGGAGCTCATGGCGCGGCGAATGTGAGGCGCACCCCGTCCGGAGTGCCGACGATCAACAGGGTGGTTCGTCCCACAAACAGACCGGTTTCTACAACGCCGGGCACACGGTTCAAGTCGTTTTCCAGTTGCGCCGGCTGATCGATGGACCCGATATGGACATCGAGAATGTAATGACCGGAATCTGTGGTAACCACTCGACCGTGCCGTTCGCGAAGGAGGACCTTGGCCCCGGTCAGCTTTTCTATGTGCCGGGCTGTACTCCCCCAGCCAAATGGAATCACCTCGATTGGCAACGGGCAGAATTTTCCGAGGATCGGAACACATTTGCTGTGATCGACCATGACGATGAATTGTCTGGCTGCCGCCGCCACGATTTTTTCCTTGAGGAGCGCTCCGCCGCCGCCTTTTATCAAATTGAGATGGGGGTCCACCTGATCCGCCCCATCGATCGCCACATCGATCGACCAGGCGTCGTCTGTTTCGATCAAAGGGATGCCGTGTTTTCGAGCCAGGTCTTCGGTATGTCGCGAGGTCGGCACGCCGCGAATTGACATCCCTTCCCGAACTTTTCCTCCCAATATTACGATCATATACTCCGCGGTTGAACCTGTCCCTAGCCCGACGACCATCCCTGGTTGGACAAACTCCACGGCTTTGACTGCCGCTTGCTGTTTCAATGTATCGAGCTGTGGAGGGGGTGTCATGATTTGATCCCCGCTGCCAGCCGGCCTGCAACCGATGCTGCCCCCAAAAGAGCGGTCTGGTGGTTCAGGATGACTTTCACCGGGATGGAATGCATCAGCCGTTTGTACCGGCCCTTGTTCGTGAAGCCACGCATAAAGGTGCCATCCTTGAGTTTGGCGAGTAATTTTGGAGCGATTCCACCACCCAGGTACACCCCGTCTAACGCCAGCGCTTTCAACGCGAGGTTGCCGGCTTCGGCGCCGTAGATCGAGGCGAACAATTCGAGGGCTTGTTTCGCGATTTCTGCCTCGCCCTTCAGCCCGGCCTGGGCAATGGTGGCGGCCGGATCCTCGACTTTAATCTTCTCGGCGAGCCATGTCGGCTCGTTTTTCTTCGTGTCGCGCAGGTATTCATAAATCGCATGGAGGCCGGGACCTGAAACAACACGCTCGTAACTGACATGGAGATAGCTACCACGAAGATGGCGGAGCAAGTCGATTTCGATATCGCTGTTGGGAGCAAAGTCGCTATGTCCCCCTTCGGTCGGCATCGGTCGGTAGCGTGTCCCATCCCAGAAGAGGATCGATTCACCCAGTCCGGTTCCGGCTGCAATCAAGGCTATCGCTTGCTTGCCCTTGGGCGGGCTTCCGGCGTTCAGCACAAACACTTCTTCTGCCCGTAAGAGGAAGAGGCCGTAGGCTGTCGCCTCTAGATCGTTCAAAAGCTGCACCTGCGGGATGTCGAACTTTTGTCCTATGGTCGGACCATCGATGACCCACGGAAGGTTGGTCGTGCGAGACTGATTGTTGATGACCGGCCCGGCCACACCGATGCAGGCGGCGTCGATGGTAAGGGGTTCGGATGCTGCGGTTATTTCCCGCTCTCCCATTGCGGCAGATGGGAATGTGTCTTCGCCCGTTGGACTTCGTTCGGGATCAACAGCGGCCGGCCGATTCAGGAACTCATCAAGGATGTCCTCGAGGGCCTTATAATCGGCACTATGAAACCTTTCCTGACGTATAGGTTCCACACGTTCCGTCGTCCATTCAAAAAGAGCCAGGCTCGTGTTTGTCCCACCAATGTCTGCTGCCAGAATCATTTATTCCTCGCGAGATGAAATTTTTTGTTTGGATACGGCCAGCTCGGCTGAGGCGGCCTCGTCGATAAACCAGAGTACCCGGCCCTGTTCAGGTCGCACAAAAGACGCCGGATATCGGGATGTGTCGGCCGGTGCAGGTTCCAGAACGGCGCGGGTTATGCCGGCTTTATCGCGTCCTGCCACCAGGAACAGTATCACAGCGGCATGGTTGATCACATTCAGCGTCAACGTCAGTCGCGCGTGGATGCCGGAGGGTGCCGTTCCAGGGACGACCCATTGTACCCCTTCGTTGACTGCACGTGTTCCCGGAAAGAGCGATGCGGTATGGCCGTCTTGACCCAACCCCAGGAGAATGAGATCGAATCGCGGAAATTGGTCATGCGAAACATTGAGCACTGTGGCAAGGGTCTTGGCATACTCGCGCGCTGCGGTTTCCGGGTCTTCTTCCCCTCTCATCATATGGTGAATGTGAGCCGGAGGGATTTGTAACGGCAGGAACAGAGATGCATTTGCGCGTCCGAAGTTGCTCTCGGGGTGGGAGGGTGGAACACAACGCTCGTCCCCGAAGAAAAACTGCACCTTGGCCCAATCAACCCGTGCCCCATAGTCTCTGACAAGAGTCGTATAGAGGGTTTCCGGCGTGGATCCTCCCGAGAGGGCCACATGAAATCTACCGGTTTTGGAGATAGCCTGTCCTCCGAGCCAGGTAAAAAGATCTGCGGCGTCAATGGCAAGCTCCCGAAGGTCCTGAAAAATGTGAACTTCAGGAGTGGCGCCCATGTCATCGTCCGGAACGACGCCGTCGGTTTACGCGACGAGAGCGTGAGGGGGAGCGTCGACTTGATGTGGGTTGAAGCGCCGAAGCAAGTGTCTGCAGAGTCATCGCAGGCGTGCGTCCCAGGTTTACTCGGACCGCTTCGCGTCCGTGCGCAAGTAAAGATTGCAAATCTCCTATGGCCTGGGCTTGAGCCAGTGTTCCAAAGGTGTGGGGTTGGTTCGGTATGGGCAGGTCGGGCTTCATCGATTCCACTACTTCCAGAAACAACCCTGAATTCGGTCCGCCCTTGTGAAGTTGGCCGGTGGAGTGAAGATAGCGTGGACCATAACCCGCGGTCGTGGGGAGCTGGTATCGTAGTAGAATCGCCTTCCGCAATGCGGCCAACGCCCGCTCACATTGTGCGGAAGGTGTTATATATCCCAGGATGGCCAGATAACCGGTTGCCCTGGCGTGGGCCAGCAATCGAGCGAGCCCGGCTTTGGGCGACAGGTGCGGGACGGTGGGAAGCGCGCCGGTCGCTTCGGTCTCCTGCAGTACGCGATTGGTCTTGTCTTTACTCTCCTGCACGTTGGGCTGGTCGAAGGGGTGAATCCCTAACAGATGTCCCGCCACCGCCGTGCCAAATTCCCACCGAAAGAACTCAGCTCCAAGATCGAAGCGGTCTTTCAGATCTAGGGTTAGGATCGGTTGTCCTGCCTGCTGGAGCGCTTTGACGTGTTTGTCGGAACGCTCATTGGCATCGCCCTTGAGCCGTAAATAGACGAACAGCCGGTCAGGCCCGTAGGCTCCGGGTGGCCCCATCGGCTCGCCCGCTATGGGAATCAGGCCCTTGCCTTCCTTTCCCGTGCTTTCGGAGAGAAGTTGTTCGACCCACAGCCCAAACGCGCTGATTCTAGGCGACGTAATTAAGGTCACCTTGTCGTGGTCGGCCAGCGCGTGGCTACCCATGACGGCACCCTGATAGGCACCGGGATTCTCGTTCAGGCGGGTTGAAGTATGACAGAGCTGGGTCATTGACTCTGCTCGCGCAATGAGCGTGCCCACATCGATTCCAAACAGCGCTGCTGGAATCAGGCCAATGTGCGAAAGAACCGAATACCGTCCTCCGATGTCCGGTTGATTGGTGTAGATCTGCCAAAAGTGATGTTCAGTCGCAAGCTTCTCAAGACCCGTTCCGGGATCGGTAATGGCGACGAATTGAGCTCCACCGCGGCCCTGTTTTGCTTTTGCGACGAGTGCCCAAAAATGAGCAAACAGGGACATGACTTCGATCGTCCCTCCTGACTTGCTGGCTACGATGAATAGTGTTCTGGCCGGAGTGATGGCCTTTGTCACCTGTCGAATCCATCCCGGTACGGTAGAATCGAGTACCCAGAGGCGCGGAAATCCCTTCACCGTTCCAAAGGCAGAGCGCAAGACCTCCGGTCCCAGACTGCTCCCACCCATCCCCAATAACACAACGTCGCGTATTCCACTCTCGCACACGGAGTGAGTGAACGTCCGGATGCTACCGACCTGATCTTTCATCCGATCAAGGACGGTCAGCCATCCCAGGCGGTTGTCGATCTCAGTCGGATCAGGCTTCCAGAGGGTATGATCCTTTGCCCAGAGACGTTCGACAACACGATCAAGAGCCATTTTCTCCAATGTGCGGCCCACATCATCTGAAAAAGGGCCTGAGTAGCTTCCCGAAGCCATCCTTCTCATCATGACACCAGATAAGGTTGAACGATAGAAGCAGAAGAAAATGATTGTGTATCTTAGGTTGCAGGGACGGAAAACGCAAACCGGCGCGGAAAAAACAGGAGAGTGGAATTATTTGCTTCTAAGCGGGGGGAGAGGACATGAACAGATGCCGACCGGAGTCGACATCCAGCTGTTTCGGTCAGGTTTCTTCTTCCTGATCACCGAGGTCGGCCAGCACGAGCGAAACGGAATTTTGAGATTCAAGCGCGCCGACGATCGTCACGGGTGTGCGAACGGACACCCGATTGAACAATTCCATGATCTGGGGATTATCGAGCACGATGCTGCCAAACGGCTGGTCGGTGATTCCTTGCGCGATGCCATGAATCTCAATAGATCCGGTCATGAGATGCGACGGGCTGATTTCTCCTGCTTTCCGAGCATTTTCGAAACGTCTTCGATCGTCGGCATTGGGATAATCGAGCACCAGCGAACGGAAGAAAGGCGTCCGTCCTTCTCCCCGTTTGCGAACGATGCGGTATTCTCCCTCCGGCGTGGCACCGTCGCCATAGTGACGTTTTGCGCGGATGCCACGGGATCCCAGGTGAATGGGAAAGGTCAGCATCTTGCGACCGTTCTTGTAAAGCATGAGAAGCCGGTCAGCCTTGCTGATGACGATCGCTTGAGCTCGGTGGGAGTGAGACCAGTCTATCGTCCGTCGCACGGCATCTTTCCAGGTCGTGATCAATTCTTCATCCGCATATCGTCCGAGTTCGTTATTGAGCGTGACGGCCTGGGCAAGCAAAATCTTGGCCGCGCGGTCGGAGGCCTGCATGGAGCGCTCCGGTTGGCCATCTTCCAGGAGCGCACGTGCCTGCCGTATCCATAATTCCGCCTCAACATGTTGGTCTCCGGGAACAAGACGGCTTCCGATGGCGCCTACGCTGGTATTGATCAATCTCAGGCGTTGTTCGATTCGGGACAGTTTCGCCTCCGCGGAGGCACGTTGACCGGCCTGTCGTTGCTTCACCGATGCGATGAGGTGGCTGCCTTCCTGCTGCAGTTGTTCCAAATCGGTTTCCAGGCCGTTTTCTTCCCAGGGCCAGCGTACGACGTTTTCTTCCGATTGAACACGGGACCTGAGTGCGATCCAGTTATGGACAAAATGCGAATAATCCTCCGACAATAAATCGCCTGCGCGAAGGCTGACCAGGTCGCGATCGATGGCCTCGATTGATTCGACAAGCTCATCCGGAACTGTTTCCATGCAACCGGTGAGTATACTTGGCAATGCGCAGAGCAGAAGGGCCAAGATTCCCGAATGTCCGATGATGGATAATCTACTCATGTGCACTATAGTATGTGGGGTGCTTCAAAACCGCGAGCATTGTTCACTTTACAGCCTGGGTACGATGAGTCGTCCCCACTACTCCCAGCCCTTCCGCAATCGAACGAGAAGAGCCCTTACCAACTACGCAACCTCAATGCCAGACAGTCGGCGGTGGGCGCAAGCGCAAGTTGTGTTGATTTGCTCTATGGTTACGATAAGTGCGAAAGGAATTGGCTCGCAGAAATCTGTGGCATGAATGTTACAAAGGGGCAAAAGCGCCTCAAGCAGTATCCGTGGCGATGTCTTCACCGGAATCCCGAGTGGATTGGTTCGAGAGCCGGGAGGAACGAGAGTGATTACATTGACACCCTTACCCCCCATCCATATAATGACAATTCTTCACTTGATCGATCTCGTAAATAAAGGAGAGTGTGATGTCGTTCACCTTTAGACAACCCTCTAATCTCAAGCGCAAACGGGAGCATGGATTTCGGAAGCGCATGAGCACCAAAAATGGTCGAAAAGTCTTAGCCCGCCGACGGGTCAAGGGTCGTGCCCGCCTGACCGTATAAGTCTTTTCCCTGTCACGAGCCGTCCACGAGGTTTACCCGGTACATCGGGTCTTAAGTCGAAGACCATAGCGAAACACTGCCTTGACGATGAGACGAATGACATGCAGGTGAGCGTCAAGCCGGTGTCATTCAAGGAGATGCCCGCCCAGGCGCTTCCGTGTCAGACTCTATCCGATGTAACAGCATGTGCTCGATTGGGTCTCTCTGAGGCATGAGGTGACGACCGCGCGAAGAAAGTCTTCCTTATTCCTGCGGCGTTCGAGTGAGATTGAACGGGTGAAGCGAGTCGGGCGAAGGGTATCGACGACGATGTTCAATCTGCTCATTCGTATATGCGAAGACGACATGGAGAGTAGGCTGGGAATCGTGATAGGACGGCGTTTTGGGACAGCAGTGAGCAGGAATAGAGCCAAGCGACTCTTCCGGGTACTTGCTCGGGAGGTTTGCGGAAAGCTGCTGCCGGGACGACAGTTTTTGGTCTTTCCGAAACGCGAATGTTTGATTCAGCCATTTCCCGTATTGCGTGACGCGTGGAAGGAGACGTTGCAGCGATGTCGATTGGGAATCTTCAACGGAGATCTCCCGTGAAAATAATGTGTCTGTGGCTTATTGCTGCCTACCGGGTATGCGTCTCTCCGTACCTCGGACCTACCTGTCGGTTTCACCCAAGCTGTTCAGCCTATGCTCGAGATGCCATAACCAGGTTTGGAGTGGTCCGGGGGATCTGGATGGCAGGTATCCGTCTGTCCAAATGCCATCCCTTTCATCCGGGCGGCTTGGATCCCGTGAAATAACCTGTGACTGAAGACTGAGACACGGAGTCAATGGAAAAACGAGTCATTGTATTTCTGCTCATTTCCTTAGCGGTGATCGTTGGGTATGACTATCTGTTGAAGGAGTTCGGACTCTCTCCTCAGTCGAACGAGCAGCAGTCGGAGTCAGGTCCATTGGAAAAGGGGAAAGAGGGTTCTCCTCGCCCGGAAGCTTCTCCGTCATCTCCTCAAAGTACGAGGCCTTCTCCTTCGAACCAGCCGGCCCCATCTCCATCTGCAAAGTTAGGCGGGAAGATGCAGGGAGCGGAAAATACCCACCTAGTCGCAAGTTCTCCGGACGAACAGACTGTAGAAATAGAGACGAATCTGTATCGTGCGCGTCTGAGTAATCGCGGCGCAGTGATCAAGGCCTGGGAGTTGAAGCGATACACGACTTCGGGTCCAACAGGCTCCCAACCGATTCAGTTGGTCTATGAAGGAGGAAAGTTTAAAGCTCCCCTGAGCCTGACCGTTCCTGATCAAGGCAAGACCGATGCGATACAGCAGGGACTCTATCGGGTCTCCCAGGATCGTACGCACCTTGATGCGTCGAATCCTACGGCTCAAGTGATCTTTCAGTACGAGGACCCGGTCAACCACCTGATGGTTCGGAAGCAGTTGACGTTTCACCATGACAGCTATCTGGTGGACATTCGAGTGGCGTCTGAAGGTCTCCCCGCATCGATTGACGTGAATTTGGGTACCAACTTTGGCATTGTCGAGTGGGGTGAAGGGTTCATTGGACTGATGGGTGCGGCTTTCCTCGTCGATGACAAGGTGGTGAAAGATACTCCCGATGCGGAAATTGAGCGAAAAGGCGAGGTGAAATGGGTCGCGCTGCAAGACAAATATTTTCTGAGCGTGTTGATTCCGTCCGGCGCGTCAGCAGCGATCGCAAAAAAAGAGGGAGACAAATTGGCATCATCAGCAGTCCGATTTGGTCCCCCACCTCCGGAGTCTGATCTTTCCCTCCAACTCTTTGCTGGCCCCAAAGAGTACGACACCCTGAAGTCGTTCAATATCGGTTTGGAGGACACGATCGATTTTGGCTGGTTTATTTTCGGAAGTTGGAGTTTCGTCAAAGTCGTCGCCAAACCGATCTTTTACGTCCTCCGCTATCTCTATGAATTTACGCATAACTATGGTTTATCGATCATCCTTCTGACCGTTGGAATCAAGTTGATGTTCGCTCCCCTGCAATACAAGAGCTACAAGTCCATGAAGCAGATGCAGGTGATTCAACCGAAAGTGGCCGCGGTACAGGCCAAGTTTAAGGATGACCGAGACCGGTTGAACAAGGAACTGATCAAACTCTATCGGGATCACAAGGTGAATCCGGTCGGGGGCTGCCTGCCGATGGTTCTCCAGATGCCGGTATTCGTGGCGCTCTTTAATATCCTCTTCATGACCATCGATTTGCGAGGAGCTCCGTTTATTCTGTGGATCAAAGATCTATCCGTTCAGGATCCATACTATATTCTGCCCATCATTATGGGCGTGAGTATGGTCGCGCAGCAGAAGATGATGCCCACGACCATGGATCCGACCCAGGCGAAGATCATGCTGGTTCTGCCGGCATTCATGACGTTTCTCTTTATCAATTTCCCGGCTGGTCTTGTGTTGTATTGGTTAACGAACAATATCCTCACGATCACGCAGCAGGTGCTGACGGATCGGTTCTTCTCCGGGAAGTGGCATGTTCCAGGATTGGATAGCGACGCAGAGGGGAAGATTGAAGCGACGGAACAGAAGGTCACAACTAAACGGCGCAAGGATCAGGCCCATTGAACAAATCGGAGCCTTGGATACCTAGCAAGGTGCGTCATGGCCGGCGCGCTGGATGATACCATCTGCGGGATAGCGACACCACCAGGTGAAGGCGGAGTGGGGATCGTACGCCTGAGCGGCAGTCACGCGGTTGAGATAGCCGCTACCCTCGCCAAATTACGTAGCGGTTTATCGCTAGCCTCGACGCGAAATCATACCCTGTACCTGGCAGACGTCACCCTTCCGGTCCACGGATCCGACGGCCCAGCCGGTTCGAATCAGGAGGTTGTGGGGGATGAAGCACTGATTGTGGTGATGCGAGGCCCCCGATCGTTTACCGGCGAGGATGTCGTCGAATTCCACTGTCACGGTGGAGCCCTCATTCTTAACACCGTATGCGAAGCGATCATTGCTGCAGGTGGACGGCTCGCTGAACCGGGTGAATTTACCAAACGCGCATTCCTCAACGGTCGGTTGGACCTCGCCCAGGCGGAGGCCGTTCTCGATACCATTCGCGCTAAGACGACCGGCAGCTTGCGCGTGGCGCAAGCCCAGCGACGGGGAGTGCTCTCAGGGGAGATAGAAGGGATCCGTGGCGATTTGGTCACAGCCCTGGCTCATGTCGAAGCCGCACTCGACTTCTCAGAAGAAGACATTACATTCGTTGGGCGTGCAGAGTTGGTCGCTTTGTTGGTAGCCATGAGTGGACGACTGACCCGGCTGTTGGAGACTGCGCGTGATGGCAGGATCTTGCGGGAGGGCGCGACCGTGGCGATCGTCGGCCGTCCCAATGTGGGAAAATCGAGTCTGCTGAATGCATTGACCAGCACGGATCGGGCGATTGTGACGGCAATTCCCGGCACGACGCGCGATGTGCTCGACGAATGGCTCAATATCCAAGGTATTCCCGTCCGCCTCTTGGACACGGCTGGAATTCGTGAAACCCACGATCCCGTTGAGCAAGAGGGCATCGAGAGAAGTCACCGAGCCGTGGAGGATGCAGATGCTGTCCTGGCGGTATTTGATGGGTCTCTGCCGCTGGAAGAGAGCGATCGGTCTGTACTGAACACGCTTCAATCCAAGAGGTCTGTCATCGTCGTGAACAAGTCGGATCTGTCATCGCGGCTGGATCTGACGGAGTTGCAGGCCTCGGGGGGCGAGCAAAGACCGGTGGTACGGCTATCAGCACGGACCGGTACCGGACTTCCGCAATTGCGAGACCACATCCGGTCGAGCATCCTTCGCCAAGGGTTTGAACCCAATGACGGCCTCTACGTCGCCAATCTTCGTCATATCACATCACTGCGAAGCGCCCAGGAGGGATTGACTCACGCGCTCGCAGCCCTCGATGATCAACTCAGCGGTGAATTTGTGGCAGCTGATCTTCGAATGGCCGCCGATGCGCTCGGAGAAATTACGGGCGCGATCAGCACCGACGATATTTTGAACCGGATCTTTTCGGAGTTCTGCATCGGGAAGTGAGGAGCACGGCAATGGGTGAACGATACGACATCATCGTAGTCGGGGGTGGTCACGCAGGGTGTGAAGCGGCTCTCGCCGCGGCGAGAATGGGAGCAGCCACATTGTTGCTCACGATGGATCTCGAAAAGATCGCGCACATGTCGTGCAATCCGGCGGTGGGGGGAATTGCCAAGGGCCATCTCGTGAAAGAAATCGATGCGCTCGGAGGCGAGATGGGTTTCAATACCGATCGGGCCGGCATTCAGTTCCGGATGATCAACACGAGCAAAGGTCCGGCGGTCCGGGCTTTGCGTGCGCAATGCGATAAAAAACTGTATCGCCACGCTATGCAACGCACCATGGCGGTACAAGAGAGACTGACCATCAAAAATGGGACAGTCGATCGCCTGCTGACGGAGCACGGTGAGATCCGTGGCGTCGTGGCCGACACGGGTGATCGAATCGTGGCTCAAGCGGTCATCCTGACCTCGGGCACTTTCCTCAAGGGGCTAATCCACATAGGGCTCAATCGATTTCCGGCAGGAAGGGCAGGAGAAGCGTCTGCCGAGCATTTATCCGATTGCATGTATGATTTGGGATTTGAACTCGGTCGTCTCAAAACAGGAACGCCGCCCAGATTGGATCGAGATACGATTGATTTCGCTTCGATGGCCGTTCAACCTGGTGATAATCCGCCCATTCCATTTTCATATCGCACGGAGCACCTTTCTCAGGACCTCTTGCCTTGCCACCTTACCTATACGAACAAGCAAACGCATGAAATAATTAGAGAAAACATTGATAGGTCGCCGCTCTATAGCGGGGTCATCGATTCTACTGGCCCTCGTTATTGCCCGTCGATTGAAGATAAGGTTATTAAATTCGCGGAGAAAGAGCGCCACCAAATCTTCATAGAACCGGAGGGGTACGACACTCGAGAGTTTTATCCAAATGGAATTTCTACCAGCCTTCCTGTTGACGTTCAAGCTGCGATGTTACGCACGATACCAGGCTTGGAACATGCTCGGATGTTAAAGCCTGGCTATGCGGTTGAGTACGACTTCTTTCCGCCACGCCAACTTCATCCGACATTGGAGACGAAGCTCGTACAAGGGCTCTATCACGCGGGTCAGATCAATGGAACGTCAGGGTACGAAGAGGCGGCAGCGCAAGGGATCATGGCAGGAATAAATGCCGTCCTTCGGATTCATAGCGAGGAGCCGCTCATACTCGACCGCTCTCAGGCATACATAGGTGTCCTCATTGACGACCTGATCACAAAGGATACTTACGAGCCATATAGAATGTTTACCTCACGGGCGGAATATCGATTGATGCTGCGGCATGATAATGCGGACCTTCGATTGACTGATATCGGATATCGGGTGGGCTTAGTCTCAGATGCAGGCTATCGTCGGTTTGAAAGAAAGAAGATCCAGGTTGAAGGGGAAGTGAAAAGACTAAACGAGACAAGGTTTTCAGCAACTTCGGACGTGAGAGAAAGAATGTCGGAAGCCGGGATCGGCGAGGCGACTCCTAACCAGACCTTAGCGCATCTGTTGCGAAGGCAGGGCATGACGTAT
>Ga0075421_100002873_pt1 | contig 20570 bp, 17 predicted proteins | sample SoiMetdeltSBSDD5_FD_75292 | JGI IMG/M metagenome (GOLD analysis project Ga0075421, IMG submission 75292) | Bulk soil microbial communities from a Populus tree surrounding site in Tennessee, USA - Soil MetaG P. deltoides SBSDD5 | ecosystem: Environmental > Terrestrial > Soil > Tree plantation... | reverse complement strand
CAACGCCTCGAACATCCGGCTGCAGAATGGCGTCCCGGTCCCGGGCGGGAGCTTCGGGACGATCCGCTCGGCCTACCCGGCGCGGCAGATCCAGTTCGCGCTGAAGTTGTACTTTTAGTAGGGAGTGGGCCGCGGATAAGGCGGATCGGCGATGAAGCTGCGCATCTGGACCGACGTGAGCTACCCGGAGGCGGCCACGGGCCTGCGTCGCGAGGTGACGCGGGGGCAGGAGCTGATCGCGGGCGGGGGGGCGCTTGATGCCTGCGAGGTCGCTTTCGGGCAGCCGCGGCCCGAGGCGGTCATGGATTCTCCGGCGGTGCGCTGGGTCCACCTCGACAGCGCGGGCTATGAGCGTTACGACGCGTCCGGGGTGCGCGCGGGGCTCGCCGCCCGCGGCCTCGCGCTGACGACCAGCTCGAGCGTCTACCGCGAGCCGTGCGCCGAGCACCTGCTTGCCATGATCACGGGCCTGGCGCGCGGGCTGCCGGCGGCGCTCGACGCGCAGCGCGGGGATCGCTCCTGGCCCATGCACGAGATCCGGCGCACGGCGCGGTTGCTCGCCGGTCAGACCGTCGTCCTGCTCGGCTACGGCGCGATCGCGCGCCGCCTCGCCGAGATGCTCGCGCCGCTCGGGATGACGCTCGTCGCCGTCCGGCGGCGCCGGCAGGAAGATGCGCTGGCCCGCGTCATCGCCGAATCGGAGTTGGGGGAGTACCTGCCGCTCGCCGATCACCTGGTGAGCACGCTGCCGGCGAACGCCGAGACGCGCCGCTTCGTCAACGCCGCGCGCCTCGGGGCGCTCAAGCCTGGGGCAGTCTTCTACAACATCGGGCGCGGGTCGACCGTCGACCAGGAGGCGCTCATCGCCGCGCTCGCCTCCGGCCGGCTGGGGGCCGCCTACCTCGACGTCACCGACCCCGAGCCCCTGCCGCCCGGGCACCCGCTCTGGGCCGCGCCCAACTGCTACATCACGCCGCACTCGGCCGGCGGCTATGCCACGGAGAAGGAGGAGCTGGTGCGCCACTTCGGCGAGAATTTGCGCCGCTTCGTGGCCGGCGCCGAGCTCATCGACCGCGTCGGGTGATGAATTCGTCCACTCATTCAGTCGGCCTGACGCCGACCTCGTCGAGGTGGCGCAGCAAATCAGCCGGGTCCTGGTAGACGCGGTAGGCCCCGGCGCGCTCGAGCTCTTCGCGGCCGTAGCCTCCCGAGAGCAGCCCGATGCCGAGGGCGCGGGCGCGGCGCGCCGCGAGGAGGTCCCAGACACTGTCGCCGATGACGATCGAGTGGGTGATGTCGACGCCGAGCCGCGCCGCGGCGGCGAGGAAGAGATCCGGGTCGGGCTTGGCGTGCTTCACCTGATCGCGCGTGATCACCGGCACCTCGTCAGCGACGCCGAGCAGATCCAGCATCGGGCGCGCGCTCTCGATCCGGCCGCTGGTGGCGATCGCCCAGGGGACGCCGGACTCCGTCAGGTAGGCGAGCAGCTCGTGCGCGCCGGGCAGGGCGCGGACCTGCGGTGCGAGTTTCTGGTAAGCGCGGGCGTGGAGCCGCTGGAGGTGCTCCGCCTGCGGGGCCGTGACGCGGAACCCGGTCTCGCGCAGGAGCGCGTTGACGAAGAGCCCGCCGCTCATGCCGATCTGCCGGTGGATGCGCCAGACGGCGAGCTCGATCCCGCCCTCCTCGAGCGCCTCGCGCCAGGCCAGCACGTGCTGGTAGACGCTGTCGACCAGCGTCCCGTCGAGGTCGAAGAGAAAAGCCGGGCCGCGCCCACTCGGTTCGCTCATGGCGTCACCCCTTGACGTTCGGGTTCGGGGACATGAAGACGAGCAGCGTCAGACGCCCCGGCCCCGGGTTGCGCACGCCGTGCGACGCGCCCGCCGGGGCGAGCACGACCTGGTGCTCGCCCAGCTCTCGGGTCTCGCCGCCGACGAGGAAGGATCCGCGCCCGGCAAGCACGTAGTAGATTTTGTCGGCCCCCTCGTGCGCGTGCGGCTTCTGCTCCTGCCCCGGCTCGAGACCGTAGACGTCGCAGAAGAAGTTCTCGGTCTCGCAGAGGTTGACCTTCTGCATTTTCTCCGGCGCAAAGCGCGCCGCGGCGAACACGTCCTGGTGGTTCATAATCAATGAGCCCGCGGGGCGGGCTTCTACTGAATCGATTCGCTCTCGATGATCGGCATCGCGGTCGGCATCTGCGAGGCGTGGTGATGCACCATACGCCACCGCTCGCCGACGCGGTAGTAGAGGTTGGTGGCGATGGTCGTGGCCGAGGCCGGGGCCGATGAGTCGTCGAGGAAGACGGCGAGGTTCTCGGTGCAGCTGACCCAGGCGAAGTCCCCCTCGATCATGACCGCGACCTCGGTCGCCGTGACGCGCATCCCGCGAGTGTTGAGAAAGATGCGCTCCCAACTCTCGCGGACCCGCTCCCACCCCGTGATCAGCTCCCAGCCCGGGTGGACGCACTTGACCCAGTCCTCGTGCAGCCAGAGCGCCTCCATGGCCTCGAGGTCGGCCTCCTCCAGCGCGCGGTAGAAGTGCTCGTGCGCGTCCTCGACCGCCAGTTCATCGTGGATTTTGTCCATGACTCAGGTGACATTATAGCCCATGGCGAATTCAGAAGAGGAAACGCGAAACAGACGAAAATGAACGAAATTCGCGAAAATCCCTTGGACTTTAGCGTGTTTCGCATCTTTTCGCGATCTCTTTCCCGATGCGCCAGCGGCATCTTGACTACGGCAGAATCGCAATGACCCGTACCGGGCCGCCCGTCCCGCCTTTAATCTTCATCGGCAGGGCGAGGAGCGTCGCGCCCTTCTCGGGTAGGCGTTCCAGGTTGGCGACGTTTTCCAGCCCGTAGATGTTGGCGCCGTTGAGCACCTGGTGCGCGATGAAGTCTTTGGACGGGCCCGGGTCGAGGCTCGCCGTGTCGATCCCAACGCCGTCGACCCGCCGCCCGCGCGCGAGCCACTCCGCCGCCTCACGCCCGATCCCGGGGAAGTGCAGGTTGGCCGTGTCGCCCGGGGCGTCGCTCCCGAGATAGGGCTTCTTCTCGGGCCAGTATTTGCCCCAGCCCGTGCGGACGAGCACGATGGCGCCGTCCGGTATCCGCCCGTGCCGCTTCTCCCAGCCGGCCAGGTCGGCGGGCGAGAGGCGGTAGTCGGGGTCGGCGGCGCAGGCCCGGCTGATGTCGACCACGACGGCGGGGCCAATCAGGCGTGAGAGCGGGATCTGGTCGGTCGCCTGCTTACCCTCGGCGAAGTGGAGCGGGCTGTCGAGATGCGTCCCGCCGTGCTCGCTCGCCGCGTAGCTCCCCGAGGCATACCAGTAACCCCCCGGCGCCTGGCCCCAGGCGTCGCGCTCCCAGCGGAACCCCGGCGCCGTCGGCCAGTAGATCGTCCGCTCGTCGAAATCATAAGTCAGGTCGACGACCTTCGCCTCGTCGATCGGGCCGGCCCCCCTCCAGGCCACGACGGCGGCGATGGTCAGCCCGAGAACGACGGTCAGGAAGCGATTCATGCCAACCCCCTTAAGGCGCGGCCGCGCCGCGGTACATTTCGGCGAAGGCCCGCGGCGCGCCGGAGAGCGCGAAGCGTTCGAGCGTGACGAGCGTGAAACCCGCGTCGCTGATGAGCCGGTCGACCGGGCGGTTGAGGCGGCAGCCGCAGGCGAGAATCCGCTGCAGCGGGGTGAGACGGTCCTGGCTCCGCGCTACCCGCGGGTCGGCGCTGCGCCCGTGCTCGAGGAAGACGTATCGGCCTCCCGGCTTGATCACGCGCCGCAGCTCGGCGAGCGCCGCCGGCGGGTCGGCCAGCGAGCAGAGCGTGAGGGTCGTCACCGCGGCGTCGAAGCTGCGGTCGGGGAAAGGCAGGCGTCGCGTCGCGTCGAGCCGCAACCGGCGCACCGGAATCGGCGAGGCGGCGATCCGTTCCCGGACGCGCGCGGGAAGCATGTCTTCCGCATCGACGGCCGTCAAGCGCGCCACCGCCGCCGGGTAGTGGGGGAGGTTGAGGCCGGTGCCGAAGCCGATCTCGAGGACCTCGCCGGCGATCGGCGCGAGCGTCCGGCGGCGCTCGGCGACGACCTCCGGGGCGGCGAGCATCCACTCCATGACGCGCGCAAAGATGTGCTCGGCATACCAGCTCACCGGCGCAACATAGCCTACAGGTGAGACGGATGCAACGGATCGTACACCCTGAATCGGCGGCGGGTCCGGTTTTGAGACACCGAGTGCTGAATCGACCGCATCTGGCAGCGGCACGGATCTTGCTCCCTGAAACCACCGGATTACCCAACGTACCAAATAAGGAGGCAGAGCTATGGAAAATCGAGGCTACTACCCCAGCCGTGGGCGCGACGAGTCCAGCACCAGCTACGGAGATGATCGAGGCTACTACGCCGGGGGCCCGAGGCGCTCCCACCTCCGCTGTCGGGACATCATGACGCGCGAGGTGAAGACTTGCGTCCGCGAAACCCCGTTCCATGAGGTGGCGCGGATCATGCGCGACGAGGACATCGGCGCGCTGCCGGTGCTCGAGGAGAACGGGCGGCTGGCGGGGATCGTGACCGACCGGGACCTCGTGGTCCGGGGCCTGAACTCGACGAAGGAAGACGCCGAACTGCGGGCCGACGACTGCATCTCGACCGACCTTTACACCGCGCACCCGAACGACCGACTGGTCGACGTGATCAACGAGATGGGCGATCACCAGGTACGGCGGGTGCCGGTCGTCGACAGCCGCGGCCGCCTCGTCGGGATCATCTCGATGGCCGACGTCTCGCTTGAAACGAACAAGGACGCCGAGCTCGCCGAAGCGCTCGAAGAGATCAGCCAGCCCGGCTCGTGGCTCGGCCGCCTCGGCCGCTGGTTAAGCCACTAGCGAGCAATCAGCCTATTCAGAAGGGAGAAAGCGATGAGCAGGAGCAAACGTGAACTTGAGCGGCAGACGGGTCAGCCCGACGCCACGGAGAGGACCGAGCCGCGCCAGCGCAGCCGCTACGTCGCCGGCCGCGAGAGCGAGCGCGATTTCCCGCGCGGGGCGAAGCGCGAGCGTGATTACGGGCGCGAGTCCGGGCAGCATTATGGCGTGGGCGGAGCTGGGAGCACGGGCTACGGCGGGCAGGGCCGCTTCGGCGGCGGCGCTTACGGGGCTGAGCGCTTCGCCCCACGCCGGCCTGACTATGAGTCGCGGCCGTCCGGTGACCGCGGCTACTATGGCGAGCGCGACTACGACGAGCCGCGCCGTGAGAACTACGGCGATTACGGCCAGAGGTGGGAGCAGCGCGGGCGCACCGAGCGGGAGTACGAGCGCAGCCGGCAGCGCGGCGAGGGCCGGGAGTACTTCGACTACCGCGGGGACCAGGACCGCGAACCGACCGGGTGGCCGCAGCCCGACCACGGGATGTTGCGCTGCCGCGAGATCATGACCAAGGACGTGACCAGCTGTCGCCCTGACAGCAGCCTGCGGGACGTGGCCGACAAGATGGATGACGAAGACGTCGGCTCGATCCCGGTGATTGATCAGGGCCGCCTGGTTGGGATCGTCACCGACCGCGATATCGTCTGCCGCGTGCTCGCCGAGGGGCGCGACAGCCGTACCGCCACGGCGGCTGATGCCATGAGTGAGGACCTGGTCACCTGTACCCCGGAGGAGACCGTGCGCGACGCTATTCACAAGATGGCCGAAGCGCAGGTCCGCCGCCTGCCGGTGGTCGATTCGGGCGGCCGGCTGCGGGGGATGGTCTCAATGGCCGACATCGCGTTGGAGGCCGAGCGCGACCGTGAGTTGGCCTCGGCGCTCGAGCAGATATCGCGCCCGTCGCGGAATGCCTCGCGGCGGCGGTAGCGATTTATTATAACGGATGTCCCATAAAGGCATCCAAAAGTTGGCCACAGAGGCACAGAGACACTGAGAATTGCCGAATCTTTCTCTGTGCCTCTGTGCCTCTGTGGCTATTTCCTTGCTAAAGGGGGAGGAGTATGAGGTACGCACAATACGCCCTGGCCGGCGCGCTGACTCTGTCGGCGCTCGCCGCCCCGGGCGCGGCGCAAGTCGCCGAAGTGAGGCAGGGGGATGGGTCACGCTGGGCGACGGCGCAGCGCTCGACGCTCGCCGTGAGGTACATCGAGGACAAGAAGACCTCGGTCGACATGGTCGGCACCGCGCTCAACCCCGAGGCTTCGGGCAAGGCCGAAGTCGAGTTCAAAAACGGCCGCGCCGAGATCAAGCTGGAACTCTCCGGTCTGGCTCACCCGCAGGCGCGTGGGGCCTACTACACGACCTATCTGCTCTGGGCGATTGCGCCCGAGGGGCAGGCGAGCAACATCGCCGAGCTGCCGACGCTGGGCGGGAGGATGCGGCTCGAGGCGACCACCCCCTTCCAGAACTTCGGGCTGATCATCACGGCCGAGCCCCACGCGGCGGTCAAGCTGCCGAGCCCGGTCGTCGTCGCCGAGAACGCGCTGCGGGGGAATACCAAAGGCAGCGCCCAGACGGGACGCATTGAGTACCGGGGCGACCCGGGGACTTTCTATACTGTGACGCAACCGGGCGCGCCGGCGCTCAACGCCGATTACACGACGCCGCTGCTCATTCTCGGCGCGCGCCGGGCGGTCGAGATCGCGCGGCGCGCGGGCGCGGGCCGTTACGCCGATACCGAGCTGCGAGAGGCCGAGGTCAAGCTCGGCGCGCTCGAGGAGGTCTGGCCGCGGCCCTACCGCGCAGGCGACCTGGAGAAGAACCAGGAGAGACACGGCGGGATCGCGCGCGACGCGATCCGGCTGGCCGAGCAGGCGCGCACACTGGCGGTCGAGCGCGACGAGCAGGCGCGGCTCGAGGCCGAGCGCCGGGCAGCCGAGGGGCGGGTCGAGCGCGCGCGGACCGAGGCGGACGTGGCGCGCGAGGAGGCCGAGCGCGTCGCGGCGGCCAAGCGGCAGGCTGACCTCGACGCCGAGCGGGCGCGCCGTGAGACCGCGCAGGCACAGACCGAGGCCCAGCGCGCGCAGGCCACGGCCGCGCAGGCCGAGGCCAGCGCCGAGCAGGCCCGGCGTGAAAAGGAGGCGCTGCAGCAGCGGCTCTACGTCTCGCTCTCGGAGATTCTCGAGACCCGGCGCGAGGCGCGCGGGCTGATCGTCAATCTCTCGGACGTCCTCTTTGACACCGGGAAGGCGACGCTCAAGCCGGGGGCGCGCGAGAAGCTGAGCAAGCTGGCGGGGATCATGCTCGCCTACCCGGGCGCCTACCGCCTCGAAGTCGAGGGACACACCGACGCGGTCGGATCGGACGAATCCAACTTCAAGCTCTCCGAGGCGCGCGCCAACTCGGTGCGTGACTACATGCTTGAAAGCGGGATCAAGCCGGACCGGATCGTCGCCGCGCGCGGATTCGGCGAGACGCGGCCCGTGGCGAGCAACGACACGGCGGCAGGCCGTCAGGTCAACCGGCGCGTCGAAATCATCATCGCCGACGCCGAGACGCAATCACAGTTGCGATAAAGAACGCGTCCACGAAGGACACCAAGGGGCACAAAGGTAATCTCCTTTGTGCTCCTTGGTGTCCTTCGTGGACGATCTGGCGGTCAGTGGCGGCTCCGCCCTTGGACTGTGGGCGTGGCCCCGGGGCGGCGCGGGGGTTGGTTGCGCGCGGCGTCAGTGCGAGAGAACCACTGGAGTCTCAGGTCGATGGCCGGCGCGGCGACCATCAGTTCGTCGCCGTGCCCTGGCAGGACGTCGTATCCGGCCAGCGTCGGGCGCTCCTGGCGCACGAACGAGACCAGATTTTCCCATCCCTCGCGGTAGGCGGCGAGGAAACCCCACAGATATTCCGGGCACTCGCGGACGGTGGTCCCGGCGATCCAGAACGACTCGGCATAGGCCTCGGCCTCATTGATCGCGTCGTTGCCGACCGCCCGCCAGCGCCCGGGCCGCCGGCCCTGCGGCGGCGCGTAGCCGAGCCGGCCTTCGGCGAACTGGGCGATGTGGGTCAACTCGTGCAGATAAGAGACGATGACATGCGGGGCGCGCAGGCGGCAAGTCTCGTTGAGGCTAATCTCCAGCGTCTCGAAGGAGACGGCGTTGACTTCGGCCTCGATACCGTCGCTCAGCGGGCGGTAGCGGAAGCGCACGGCGACCGGCTTGCCGTCGTGGCGCCGGAGCGAGCTTGCGGTTGCGAGCAGCCGGTCGAGGTCACGCAGGCGCTCACGCGCTTCGGGCTCGCGGGAGGCGGCCAGGCGGGCGCGTAGTTCCTCGATCGCCGCGAGCGGGTCGACCGGAGGCGGCGTCTCGCCCCGGGCCTGGGCTGGGAGGAAAATGGAGAGAGCGAGGCAGACGCAAAACGCTGCCAGCGCAGCGCAACGCGCCGCGCGTCCATGGGGGAGATGGGCAAGAGACACTGTTCGTTAACCTCTCGATCGTTAAGCTTTCGGGATAATCCTTCCGCGCGTTAAAATCCGGCGGTGAGGCCGGTACCGTGATGGGTGGTCTGGAGCAGTTGGTCCGGTCGCAGCTGGGGAACGGCGGCGGCGCAACTACCAGATTTCGTTCTCTCAACGGCGGCCTTCGGGCCGCTCGTGCGGCGGAGTTTAAGAGGCGCGCGGCGGGTGAGTCAACGATTTTAATTTTTCTTTTGCGATCATGATCTCTACCTTCTGCCGGGTGGTGCTCGTGCGCCCGCGCAACCCGAATAATATCGGCGCGGCGGCGCGCGCCATGAAGAATTTCGGCTTCGCCGAGCTCGCCCTCGTCGCGCCGCACGCGCCCGTGTGGGAGGAGGCTCGCGCCGCGGTCGGGGCCGCCGACCTGCTCGCCTGCGCCCGCCTCTCGCCGACCCTGGCCGAGGCCGTTGTCGACTGCTCCTTTGTCGTCGGCACCGTCGGGCGCGGCGGGACGGAAGCAGCCCTCACGCCCGAGGCGCTACGCGAAGAATTAACTCGCCGCCCCGCGCGCCTGGCGCTCATCTTCGGCCCGGAGAAGACGGGGCTGACCAACGCCGACCTGAGTCACTGCCACCGCGTCTTGAGCATCCCGACCGCACCCGACTGCCCGTCGATGAACCTCGCGCAGGCAGTCGCCGTCTGCTGCTATGAACTCGCGCGCGGCGTGGCGGCAGCGCCGCCCACCGTCCCCAAGGCCGCCGACGCGGGGGAGATCGAAGGTCTCCTCGGCCAGGCCGTCAAGGTGCTTCATGGCGTCGGGTTCCTCGGCCCGCACAACGAGCGGTTAATGACCGAAGAGTTCCGCCGCGCGCTCCTGCGCTGGCGGCTGACCCGGCGCGACGCGGCGCTGCTGCGGGGCATGCTCCGGCAGATCGGTTGGAAGGTCGAGCTGCCCGACCGGGGTGCAGAATCCGGAGAGATCTTGTAGGATGTTAGGCTCTAAAATGACCCGCCGGGAGAAAGGCTACAGCACCAGCTATGCGACCAGACGACCGAGAGATTGCGAGCATCATTACGAGTGAGTTCGGGGCGAACGCAACTTACGTTGAAGATTTGCTGCGCCAGTTCCGGCACAACCCGCGCTCGGTGGGCGATGAGTGGGGCGCCTATTTCGCGTCGCTGCTCGGCGAAGGCAACGGGGCTGCGACCGTGAGTGCGGCTGCCCCGGCCGCCGCCCAGTCCCAGGCCCCTGCCCCGCCCGCCGCCGCCCCGCAGCGCACGCCCGAGCCGGCGGCGGGCGAGCGCCTCGCGTTGCGCGGGGCGGCGCTCAAGATCGTCGAGAACATGGAGGCGAGCCTCTCCGTCCCGACAGCGACCTCGCAGCGCGAGCTCCAGATCAAGGTGCTCGACGAAAACCGGCGCTGGATCAACCGCCACCTCGCCTCTCAGGGGGGCGGCAAGACCTCCTACACGCACTTCATCGCCTGGGCGATGATCCGGGCCCTCGAAAAATTCCCCCAGCTCAACGACGGCTACGAGGAGGCCGACGGCGCGGCCTACCGCGTGCGCCGCCCCGAGGTCAACCTCGGCCTCGCCGTCGACGTGACCCGGAAGGACGGCTCGCGGTCGCTGCTCGTTCCGAGCGTCAAGGGGGCGAACCGGATGACCTTCACGCAGTTCCTCGGCGCCTACCAGGACGTCGTCAAGCGGGCGCGCGAGGGCAAGTTGCAGGTCGCGGACTTCCAGGGGACGACCGTCTCGCTGACCAACCCGGGGACGCTCGGGACGACGGCCTCGACCCCGCGCCTGATGGCCGGCCAGGGGGTGATCATCGCGACCGGGGCGATCGAGTACCCGCCCGAGTACGCAGCCATGACGCCGGCCGCCCTCTCGCAACTCGGGATCAGCAAGGTCTTCACGATCACCAGCACTTACGACCACCGCATCATCCAGGGGGCCGAGTCGGGCGCCTACCTCGCGCTGATCCACGAGCTGCTCCTCGGCCAGCACGGGTTCTACGAAGAGATCTTCCGGGACCTCGGCATCGCCTACAAGCCGCTGCGCTGGGCGGTGGACGTCAACCCGGCGCTCTTCGGCGTCAACCGCGAGCGCGAGGAGATCAAGAAGCAGGCGCGGATCTTCGACTTCATCAACGCCTATCGCGTCCGCGGTCACCTCATCGCCGACACCGACCCGCTCAAGATGATCCCGCTCCACGAGCACCCGGAGCTCGACATCGAGACCTACGGGCTGTCGATCTGGGACCTCGACCGTGAGTTCTTCACCGCGGGCCTGGGCGGGACCGAGTCGGCTGCGCTGCGCGAGATCTGGGGGATGCTCATCCGCTTTTACTGCGGCAAGGTCGGGGTCGAGTACCGCCACATCCAGAGCCCGGAGGAGAAGCAGTGGCTGCGCGAGCGGATCGAGCAGGACCCGGCGCCGATTCCGGCCGAGATCCAGAAGCAGCTGCTCGCGCGGCTGGTGGCGGCCGAGCAATTCGAGCGCTTCCTCCACACGAAGTACCTTGGGCAGAAGCGCTTCTCGGTCGAGGGGAGCGAGGCGATTATCCCCGTCCTCGATCAGCTGATCCTCGGCGCGGCCGCGCGCGGGGTGGACGAGATCGTCATGGGCATGGCGCACCGCGGGCGGCTGACGGTGCTCGCCAACATCATCGGCAACTTCTCCGAGCGCATCTTCACGGCCTTCGAGGGCTCGGTCCACCCGAACTTCCCGGCGGACGAGGGCGACGTCAAGTACCACCAGGGGGCGGCGGGCGAGCGCGATCTGGGCGAGCGGCAAGTTAAGCTCACGCTTTCGCCCAACCCGAGCCACCTCGAGTTCGTCGACCCGGTGGTCGAGGGCATGGCACGCGCCAAGCAGGACGCGATCACCGTCGGCGGGGCCAAGGACGAGGCGCGCGACCGCATCCTGCCGGTGCTCATGCACGGCGACGCGGCCTTCGCCGGTCAGGGGATCGTCACCGAGACGCTCAACCTAGCCGACCTCAAAGGCTACCGCACGGGCGGGACGATTCACCTGATCATCAACAACCAGATCGGGTTCACGACCTCGCCCGAGGCGGGCCGCTCCTCGATCTACTCGACCGACGTCGCGAAGATGACGCAGCTGCCGATCTTCCACGTCAACGGCGATGACGTCGAGGCGGCCCACCGCGTGCTCCAGATCGCGCTCGACTTCCGCCAGCGCTTCCGCAAGGACGTGGTCATCGACCTCATCGGCTTCCGGCGCCACGGCCACAACGAGGGCGACGAGCCGAGCTACACGCAGCCCCTCATGTACCAGCGCGTCCGCGAGCACCCGGGGGTGCGCGAGCTCTACGCGCGCCAGCTCCTGCGCGAGGGCGTGGTCACGCCCGAGGAGGTGCAGGCCATGACCGAGGAGCGGGTGCGGCGCTTTGAGAACGCGCTGCTCGGCGCCAAGGAGATCCTCGCGCGGCAGAAGGAGGTCACCGAGCTGCCCCCGCCGAAGGCCGAGGAGGATGGCTCGGAGGTGGTCGAGACGGGGATCGCGGCGGCGCAGGTTGGCGAGATTTCGCGCGCCATGGGCGTCGTCCCGCAGGGCTTCACGCTCAACCCGAAAATGGTCGGGCAGATGGCGCGGCGGGCCAAGATGGGCGAGGGGGCAGTGCCGATCGACTGGGGGTTCGCCGAGGGGCTGGCCTTCGGCTCGCTCGTCCTGGAGGGGACCACGGTCCGCCTCTCGGGGCAGGACAGCGGGCGCGGGACCTTCAGCCAGCGCCACGCCGTGCTCTACGACACGCGCACGGGCCAGCCCTCGGTGCCGCTCGCGGCGCTCGCCGCCAAGGGGGGGCGTTTCGAGGTCTTCGACAGCTCGCTCTCGGAGGCCGGCGTGCTCGGGTTCGAGTACGGCTACTCGGTTATCGCGCGCGAGGCGCTGGTCATGTGGGAGGCGCAGTTCGGCGACTTCGTCAACGGCGGCCAGGTGATCGTCGACCAGTTCATCACGCCCGGCGAGGACAAGTGGCAGCAGAACTCGCGGCTCGTCCTGCTGCTCCCCCACGGCTACGAGGGGCAGGGGCCGGAGCACTCGAGCGCGCGCCTGGAGCGCTTCCTCCAGCTCTGCGCCGAGAACAACATGCAGGTCTGCTACCCGTCGACCCCGGCGCAGTATTTTCACCTCCTGCGCCGCCAGGTGCGGCAGGAGATCAGCCGCCCGCTCATCGTCATGACGCCGAAGAGCCTGCTCCGGCTGCCCCAGGCGACCTCGGCGGTCGCCGAGTTTACCGCCGGGGGCTTCCGCCCGGTAATCGCCGACCCGGCCGACGCCGGCCAGGTGACGCGCCTCCTGCTGTGCGCGGGGAAGGTCTACTACGACCTCCAGAGCGAGATCCGGCAGCAGCCGCGGGGGCAGATCGCGGTGCTCCGGCTCGAACAGCTCTACCCTTTCCCACAGCGGGCGATCGAGGCGTGGCTGCAGGCGTTCCCGAAAGCCGACGAGGTGCTCTGGGTGCAGGAGGAGCCGCGGAACATGGGCGGCTGGAGCTTCGTCCGGCCGCGCCTCGAGGCGCTCATCTCCGACGCCCAGCAGCTGCGCTACGTCGGGCGCACGGCGAGCGCGAGCCCGGCGACCGGGTCCTACACGATCCACCAGTTGGAGCAGCAGCAATTGGTCAAGGAGGCCTTAAGCTTGCCGACGCGCGAGGAGGTCGACGTGCCGACTGGTGCGGGTCGGGGGCAGGAGGGGAGCTAGGCCGAGGGGGATGGCCCACGGATGACCCACGGATGATGAGGATGGAACGGATTGACACCGAACCGATCCGGCCCGGCGAGGAGGTCGACCTGCGAGCGCTCGCGGGCTACCTGCGGGAGAATTTGCCCGAGGCGCGGGACGCCGAGGTCGAGGTCCGGCAGTTCCCCGGCGGCCATTCCAACCTGACCTACCTGATTGATTGTGGCGGAAGGGAATTCGTGCTGCGGCGGCCGCCGGTGGGGCCGGTAGCGCCGACGGCGCACGACATGCCGCGCGAGTACCGGCTGCTGGCGGCGATCCACCCGGTCTTCCCGCTCGCGCCGCGCCCCTACCTGCTCTGCGAAGACGCGGGAGTCATCGGCGCGCCGTTTTATCTCATGGAGCGGCGGCGCGGGGTGGTCGTCCGGCGCGAGGAGCCGCCCGAGATCGGCGGGGACCCGGCGCTGCGTCGGCGCGTCGGCGAGGCGCTGGTCGACGCGCTCGTCACGCTCCACGACGTCGACCTCGCGGCGCACGACCTGGAGCGGCTCGGCAAACCCGCGGGGTTCCTCGCGCGCCAGGTCAAGGGGTGGGCCGGGCGCTGGGAGCGCGCGCGGACGAGTGAGGTGCCGGCGATGGAGCAGGTCATCGCGTGGCTCGGCAGGCATCTGCCGCCGGACGCCGCGCGGCCGACGCTGGTGCACAACGACTACAAACTCGACAACGTCATGCTCGAGGAAGGGGACCCGGCGCGCGTGGCCGCGGTCCTCGACTGGGAGATGGCAGCGGTCGGCGACCCGCTGGTGGACGTCGGCATCTTCCTCTGCTACTGGCCGCAGGCCGGCGACCCGGAGGCGCGCCGCGACTCGATCAGCCCGGTGACGACACTCCCGGGCTGGCCGACGCGCGAGCAGATCGTCGCGCGCTACGGCGAGCGCACGGGCCGCGACTTGGGCGCGATCCGGTATTACGAAACGTTCGCCGTCTTCAAGGTGGCGGTCGTGCTGCAGCAGATCTTCTTCCGCTACCACTGCGGCCAGACGCGCGACGCGCGGTTCGCGGATTTCGACCGCCGCGTCGCGGGGCTGGCGGAAGTGGCGCGGGGGCTGATGGAGCACGGATGACGCAGATGACCGGGACCGGGGCGGGCGTGGGGACGAGTTTGCTCCGCGCGGTGATTGCCAAATCCTTCATCGAACTGATCTTCGTCTGCGCGGTTGCTTCGGCCGCGGCCTTCTCTCACTTCAGCCCACTGCTGCGCGGGGCGGTCGACGCGGCCGAGGTGACGCGCGTCGCCGGGTGGGTCTACGACCCGCGGGCGCCGGCCGAGACGGTCGAGGTCCAGTTGTTCATCGACGGGCGCTTCGCGCTCACCGGGCGCGCCGACCTGCCGCGCCCGGACCTGGTGGCGGCGGGCGCGGCCCTGGGGGCCGACCACGGCTTCGAATTTGCCCTCAGTGGCCTCGGCCTCGCGCCCGGCGCGCACACGGCCCAGGTCTACGCCGTGCGCCGCGCGACCGGGCGCGGGAAACTGCTCGTGCCGCTGGCCGACGGGCCGCTCACGTTTCAAGTCAAATGAGCCGCCGCCGGCGGGACGGATCGAACGGATCGGCGCGGTTCTGATCGGCGCCCGTTCCGTCCCCTCCGCGAGCGACCCCTCAGATCTATTTCTCTCCTGATCCAGGCTCGGCCATCTTGCGGTGCTGCTCGGCCAGCACGCCCGCCGGCGTCACGCTGGCAATAGTGGTTTGCAGCTTGTTCTTCCACCCGCTGACGACATCGCCGTCGCCGCGCATCATGGCATCGAAGCCGACTTTGGCGACGTCCGCCGGGTCGTCCTTCTCCTGCTGCCCGACTTTGGTGTCAAGCATGTCGGCGCGCTCGAAGAACTCGGTCTCAGTCGCGCCCGGCATGAGGCAGGTGACCGTCACGCCCGTGTCCTTGAGCTCGTTCCGGAGCGCGAAGGAGAAGGAGTCGATGAATGCTTTGGTGCCGTTGTAGACTGCTGTGAAGGAGCCGGGCATAAAGCCGGCGACCGAACCGGTGATGAGGATGCGCCCCCGGCCGCGCGCGCGCATGTCGCGCCCTACTCTTTGAATGAGGTCAATGGTGCCGGTGATGTTGGTGTCAATGACGTGGCGGACCTCGTCGAAGTTCTGGTCGAGGAAGGCGTGACCGAGGCCGTGGCCGGCGTTGGCGAGCAGCGCCTCCACGGGCCGCCCCCCGACCGCGGCGTAGAGCCGGCCGACGCCCTCGGCGGTGGCGAGGTCGGCCTCGATGGCCTCGACCGCGACGCCGAACCCGCGGAACTCCTGCGCCGCCCGGTTGATTTCCGGCTCGTCGGCGGCCACCAGTAAGTCGAAGCCGTTTTCGGCGCAGCGTTTGGCCAGCTCGTAGCCGATGCCGGTCGAGGCACCGGTGACGATCGCGAGTGGACGAGTATTCGAAGTCATAGCCTATTCCTCCAGTCAAACTTAACCGCAGTCCCGCCGCCCGGCGTTGGGTGCGCTTTCGCACGCTGATGTGTCGTCATTGCCCGTAACCATCCCGGACAACCGCGCCCCGGCGGTCGCGAACGACTGCCGGATTTAATGCACGTTTCCCCAACGAGGAGCGGCGAAGCCCAAGGGGGAGCAAGGTGAGTGCCACGGGCACTCGGCCGCGGATTAATCCTCCCGGTGGGGGCGCGGCCGGCGAGCAGTCAAGCCCGCGCCCCGGGCCGCGGGGTTCTTTTTTTCGCCCGCTTGCTTGCCGGGCCGGGGCGGTAGTAGCATAATTTCCGTTTCCAGCTCGACGGTCGCGACTGCCATGTAAAGAGTTACCTACATTCCGGGGACCGACCCGGCCAGGGGTTAGCTATGCTGCGGCTCGAACCAGGCCAGATTTTCTCTCACTACCGAATCATTGAGCGGCTTGGGCAGGGCGGGCAGGCGACGGCGTACAAGGCCGAGGACTTGCGCCTCCACCGGCCGGTAGTCATCAAGACGCTCCTCCCGGAGCTGGCTGCCACCGAGACGGCGCGGCTGCGCTTCGAGCGCGAGGCGCGGCTCGCCTCGGCGCTCGACCACCCGAACATCTGCGCCGTCTATGACCTGGGCGAAGTCGACGGCCTCTGCTTCATCGTCATGCAGTTCATCGAGGGGCAGACGCTCAAGAGCGTCATCGCCGGCCGCCCGCTCGACCTCCTCGCCTCCCTCTCGATCGCCATCCAGATCGCCGACGCGCTGGCGCTGGCCCATGGGCGCGGAATCGTCCACCGCGACATCAAGCCGACCAACGTTATCGTCAACGCGCAGGGCCAGTCCAAGGTGCTTGACTTCGGGCTCGCCAAGATGCTCGCCGGGGAGGAGGCCCCGCCCGACCGCGAGAAGTCGATGACCGAGATCGGCGTGCCCTACGGGACCATGGGCTACGGCTCGCCCGAGCAGGCCGCCGGCGAGCGCGTCGACCACCGGACCGACGTCTTCAGCCTCGGCGTCGTCCTCTATGAGATGGTCACCGGGCAGCAGCCGTTCAAGGGGCGCAACCGGATCGAGGTGCTCCACGCGGTCATGAGCGATGCGCCGCGCCCGGCCGCCCAGCTCAACCCGCGCGTCCCGCCGCAGCTCCAGGCGCTCCTCGACCGGGCGCTGGCCAAGGACCCGCCCGACCGTTTCCCGACCATGGCGGCGCTGCGCGAGGAGTTGAAGGCGATCATGCGGCAGCTCTCGGGCGAGACCGGGGTGGTCCCGACCGAGGCCTCGGCGACGCTCATCGCGCCGCAGCGCCACCGCAACTTATGGCGGCTCTCGAGCACGCTCGGCCGCGTCTTCAGCTTCGGGCGGGGGCGGAGCGCCCCCCCGGCCGAGCCGCGCCCGGAGCCGCCGAGCTCGGGCGGGAGCTCCGGCGCCAGTTCAGGCGGTAGCTCGCGCCCGCCCACCTGGGGGACGGAGACGAAGAAGACGGTCGCGGTGCTGCCGTTCACCAACCTCTCGGGCGACGCCGAGGCCAACTTCTACGAGATCTCGCTCGCCGACGGGATCATTACCGAGCTTGCGCACCTGCGCTCGCTCGTCGTCCGACCCTCGTCCTACATCGCGGCCTACGCCGGGCAGCGCGTCGACCCGCAGCAGGTCGGCGCGGATCTGGCGGTCGGCGCGGTCCTCACCGGGAGCTTCATCAAGGCCCCGGACCGCTTCCGCGTGACGGCGCAGCTGGTGGCGACCGCGACGGGCGAGATTCTCTGGAGCGACAAGATCGACATCGCGGCGCGCGACCTGCTGACGATCCAGGACACGATCGCCGAGCGGATCATCGCCGGCCTCAAGCTCCAGCTGACCGACGAGGAGCAGGAGAAGATCGAGCGGCCGCTGACCTCGAGCCCCGAGGCCTACGAGTTCTACCTCCGGGGCCGCGACCTGCTCTTCCAGTACGTGGCGCGGACCTTCGACGACGCCGACCTCGAGGTGGCGATCAAGATGTTCAGCGAGGCGATCCGGCTCGACCCGGGCTTCGCGCGCGCGCACGCCGGGCTCGGCCGCTGCTACATCCACCACGCCCAGGGGTACGGCGGCCACGAGTACTACGAGCTGGCCGAGGGGGCGCTCGGGCGGGCGCTCGAGCTCGACCCGACGCTCAGCGGGGCGCGGCTGCAGATGGTCTACGTCCACCTCCACCACGGCGACAAGGAGCTGGCGCTGGCGACGCTCGCCGAGGTGCGCCGCGACGCGCCGAACGACCCGACGGTCTTCATCGTCGCGGCCATGCTCTACCGGCTCGACGGGCTCTACGAAAAAGCGCTCAAGCAGTACGACCGGCTCCTCGAGCTCAACCCGCGCGACGTCGTCGTGGCGAGCTACGGGCGGGGGCGGATCTACACCTACCAGCGCGAGTTCGGCCTAGCGGTCGCCGAGTTCGAGCGCGGGCGCGCGGCCGAGCCCGAGCACCCGCTGATCAAGACCTTCCTGGCCGTGGCCTACTTCAACCAGGGTCAGGTGGACGAGGCGCAGGCGCTGGTCGAGGAGGTGCTCCGCCAGCACCCGCACTTCGATGGCGTGCAGGTGGTCCTCGCCTGGTGCCTTGGGGCGCGGGGCGAGCACGAGCGGGCGCGGGCGCTGATCACCGAGCGCGTCCGGGAGACGGCCGCCGCCGACCACGACATCGCCCTCTGGCTCGCCTCCTTCTACGCCATGGAGGGGCTCCTCGACGCCGCCGTCGAGTGGGTCCGGCGGGCCGTCCGGCTCGGCAACGAGAACTACCCGCTCTTCGCCGAGAGCCACAAGCTCGACAACCTGCGCGCCGACCCGCGCTTCATCGAGCTCTTGGGAGAGTTAGAACAGAAGTGGGAGGCGAGGAAGTAGGGGCGGGGTTCGCCCCCGCCAGCCGCCTCACAGTCTCGAAACTGGGGCAGGGACAAGTCCTGCCCACACGGTGTTGCTCACGGAGGTGATCGTGCCGGCGCCGCAGGACCTGTTAGAGCGGATCCATCTCCGGCTGGAGGAGAGCTTCGTCGGGATCGGCGAGCAGGTCGCCGACCTGCCGGCGGCGGACGTGGTCGACCTGCTCAACCAGTTGACGCTCATCGAGGCGGCGACGGTCGTGACCATGCTCGCGGTCGCGCGCTCGGTCGAGCTCTTCGACCAGCCGACCATGGCGCGCCGCGGCGCAATCCTCGAGAAGCTTGAGCCGGGGCGCGCCGCCCAGATCCTCGAAAGCCTCTCGGCCGACGAGCGCACCGACGTCGTCCAGCAGATGGGCGAGTACGAGCGCCGCCGGCTCATGCCTAAGCTGAGCGCCGAGATGCGCGCCGAGGTCGAGCGGCTGCTGCAGTACCCGGACCACACCGCCGGCGGGATCATGACGACCGAGTTCGTCCGGCTCGACCCGCAGATGACGGTCGCCAATGCGCTCAAGCACATCCGCTCGGTGGCGCGCGAGAAGGAGTCGATCTACGCCTGCTACGTGCTCGAGCCGGAGACCGGCCGCCTGCTCGGCTCGGTCTCGCTGCGCGACCTGGTCATGGCCGAGCTGGCGCGCCCGCTCACCGAGGTCATGCGGCGCAAGCCGGTGACCGTCGGCGTGCGCGACGACCAGGAGTCGGTCGCGGAGAAGATCGCCAAGTACAACCTGCTCGCCGTCCCGGTCCTGGAGGAGGACGGGAGCGTCGTCGGCTTCGTCACCGTGGACGATGTCATCGACGTGCTCATCGAGGAGCAGACCGAGGACATCATGCGCATGGCCGGGGTCGGGGCCGACGCGCTCGAGAAGCCGTACTTCGAGAACCCGCTCGCCCACGTCGTCCGCAAGCGCATCGGCTGGCTGCTCCTGCTCTTCGTCGCCGGGACGCTGACGAGCGCCGTGCTCAACCGCTTCGAGGCGGAGCTCGCCGCCGTGGTCACGCTCTCCTTCTTCATCCCGCTGCTCATCGGGACGGGCGGCAACGCCGGGTCGCAGACGGTCATGACCGTGATCCGCAGCCTCGCGCTCGGCGAGATCGGGGTGCGCCACGCCTGGCGCGTGGTCATGCGCGAGGCGGCGACGGGGGCGCTCGTCGGCCTGCTCGTCGGCGTCATCGCCTTCGGCGGCGCGCTCGTCGCCGGCTATGCGCTCGGCTGGCCGTCGCCCTTCCGCCTCGCCCTGACCGTGGCGCTCACCGTCTTTGCGATCTGCGTCTGGTCGACCTCCGTCGGCTCGATCATCCCGATCGCCGCCCACCGCATCGGCGTCGACCCGGCAGTGCTCTCCGCGCCCATGATCTCGACTCTCGTCGACGCCACCGGGCTGATCATCTACCTGACGATCGCCAAGCTCGTCCTCGGGATTTAAGGGCGCGTTTTGAGAGTTCAACCCGCAGGGGCGCGATGAAAAAGCCGGGGGCCGCAGGGCGAGCGCCGCCCCTGGTCCGCCGCCCCACCATCGCCCGAGCCCCGCAGGGGCGCCATAACTATTTCGCCCTGAGAGGGATTGACGTCTCGGGGCGGCCGATTCCCGGGGCGCTGCCCCGGGCATTTAATGGCGCCCCTGCGGGGCTCCGAGCTGACCTTCTGATGACCGCCGATGATCATTCGTGAGAACGTCCCGCTCGCGCCCTACACGACGCTCGGCGTCGGCGGGCCGGCGCGCTTTTTCGCCGAGGCGGCGAGCGAGGGCGAGGTGCGCGCGGCGCTCGACTGGGCCGCGGCGCGCGGCCTCGCGGCCTTCATCCTCGGAGGCGGGAGCAACCTCGTCGTCGCCGACGAAGGCTTCGCGGGGCTCGTCGTCCGGGTCGCGATCAAAGGGGTGACGGCGCGCGACGGGGGCAACGAGGGGGGCAACGAGGGGGGCGCGGAGGTCATCGTCACGGCGGGCGCGGGCGAAGATTGGGACGAGCTGGTGGCCGCCTGCGTCGGCCGCGGGCTGGCCGGGTTCGAGTGTCTCAGCGGCATCCCGGGGCTCGTCGGCGGGACACCGGTGCAGAACGTCGGGGCCTACGGCCAGGAGGTGAGCGAGACGGTCGTCGGGGTGCGCGCCTA
>Ga0075421_100002869_pt1 | contig 20590 bp, 20 predicted proteins | sample SoiMetdeltSBSDD5_FD_75292 | JGI IMG/M metagenome (GOLD analysis project Ga0075421, IMG submission 75292) | Bulk soil microbial communities from a Populus tree surrounding site in Tennessee, USA - Soil MetaG P. deltoides SBSDD5 | ecosystem: Environmental > Terrestrial > Soil > Tree plantation... | reverse complement strand
GTGAAACGCTCAAGGACACAGGAGACTTCGAGTCCGTCGTTTCCACAAAAATTGACAGAGCGACGACAGAACGACCTCATTTCTTTATCGTTTATGGAACCAAAAGTCCCAACGGGTTGAAAGCATTTCGCGAAATTGAGTATCGAGCACTTCGCGAACACGAAAAGAATCGAGCCAAGGCAAAAGAGAAGAACCGTGAGCAGAAGACTGGCATGGGAGACCTGTTCACAGACCATGAAGCAGAACTAAGAGAAGCGACGATTAGTGAAATTGTCGAGGAGCAAAAGTCATTGGCGAAGACTGATTTGATGGTGCGCCTAGGTCAACGTTCAATGCCTTTCTCTACAGTCGTTGTTTTATTGTTGCAGGCATACATGCTTCGCGAAACAAACGTCAAAGACATTTGTCGCGAACTTGCCAAGTCCGGTACGATTGAAAACACCTGGGGAGGGGGCAATCGCAAGCCTCAAGATGAGGATATGATCAGGCTAAAGGCACACTAGAAAGGCTCCTCCCGCCCCAGCCATCGCGAAGCCCACTCGACGCCGCACGAGCCCGTCTCAGGGCCAGCAGAACAGCTCCTCCTCATCCCCTCCGAGGATGCGGAAGCCATTGGCTTGTTCCGGCCAGTCCGGCGTGTCGAGCATGGCGCGCATGCTGGCTTTGACCTCTTCGATGGAATCGGCAGCATGTTCGAGCCGGTCTATGATCGTGGGCGGTTTTCCCGCCTCGAACCTCAAGATTTCCACCGCCCAGATCATGCCTTGGGCACTATAGCATCTTCCCGGGAAAGGAGATTGTTTTGAGGAAACGACACGCTATGCCGCCCGCCGCGCTGCGGCCATGAGCCGTCCGATCTTGCGCAGATCGAGGACGAACGCGTCGAAGGCTTGCTTGCGTGCTTCAGGATCGGGTGCCCTGAGGAGTGAGGAGGGGTGCACCGTCACGAAGGTGGGAATATCGAAGACCGAGGTGAAGGTGCGGCCGCGATTCTGCAGCACCGGCAGGGCTTTGCCCGCCAGAGCGCGCACGGCTGTTGAGCCCAGCGCCACGATGAGCGTCGGCTTCACGAGTTCCACCTCTCTTTTGAGCCAGGGGAAGCACGCCTCGATCTCGCCCGTGTTCGGCTTCTTGTGAAGCCGCCGCTTGCCACGCGGCTCCCATTTGAAATGCTTCACCGCATTGGTGACATAGGTTTCGGCCCGGTCGAGCCCGGCCTTCTCGATGGCCCTGTCGAACATGAGACCGGCAGGCCCGACGAAAGGCTCGCCCACAAGATCTTCCTTGTCCCCCGGCTGTTCGCCGACGAACATGAGTGGAGCGGGGGCCGGCCCCGCGCCGAACACCGTCTGCGTGCCCGTTCTCCATAGGGGACAGGCCCGGCATCGCAGGGCTTCGAGCCTCACCGCCTCCAGTGCTTTCTCGTTCGCGCTCGGCATGCCTATTTACAATTTTCCAGTGCCGTCGTAGTTCCGCAAATCGCGGTCCTAACCATAGTTTGTCCCTTCTTCCCGCTTATCCCCGATTGACATGGACTCGAACGTCAACCCCATCCTTGTTCAGGCCTATCGCGGCGATGCCGTCGAAAGCCGCCATCGCGGCGCCTATGCCGTAATCGGCCCGGGCGGCAAGCTCATCGCCGCGCAAGGCGATATCGACACGCCCGTCTTTCCACGCTCCGCCATCAAGGTCTTTCAGGCCCTGCCGCTGGTCGAAAGCGGTGCCGCCGATGCGCTCGGGCTGAGCGATGAGGAACTGGCGCTCGTCTGTTCCTCCCACAGCGGCGAGGAAGCCCATGTCCGCCTCGCCGGCGCCATTCTCGCCAAGGCGGGATTGAGTGAGGACAGCCTCGAATGCGGCGCCCATTCTCCCCAGGATGGTAAAGCGCTCCGCATGCTGATCAAAATGGGCGAGGAGCCTCGCGCCATCCACAACAACTGCTCCGGCAAGCATGCCGGCATGCTCGCCCTTGCCGTTAAGCTGGGCGAGGCGACGACAGGCTATATCGACATCGATCATCCCGCCCAGAGACGAATAGCCCGTGTGCTCGATGAACTCTGCGGCATCGATACAAGCGCGCTCCCGGTTGCGATCGATGGCTGTTCCGTGCCCACCTGGGCCATACCCTTGCGCAACCTTGCCCTGGGATTTCAGCGCCTCGTCTCGGGCGAGACTTTGACCGATGCGCGCGCCGGCGCCGCTCACCGCCTCATCGCTGCCGTGCGCGCCCATCCCTATATGGTCGCAGGCAGCAGGCGTTTCTGCACGCGACTCATGGAGGCCGTACCTCGCGCCTTCGTCAAGACCGGCGCCGAAGGCGTCTTCTGCGGCGCCGTCCCCCACGCGCGTCTCGGCATTGCTCTCAAATGCGACGACGGCGCCACTCGCGCCTCCGAGACGGCCATGGCCGCCGTGCTTGCAAGCCTCGATGTCTGGACCGGGGAGGAGCACGAGCGCCTCTCGGCCCTGGCCGAGGTGCCGCTCAAGAACTGGCGCAAATTCGAGGTAGGCCACATCAGGGCGACTCTGCCCTGAAAGCCGGCCTATTGTGCCGCGCGCTGCGCGAAGCCGAGTTTCCGGCTGAGCTCTTCCAGAATGACGATGGCCGCCTGGGTGATGGGCGTGCCCGGCGGGAACACGGCGCTCACGCCCAAGCTTTGTAAGACCGCCAGATCGTCCTTGGGGATCACGCCCCCGACCACGATCATGATCTCTTCCCCCCGGCCCTTGGTGAGGCACTGCTTGAGTGTCGGGACATGGACGCGGTGTCCCGCGGTGAGCGAGGAGACGCCGATCACATGCACCTTTTCCCTCAATGCGCGCTCTGCCACTTCCTCGGGGCTGGCGAAAAGCTCTCCGATGGCCACTTCGAAGCCGAAATCCCGGAAGGCCGAGGCGATGACCTTCTGCCCGCGGTCGTGGCCGTCCTGGCCGATTTTGGCGACGAGGATCTTAGGTGCCCGCCCCTCGGCCTCTTCGAAGGCCTTTACCATCTGCTTCACCCGTTCGATGTCGCCAGCCCTGCTTGCGAGGGCCTCCGCATAGACGCCCGCGACCGCTGTGGGACTTGCCGCATGCCGGCCGAAGACGCGTTCGAGTGCCTCCGAAATCTCGCCGACCGTCGCCTTGGCCCTTGCCGCATCGACCGCTGCTTCGAGAAGATTGCGCTGCCCCGTGCCGGCGGCTTGGCTCAAACCCGCGAGCGCCTGATCGCATTGCGCCTGGTTGCGAATGGACTTGAGCCTCTTGAGTTTTTCGAGCTGGCGCGCGAGCACGGCGGAATTGTCGACCTTCAGGATTTCGATCGGCATCTCGTCCGCCGTCCGGTACCGGTTCACCCCGACGACGATCTGCTCGCCTGAATCGATTCGCGCCTGCGTGCGGGCGGCGGCTTCCTCGATCCTGCGCTTCGGCAGTCCGTCCTGGATGGCCTTGGCCATGCCGCCCAAGGCCTCCACCTCCTCGATATGAGCTAAGGCCCTGGCGGCGAGATCATGTGTGAGCCGCTCGACGAAAAAGCTTCCACCCCAGGGATCGATGACCTTGCAGGCGCCGGCTTCGAGCTGCAGGAAGAGCTGCGTATTGCGCGCGATGCGAGCCGAGAAATCGGTCGGCAGCGCCAGGGCCTCGTCGAGCGCATTTGTGTGGAGCGACTGCGTCTGCCCCTGTGTCGCCGCCATCGCCTCGATGCAGGTCCGCGTGACGTTGTTGAAGACATCTTGCGCCGCGAGCGACCAGCCCGAGGTCTGGCAATGCGCCCTGAGTGACAGCGAGCGCTCGTCCTTGGGCGCAAATTGGCCCATGAGCTTCGCCCACAGGAGCCGCGCCGCCCTGAGCTTCGCCACTTCCATGAAGAAGTTCATGCCCACGCCCCAGAAGAACGACAGCCGCGGCGCGAAGTCGTCGATGCCGAGCCCGGCGGAGAGTCCCGCCCGCGCATATTCGAGCCCATCGGCCAGCGTATAGGCGAGCTCGAGATCGGCTGTCGCCCCCGCCTCCTGCATGTGATAGCCGGAGATCGAGATCGAGTTGAACTTCGGCATCCTCAGGCTTGTATAGGCGAAGATGTCGGACACGATGCGCATGGAGGGTTCGGGCGGATAGATGTAGGTGTTGCGCACCATGAATTCTTTGAGGATGTCGTTCTGGATCGTGCCCGCGAGTTTTTTGGGTGGGACACCTTGTTCCTCGGCGGCGACGATATAGAGCGCCATGATCGGCAGCACGGCGCCGTTCATGGTCATCGACACCGTCATCTGATCGAGCGGAATGCCTTCGAAGAGCGTGCGCATGTCGAGGATGGAATCGATCGCCACCCCCGCCATGCCGACATCGCCCCTAACGCGCGGATGGTCTGAATCATAGCCCCGATGCGTCGGCAGATCGAAGGCGATCGACAATCCCTTCTGCCCCTGCGCCAGATTGCGCCGGTAGAAGGCGTTCGAATCCTCGGCCGTGGAAAACCCCGCATATTGTCGGATCGTCCAGGGCTGGGTCACGTACATGCTGGGGTAGGGGCCGCGCAGGAAAGGTGCTATCCCCGGATAGCTGCGCAGATGATCGAGGCTGCCCGTGTCCCTGGCGCCATAGCGCGGCTTGACTTCGATGCCTTCCGGCGTCTGCCACGCGCTTCCTCGGGCTGCGGGCGCTCGCGGCGGGGTCTCGAATGGGAGCTTGGTGAAATCGGGGATCTTCAAGTCGCCGCATCCGCTTCGAAGGGTTCTGAATCGCGCATCGGGTGAAGCGCCAGGCCGCCCGCCAAGGCTGCGAAGATTTCTCGATCCACGGGCAGAATGGAAGCGGCCGTACTTTCAGTCTGGCGATAGGCCGTGACGCCGATGATCGTTCTCTTGCCCGCCTTGATGTCGCTTGCGCGTGCCTCTCTTGCGCGGATCGCGGTTTCGCGGATGAAACCCCTGTCGAGAGCGGCTCGAATGCCGCTCAGGCCCTCGATCTCCTGCAGGAATGACCAAGCCTTCTCGGCGAGCGCCGTCGTGAGGTGATCGACATAGCCTGATCCCGCCGCCGCATCCTCGACCCGATGGAGATTCGATTCGTGAATGAGAATGCTTTGCACATTTCGCGCCATCCGCCGCGCGAATTGGTCGGGCAGGCCGAGCGCCAGCGAGAAGGGCAGGGCGCAAATGCTGTCCGCGCCGCCAAGGCCGGCAGCGAAGACGGCAGCGACGTTGCGCAGGAGATTTCCTTGAGGTTCCTGCCGCGTCATCATCCGGAAGGAGCTTTCGGCGTGGAGCTTGAGCGGCGCTTCTGGCAATCCGCAGGAGGAGGCGGTCTGTCGCCACAGAAGCCGCGCCGCGCGGAATTTGGCGAGGCTCACGAACATGTCGGCATCGCTGGCGAGCGTTATGCCGATGGCTTGCGCGGCCTTGGTGTCGTCGAGACGCCCCTCGAGGAGCCTCAGATATTCAACCGCGGTTGCGATGGTCGCGCCGAGCTCTTGCGCCGGGCTCATGCCGCCGTCGTGATAGACGCGCCCGTCTGCCTCGACGAATGGCCCGGTGAACTCCCGCGCCAGCGCCTTGGCCACATCGCCGACCCGCCGCGCCTCTTCTCCCCATCCCTGCTTAGACCTGCCTTCGCTGGCGAGGGCGCCGAGCGGATTCATGCCGAATGACACCGCCATGCGCTCCGGATTGAGGCTCCTCGCCGCGATGACTTCGGCCAGCGCCTCGGCGGCCTCGGCCCCGCGCGCACCGGCCTCGAGCCTCAGCGTCAGTCCGTGCAGGGGCAGATCCTTGAGCGCGAGGCCGATGCTTCTTGCATCGGCGGACTTGAGGCCGAAGCCCCGAGCCGAGGGAGCGCCCGCGAAGACGAGAGCGAGCCCGTTGGCACCGGTCAGGACGTCGTCTTGCGCGAGAGCGTTGGCCGCGAGCGGTTCGGGATGATCCATGCGCTGAATGACGCTAGGGGCTTCCCCACCGCTGCGCATTTCGGTGGCTTCGCCGAGTGCTGGCTCATGGAGCGGTCCGATATCGATACCGTCTTCCGTCGTGGATTTGAGCGCCTCCAGCGTGCGGCCCTTGAGGCTTTCGAGCACGCGTCGCTCCCAGTCCCTGCGCGAGGCTGCGGGAAATTCGGCGAAGTTGAATGTCTCGCTCATGGCCTAAAGATAGCCGGACAATCCCGGGATGGAGCCTGCCGCTTCCTTGACGAGCTTGTCCCCGGCTTTCTCCTTCGCATAGCTCAAAATTTCAAAGCCAAGCACCTTGATCTGCCCCATGCTCAAGCCCTTGGCCTGCAGCTTCGAAATCGCGACGAGCGGTCCTCCCATGAGCCCTCCGCCGAGCTTTCCCAGCAATCCGCCGCCGCCCGTGCCGCCATGGCGCGAGACGAGATCCTCAGCCCCCGGCAGCTTGGCGAACAGGGCCTCGACCTTCTTCTCGTTTCCCTGTGTCTTGATGAGCGACAGCACGATGCCCAGAGCCTCTTCGGCTTTGTTGTCCGAAAGCCCGGTCGTCTGTGTCAGCCGCGCGATCAAATCCTGCATCTCGTCACTTTCTTGTGCTCATCATTTATAGCAGATTGCTGAAGCCTCGGTGCCGGTCAAGTTCCCTTGCGGCAGATTATCAGGAAAGCGCTCATCACATGGCTGAAGACACGATTTTCATCGGCAAGAGTGGCAAGGAGGAGGTGCTCTATCTCCCCATGGCCAATCGCCACGGGCTCATCACCGGCGCCACCGGCACAGGCAAAACCGTGTCTCTCCAGATTCTCGCCGAAGGCTTCTCCTCGCGGGGCGTTCCCGTCTTCGCCGCCGATGTCAAAGGTGATCTGTCGGGTATCGCCCTCAAGGGCGAACCCAAGGATTTTCTCCTCGAACGCGCCCGCAAGATCGGCTGGAACGACTACGGCTTCGAGAGCTTTCCCGTGATCTTCTGGGATCTTTTCGCCAAGCAGGGCCACCCCGTGCGCACGACCATGACGGAGATGGGCCCCGTTCTCCTCTCCCGCCTCATGGGTCTGAGCGAAGCGCAGGAAGGTGCTCTCAACATCGCCTTCAAGCTGGCCGACGAGGAGGGTCTCGCCATCCTCGATCTCAAGGATTTGCGAGCGCTGCTTTCCAATCTGGCGGAACGCGGCAAGGACATCCGCACCGACTACGGCAATGTCGCCGCCGCCACCGTCGGCACCATACAGCGCCGCCTCGTCGTGCTGGAAGAGCAGGGAGCGGAGGGCTTCTTCGGCGAGCCGGCCCTCAAGATCGAGGATTTCATGCGCACGACGCGCGATGGGCGGGGCTACATCAACATTCTCGCCGCCGATAGGCTCATGAGCTCGCCGCAGCTCTATGCCACTTTCCTCCTCTGGCTCCTCTCCGAGCTCTTCGAGGACCTCCCGGAAGTCGGCGATGCCGCGAAGCCGAAGCTCGTCTTCTTCTTCGACGAAGCCCATCTGCTGTTTGCCGATGCGCCTCCTGGTCTCCTGCAGAAGATCGAGCAGGTGGTGAAGCTCGTGCGCTCGAAGGGCGTCGGCGTCTATTTCGTCACCCAGAATCCGATCGACATTCCGAATTCGGTCTTGGCCCAGCTCGGCAATCGAATTCAGCATGCCCTTCGCGCCTATACGCCGCGCGAGCAGAAGGCGGTCGAGACGGCGGCCGAAACCTTCCGCCCCAATCCGGCTTTCGATACGAAAAAGACCATCACCGAGCTTGGCGTCGGTGAGGCGCTTGTTTCGGTGCTCGATCTCAAGGGCGTGCCGACCATGGTCGAGCGAACGCTGATTAGGCCCCCCATGAGCCGGCTTGGGCCTGTCGCGGAGGAGGAACGCCTGAAGCTCCTGAAGGAGAGTCCCCTCTACGGTCTTTATGACCAGGCGGTCGACCGCGACTCGGCCTATGAGCTCCTGGCCAACAGGGCCGAGACGGCGGCAGAGCGGCGTGAAAATTCGCGCACCGAGCGAAAAGCGCCGCCTGATGCCCCGCGCGAGCGGCCGCCTTCGGCACAGCGATCAACGCGCGATACCGCGACCGAGCGCTTCGTCAAGAACATGGCGGGCAGCGTCGGCCGCGAGGTCGGCAACATGATCGTGCGCCAGGTCTTCCGCGGCATCCTGGGCAGCCTGTCGCGGCGGTGAGTTGCCTGACCTCATTTTGAGTGGATGTTTGTTGGGGAGTCATGAAATTCGTCATGGCCGGGCCAAGACCCGGCCATCTCTTCTCACGAACGGCAGATCACCGGGTCAAGCCCGGTGATGACGCACTACAGGGGTCTTCACCTCGTCATGCGCGTCCCCGGACTTGACCCGCACATCTCGTCATCGTCATTCCGGCGCTCTCACTCATCGTCATTCCGGCGAAAGCCGGAATCCAGCTTTAGCATTCCTATTGCGTCATGCGCGGGCTCGACCCGCGCATCTGCCGCTTGAAGAAGATGGCCGGGTCTGCGCCCGGCCATGACGAGAAGTTGCGCTTTCGTCGGGGAGACGAGTGAGAGCTCGCGACGGGAGATGTCAAATAATCTCATCCTCGTCATAAAGCGGCGTGTCGAGCTCGGGCCACGCCGCCTTCTCCTGCGGCTGTTGCGCCTTGGCGATGTGGAACAGCGCATCGCCGCGGTTGACCACCGGCAGATGCGACTGACCGATGATGATTCCGGGCTCCTGCGCGATCACCGGCCACTCGAGAAGGCCTAGCGGGTCGGAGATCACCCCGATCGTCTCCCGTGTCGACACCCAGTTTCCGATGCGCCGTCGGTTGCGGAAAATGCCGCCCTCGGGCGCCCTGAGCCATTGGCTCGCATGCGAGATCGTCGGCGCCTTCTCCGCCGGCGCAACGGCGGGCTTGGCCAGCATGCCGATCCTGTGCATGACCCTGAGGCATCCCTCCACACCTGCCTCGATCGCCGGCTCGTCGAAGCGCAGGGCCTCTCCGCCTTCATAGAGAAGCACCTTCACCCCGCGGGCCAGCGCGCACTGGCGCAGCGTTCGCTCCCTGAGCCTCGCCACCAGCACGACGGACGCGCCGAACGCCTCCGCCATGGCCAGGAGATCGTCATCCCCCGGGCTGATGCGGATTTGCGGCAGGTTGATCCGGTGCAGCGCCGCCGAATGAATGTCGATGCCGTATTTGCAGCGCAGCACCACCTCCCGCATCAGGAGATCTGCCAGAATGCTGGCCAGCGACCCATGATCCGAACCGGGGAAGGAGCGGTTGAGATCGCGCCGGTCGGGCATGTAGCGTGAATGCGAGATGAGCCCATAGCCATTGACGATGGGCACGGCGAGCAGCGTGCCGTGAAGATCATCGAGCGCTTCATGGGTGACAAGGCGGCGCACGACCTCCACTCCCATGACCTCGTCTCCGTGCACAGCCCCCGAGATGAACATGGCGGGTCCCGGCGCCTTGCCGTGGATGACCTGCACCGGCAGCGACATGGGCGTGTGATTGGAGAGTACGCTCACATGCAGCTCGACCGATCGCCGCGTGCCGGGCTCGATGTTCTCCGTGCCGATGCGGAACAGCGCGCGCTGATCCATCATCCCTTGCCCTTCGTCCTCGTATGGCCGGGCTTGGCGTTCTTTTCGAGGAACTCGATGATCTGGCTTGCCACGTCGACCTTCGTCGACTGCTCGATGCCTTCAAGCCCCGGCGAGGAATTGACCTCCATGACGACGGGTCCCTCGTCCGCCCGCAAGAGATCGACGCCGCAGACGTTGAGACCCATGGATTTCGCCGCCAGGATCGCCGTCTTGCGCTCCTCCGGCGAGATTTTCACGCTTTCCGCATGTCCGCCGCGATGCAGATTGGAGCGGAAGTCGCCCGCTGCCCCCGTCCTCTGCATGGCGGCGATGGCCTTGCCGCCGACCACGAACACCCGGATGTCGCGCCCGCTCGCCTCCTTCACATATTCCTGCACAAGAATGGCGATCTCCGCGCCGTGGAAGGCCTCGATCACCGATCTTGCCGATTTGTGCGTCTCGCCCAGGACAACGCCGATGCCTTGCGTGCCTTCGAGCAGCTTGATGACCACCGGCGCCCCGCCGACGATCTTGATGATCTCGTCCGTTCGCCCCGCATCATGGGTGAAGGCGGTGACGGGAAGCCCGATGCCGTCGCGCGCCAGAAGCTGCAGCGACCTGAGCTTGTCGCGCGACCTCCCGATCGCCACCGATTCGTTCAAGGGAAAGACGCCCATCATCTCGAATTGGCGCAGCACGGCGAGCCCGTAGAAGGTGTGCGAGGCAGCGATGCGAGGGATCACCGCCTCGAACCCGGTGACGAGTTCCCCCTGATAACGCAATTCCGGCCGCCGCGAGGTGATGTTCATGTAGCATTTGAGATAGTCGAGCGGCACGATCTCATGCCCCCTGGCCACCCCCGCCTCGATGATGCGCTTGTGCGAATAGAGCTTCGCATTGCGGGTGAGGAGCGCGATCTTCACGAAACGCCTCCGATCTCCCGGCTCAGCACGAAGGAGCGTCCCGGATGCACGAGGAACCGTCCCTTGATCGTTGCGCGTCCGAGCAGCATGGGTACGCCCATGTCCGTGCGGTTGGTGAGCGTGATTTGCGCCAGCCACACCTGACCGCCGAGGCTCAGGTCGGTTTCGACGACCCGGCGCAATTCCTTGGCCCCTCCTGGATTCTTGACGAACCGCTCCGCATGGAGCCTGAGATCGCAGGTCTTCACCCGCCGGCTGTCGGCATCGACCGGAACATCGAAGCGGATCCGATGATGCCCATCCTTCTCGTAGATTTGGATGTTCTCCGCGTGCAGAGCTGCCGACCTCGCACCTGTGTCGAGCTTGGCGACGAGCGGCCCGATGCCGAGCTGGGGCAGGGCGACATATTCCCGCCAGCCCGCGATCGCGCGGCCCTTTGCCACTGTGCGGCGCGTCGTCCTTGAGGCTTTCCTGCTCTTGAGGGCCATGGCGGTTTGGGGCTTGCTTTTTGGGCCGTTCATAGCCGCTTTGGGGCCTCGCTTCATCAACTATCGAGCAGAACGGTTTCCTGGATCTCGATGCCGAAGCCCGACAGACCGACGAAATGGCGGCTGCGGCTGGCGATGAGCCGGATCGAGTGGATGTTGAGATCGCGCAGGATCTGCGCCCCCACGCCCACATCCCGCCAGGCCTCTGCGCGTGCCGCCGAACTGTCGAGCTTGTCCTTCTCCTCGCTCTTAAGCCCTGCCGCCGGCACCCCGGCAGTACCCTCGCGCAGATAGACGAGCACGCCGCGGCCCTGCTTCTTGAACTCGGCATAGACCGCACTGAGCGTCGCCCGCGCGCCGAACACGTCGTCGACGAGATTTTCCCGATGCAGTCGCACCGGCACGGCGGGGCCGCTGATGTCCCCGTAGATCACGGCGAGGTGCTGCACGCTGTCGTAGGGCGTCCGATAGGCGATGCCGCGCGCCTTGCCGATCGGCGTCGTGACCTCGAATGCTGCCTGCTGCTCGACCAGCCTTTCCCGCGACTGCCGATAGGCGATGAGATCGGCAACCGAGATGATCTTGAACCCATGCCGGCGCGCGAAGCCGATCACTTCCTCGCCGCGCATCACCTGGCCTTCATCGTTCATGATCTCGGCGATCACGCCCACGGGTGGCTCAGCTGCCAGCCGCGCCAAATCGACTGCCGCCTCCGTATGGCCCGAGCGCATCAGCACCCCGCCGCTCTTGGCGACGAGCGGGAACACATGTCCCGGCCGCACGAAATCCTCCGCCTGCACATTGCCGTTGGCGAGCGCCCTCACCGTATTGCAGCGCTCTTCCGCCGAGATGCCGGTGGTGAGGGAGAGCCGGTAATCGACCGACACGGTGAAAGCGGTGCCGAGCGGGGCATCGTTCACCGCCACCATGGGATCGAGCTTGAGGCGGCGCGCGGTCTCGGGGGTCAGCGGCGCGCAGACGATGCCGCTCGTGTGGCGGATCATGAAGGCCATCTGCTCGGGCGTTATCTTGCTCGCGGCGGCGATCAGATCGCCCTCGTTTTCCCGGTCGTCGTCGTCGACCACCACCACCATCTCGCCCCTGCCGATCGCCGCAATCGCCGCCTCGACACTGTCGAGACCTTCGGGCGAGGGCGCCTCCTCGGCGAAGTCTTCCGGTCGCACCTTGTTCTTGGTCAGCGTCTGGATGCGGGTGGCGAGATCGAAGGAGGGCTTCGCCCCAGCCAGCACCTGCGAGATGCGCCCCTGGGTGACGCCCAGCGCCCGCGCCAGCTCGCTCTGGCTAAGCCCTGAGCCCTCAAGCCATTTTTCGAGTTTCATGCCCGGTTATTAGCAGCGCTAATAAGCCGGGGCAAGGTCCCTCTGATCGTCATTCCGGCGAAAGCCGGAATCCAGCTTCCCTTTTGCAAGCGCCTCAAGCTGGACCCCGACTTTCGTCGGGGTGACGAGTGACTGGGCGTGCGGCGAAAATCTACAACCGTCATGGCCGGGCTTGACCCGGCCATCTCCTCGCAAACGGCAGATGCGCGGACCAAGTCCGCGCATGACGAAATCGGTGCCTACCTGCCCTTCGAACGCATCTCCTCGACATGCTCCCAGTTCACGAGATTGTCGAAGAACGCCTCGAGATATTTCTGCCGCGCGTTGCGATAGTCGATGTAATAGGAATGCTCCCACACATCGCAGCCGAGGATCGGGCGCGCGCCGTGCATGAGCGGGTTTTCCCCATTGGGCGTCTTGGCGATAGCGAGCTTGCCGTTCTGCACCGTGATCCAGCACCAGCCCGAGCCGAACTGCGTCATGCCGGCCTGCACGAAATCGTTGCGCAGCTTGTCATAGCCGCCAAGATCGCTGTCGACCGCCTTCTGCAGCGAAGCCGGAAGTTTCTTGCCGCCGCCGCCCTTCTTCATCCATTGCCAGAAGTGGACATGGTTGTAGTGCTGGCCGACGTTGTTGATGAGCCCCTGGTTCTTCTTCTCAAAGGCCGTCTTGCAGATCTCCTCGACGCTTTTGCCTTCGAGTCCTGAATCTTTCAGGAGATTGTTGCCGTTCGTCACATAGGCCTGGTGATGCTTGTCGTGGTGAAACTCAAGCGTCTCGCGCGACATATGGGGTTCGAGCGCATCATAGGGATAGGGCAGAGGGGGAAGTTCTAAAGCCATGGTTTCCTCCATACTCGACTGGACCGGTCTTCTAGTCTCTGGCTTGACCCATAGCAAGCAAGCGGAGCCCGCCTCAGCCGATGCGCTTTTCCATGAACACGCTGTTGGGATCATCCCTCGGATAATCGCCGAAGGCGCCGCACGGAACGAAGCCGCATGCCTTGAAGAGGCCGAGCGCCTCGGGCTGCTTGATTCCGGTTTCAAGTCTGAGGAGCCTGAGGCCGATGCCGCGCGCCTCCTCCTCGAGCCGCTTCAGTAGGACATGGCCGAGCTTCCGCCCCCGCGCTTCCGGCCTCACATAGACGCGCTTCACCTCGCCATAGTCCTGATGCAGCCATAACGCGCCGCAGCCGAGCGCCTGGCCCGCCTCGCGGACGACGAAGAAGAGGATATCGGGGCTGGCCAGCGTCTCGAGGTCGAGCAGATGATTGCTTTCCGCCGGATAGAGACTCTCGAACATGGAATCGAGCGCACGCACCAGGCTTGTGACATCGGCCTGGCGTGGATCCTCCCGCGCGACCCTAAAGCCCTCCATCAGGAGAACGCCTGTATCCCCGTCTGCGCCCGCCCCAGGATCAGCGCATGCACGTCATGCGTGCCCTCGTAGGTGTTGACCGTCTCGAGATTCATCATGTGCCGGATGACGTGGAACTCGTCCGATATGCCGTTGCCGCCGTGAACGTCGCGCGCCATCCGCGCGATCTCGAGCGCCTTGCCGCAATTGTTTCGCTTCATGAGCGAGATGGCGGGAGGCTGGGCACGGCCTCCTTCGAGCCCGCGTCCGAGCGCCAGAGCGCCGAAGAGCCCGAGCGTGATCTCCGTCTGCATGTCGGCGAGTTTCTTCTGGATGAGCTGGTTGGCGGCGAGCGGGCGGCCGAACTGCTTGCGGTCGAGCGCATATTGCCTGGCCCTGTGCCAGCAATCCTCCGCCGCCCCCATCGCACCCCAGGCGATGCCGTAGCGCGCCTTGTTGAGGCATCCGAATGGACCGCCCAGGCCCCGCGCGCCGGGCATCAGGCTCTCGGCAGGCACCTCGACATTGTCGAGCACGATCTCGCCCGTGACGGAAGCTCTTAGCGAAAATTTGCCCTCGATCTTGGGCGTGTTGAAGCCCTTCGCCCCGCGCTCGACGATGAAACCGCGGATCTCGTCCTCCTCGGCCTTCGCCCACACGATGGCGACATCGGCGATGGGCGAATTGGTGATCCACATCTTGGAGCCATTCAGCACATAGCCGTCTTTCGTCTTCTTCGCCCGTGTCCGCATGCTGCCGGGATCGGAGCCCGCATCGGGTTCCGTCAGGCCGAAACAGCCGACGAACTCGCCCGTCGCAAGCTTCGGCAGATATTTTTTCTTCTGCGCCTCGCTGCCATAGGCCTCGATCGGATGCATGACGAGCGAGTTCTGCACGCTCATGGCGGAGCGGTAGCCTGAATCGACGCGCTCGATCTCGCGCGCTGCGAGTCCATAGGCAACGTAGTTGAGGCCGGCGCCGCCATAAGCCTCGCCCGTCATCATGCCGAGGAGCCCCTGTTCCCCCATTTCCTGCATGATCTCGCGGTCGAATCTCTCCTCCCGGAACGCCGTCTGGACCCGCGGCATGAGCTTGTCCTGTGCGAACGCCCGGACACTGTCGCGGATCATGCGCTCGTCTTCGCTTAGATGATGTTCGAGATCGAGCGGATCCTGCCAGTTGAACTCGGCCGCTTGCGGCCGCACCGGCCCGGCCTTCAGGCTTGCTTGCGCCATGAAATCCTCCGCTTCATTCCAGTGTCTAGGAACTACACCCAACGCCGTTCCGGCGAAAGCCCCGAGCTTGATGCCACGGTATCAAGCGCTCTTCGGTCTCTTCCGGGAGCCGGCGGGGCGGGCGGTCGCGCGCGCTGAGATGTTGAGTGCAACGGCGGCGCGAATGAGCGCCTTCAGCGCCTTTTCATCGATCTTGTCGCCCTCGTGTAAATCGATGGCGCGCCTCACATTGCCCTCGAGGCTGGAGTTGAAGAGACGCGAAGGGTCCTTCAGCGCGGCACCTCTGGCGAAGGTCATCTTCACGACACTCTTGTAGGTCTCACCGGTGCAGATGATGCCGTCATGCTCCCACACGGGAACGCCTCTCCACTTCCACGTCTCGACCACTTCGGGATCGGCCTCTCTGATGAGACTTCGCACCCGCGCGAGCATCTCGCCCCGCCAATCCCTGAGCTCCTTGATCCTCGCATTGATCAGCCGGGAGGGCGAGGCTTCGTCTTTTCTCTCCTTCGCGGCGGTCTTGGTTTTCTTCATGGTGGTTGTTGCTTTCTTTGTGGTGGTTGTCGCTCGTTACAGCGCTTCGCGCCTAACCCACCCTACGCGTTGTGCTTAGCGTACCGGCGCCGAGGCGATTAGGCCACGGTGCTGGCTGGCTCGCGAACTGCTTTTGGCTGACGCCGTCGTCACCCTACCAAGGACCTCGTAGACCTGACGGTCGCTGAGATATGGTCCGGACGGCGGCAGCATTCTCTGCGACGGCGACGCCGCCGCTCGCGATTTCAACAACGACCATTGATGAGAGGCTCCATGGTGGTTAATGAATGGCAGATTAAAGATCCCAGTCACCCGCAGGAACCCTTTTCTTTCAAAGCCTTATTATCGTAACCGGGAACAAATCTTGCGTAACCGGGATACGTTTGCTATATGCAATAAGCCGAGAAAGGAAGAATATCCATGATCCCCGCCCTTAAGCGCGTGAAGAAATATCGCAGCGAAGGTGGAGCAGCAGATCTCGCTAGGGTCGAGGTGCTCATCCCGCCCTCGGCACGGAGAGAGATTCTGGCAATTGCTTCCCGGTTGCGCAGGGAGTACCGGGCCAACAAGGAACTCAGGGCGCTCTATGACAATGCGCTTCGCTCCTACGGCACGCGCATCCTCGACAATGTCGATCTGGATCGGCTCCCCGACTTGCGATCCCGTGCGGCCGTGGTTGCCCGCGCTATGATTGACCGCGGTGATGCCCGTGCCTTTGCCATGGGTCGACAGATCCTTGATCGCGTGACGCCACGATAGGCTGAGATGGCGCTAACACAGCTCCAGAGCAACATTCTCCGCTGCCTCGCCAAGAATCGCTCGGAAACGAGCTACTTGGCGGGCGGCTTGATGCTCAATAAGAACTGGCAAAGACGTTCCGACGACATCGATATCTTTCACGACAGCGACGAGGAAGTAACTGATGCCGCGAACGTGGACCTCGCCGTTCTCCAAGCCGCGGGGTACAAGACCAACATAGATTTCATCATTTACGGCGCTGTCGATGCGACGGTCTCCGACGGATCATCATCGACAATAATCCAGTGGTTTGCGGAGACGAAGCGCCGGTTCTTTCCCCTTGTGAGAGACGAGGAGTGGGGTGCCCGTCTCCACCAAGCTGACCTGGCCGTGAATAAGGTGCTCGCTGCCTCCGGTCGATCAAAGGCACGCGATGTCGCCGACTTGGTTGCCATTGGACGCAATTATTGTCCACTCGGTCCTCTTGTGCTCGCCGCCGCCGGTAAGCCGCCGAACTTCTCGCCACGACGGACCATCGATGAAATACGCCGACACGCGCTCTCAATTCCCGCCGAAGAATATGCGGCAATTAAGGGTCTTCCTGCGGATTGGTCTGCCGATTTTGTTCGCGATGAAGCACTGCGCCTGATCGATCTGGCAGATAGTTACGTAATGAGCGCTTCCCCAAATCTGCTCGGAATTCTCGCATTGAACAAGGATGAAGTCCCAATTGAAGTGCAGGACGGAAAGCTCGGCGACGCCATCCTGAGAAAGGCAACTGATGAGCCGGAAGTGATGCCGACTCCCGCGGAGTTCAACGCAGTAGGCTGGAATTCCGCCCATTCGTAGTAGGCGAGCGCGGGGTGGCGGCTTCTCCCTAACGCGTAGCATTTGTAGATTGGGAATGTCGCTGTTCGGTTACTCCCCCAACTCCCCCCTCACATCTTTTCCCCAGGCAATTGGCTCGCCTGTTTCACCCAGGCGGCGAGCTGGGCTTCGTCGAGCGCATCGTCCTCATGGATGTCGAGGTAGCGCGTGTTCTTGCTCTTGGAGTCGCCCGGCGGGAGAGGACGCAGCGACGCGCCGCGGAAGAAAGCCACCTTTACATACCTCGTGAAGCAGTGAAAGCTGAGGAACCAGCCCTCACCTTCCATGCCGTAGAAGGGCGAGTTCCATTTGACCGCCTTGCGCACGCCGGGCACGGTGCGCATGATGAGCGCATCGAGGCGGCGCCCGACATCGCGTTTCCAGCCCGGCATGGCGGCGATATAGGCCTGCACGGGAGCATCGCCATGGGCCTTGGCAATCTGAGGGTTGCCGCCTGAAAGGAGCGCCGGTTTTGCCGCGACCCGTTTGGCGGCGGCCGTCTTGCTCGGTTTGACCTTCGTTGATTTGATCGACGTCTTCCTGGCCATTGCGTTCGCCCGCCAAGGCCTTGCACCGATCGATTACGCCAGCCCCGTGATCTTGAGCCCGAAGGCATAGACGAAGGCGATTTCCTTGAGCCGGTCGAAACGCCCCGGTGCCCCGGCATGACCGGCGCCCATCTGCGTCTTGAGCAGCAGGAAATTGCTGTCCGTCTTCATCTCCCTGAGCCGTGCCACCCATTTCGCCGGCTCCCAATAGGTGACCCGGGGATCGGTGAGCCCCGCGACCGCGAGAATATGGGGATAGTTCTTCATCTCCACATTGTCATAGGGCGAATAGGAGAGGAGCAGCGCGTAATCCTCCTTGCTCTCGATCGGATTTCCCCATTCCGGCCATTCGGGCGGCGTCAGCGGCAGCGTGTCGTCGAGCATGGTCGTCAGCACGTCGACGAAGGGAACTTCCGCGATGATGCCCTTGAACATTTCGGGCGCCATGTTGGCGACGGCCCCCATGAGCATGCCGCCGGCGCTGCCGCCATGCGCCACGATGCGCGAGGCCGAGGCGAATTTCGCCTCCGCCAGGTAACGCGCCGCGGCGATGAAATCTTTAAACGTATTCGTCTTCCTCTCGCGCTTGCCGTCGAGATACCACCTGTAGCCTTTGTCCTTGCCGCCCCTCACATGCGCGATCGCGCACACGAAGCCGCGGTCGGCGAGCGACAGCCAGTGCGGATTGAAGCTGGCCGACATCGTGATGCCATAGGAGCCATAGCCGTAGAGCCATGCCGGCGCCGAACCGTCGAGCCGCGTTTCCTTGCGGTAGAGAAGCGATACCGGCACGCGCTCCCCATCCGGCGCCGGCGCGAACACGCGCCGCGTCACATAGAGCGATGGATCGTGGCCTGAGGGGATTTCCTGGTTCTTGCGCAAGACCCGCTCGCGCGTGCGCATGTTGTAGTCATAGACCTGCGCCGGGGTCGTCATCGAGGAATAGCTGAAGCGCATGAAGTCGGTGTCATATTCGAGCGAGCCGCTCATGCCGAGCGAATAAGCTTCCTCGTCGAAGGCGATCGAATGCTCCTCGCCCGTCGCCCTGTCGCGGATGACGATGCGCGGCAGCCCGTCCTCCCGCTCGAGCCGCACGAGATGGTTCTTGTAGGCCTCGATGTTGAGAATGAGCCGGCCTTTGACATGGGCAACGAGGTCGCGCCAGTTCTGGGGCGCCGGTGCCGCGACGGGGGCGGTCGCGATCTTGAAGTCTTCCGCGCCGTCATGATTGGCGAGGATGAGGAACTGATCGTCCCAATGGTCGATGTCGTACTCGACCCCCACCCGCCGCTCGGCGATGAGCGACAGCGGCGCCGTCGGATCATCGGCCGGCACCACCCTGAGCTCCGAGGTCTCGTGATCATGCGAGCTGATCACCACGAAGGCGTCGGACTGCGTCTTGCTGACACCGACGAAGAAGCCGGGGTCGGGTTCCTGATAGACGAGCCTGTCCTCGATGCGCGCCGTGCCGATCACATGGTGCCACACCCGGCAGGGCCTGTGGTTCTCGTCGTTCTCGACGTAGAAGAAGGATCTGCTGTCCTGGGCCCAGGCGATGTGACCGGTCGAATTGTCGATGCAGTCGGCGAGATCCTTGCCCGCCGCGAGGTCGCGGATGCGCAGCTGGTAGAGTTCGGAACCCTGGTCGTCGTGCGACCATGCCACGAATTTGTGGTCGGGGCTGTGGATCATCGAGCCGAGCTTGAAGAAGCCCCGTTCGCCGGCTTCCGCATTGCCGTCGATCAGCACCGTCTCCGCGCTCGTCAGGTCCCTGAGCCTGCGGCAATAGCGCGGGTGCTGGCCGCCCTGCACATAGCCGACGTAATAGGCATACTCATGATCGCTCATGGGCACGCTCGAATCGTCTTCCTTGATGCGCCCCTTGAGCTCGGCGAAGATCCTCTCCTGCAGTTCCTCCGTATCCGCCATCACCGCATCGACGTGAGCGTTTTCCGCCTCCAGATAATCGCGGATGTCCTGCGGCAGCGCCGCGGGCTCCCGCATCACCTGCTGCCAATTCGGCGCCTTGAGCCACGCATAGACGTCGTTGCGTTCAAGCCCGTGATAGGTTGTCACGTGAGGCCGCTGCTCGGCGCGCGGCGGAATGAGTGCGGGTTTGGTGTCCACGGAGTTAAGCCTTCTCCCGCTTGAAGTTCAAAGCTGTGCCGTTCATGCAGTAGCGCAGGCCCGTCGGATTTGGCCCGTCGGGAAAGACATGTCCAAGATGGGCCTCGCAGGATGCGCACAGCACTTCGGTGCGCAGCATGCCGAGCGAACGGTCGTGCTTCTCCGCCACCGCACCTTCCGCCAATGGCTTTGTGAAGCTCGGCCATCCCGTGCCTGAATCGAATTTGGCATCCGAGGAGAAGAGCGGCTCCCCGCACGCGGCGCACATATAAGTGCCCGGCGCTTTCTCGGAATTATAGGGATGGGTGAAAGGCCGCTCAGTGCCATGCTGCCGCATCACCTGATACTGCTCGGGGCTGAGCTGCTCTTTCCATTCGGCCTCGCTTTTCTTGATTTTGGGCATGGCTGGGGCTCGGGAATGGTTCAGCGTCTGGGGGTGAATTTTCAGGGTGAAGCTATCAGGAATGGCCGCACCCGAGATAGCCCCACGAGGAGGAAAATCTACGGGCCACCACGTGCCGCACGGTAAAGGTTTTGTTACGCCCCGGCGTGTAAACTCTGCCGGTTAAGCGAATTTACATACCTTAACGGGTAATTGCTTGCCTAAGGGCGCTGTGGAGTGTGCGTATGAGTCAGTTTGCCGCGCATAAGGAGGCGGGTGGAAACGCCCCCGCGCGCCCGGCCGAGCTCACGCCGGATCCTGGCACCACCCCCCACCGCGGCACGGCTCAAGGCTTTCGCGAGCTGAGACAAAGGCTTAAGTCGCTCCCGGCGCCCCCGGCGCCCGCCCCGCCACCCGCGCCGCCCAAGATCCTCGATCACGTCTCCCCCGAAGCCCCGCCCCCGCGGGACGAGCCGGCCGAGGCTTCGGCCGAGGTCGAGGGGGAGGGGCCTGCCGACACCCATGCTTTCGATTTGTCTTCGCTTTTCGGCGGCGGCGAGCCCCCGCCCATG
>Ga0075421_100002868_pt1 | contig 20593 bp, 18 predicted proteins | sample SoiMetdeltSBSDD5_FD_75292 | JGI IMG/M metagenome (GOLD analysis project Ga0075421, IMG submission 75292) | Bulk soil microbial communities from a Populus tree surrounding site in Tennessee, USA - Soil MetaG P. deltoides SBSDD5 | ecosystem: Environmental > Terrestrial > Soil > Tree plantation... | reverse complement strand
GCGCGCGAGCACCAGGTGGGCGATGTTCTCGGCCATCGGGTGATCGCCCCAGGTGATGAAGATCTTGCGGCCCGTGATCAGGTAGTGATCGCCCTGCGGCACGGCGCGCGTCGTGAGCGCGGCGAGCTCGGATCCCGCCTGCGGCTCGGTCAGGCACATGGAGGCCGTCCAGCGGCCCGCGATCATCGGCTCGAGATAAGCGGCGCGGAGCGCATCCGAGCCGTGACGCTCGACGGCGAGGAGTGCTCCCTGGCTCAACTCGGGACAGAGCGCGAAGGCCATGTTCGCGCTGCTCCACATCTCCTCGCACGCCGCGGCCACGGTCTTCGGCAGGCCCTGGCCACCGAATTCCGGGTTTCCCGCGATGCCGGCCCAGCCACCCTGCTGGAACTGCGCGTACGCACGGGTAAAGGCCTCGGGCACGACCACCGCGTCGTTCTCGACCCTCACCCCTTCGCGATCGCCCAGGGTGTTGATCGGCGAGAGCACCTCGCGCGCGAACTTCGCGGCTTCCTCGAGCACCGCTTCCACCACGTCCGGGGTGGCGGCCTCGAATGCCGGCAGCGCCGCGACCTCGCGCAGGTCGGCGAGATGCTCGAGCGTAAAGCGCATCTGCGCCAGCGGCGCCTGGTACTCGACCATCGACGAACTCCTGCTTCAGGCCTCGCGTTGCGCGGCCCTACGCCGCAGCACCGCATATTACAATCACCGCCCGCTCAATCGAGGCAGGACATGCAGGACGCGCCCGACACACGCGGCGACGCGGCAGGTTTGCGACCGCGGGCGCACGAGGCGCGCGCGGCGGGCCGCCGCCGCGTCCTTGTCGCGGCGCTTCTCGTGGCGCTGTGCGCCGCGGGATGCGGTCTCAAGGGTCAGCTCACGCTGCCCGAGAAGCCGAGCAACGTCGTGATCCGGCCCGGTCCAGGCCAGGAGACGGTCCCGGCGCCTGCGCCCGAGCCCGAGGCGGAGCCGCTGCCACCACCCGAGCTTCCGCCCGACACCCGCGGCAACACCCGTGGCTGAGCCGCGCACGCTGGTGCTGGTGGACGGCTCGTCCTACCTGTACCGCGCCTTTCACGCGCTCCCCCCGCTGTCGAACTCGCGCGGCGAGCCGACAGGCGCGGTGCTCGGCGTGATCAACATGCTGCTCAAGCTCCTGAAGGACGACGACCCGCCGCTGGTCGGCGTCGTGTTCGATGCGTCGGGTCGCACGTTTCGCGACGATCTCTACGTCGAATACAAGGCGAACCGGCCCTCGATGCCCGACGACCTGCGCGCCCAGGTCGGACCCCTGATCGAGACCGTCTCGGCGCTCGGCCTGCCATTGCTGCGCATCGAGGGCGTCGAGGCCGACGACGTGATCGGCACGCTCGCGAAGCGGGCCGCGGCCGCGGGGCTCGACGTGGTGATCTCGACCGGCGACAAGGACATGGCGCAGCTCGTCGACGGCAGGATCACGCTCGTCAACACGATGACGGGGTTGCGTCTCGATCGCGAAGGCGTCAAGACCAAGTTCGACGTCTATCCCGAGCAGATCGTCGACTACCTCGCGCTCGTGGGCGACTCCTCCGACAACATCCCGGGCGTACCGAAGGTCGGCGCCAAGACAGCGGCTAAGTGGCTCAACCAGTATTCGAGCCTCGACGGGCTGCTCGAGCGCCGCGATCAGATCGAGGGCAAGGTCGGCGAAAGCCTGCGCGCGCACCTGGACGACCTCGCGCTGTCGCGTCAGCTCGCGACGATACGCGGCGACCTCGAGCTCCCGGTGCAGCCCGAGGAGCTGACGCGCGCCGAGCCCGACGTCATCCGTCTGCGCGAGCTCTACCGCAGGCTCGAGTTTCGAGCGCTGTTGCGCCAGCTGCCCGCCGAGCCCGGCTCGGAGCCGCTGTTTCCCCCGGCCGCGGCACCGGGTGCGGAGCCGCTCGGCGCCGTGGGCGGCTCGCCGTCTGACGATGCGCCACGGACCGATGCGCCCGGGAGCGCCGCGCCGCAGATCGCCCGGCAGTACGAGACGATCCTCACCGAGGCGGTCTTCGACGAATGGCTCGAGCGGCTCCGGCGCGCGCCGCACTTCGCCTTCGACATGGAGACGACCTCGCCCGAGTACATGCAGGCCGGGATCGTCGGCATCGCCTGCAGTGTCGAGGCCGGACACGCCGGCTACGTGCCGCTCGCGCACGACTACGCGGGGGCGCCGCCGCAGCTCGACCGCGAGCGGGTGCTCGGGGCGTTGAAGCCCCTGCTCGAGGACCCGGCGCGGCCCAAGATCGGGCATTACCTCAAGTTCCACGCGCACGTGCTGCGCAACCACGGCATCGAGCTCGCGGGCATGCGCTACGACACCATGCTCGAGTCCTACGTGCTGAACAGCACCGCGACGCGACACGACCTGGACGCGATCGCCGCGCACTACCTCGGCCTCGATTCGATGCGCATCGAGGACATCGCCGGCCGTGGATCGAAGCAGCTGACGTTCGGCCAGGTGCCGGTTGAGCGCGCGGCGCCCTACGCGGCGGAGGGCGCAGACATGACCCTTCGCCTGCACGAGCGGCTGTGGCCCGAGATCGACCGCCTGCCCCGGCTCGAGTCGGTCTACGAGGACATCGAGCGGCCGCTGCTGCCGGTGCTGCTCGAGATGGAACACCACGGCGTGCTGGTCGACGGCGACATGCTGCGCCGGCAGAGCCTCGAAATCGCGAAGAGCCTGCTGTCCGTCCAGCAAGCGGCGCACGCCGCCGCCGGCACGAGCTTCAATCTCGACTCCCCGAAACAGCTGCAGGATGTGCTGTTCGGCAAGCTCGCGCTGCCGGTGAAGCGGCGCACGGCCACCGGGCAGCCCTCCACGGCGGAGGACGTGCTCGAAGAGCTCGCGCTCGAGTTCGAGCTCCCGCGGCTCATCATGGAGTACCGCGCGCTCTCCAAGCTCAAATCCACCTACACCGACAAGTTGCCCGGCCAACGCAACCCGCGCACCGGGCGCGTGCACACCTGTTATCACCAGGCGGTCGCTGCCACCGGCCGCCTCTCATCGACCGACCCCAACCTGCAGAACATACCGATCCGCACGCCCGAGGGGCGGCGCATCCGGCAGGCCTTCGTCGCGCCACCCGGCTACCTGGTCGTCGCAGCCGACTACTCGCAGATCGAGCTGCGGATCATGGCGCACCTCTCCGGCGACGAGGGGCTGCTGAGCGCGTTCGCCGATGAGCGCGACATCCACCAGGCGACCGCGGCCGAGGTGTTCGGCCTGGACTTGAATGCCGTGAAACCAGACCAGCGGCGCGCCGCGAAGATGATCAACTTCGGGCTCATCTACGGGATGTCGGCCTTCGGGCTCGCGAGCCGGCTCGGGATCGAGCGCGGCGCCGCCAAGCAATACGTGGACCTGTACTTCCAGCGCTATCCAGGGGTGCGGGCTTACATGCAGGGGACGCGCGAGGCCGTGCGCACGCGAGGCTACGTCGAGACCGTCGCAGGACGCCGCCTCTATCTGCAGGACATCAACGCGCGCAATCCGCAGCTCCGCCAGGCAGCGGAGCGCGCGGCGATCAACGCGCCGATGCAGGGCACCGCGGCCGACATCATCAAGCGCGCCATGATCGCGGTTCACCGCTGGCTCAGGGACGTGCACCCCGATGCGCGGCTCATCATGCAGGTGCATGACGAGCTGGTGCTCGAGGTGCCGGAGCGGGCGCTCGATGCAGTCACGTGCGGGCTTCGCGAGCACATGGCATCGGCAGCCGCGCTGCGGGTGCCGCTGAAAGTCGACGTGGGTCACGGCCGCAACTGGGACGAGGCGCACTGAAACGCCGGTCGGCTAGAATCCGGCGGCCCGGCACTCAAAAGGAGCACAGGACATGCGCAACCTCATCCTCGCCACGACGGCGCTGGCAGCGACCCTCGGGGCCACGAATGCCTTTGCCGTCGACAACGGGATCTATGTCGGCGCGAGCGTCGGCGAAGCAAACACCGACTTCAATACCGAGGGCTTCGACTTCGACGACAGCGCAACCGGGTACAAAGTGAATGTCGGCTGGCGGATCCTGGACTGGGGTGGAATCGAGGCCAACTACGTCGACCTCGGCGAAACCGAGGGTACCTTCACCAACGGCCCCTTCGTCGGCGAACGCACGGAGCTCGAGTCGGACGGATTCAACTTTTCCGGTCTCCTGTTCCTGCCGGTCGGCCCGGTCGACCTATTTGCCCGTGCGGGGTTCATCTCCTGGGACTCCAAGGCCCGGCTGCCGGAATTCGACTTGAGCGACAAGGACGACGGAATGGATTTCTCCTACGGCGCAGGCGCCCAGTTCCGTATCTGGAGCCTGTCGCTCCGGGCCGAGTACGAGGTCTTTGATATCTCCCCGGACAAGGTGGACATGATCTCGGTCGGGATCATGTGGACCTTCTTCTAACCGGCTGACGATACTCAATATTTTCTGATGAATCACCCCGCCGGGGGCGGCGCCGGGTGTCTTTACTGAAGCGGCGGTGCTCTCCGGGTTCCCCCATGGAACTTCCCGGACAGCCGCGACTCAAAGCCTAACGAGCGTCTTTTGACGCTTGCGTCGAACCTACCTCCCTGGGTTCGGCGCGACCCGGTCATCCCCCAATACCGGGTTGGTCTTCCCCGGTTGACTCCGCTGGGTCAACCGGGGTTTCTTTTTTCCGGGGCCCAAAAAAGCCGTCCAGCCGGGCCCGGCCGGGGCCCAGCCCCTCCCCGGACACCGCGGAAAAGAGCTGCACCGTCGCCGCCCCCTTGAGCTCGCGCTCTACCTTCTGCAGCGTGGCGCGCGCTGCGCCGCGGCCGAGCTTGTCCGACTTGGTGAGGAGCAGGTGCACTGGCAGTCCGTGACCTATCGCGAGCCCGAGCATGTCCCGGTCGTGCGGGGTCAGCGGGTGTCGGATATCCATGACGACGAGGACGCCCTTCAGGCTCTCGCGCGATCCGAAGTACGACTCCACGAGCCGCCCCCAGTGACGGCGCAGTTCCCCCGCGACGGCCGCAAAGCCGTAGCCCGGGAGGTCGACCAGCCGGCGGCCAGGGGCGAGCTCGAAGAAGTTGATGAGCCGCGTCGCGCCGGGCGTGCGGCTGGTGCGTGCGAGTCCCTTGCGGCCGACCAGCGCGTTGAGCGCGCTCGACTTCCCGGCATTCGAGCGCCCGGCGATCGCCACCTCGCGACCCTGGTCCGGCGGAAACTGCCGCGCCGCGTCTGCGCTGGTCAGGAATTTTACGTTTGGATACGCAGACATAGGCCTTGGTCCGCGAGCGGCGAGGCGAGGCTCGTAGTGTACAATTCGCCGCCCATCGGCCGGCGCAGATCGGCCGTCGGGGACACCCAGCCTGCTCGTCTCAATGCCCGGAGTGGCTTCATGACCGCCAAGCTCGCCGCAACGCTGATCTGCGCCGCCGCGTTTGGATCGACTGCGCCCGCGCTCGCCGCCGGCTCGAAGGAAGCGGGGCAGACGAAGTCGACGCCGTGCGTCGCCTGCCACGGCATCGACGGCAACAGCGCCAACCCTGAGTGGCCGAGCATCGCAGGCCAGCACGAGAGTTACTTCGTCAGGCAACTCAAGGCATTCCGCGCCGGCGAGCGGCAGAACCCGCTCATGTCGCCCATGGCCGCGGGCTTGAGCGACGAGGACATCGCCGATCTCGCAGCCTTCTACTCGAGCCAGACGGCGCGCGGCGGCGAGGCCGAGCCGTCAAAGCTCAAGCTCGGACAGAAGGTCTATCGCGCGGGGAACATGGAGGAACAGACCATGGCCTGCGCCGCCTGTCACGGCCCAACCGGCCGAGGCAACCCGCTTGCGAGTTATCCCGCCATCCAGGGACAGCACGCAACCTACGTCGCGACGCAGCTTCGTGCCTACAAGAGCGGCGCGCGCACCAACGATCCCAACCAGATGATGCGCAGCGTCGCGGTCCGCCTGTCCGACGCCGAGATCGACGCGGTGGCCTCTTATGTTCAAGGGCTGCGCTGAACCCGGCGCCCTACGCAAGGTCATAGCTGCCATGCACCACGCCCTCGCACCGCGCCTGCGTGCGCTCACCTTCGCGGCCCTGCTGCTTGCAGGCGCCGTAGCCTGCTCAGCCGAGTTCAAGGAGGGCGAGCACTACAAGGCCCTGAAGCCCGCCCAGCCCACCAGCGTCGGTCCGGGCAAGGCCGAGGTCGTCGAGGTGTTCTGGTACGCCTGCGGGCACTGCTTCCTGCTCGAGCCCACGCTCGAGAACTGGGTTCGCAAGGGAAAGCCCGCAAACGTCGAGCTGATCCGCGTGCCGGCGATGTGGAACGACCTGCTGAAAACGCACGCCCGCGTCTTCTATACGGCCGAGCTGCTCGGCAAGCTGCCGGCGCTGCACACCGAGATCTATCGCGAGATCAACGTGCGTGGCAACCGCCTCGACACGCCGGCGAAGATCGAGGCGTTCTTCACCTCGAAGGGTGTGTCGAAGCAGGACTTCCAGAAGGCTTTCTCGTCGTTTGCCGTGGAGACCAAGCTCGCGCGCGCGGCGGATCTCAACAAGCGCTACCGGATCACGAGCACGCCGACTTTCGTCGTCGACGGCCGCTACGTCACCGATGTCGGAATGGCCGGGTCCGAGACGGCGCTGTTCGACCTGGTGAACGACCTGGCGACACGCAAGACCCCGGCCAGCTGAGCGTCCAACCGCGGCGGTGTGCTAAAAAGCCGCCCATGCTGACAGGGCGCCCCGCATGCTGCGTCTGCTGATACCCACCGGCAGCGGTTACACCTGGGTCGAACACGCCCCGCCCGCGCCATTCCCCGACGAATTCCTCTGGGCCGACCTGTTCGAGCCCACGGCGCAGGAAGAAAAGGCAGTCGAGTCGCTGCTGACCGTCGATGTGCCCACGCGCGACGAGATGAAGGAGATCGAGACCTCGAGCCGCCTCTACGAGGAGAACGGCGCCGTCTACATGACCGCGACCGTCGGCACCAAGCTCGACGGGCCGGCACCCGAGAGCAGCGCCGTCACCTTCATCCTTGCGGACGACCGGCTGATCACCAACCGCTACGCGGACCCGACGCCGATCCGGCGCTTCATGAGCCTGGTCGAGCGCTCGCCGGCCGCCTGCACGTCCTCCGCGACACTCCTCGCCGGGCTGCTCGAGGCCTTCACCGAACGAACCGCGGATTTGCTCGAACGCGTCCAGCTCGATCTCGACTCGGTGTCGCAGATGATCTTCCCGCGCTCCGACGGCGCGGCGCCGACGAGCGCCGACCTGCACGGCATGATCCAGCGGATCGGGATCGACGGCGACCTCATCTCGAAGGCGCGCGAAAGCCTGATCAGCTTCCAGCGGCTGCTGATGTACGTTCAGCAGACCACGACCGTCACGCTGTCTCAGGATCAGCGCGGGCGGTTCAAGTCGACACTCCGTGACGTGCAGTCGCTCTCCGACCACGCGAGCTTCCTCGCGAGCAAGGTATCGTTCCTGCTGGATGCGGTGCTGGGTCTCATCAACCTGGAGCAGAACAACATTATCAAGATCTTCTCGGTCGCCGCGGTCATGTTCCTGCCGCCGACGCTGGTGGCGAGCATCTACGGCATGAACTTCCAATTCATGCCCGAGCTGCACAAGCACTGGGGCTACCCGCTGGCGCTCCTCGCCATGCTTGCCTCGGCGCTCGTGCCGTACGTGTATTTCCGGCGCAAAGGATGGCTGTAGCCATGGCGAAGCCCGCGATCACCAACATGGCCGTCTTCTGCGACTTCGAGAACGTCGCGCTCGGTGTGCGCGACGCGCGGTACTCGCGCTTCGACATCGACAAGGTGCTCGAGCGGCTGCTGCTCAAGGGCAGCATCGTGGTCAAGAAAGCGTACTGCGACTGGGACCGCTACAAGGAATTCAAGGCCGCGATGCACGAGGCCTCGTTCGAGCTGATCGAGATTCCGCATGTGCGGATGTCCGGCAAGAATTCGGCTGATATCCGCATGGTGGTCGACGCGCTGGACCTCTGCTACACCAAGGCGCACGTCGACACCTTCGTCGTCGTAAGCGGCGACTCGGACTTCTCGCCGCTCGTGAGCAAGCTGCGCGAGAACAACAAGATCGTGATCGGCGTTGGCGTGAAGAGCTCGACCTCGGACCTGCTGATCGCGAACTGCGACGAGTTCATCTACTACGACGACCTGGTACGGAAGGAAGAGCAGCGCCGTGGCCGCAGGAAAACCCCGGCGAAGCAGTCCGGCGCGAAGCCTGCACAGACCACCGCCGCTCCGGTCGAGTCGGCAACGACTGATGGCGGCAGCCCTGCACAGGCGCCGAAGAGCACCGAGGCCGAGCGCCGGCAGGAAGCCTTCGACCTCGTACTCAAGACCATCGAGGCGCTGTCCGAGGAGCGCGATGAGGACGAGAAGATCTGGGGCTCGATGATCAAGCAGGCGATCAAGCGCCAGCGCCCCGGGTTCAACGAGAGCTACCACGGGTTCCGCAGCTTCAGCGAGCTGCTCGAGGAAGCGCGGGCGCAGAAACTGATCGACCTCGAAAAGGACGAGAAGTCGGGCGGCTACATCGTCCGGGCCGTCGCCTAAGGATTGCCTGTCGGACGCTCGGAGCGGGTCCGGAGCTGAGTGGCGCGCCCGGCGGGATTCGAACCCACGACCTTCGGCTTCGGAGGCCGACACTCTATCCAACTGAGCTACGGGCGCGCGGCTGGATCCCGCGAGGGGCGCAAATCTTAGCCGCGGAGCCGCCGAGCGTCCAACTCGGCCGTTCCGCTTGCCCAGCATCCCGCACCGGTGTGCCAGACGTCGGCGCCAGACCGGTCTGGCCGACCCGGCCTGTATAATTCGCCGTCCTGCCACAGGGAGCCGCAGTGAGCGCAAAGCACGATCGCACCTTCTTCGACACCTTCATGCTGGTGCTCGGCATTCTTTTCGCTGTGACGCTGGTGCTGCTCGGGCTCGCGCGCGTGATCTCGGGCCGGTCGTTCCAGGCGCATCTGCAGGATGATCCTGTCTATCAGCGCGAGTTGCTGGCGCGCATCGAGCCGGTCGCCCGCGTGGCCGTGGCCGGGCAGGACAATTCGGCGCTCGAGCCGCCCGCACCTGCGGCGGCCGGAGCCGCGGCCGACCTCGGCGGAGAGGAGGTCTACAACCAGGCATGCGTCGCCTGCCACGGCGCGGGCGTTGCCGGAGCGCCGAAGTTCGGCGACCAGGGCGCGTGGGCTGCGCGGGTCGCGGAGGGAGCGGACACGCTGCACAAGCATGCGCTCGAGGGCTTTCAGGGCAAGGCTGGCTTCATGCCCCCGAAAGGTGGCCGCACGGATCTTTCCGACCAATCCGTGATCAACGCCGTCGACTACATGGTGGAGGCCGCGAAGTAATCACCGCGGCAAGGACGGTCGATGCGTGCCTCAACATTCACCAGCCTGATCGCCATCACGTTGCTCGCCGGCTGCACGACGCAACCGCCGCAGCCGCAGTCGATGCGCGACCCGGCCGCGAACTTTACCGCGTACCGGACTTTCGGCTGGGCGGCGACGCCTGCTCCGGCGGGCACCGATGCGCCGCTTGCCCTGCTCGACAAGAATATCCGCGAGGCGATCACTGCGGAGATGAAGCGCAGGGGCTACACCGAATCGCAGGACAACGCGGACCTGAAGATTGCCTACGAGACCGCGAAGGCGGAGAAGCTCGAGAACAACCCGGTGCGCGTCGGCGTCGGTGTCGGGGGCTGGGGCGGCAACGTCGGCGGTTCGGTCGGGGTCAGCAGCCCGAGCGTCCGCAATTTCACCGAAGGGACGCTCGTCATCCACGCCGTCGACGCGGCAAAGAACGCCGAAGTGTGGCAGGGCAGCGTCTCCGGCAAGCTGACCAAGGGCAGCGCCGACGCATCGGCAGTCCGGTACGCGGTGTCGACGGCGATGCGGGATTTTCCGAGCCGAACGTCCGCGCAATAGATCGCGCCCGCTCACGCGTGCTTCAATCCTCCGACTGCCGGAAGTCCACGCCGAGCGACCGCAGCTTGCGATAGAGGTGCGTGCGCTCCATGCCGACGCGCTTGGCGAGCTGACCGACCTTGCCATTGCAGAGCTGCAACTGCTGCGTGAGATAGGCCCGCTCGAAGTGCTCGCGCGCCTCGCGCAGCGGCAGCGCGAGAAGATCCTGCTTCACAAGTGGCTCGTCGGCCACCGTCCGGGCCGCGATCTGCCGCTCGATCTCCTCAAGGTGTATCTCTTCGGTCCCACCCTGGATCAGCAGGCGGTGCACGAGATTCTTGAGCTCGCGGATGTTGCCCGGCCAGGGGTAGTTGCGCAGGCGGTTCTGCGCCGCGACGCTGAAGCGCCGGAATGGCAGCCGTTCCTCGTCGACGAGCCTGTCCACGTAGTAGCGGAGCAGCTCGGGCACGTCCTCGGCGTAGTCGCGCAGCGGCGGCACGCGCAGCATGAGTACGTTGAGCTGCGACAGCAGATCGATCCGGAACGGCTCCGGTCCTCGTGTCTCGAACCCCGGCTGCGCGGAGGACACGATGCGCGCGTCGAGACGCAGGGGCGCGGCGCCGGACTTGCGCATGTAGCTGCCGGTGTCGATCGCGGCGAGGAGCAACCGCTGTGCGGCGGTTGAGAGGTCCTCGAGCCCGTTGATGTACAGCGTCCCGCCCTCGGCCTGCTCGAGCACGCCTTTGCGCGGCTCCGCGCCGTTGCCGACGCCGTAGAGATTCGCCTCGAGATCGCCCTCGGTGAGCGCCCCTGCCACCGCTGTCACGAAGGCGCCGTTGACGCGCGGCGAGAGCGAGTGGATGTACCGCGCAAAGGCCTCGCGCCCGGTGCCCGGCTCGCCCACGATCAGGACTGGCGCCTCGTGCGGCGCGATCTGCCGCACCTGATCGCGCAGCTCGCGCATGATCTGGCTGCGACCGATTGGCGCAAGGAGCGGCGGAACGAGCGTGCGCGCGCTGTGACGCCGGCGCCGCCCGTCGTCGAGCGCCTTCTCGACGGTGCGCAGGAGCTTCGCGAGCGACAGCGGCTTCTCGACGTAGTCGACGGCGCCGAGGCGGGTCGCTTCAACCGCCGTTTCGACGGTGCCGTGACCGGACATCATCACCACCGGCGCGGAGAACGAGTGTGACTGCTGCCATTCCCGCAGCAGGCTGATGCCGTCGGAGTCCGGCATCCAGATATCCAGGAGCACGAGGTCCGGCGCCTGTTTCGCACATGCTGCGCGCGCCTCCGCGGCGCTCGCGGCCGTGTCCACCGTGTACCCTTCCTCGCTCAGGATCTCCTGGACCAGGTCCCGGATGTCCGATTCGTCGTCGACCACCAGTATCCGCGCGGTGCTCATGCACGCTCCCTCCGCGTTTCCGCCTTGCGTTCCGTGCGCTGCACGGCCGCGGGTTTGCCCAGCTCACTCAACGGCAGATCGATGCGGACACGCGCGCCCCCCTCGGCACGGTTCTCCGCCTCGATATGTCCCCCATGTTCTTCCACGATCTTCCGCACGATTGCGAGGCCGAGCCCCGTGCCCTTGGCCTTCGTCGTCACGTACGGGTCGAATACCTGGCCGATGAGATCTCGCTGGAAACCCGGGCCGTCGTCCTCGACCGTGATTTCGGCAACGTCGGCGTCGCCACGGCTCGCGAGGCGAGTCTCCACCAGAATCTCGCCGCCGCGGCGACCCTCCAGCGCCTCGCTCGCGTTGGTGAGCAGGTTGTGCAGCAGCTGGCGCACGCGCCCCTGGTCCGCGAACACCGTCTCGATGCGCGGGTCGAGCTTGACGGTGAGGCGCACGCGCCGCCGCGTGTCCTGCGCGCGATAAAGATCGGTCACCTCGGTGACGAGCTTGTTGAGGTCGACGATCGACATCTCGAAGCGCGGCGCGCGCGCGTACTCGCTGAAGGCGTTGACCATTTCCTTCATAGCCTCGACCTGCTGCACGATGGTCTCCGTGCCGCGGTCGAGAACCTGCGCGTCCTTCTCCGCCAGCCCCGGCAGCAGCTTGTGCCGCATGCGCTCGGCGGACAGCCGGATCGGCGTCAGCGGATTCTTGATCTCGTGCGCGAGGCGGCGGGCAACCTCGCCCCAGGCTGCCTCGCGCTGCGCCTGCAGCATCACGGTGATGTCGTCGAACACCAGCACGAAGCCGGCGGGCGAGTCGCCCTCGCCCGGCAGCGGCGTGCAGGCGCACATCAGCACGCGCCGGCCGGATCCCGAGGCGAGCGTCAATTGCTCGCGCCATTCGCCGTCGCCCGCAGCGAGCCGCGCGCGCGCGAATTCGCTGAACTGCCCCAGCAGGCCTTCCAGCGGTCCGAGGGATTCGAGCGGCTGGCCGACGCGCGCCTCGAGATCGTCGCCCAGGATCATGCCGGCGGCACGATTGGCGGTGCGCACGCGCAGGTCGGGCTCGAGCGACACCACGCCGGTCGAGAGCCTTGCCAGGATGACCGCGAGCTTGGCGCGTTCGGTCTCGGCAGCCTGCTGCGCGAGCTGCTGATCCTCGCGCGCGCGGCGCAGCCGCTTGGTCATGTCGTTGAAGGAGTGCACCAGGAAGCCCATTTCGTCGTGCGAGGTCATCGGCAGACGCGTGTCGAGATCGCCCTGCGCGACCGCGCGCGTGCCCTTGACGAGGTCCTGGATAGGCTGCACGAGACGTTGGGCTGTAAAGATCGCGCCGTACCAGGTCGCGAGCAGCGAGAGCAGCAGCACCACGGTGAGTGTCAGGATGAAGCTCGCCTTGAGCGGCCGGCGCAGATAGTCCTTCTCGCCGTACTGCTGGTACGCGGCCTGCACGGTGTCCGCGAGCGCACCAAGGCGCTCGGCCACGGGGTACACGGCCTGCACCGCGAGTCGCTCGCGGCCGGGCACCGTCGGTCCGAGCTGCACCGCCGCGCGCACCACGTAGCCGCCGTTCGCCTGCGGCTCGAGGCTCACGAACGGGCGGCCCTGCCGGATCTGCAGCAGCAGCTCGTCGGGCAGCTCCTCGGGAACGAGGTCCGACGAAAGACCCTTTGACAGCGCGATCAGCGAGCCGCTCTCGGTCGCGATCGTGAGCTCCTGCGCCCCCACCTGCTGGCGCAGCGTCTCGAGCAGACCCGGATACGCGCCGCCGCTCGCGGCCAGCTCGTCGGCGATCAGCTGCGTATCCGCGAGGTGTTCGCGCATGCGCACCTCGAGCGCCGAGCGCGAGAGCACCAGCGCGTCGTCGAGGCTGCGGCGGATTTCGACGTTGAACCAGCTGTCGATGCCGCGGTTCAGGAACTGCACCGCGAAGAAGTACACGAGCAGGATCGGCAGCGTCGCGAGCACGCCGAAGATCCACACCATACGTGCCTTGATCCGCGAGCCGATGACGTGCCCGCGCCAGTCGCGCACGAGCTGCGTGAGCTTGGCGCCGAGCAGGACCAGGAGCACCACCAGCCCCGCAGCGTTCACCATCAGGATCCACGGATGGAGCCGCCCGAACTGCTCGGAGTTCTGCGCGGTCTGCGCCATGAACAGGATCGCCGCGAGCCACAGCAGCCCGCCGATGCCCATCAGGGCCGCGGAACCGGCGCGCCTCAGAGACGCAGCGTCCATGAGTACCACCGGCTGGCCGCGCCCCAGTCCTCGGTCCAGAAGAGAAGCCACTTGAGCGCCGCGGGCGTCCGGCCCGAGTCGAGAACCGCGCGCACGCGGACGTCGTACGAAGCGCCCGTCGGAAGCAGGTTTGCGTCGAGGACCGGGAGGTTGCGAATCACCGACAGCTTGTCGAGCGCCGCGTTCAGCGAGCCGAAATCAAACTGCTCGCTGGTGTTGAGGTTGCGCAGCAGGTAACGCTGGCTCAGCGCGTGGTAGTTGAGCTCGTAGCTCTGTACCAGTGTCGCGATACCGTCGTCGGGCAGGTAGTTGCGGATGCGGCTGATCGCGATCTCGTAGTCGAGACGCATCGTAACGCCGCCCTCGAGCGCCCTGCGCGCGTTGTCATCGAGCTCGATGACCAGGGTGGTATCGAGCTCGTAGATGTTCTCCTTGAGCCGCAGCTCGCCGTCGCGGATGAGCAACGTCGTCTCGGCGTACGCGGCCGTCGTTGCGAGAAAGCACAACAGCAACCAGCCGCCGAGCGCGGCAAAAGGCGGACTCCGGCGCGGAGCCCCGACGTCGATGTGGCTGAATTCCAACGCTTAGCCCTGCTTGTCGAGGCAAGCATAATAGAACCCATCCATGTCGGCTTCCCCGGGGAGTCGGACGTGCCCAGGGTCTTGGCACGGGGCCCCGGGCGGCCAGCCGGGGGCGGCCGAGGCCGTGGTGTCGACGGCCGCCGGTGTCGCGGCCAGGAACCCGCCGACCACGGCGGCGTTCTCGGCCTTGAGCACCGAGCAGCTCGTGTAGAGAAAGCGTCCGCCCGGCCGCAGCAGCGGCCAGAGCGCCTCGAGCATCGCGCGCTGCCGCCGGGGCAGCGTCTTCAGGTCACCCGGCCGGCGCAGCAGCTTGATGTCCGGATGCCGGCGGATCACGCCGGTCGCCGAGCACGGGACGTCGAGCAGGATGCGGTCATAGGGGCGCCCGTCCCACCAGCCGTCCGGCCGCAGGGCATCCCCTGCGACGAGCGTCGCCGCGAGCCCGAGCCGCTCGAGGTTGGCGCGGACCCGCTCGAGGCGCGCCGCGGAGGAATCGACGGCGGTCACCTCGGCGGCACCCCCGGTGCGCTCGAGCATGTGACAGGTCTTGCCGCCGGGCGCCGCGCAGGCATCGAGGATGCGCTCGCCGGGACGCGGCGCGAGGAGCTCGATCGCGAGCTGCGCCGCGGCGTCCTGCACCGACACCCGGCCCTCCCCAAACCCGGGCAGCGAGCGCACGTCGGCCGCGGGCTCGACACGGAGCGCATCCGGCGCGAGCTGGTCGCGATAGCTGCGAAAGCCCGCCGCCTCGAGTGCCTGGGCCTCCGCGTCCGGGTTGGTGCGGCGCCGGTTGACGCGCAGCCAGAGCGGCGGATGCGCGTTATTGGCCTCGAGGATCGCCTCGTGGCGATCCGGCCAGTCGCGCTCTAGAACGGCGGTGAGCCAACGTGGATGGGCGGTGCGGACCGACAGATCGGCGTCGACCCGGGGGAGGATCGCGGCGCGTTCGCGCTGAAAGCGCCGCAGCACCGCGTTGACGAACCCCGTCGCCCGACCGTGCCCGAGCTCGCGCGCCGCACCGACCGTCTCGGCCACGGCCGCGTACTCGGCCACCTCTCCCGACACGAGCTGGTAGAGACCGACCTCGAGCAGCGCGCGGAGCGTCGGTGCCAGCCGATCCGGCGGCCGGTTCGCGAGCTCCGTCAGGATCGCGTGCAGCCGGAAATGCCAGCGCAGCGTGCCATACGTGAGCGAGCGCTTGAGCCCGCGCGCCGAGCCCTCATCCGGGTCGTCGGCCAGAAGCTCCTCGAGCGAGCGTCCGCGCTCGGCGACCTCCGCGACCCATTGCGCCGCGGCCGCGCGGATCCGCGCGGGTGTCGGCGCGGTGCTCATGCCCTGTTCCGGCCGGAACGAAGATCATCCAGGTGCCGGCTGGACATGCGGGACGTCCCGACCCTCGCGCGCCATGAGGAGCGCTCCCTCGAGCCCCGAGTCCGCAAGCGCGGCCGGGACGAGGAAGTCCGGCTCGGCCGCCGCCGAGAACGCCCCGTACCCGGCCAGCGACTTGCGCAACGCGTCGCCGATGCCGTCGAGCAACCCCGCGGTCGCCATCACGCCGCCGCCCCACGCGATCCGGTGAGGCGCCCAGCCAAGCACGAGCGTTGCCGCGAGTTGACCGAGATAGCGAGCCACGAGCGCAAGTATGTCAGGCGCATCGGCGAGATTGCGATGCGTTCCGAGCCGGGTGGCGATGGCCGGGCCCGAAGCCAGGCCCTCGGCGCAGTCGTCGTGAAACGAACAGGTGCTCGGGACGCGATCATTCGGCAATCTCGTAAGCCGGATGTGCCCGATCTCCGGGTGACCGGCGGCGATCAACGGTCGCCCGTCGACCGCGAGACCGCCGCCGATCCCGGTGCCGACCGTCACGTAGGCGAGACTCGAGAGCCCGCGACCCGCGCCGAGCCGGAGCTCGGCAAGCGCCGCGGCATTGACGTCGGTATCGACCAGCACCGGTGTCCGAAGCCTCGCGGACAGCGCCGCGCGCAGGTTCGACCCCGTCCAATCGGGCTTCGGGGTATCGAGCATGCGGCCGTAGTCGCTCGACGCGCGATCGACGACCAGCGGCCCGAAGGAGGCGATGCCGAGGCGCGTGAGCTGCGCGCGCGCCGGGACGGTGCGCTCGATGAACGCGACCAGCTCCTCCTCGGCAGCTCGCGGGGTCGTGGTCGGCCAGCGGCCGTCCGCGAGCGCGCCGCCAGCTGCGTCGATCACGCGGGCGACGATCTTCGTGCCGCCGGTCTCGATACCTGCGAAGACCGGAGCCTTCATGTGGTCACGCACCGCTCATCCGCCGCGAGTCGACGTCCGCCTCACGACCCAAGCCGCGCGCCGGCGAGCGAGTGCGCGTTCTGAAACTCCGCAGCGCTCATTGCGCGGCGACCGGCGAGCTGCAGCCGCTCGATCCTGAGCGCCCCCTGCCCCGCGGCCACGACGAGCGCCGTGCCGGTTTCGATCACGGAGCCGGGCGGCGCGTCGATCGCTCGCGGCAACGGCGTCGCCTCCCAGATGCGCAGCTGGCTCCCCGACCAGGTCGTTTCTGCGACGGGCCGTGGATTGAACGCGCGCACCTGGCGGTCGAGCGACGCGGCGTCGCGGGTCCAGTCGATCGCGGCTTCCTGACGCTCGATCTTGCGCGCGTAGGATGCGCCCGTCGCGGGCTGGGGCTCGGGTGCGATCTGCCCATGGCGCCAGGCGTCGATTGCCTCGACTACGGCCTCGGCGCCGAGCACCGCGAGGCGGTCGTGGAGCGTCGCGGCGGTTTCGCGCTCGGCGATGCGCGTGCGCCGCACGAGCAGCATCGGCCCGGTGTCGAGCCCCGCGTCCATCTGCATGATCGTGACGCCGGTCTCGCGATCCCCGGCCTCGATCGCCCGCGCAATGGGCGCGGCGCCCCGCCAGCGCGGCAGCAGTGAAGCGTGGATGTTGACGCAGCCGAGCTCGGGCACATCGAGCACCGCCTGCGGGAGGATGAGTCCGTACGCGACGACCACCATGAGCTGCGGCGCGTGCGCGCGCAGTCGCTCGAGCGCCTCGGGCGAACGCAGAGTCGCGGGCTGCTCGACGGCGAGACCGAGCTCGAGGGCCTGCGTCTTGACCGGCGCCACAGTGACCTGGCGACCGCGTCCCGCCGGGCGATCGGGCTGCGTGTAGACCGCGCGCACGCGATGCCCCGCGGCGTGCAGCGCCGCGAGCGCCGGCACCGCGAACGCGGGCGTGCCGGCAAATACGAGGTCGAGCGACGAGGAATGGCTCGCAGCCAACTCAGCGCGGCCGTCGCGAGCGCGTCGCGTGCGATCTCCCGGAGTAGCGGCTCCGGGCCATCCTTCAGATGACGGGAACGCGCGACCGCTCGCGCTGCGAGCTGCTGCCTGCGCGCTCGCGACGCTCCTTTTCGAGCTTCTTGCGGATGCGGCTCCGCTTGAGCTCCGAGAGATAGTCGACGAACAGCTTGCCCTCGAGGTGATCCATCTCGTGCTGGATGCAGACGGCGAGCAGCCCCTCCGCATCCAGCTCGAAGGGCTGACCCTCGCGATCGAGCGCGCGGACCTTGATCCGCGCCGAGCGGTCGACCAGGTCGAAGATCCCGGGCACCGAGAGGCAGCCCTCCTCACCCTCGGCGATACCCTCCCGCGCGACGATCTCGGGGTTGACTAACGCGAGCGGCTGGTTGCGCTCCTCGCTCACATCGAGCACGAGCACGCGCTCGTGGACGTCCACCTGCGTCGCGGCCAACCCGACGCCCGGGGCTGCGTACATGGTCTCGAACATGTCCTCGATCAGGCGGCGGACGCGTGCGTCCACGGCCGCGACCGGCTTCGCCTTGGTGCGAAGCCGCGGATCCGGGTACTCCAGGATGGTCAGGACTGCCATGTTTCGTTCGAACCTGCGACCGCCGTCAAACTACCAATACCGGGGCTCCGGGCACTCGCCCACTTTCTGCGGAAATGCTGCTAAAGTTAAGCCGCGCTTGAACTTACAGACCACCGCACCCTCTTGGATTCCGTCGCCATCCAGTGGGTGGTCCCGACTGAGACTCAGTCGGCAGCAGCCTTCGCGCAGGCCGGATTATAAGGCGACGGTCGCGACCCTGACACCCAGCGGAGTATAGGGATGGATCGTCAGCCACGCCTCGAGCCCGACCATGCGCCTGCCGGGCGCCCCCGCATGCGCGCCTGCGCCCTCGCGCTGGCCGGCATCTGCCTGGGACTTGCGCTTGGCAGCGCCGCCCCGACCCTGGCCCAGGACGAGGCTTCCGGGCAGTCGATGTCGGTCCCGCTCGCGCCCGACGCCCCCGACACCTATGTCGTCAAGCGCGGGGATACGCTGTGGGACATCTCGGCGGTGTTCCTGCGCGACCCCTGGTACTGGCCGGAGATCTGGTACGTCAATCCGGCGATCGAGAATCCCCACCTCATCTACCCCGGCGACGTGCTGCACCTCGTCTACGTCGACGGCCGGCCGCGCGTCATGGTCGGCCGCGCAGGCGACGTGCGGCTCTCGCCCCAGGTCCGCTCGCAGCCGCTCACCGACGCGGTGCGCGCGATCCCGTACAACCTGCTGATGAACTTCGTCGGCCGTCCGGCGTTCCTCACCAAAGAGGACGCCAAGGAGCGGCCGTATGTCATCGGCATGCGCGACCGGCACATCGTCGGCTCGAGCGAGAACGAGGTGTACGGGCGCGGCCTCGAGCAGCCGGCGATCGGCTCGCGCTACTCGATCATTGCCGTGGGCGAAGAGCTGCGCGACCCCGACGACGGCGACCTGCTCGGCTACATCGGCCACTTCGCCGGCACGGGCATGGTCATCGACAACACCGGCTCGGACGACGAGTCGCTCGCGCACATGCGCGTCGTCGAGACCGGCCGCGAAATCCTGCAGGGCGACAAGCTGTTCCCGGCGGAAGGCGGCACGGGCCCGGACTTCGTGCCGAGCGCGCCGTCCAAGGCCGACATCGAAGGCGAGGTTATCGCGGTGGTCGACGGCGTGCACGCTGCCGGCCGCTACCAGGTGCTCGCCATCAACCGCGGCACACGCGACGGCCTGGTGCCGGGCAACGTCGTCGGCATCTCTTCGCGCGGCGAACTGATCCGCAACCGCTTCGACCGCGGCAGGACCGTGCGCAACATGGCGACCAACTACGAGAAGGTGCGGCTGCCCACCGAGCGCAGCGGTACGCTCCTGCTCTTCACCGTGCACGACCGGATGAGTTACGGTCTCGTCGTCGAGAGCACGGTCGATATCCGCGTCGGCGATTTCGTCCAGCACCCGAGCGTCGGCCATCGCGACACGGGGCTCGCGGCCTCCTACGGCGGCTGACCGCCCGAAGCCAGACGAAGAGCGTCGTTTCTCGAAGAGCCTGCCGGGCGCGAATCCCGGTAGGCTCTTCGCACATGGACGACCCGAATCCGTGGCTGGTGCTCGCGCGCGTCCCCGGCCTGCACGCGGGCAAGCTGCCGCCCGGCCCGCTGCGCGAAGACCCGACGCGGCTCGTGCGCGAGTCGCGCAATGCGCTGGCGGCGCTCGGGCTCACCGCGGCGGCGATCGACGCGCTCCGGGATCCGGAGCCGGTCGGGCTCGCCGACGACGAGCGCTGGCTCGCGGGTGGCGGCCGCCGGCTCGCGGGCTACGGCATGCCGGAGTATCCGCCGCTCCTCGCCGCGATCGAGGACGCCCCGCTCCTGCTCTTCGTCGACGGCGACCCGGGCGTGCTTGGCCTGCCGCAGCTCGCGATGGTGGGCGCGCGCAACCCGACCGCGATCGGCCGCGACACGGCCGCGCAATTCGCCGAGCATCTCGCGCGCGCAGGGCTCACGATCACCAGCGGTCTCGCGCTCGGCATCGACGCCGCGAGCCATCGCGGTGCGCTCGCGGGCGGAGGCCGCACGATCGCGGTTCAAGGCTGCGGCCCCGACCGCATCTATCCCGGCGAACACGCAGCGCTCGCGCGCGAGATCGCCGCGCACGGCGCGCTCGTTACCGAGTTCCCGACCGGGGTGCCGCCGCTCCCCGAGCACTTCCCGCGGCGCAATCGCATCATCAGCGGGCTCGCGGTGGGGACGCTCGTCGTCGAAGCGGCGCTGGCGAGTGGATCGCTCATCACCGCGCGGCTCGCGGCCGAGCAGGGACGCGAGGTGTTTGCGATTCCCGGCTCGATCCACAGCCCGCTGTCTCGCGGCTGTCACCGTCTCATCCGCCAGGGCGCGAAGCTCGTCGAGAACGCAGAGGACATATTCGCGGAACTCGGCGCCCTTCTCGCCGGTCTTCATCTCGAGGGGGTTCGCTCCGAAACGCCTGATAGGCAAGCGGAAACGGGCCGCGAGTTGGACAAGGAGTATGAAATCCTGTTAGATGCGCTCGGCTTCGGGCCGGCCAGCGTCGATGCGCTCGTGTCGCGGACAGGGATGCGTACCGACGCGGTGGCTTCGATGCTGCTCATCCTCGAACTCGAGGGGCAGGTCGAACAGCAGCACGGC
>Ga0075421_100002865_pt1 | contig 20604 bp, 22 predicted proteins | sample SoiMetdeltSBSDD5_FD_75292 | JGI IMG/M metagenome (GOLD analysis project Ga0075421, IMG submission 75292) | Bulk soil microbial communities from a Populus tree surrounding site in Tennessee, USA - Soil MetaG P. deltoides SBSDD5 | ecosystem: Environmental > Terrestrial > Soil > Tree plantation... | reverse complement strand
GCCAGCGAGCTTTGCGAGCAGGCCCGAAGGTCTTTCTCAAGCCGCATGGTTAGGCGCGACCTTTTCAAAGTGCAACTGTAACGCGCAAGAAGGTTGCTGGAATGGAGGTAGCATCCTTGCGCTGGCTTCTGTTTTGGCTGTTGAACAGATTCTCCAGTTCCTTTGCAGGTCAGCGGCTCGACTATTCTTTTCTGCAGCTTCGAACGCATTCATGGTCGGTCCGTAGTATTTTCTGAAAGCAGACAGGAACTCGGACGGTGCGCCGGGCGCGTTGAGCTATATTCTTCCGATATTCGAGGACAGGGTCATTGCTCAAATCACGTTGAAGGACTTGGAAGGTTTCCGGGCCTACTTAAACGAGGTAATGGATCTCGCGGTGAAATCCTGCAGGAACATCATTGACGGGACTTTCCGAGCTATGATGCGCGATGCTCGAAAATATGGCATTGGCGAAAAAGACATTTTCGTCGACTTGACCTGGCCGCGGACTGCAACACCAAAGCCCGATCCGTTCAATGCCGAAGAGCGCGAGGCCACCATTGCCCAGAAGCGGCCTTTTTACTACCCGTTTGTCTGCACACAGTTTGGAACCAGCGCCCGGCCAAGCGAAATGATCGCTCTTCGCTGGGGCGACGTGGATCTTAGCAAGCAAGTGATATCGATCAGCAAGTCGCGCTACATGGAGACCGACAGCCCGACGAAAACGGTCGCCAGTGAGCGGGAAATAGCCATAGGTGACCCGATCGCAGCCGTGTTGACCTTCCTTCAAGCCCTTGCAGTAACGGAGGCTGAATTTGTCTTCAAAAACCAGGAAGGCAACGCAATCAACGAAGACAAATGGCGGGCGAAACACTGGTATCGAGCTCTAAGAGCTTGCGGGATACGGCCGCGGAAGTTCTACGCAACGCGTCAACGTTCATTTCGCTTGCTCTTAGCCGTCGGGTCAACATCAAATGGCTTGCGGAGTATTGCGGGACTTCAGTCGCGATGATCGAGAAGCATTACGGCCGCTACATTAACAGCGACTCAGAAGAGCAGTTAAAGCGTGTTTTCGAGGGACAAGCCGGAACCTTTGCCGGAACCCTAGCGAGGGAGAGCTATGCAAAAACGAGTGAAGTGGTGGATAACGTAGATGAAGAGAAATGGTCGGGGCGAGTGGATTTGAACCACCGACTTCACGGTCCCGAACCGTGCGCTCTACCAAGCTGAGCCACGCCCCGACCCGCACAACGTAGCACACCGAAACGATAAAACAACAGTTCGACGACGCTTCGGGCCACGTCGAAGCGCCCAATCTCGGAACCAAAGGTTGGCGCGCTTCAGCTACAGTTGGCCGTGGCTTCACGCATTCGCCGGATCGTGTCGGCGTAGTTGGGTGTCTTGAAAATGCCGGAACCCGAAACGATGACTTCGCCGCCAGCGCGGCAGACACGATCAATGTTGTCGGTTTTGATCCCACCGTCGACTTCTACCAAGATCGCTAATCGACTTTGATCGATCCGTTTTCTGACCTCCTCGATCTTGGGCAGCACGTCGGGAATAAAAGCTTGGCCGCCGAAGCCGGGAAACACGGTCATCATTAGCACCATGTCGATGTCCGAAAAGCAGCCTTCGACTTTTTTCAAAGGAACGTCAGGATTCACGGCGATAGAAGACTTGGCGCCGAGATCGCGTATTTTGTTGAGGGTTGCATTTGGATTGGGGCAGGTGTCGGGATGAACGGAGACCCAATCGGCACCAGCTTGGATGAACTCCGGTGCATACTTATCAGGGTCGGTGATCATCAAATGAACGTCGATGGGAATTTTAGTTACCTTGCGCACCCATTCTACGACGACCGGACCGATGGTGATGTTGGGCACGAAATGACCGTCCATCACGTCGACGTGTAACCAATCGGCGCCGGCCGCTTCGACGGCCTGAATTTCGTCTTTAAGTCGGCTAAAATCCGCGGAGAGAATCGACGGGGCGATTTTGAGCGATTTCATTCAGGACGCCTTTCTCATGCGCGCGGCAAAAAAACCATCGGTGTGGTCGCGTTGTGGCAGCGCTTGGAAAAACTTGTCACGCACCATCTGTCTTGCCTGTATCGGAAGATAGCGCGCGGCTTCTTGCAACTCAAACTCGGGGTGCTCGGCCAAAAAGAGTTCGATGTTTCGTTCATTCTCAGCGCGGCTAAGCGTACAGGTCGCATAAACCAAAACCCCGCCGGGCTTCAAATAAGTGGCGACTCGCTGGAGAATTTTCGCTTGCAAGCGACGTAGCCTTTGAATGTCGCTTTCGTTTCGCTGCCATTTGATTTCGGGATGGGAGCGAAGCGTGCCGAGGCCACTGCAAGGTGCGTCGACCAGAATGCGGTCGAAGGATCCCGCGGTGAGACTCGGCAGTTTTTCACTGGCATCGGCGCACACGAGGCGGAGCGATTTAAGTCTGAGCCGGTTAACATTCTGACGAATCCTCTCAATCCCCGGCGCCGACTTGTCGATCGCCACTAGCTCGCCTTGATCGTTCATCAGCTCGGCGACGTGCGTGCTTTTCCCACCCGGCGCAGCGCAGGCGTCGAGGATCCGTTCGCCCGGTAAGGGAGACAAAAGAAAGGCGACGAGCTGCGAGGCCTCGCCTTGCACTTGAAAAAGCCCGGCGGAATAACCTGGCAGATTTCCCACCGCGCCTGCCGACTGCACCGCAATTGCTTGAGGCGAGCGGTTGCCGGCAGTTGCGTCGATGCCCGCTGCCGCGAAGCGTTGCAACAGTTTTTCTCTGACGCATTGGAGCGAATTCACGCGCAGCACGAGCGGCGATCGTTCGTTATTCGCCCGCATTAATTTTTGGGCCGATTCAACGCCAAATTCTTCGCTCCAGCGTTGAACGAGCCACTGCGGATGAGAATACTCGATAGCGCGCGCTTCAAGGGATAAATCTTCCGAGTTTGGCGCGATATTGCGGTTTGCTTGTCTAAGAAAACTGCGCAGAACGCCGTTGACAAAGCCTGCAGCCTTGGCGCCGCCGCGCGTCTTGGCCAACGCCACTGCTTCATTCACCGCGGCGTAATCGGGAATTCTGTCGAGGAAAGCCAGTTGATAGCAAGTGAGGCGTAGTAAATTTCTGAGCCCGCCGTCGGTTTGCTCTAACGGGCGGCGTAAGTGATGACTTAACTGCGCGTCGATTTTGCCGCGCCAACGAAGCGTGCCGTAAACCAGTTCCGTGAGGAGCGATCGATCGCGCTCGGTCAAGGACTCAGCTTTTAGCGCGTGATCGAGCAGAATATCGGCATAGGATTTTTGGGTGTCGACTTTGAGCAGGATCTCACAGGCGAGGCGACGAACGCTCGCTTTTGCCATTTCAACCGAGGCGGTCACCGGCTTTGATCCTCGCGCCTTTGATGAATTCAGCGGCGGGAAGTCGTTTTTTGTTTTCTAGCTGTACTTCTTCCAAGGCGATGACCCCCGAAGAGGTCCTCACCCAGAAAGCATCGGCGTGCGCACGCACGATTTCGCCTGGACTTCCGGCAAATTCACTGGATGCGATCTTGGCGCGGTGTACTTTGAGCAATTTGCCGGCTAGGTAAGTGTAGCTGCCGGGCCAAGGAACGAAACCGCGCACCCGCCTTTCGATCTCGACCGCGGACCGGCGCCAATCGATCAGCCCATCTTCTTTTTTTAAGATCGGCGCCAAAGTCGCCTGCGCTTCCTCCTGTTCCTGAGGCCTTAGCGTTCCTTGCTTGAGTCCGCGAATGGTTTCCAAGAGCAAACGAGCGCCGATGGGTGTGAGTTTTTTTTGCAGCGAGCCGGTGGTTTCGTCACAAGCCAGAAGAATCGCGTCTTGCAAATAGATGGCGCCAGCGTCCATTTTCTCCACCAAGCGCATCGTCGTCACGCCGCCCTGGAGTTCACCGTTAATGATTGTCCAGGCCGCCGGCGCGGCGCCGCGATATTTAGGTAAAAGCGAATAATGCACGTTGAGACATCCGTGCGGCGCCAATTCAAGAATTGTCTTGGGCAGAATTCTGCCATAAGCGACGACGACGATGATCATTGGCTGCCAAGCACGCAGCACATCGAGAAACTCCGGTGTTCTGATTTTTTCCGGCGCGACGACGGGGATGCCGCGTGCTTCAGCAAATCTGTGCACAGGTGGCGGTGCCGTCTTTTGACCACGACCGGACGGACGATCGGGCTGTGTAACCACGCCGACGACCGTGTCGGGGCCGGCGCAAAGCCGCTCCAGCGTATCGGCGGCGATCTGGGGCGTTCCCATGAATACGATCGGCCAATTCGTGGACATTGAAAATTCGTTGCGATTACACGATTCGGAAATGCTGTGTCGGGAGCATAGGCGCACTCTTAAATCATGACGCGCGCACCTTCTTTGGGTGGTTCAACGCCGGTTCTCAGCATTTTCTTGCGCCTCCGACTGTAGAGATCGCGTTTCAGCCGACTGATTCGATCGATGAAAAGTTTGCCGTCCAGATGATCGATTTCATGTTGCAAGGCGACAGCGAGCAGCCCTTCGGCCTCAATCTTGAACTCCTTTTCGTTTTCATCCAGGGCAACTACTTCGACCTGTGCCGCGCGTTTAACTTCGGCGGTGAAATCGACGACGCTCAAACAGCCTTCTTCCCAGACAATTTCCCCTTCCGCCCGAGTGATCACCGGATTGATCAGCTTATAGATCTGTTTGTGCGGATTTTCGTGATCGACGTCCATGACGATAATTCGTTCCAACGCGCCGACCTGCGGCGCAGCGAGCCCGACCCCAGGCGCCGCATACATAGTATCGAGCATGTCATCGATCAGTTGCACCGTTTGGGCGGTGATGTTTTTTACGGGCGCCGAGACTTTTTGCAGTGTCATCTCAGGATATTTTAGGATTTCCAAAATCGCCATACTCAGAAAAAATTCATAACATACTGTAGGGATCGACATCAATGTGGAGACGCACGGCGCGCGCCGCGGGCAAGAATTGTCTTGCCTGCCTGGCTAGCTCCAACAAAGTCGAGCTCTGTTTGCCTCTGAGGAGAAGCTGCCAACGATAACGATTTCTAAGCTTTTCGATCGGCGCGGCGGCGGGCCCCAGGACTTCGATTTGCGCGAAAACCTCCGGCTTGAGCGTCTTCAATTCCCTTAACTGCTGCGCCAACTCTTGCGATTTTTTCTCCACCTCCGACAGCTTGGGCCCATCGATCCGCAAATTCACCAGCCGGCTAAAGGGTGGATAGTTGAGCGCCCGGCGAAATTCACTCTCGGCGGCGAAAAATTTTTTATAATCGTGGCGCAGGAGATATTGAATCGCGTAATGATCGGGCGCGTAAGTCTGGACAATAACTCGCCCGGGATTAGCGCCGCGCCCCGACCTTCCGCCCACTTGGCTTAACAACTGAAAGGTTCGCTCGGCAGCGCGGAAATCCGGCAAATTGAGCGACAGATCGGCGAGTAAAGCGCCGACCAGGGTCACGCCGGAGACGTCGTGGCCCTTGGTAATCATCTGAGTGCCAACCAAAATATCGATCTCGCCTCTTTCCCATCGGCGGATTAACTGTGCATGAGAGCCGCGCCGCGTGGTCGTGTCTCGGTCCATCCGCGCCACGCGCGCTTGCGGCACAAAACCCTTGAGCGCCTGTTCGATCCGCTCGGTGCCGCTGCCAATCCCAGTAAGAGTAGGATTATGGCACTGCGGGCAAATGTCGGTCGTCGGCCGGCGATAATCACAGTGATGACAGGAAATTCTTTTCAATCTTAAGTGCAAGGTCAACGTCACGCTGCAATACGGACAGCGCCACACGTAGCCGCATGAAGTACACTGAAGAAAGTTAGCAAAGCCACGGCGATTTAAAAATATCAACGTCTGGTGGCCTGCTTGCAGATTTTCCTTGAGCGCATTGGCGAAGGGCGCGGTGATGAGGTGGTTGTCCGCGTTATCGAGATTAGTTGTCGCCGTCGGTTGTGCCGCGTCGGTATGACGGTCTTGCACGCGAAATTGCCTACGCAAATCAATCGCCTCGATCGTCGGTAGAGGACGCTGTTCGACCCGGCGGGTCATCTCAAGAAGTTGATAACGGCCATGTTGGCAGTTTTCATAACTTTCAAGGGCGGGCGTGGCAGAGCCCAAAATGACGGGGCAGTTGAGAAACTTGCCGCGAACCACGGCCACGTCGCGACCGTTATAACGGAGTCCATCCTCTTGCTTGTACGACGAATCATGTTCCTCATCGACGATGATGAGACCGAGACCGGGAATCGGTGCGAACACCGCCGAGCGAGCGCCGACGACGACATCGACCTTTCCATGACAAATCTCTTGCCACTGCGCCCAGCGTTCCGCCTCGGTGAGAGCGCTGTGAAGCACGCCGACCTTTTGCGGGAAGCGAGCATGGAGTCGATCCAAAAGTTGCGGTGTCAAGGAGATTTCTGGAATCAAAATAAGACTTTTTCGGCCAAGTTCTTTGGCTCGCTCCATCGCGCGGATGTAAACTTCGGTTTTGCCGCTGCCAGTGACGCCGTGCAGCAAGAAAGTTTCGAAGCCGGTCATTTTGATTCGGCTTTCGATTGCGCGTAGCGCGTTGTGTTGCTCGGTGGTCAAGTCAAATCGAACTGGAATGTTGGTCGGTAGGTCGGTCGCGGCAACAACCGAGCTTTTTTTACGTCGTTGTCCGGCTAAATGCTCGTCAATTCGGATCGCTCCGAGCGCTTCGAGGCGAGTGAGAATGCGATCGAGACTGCGGCCGGGAAATCTCGCCGCGAGCGTCTTAACGGTCATTTTCCCTTTTTGGCGCTGCAACTCGTCGAGCACTTTGCGTCCGAATCCCTCGGCGTTCAATATCTCGGTTGTCTCTTCGGTTGTCTCTAGGGTGATCGTTTTTTGGCTTTGGCGCCGCGATTTTGCCGGCAGCATCGTGGCGATAACTTCGCCAAGAGAGACCAAATAGTACTGGGAAATCCAGCGGGCTAGCTCGAGAAGATGATGATCGAAAATTGGCTCTTCATCCAACGGTGCGACGATCGACTTGGTCTTGGCCACCGGGCTGGCCCCCACAACTTTGACCACAATTCCTGTAACCGTTCGCTTTTGCAGCGGAATCAAGACTCTGGTGCCTGGCTTAAGATGCCCTTCGAGGGCTTTGGGAATGCTGTAAACGAGCGGCTCTTTTAGGGGCGCCGGTACGACAACTAGAGCAAATTTTTGTCCCTCGGTCATCGCTCGATTTGTATCAGCGACCTGGATAAAAGCAATCTGAGGCAAAGTCCCCGTCGGCGAACTATTTTGTCCAATTCTGTTGCCGAAGATTGCCCATCGAGCGGAATTAGGTTTCAAAAAATTCCCGATATAGCGAATAAGAGCGGCAAATTCATGTCAAGCAAGGAATTACAGTGTTTGGCAACTACTTTGCTTTAATAGCACCACCAAATGTCATAATTAGGTATAATTCCGCACAATTTTATTGGCTTAAATCCGTACTTGGAATTCTTGATTGGTTAAAAATTAATCCCCTTACGCACTCCTAGGTCCTTCCTTAGGAGGGACTAGCGGCGATGGATCAGGAAAATAACGTCAAGAAAATGCGCGAAGCGAAAATGTTAAGCAAGACCGAGCTCGCGCGCTTGGCTGGCATATCTCCTTTGACCCTTGATCGCATTGAGAAAGGCAAAGCTTGCCGCATGGCGACCAAACGGAAAATTCTTTTCGCTCTCGGTTTAACTATCGAACAAAAGCAGACGCTTTTTTAAGCAGTGATTCATGTTTTCATTTTTGAAAAACGTTAACTTGGGTTTTTTGAATCCTCTAGGCGCAGGCGACGATTACGTCGCTCTCGATATTGGCTCCAGTTCCATCAAGCTGGTGGAAACGGTCGTCGATAAGAACGGCTATCGCGTTCTGAGCCTCGGCATCTCGCCGCTGCCGGAGTACGCTATCCAAAACAACATGGTTGTGGACTCGAAACCGGTGGTGGAAATTATTCGCAAGTTGATTCGCGAAAACGGGGTCAAATCCAAACAGGTCATCTCCGCAGTTCCCGGCCGGGCGGTGATTATGAAAAAAGTGCAAATGCCCAAACAGGAGCCGGCGGAACTCGAAGCGAATATCGAGTTTGAGGCGCAGAACGTTATTCCCGAGAATTTAGAAAACGTCAATCTCGATCATCAAGTTTTGCAAGAGGCGGAAGACGGCAACAAGATGGACGTGCTTTTGGTCGCGGTCAAGAAGGAAATCGTCAACAGCTACGCCGACGCGATCCAAGAGGCGGGGCTAACGCCAACCGTGATGGACGTCGACTACTTCGCGTTGGAAAATATGTACGAAGCCAACTACGCCGGTGAAAGTGAGAACGGTGTGGTCGGAATCATTCATATCGGCGCCCAATACACCAGCATTACCCTGTTGCAAAACGGTATTTCCACATTCACCGGCGATCTTTCACTCGGCGGAGCTTATTTCACCGACAGCCTTGCTAAACAACTAGGCGTGTCCGTCGAGGCCGCGGAAACATTCAAAGCAACCGGGATGCTCGACGGCAAGAAGGGCTTGGATCTCGAGGCGACCCTGCGTTCGACAACCGAAGAATTGGCCGAGGAGGTCAGGCGAACCGTGAGTCTCTACGGCGCGGTCCCATCCGAGGACGGCGACGGGCTCAAAATGATTTTTCTCAGCGGCGGCAGCGCGAAACTCGCCGGTCTGCGAGCCTTGCTCGAAGAGCGCATGGGCGTGCCGGTGCGGCTAAGCGAGCCGTTCCGTGGTTTTAACGTCAGTAAGAACATCGATCGCGATTACCTCCTCGACGCGGCGCCATATTTTGCGGTGGGAGCTGGACTATCGATCCGTCGGCCGGGGGATAAATGATCCGCATCAATCTGCTACCGGTCAAAGCGCTCCAGGCGGAGGTTACCCGGCGCCGTGAAATCATTATCGGCGCAGTGGTGTTTGGCTCTGTGCTGGCTTTACTGATCGGTACTCATATTTATCAAACTTTAGAGCTGTCGGGCTTGCAAAGCGAGCTCGCCTCGTTGCGCGCCGACCTTCAAGCGCTCAACGTAAAAATCAAGGAAGTGGGCGATCTCCAAAGTAAGATTAAGGACCTGCGAAGCAAGAACAAGATCATTGAGAATCTGAATAAGAAAAAAAGCGGCCCGGTGCTGGTCATGGAAAACCTTTCGAGCGCGACACCGAATAGTCTTTGGCTCACCGATCTCAGAGAAAGCGGCGGCAATGTCACGATGAACGGTCTCGCGGTCGATAATCAGACGATCGCGGATTTTATGAAGGCGATCGCGCTTTCGAAACATTTTAGCAACGTCGAGCTCGTCGAAACTACCCAGGGGGCGGGACCGACGGCGGCGCTAAAGAAATTTTCCATTAAGACCGGGGTCGTGTACAGGTCGCCTGAGGCGGTTCCCGCGGTGACGAAAACAAAAATTGATACACCTACGAAAAAAGAGGAGAAGAAGGGTTGAATCAGTTGGTCGACAACATTCTCGAACGATCGACGGTGCAAAAGGTTGCGATCCTCGGCGGGACGATTATCTTGCTCGCGGCGCTTTACTACAGTTTTTTATATAGCCCGGGCGCCGACGAAACGGCCAAGTTGGCGGACAGCGTCGAAATCGCGCGCAATGAAAAAGCCGTGAAAACCCAGAAAGCGGCAAACTTGCTGCGGCTGCGAAAAGACCTGCAGCAACTCGACGCCGAGCTTAAGCTGGCGATCTCCCAACTTCCTGAGAAAAGGGAAATCCCCGATCTGCTCAGCAGCATCTCGGCGAAAGCGCAGCAGGCTGGATTGGACGTTCTTTTGTTTCGTCCGCGCGCAGAAAGTTTTCAGGAATTTTACGCGGAAATCCCGGTGGATATCACGGTCAAGGGCAATTTTCAGAACACCGTGAACTTCTTTGACGAAGTCGGGCATCTGAGTCGGCTGGTCAATATTGACAACATCGGATTTAAAAATCCCACGGTAAACGGTGAGCAGGTATTGTTGGAGACGACCAGCGTCGCCACCGCATTTCGCTTCCTCAACGACGCCGAGCGGAAAAAAGTCGCCGAGGAAAAGGCCAAAGCGGCAAAGGCCAAGAAGTAAGCGGCACAATGAATTTACGGTGTATGCAAAAACTGGTTTTAGTGATCGGCTTCGTGGTTCTTGTGCTCGGAACCATTCATGCCGAAGAGCCGATTGCCACGCCGTCGGAAAAAATGAAGGAAGCGGTCGGTAAGCTCAACAAAGCGCCGGCGACGATCGGCCAGTCGTTGCAGGGATTACGCGACGCGGCATCGGCGAAGCTAAAACAAACTCTCGGCGCCGGCGCCAAGCCGGACGCCAAACCGGCTCCGGTCGATCTCGACCTGCCGCAAAAAGCTGCCGAAATTCCAGCCGGCGCCTCGGCTTTGAAAGAAAACGGTCGTGACCCCTTTAGGCCGATGACGCTGCGCAGCAAGGTCACTTCGCGGCAGCGTGAAAATCTCTCGCCGCTCGAGCGCTTCGAGCTTGGTCAACTCAAAATTGTCGGCATCGTCTGGGATATAAAAGAACCGCGGGCCATGATCGAGGACACGGCAGGGCTCGGTTACGTCGTAAAAATAGGGACTCCGATTGGGAGCAACGATGGCAAAGTGAAGACGATCCACCGCGACCAGATTGTTATCGAGGAAAACTACACCGATGCCTACGGTGGACAAAAACAACGTGATGTCAGAATGAGACTCTCGACGGAGTAGAGACGATGATAAAAACCAGAAACTTTCTTGTATTGCCTCCCGACAAGCTCCGCGAGAATTGCGCCAAGACGCTTTCAATGTTCGCTCTGCTTGGCTCGATTGTTGGAGCCCACGGCCTAACCGGTTGTGCAAGCGGCAAAGAAGCGGTCGTGCAACCTGACAGTCAAACGGCGAGCCCGGCTAAGCCCACGCCGGCGAAGCCGCAAAGTTCCGGTGCGCCGAGCCAAAGCTTGCAAGAGTTGAGCGTACGCGAGGAGCAGGGCCAGACTACGTTGTTGGTGAAATTTGCTCAGCCTGTAACCCAGTACCGCCATTTCACACTCCCACAACCCGCGCGGATTGTACTGGATGTCCTCGACGCTAACAAAGTAACGGCGGCAGACGAAACCTACCGCATCGATACTAACTGGGTATCGGCGTTACGATTAAACGCCAACGACAGCAATCTTCGTCTGGTTGCCGAAATATCCGCGGCGTCCGTTCCCGCCTACACGATCGTAGCGGAGGATGGTGGATTGAAGATCGTTATCGGCGCCCGGGATCCAAACGCGACCGCGAAAAGAAATAGCCTACTCGTTGAAGGCGGCCGGCGGGTGGGTGCGCGTCAACTCGTGCCGGCTACTGGCGCGGAAGCGCGAGCGTCATCAGGCGGCTTGGAGGATCGATCATCAAGTGAAAAAACCTACACGGGTCAAAAGATATCGCTGGACTTCAAAGACGCTGATATAAAAAACGTTTTTCGCTTGCTCGCGGAAGTGAGCGGGTTGAACATAGTGGTGACGAACGATGTAAACCGCCGGGTGACCGTGCGGCTCGTGGAAGTGCCATGGGATCAAGCGATGGACTTGATCATCACGACCAATGGCCTCGATAAGGAGCAGATCGGTAATGTGGTGCGCATCTCCACTGCGGGAACTTTAAAGACTGAAAAGGATGCTTTGGTAGCGGCGAAGAAATCAAAAGAGGACTTGGAACCACTACAGACAATCTATTTCAGCGTAAATTATGCAAGAGCCAAAGACCTTGAAAGCAAGGTTCGGCCGTTAATGAGTAAACGGTCTGATAACGCGCTCGTCACCGATGACCGTAGCAACACGATAATGGTTCGCGATATTCAGAAAAGCGTCGAAGACGTCGCTTCTTTGATTACGAAGCTCGACGCGAGAACGCCCCAAGTTCTCATTGAGTCGAATATTATTGAGACAAACCCGACCTTCGCAAGAGCCTTGGGAACAAAGTTCAATTTCACCAGAGGAGGCGCGACAATTACGAGTGACTTCACCCCGGGTGCCGGCACAGCGGCTGCAGGCGTGGCGCCGATAGTCTCGGTTTTGCAGAATAGGGTCGGAGGTCTGACAGATCTCAATGTGACGTTAACCGCGGCAGAGAACGAAGGACTGGTAAAGGTGATATCGAGACCCTCTGTTGCGACTCTTAACAATGTGGAGTCGACAATACAGGCCTTGCGGATTCTCCGAATTGCTCTACCCTCGTCGACGAATATCGCGAGCGGAAGCGGTGCGGCGGCGGGAACGGCTGTGGCTACGGAACAAATTCCAACCGGCATTACTCTTACGGTAACACCCCAAGTGTCTTCCGATGGGTTTATTCTGATGAAAATCGGCGTGAAATCCAGCTCTGTTGCACCGACAGCGAGTCCTTCATCTGGAGTCGGCTCTTCGGGAGTAATACCTTTCGACGAGATTAGTAGACAAGCGATCGCCAACGTCCTGGTCAGAGATGGGGAAACCATCGTCGTTGGCGGCATTCTAAAAGATACCAATTCGACTAACGAAGCGGGCATTCCTTGGATTAAAGAGGTTCCCGTATTCGGCTGGCTATTTAAGACCATCTCGTGGCAAAAACAATTTGAAGAGATGATGGTTTTCATCACTCCACGGATTGCTTCGGCCGGCTCTGCGGATATGCCTACCGCCGAGGAGCTTTGGCGCGATCAAATGAAAAAAACTAGTGGGAATCAACCGGCGAGTTCTCAAAGCAGTCCTTAGCTCATCGTAAAGGTGAGTCGGCGCGTCCTTGCGACGCGGTCATGAATTTGCCGGCGTCGATTGGCCATAGTGTCGTCGGTTCCTCGCAGCGCAATAAGAAAGACATTAAATGCCGCGACCGAGGCCTAGGAAGATACTAATCGCCGGCTTTTGTTTTTTCGCGTTAATTCCATCTATTAATTCACTGGCGTTCGCGCCAGCCGAGTTTCGATCTTTCCAGACAGCGCAAGTTTCTGTCTTTAGTTCTTGGCGTCCGTATAGCAATCCGGATCGTTTGATTTCTGTTGGCATGAATAAAGGCGAAATACTTGCTATCGCGGGCAAGCCTGATCACGAGGAATCCTATTATCAGGGGGGCGGCGGCCGGCTTATCAGAATCTCTGATTGGTACTATATTCGCTCCGGTTTCGACGCTCAGACGACGATATTGAAATTTGCTCAAGAGAGCTTGGTAAATATAACTTCGACATCAACTCGTTAGTAACCGATCCGATTCGCGTTTGCCGTCCTCGAGTGTCGCTCAGCGCCGAGCTTGACTTGAAAGGATCCGGCTCTCTCTGTAGTCTAAGCTGAACTGATTAGGACAACTACGAAATGTTGCGCTACCTCACGGCTGGAGAGTCCCATGGTCCCTGTTTGACGATGATCATCGACGGCGTGCCGGCGGGATTTCCCGTTCAAATCGACCGAATAAATCACGACCTGTGGCGCCGTCAGCAGGGTTACGGCCGTGGCGGGCGCATGCTTATCGAGAAAGATGAAGCACAGGTTCGTTCCGGGATTCGCTGGGGCGAAACCATTGGCGCACCGGTAGCTTTGGGAATCGAGAACCGTGACTGGAAAAACTGGACAAAGAAAATGTCCCCTCTGCCTGAAGATCGCGATGATAAAATCGCCGTCACCAAACCGCGTCCCGGGCATGCCGACCTAAATGGCGCGCTCAAGTACGACCGCCGGGACATTCGCGATATCCTGGAACGCGCTAGTGCGCGGGAAACGGTGGCCCGTACCGCCGTCGGGTCTTTTGCTAAACAACTGCTGGCGCCGTTTGGCATACGTGTCATGGGTTACATTCGCTCCATCGGCAACGTCGCGGCGAATTTGCAAGATCTTACTGTCGATGAAATCTACGCGCGTTCGGAAGAGTCGGCGGTTCGAACCGCCGATCCCGCAGCCGAAGAAAAGATGATCGCCTTGATCGAAGAGTGCAAGAAAGAAGGCAACACGCTCGGCGGTATCTTCGAAGTTGTCGTGCTCGGTTTGCCGCCCGGCTTGGGCTCGCACACCCAGTGGGACCGCAAACTCGACGGACGCTTGGCGCAGGCGCTGATGAGCATCCAAGCGATGAAAGGCGTGGAGATCGGTCTCGGCTTCGAGATGGCGCGGCGCCGCGGTTCGCAAGTGCATGACGAAATTTTTTTCGATCCGACCAAGGATGTCACGGAAGGCACACCGAGAATCGTGCCCACGGGGTTTTATCGGGGTAGCAACAATTCCGGCGGCACCGAGGGCGGCATGACGAACGGCGCCCCGCTCATTGCCCGGGTCGCCATGAAGCCGATCTCGACTCTCATGAGTCCGTTGCAGTCGGTGGATTTACGGACAAAGCAGCCTACCGATGCGTCCGTCGAGCGGTCCGATGTTTGCGCCGCTCCAGCCGCCGCCGTCGTCGGCGAATCCGTCGTTGCATTCGAGGTCGCCAAGGCATTTTTAGAAAAATTCGGCGGCGACTCCTTGCGCGAAATCCGGCGCAACTATGAACATTATTTAGAACAAATCAAAAATTATTAAGCCGTTGTCGAAAACACCGGTTCAAAACATCGCACTGATCGGCTTCATGGCCGTCGGAAAGAGTGCCATCGGGCGGAACTTAGCGAAGCGGCTGCATCGGCGCTTTGTCGATCTCGACGCGCTGATTGAGAAAACCGAAGGGATGAAGGTGCGGGAAATCTTTGCACAAAAAGGCGAGAACTATTTTCGCCAACTGGAAAAGCGCGTGCTCGACGACGTATTGCGCCGGCAAGGGCAGGTTATCGCCACCGGCGGCGGCGTTGTGATGGACGATGAGAATCTCCATTGGCTGCGCGCGAGAGCATTGCTTGTCGGCCTGACCGCGTCGGTCGATATTTTGTTGACCAGGGCCGGCACGGGAGCTAAACGCCCGTTGCTCCAGGGAGTCAATCGCAAGGAGCGCATCCAGACCTTGTTAAAGGAGCGCGAGCCGAGGTATGCACAAGCTCATCTGATCATCGACACGAGTGATTTGGTCATTGATCAAGTGGTGGGAAAAATCGTGGAAGCTCTCGGGTTAGAAAAAGAGCCACATGCAGACTCTAATCGTCAATCTTAGCGACCGTTCGTATCCGATTCACGTCGGTGCCGAAATCATCGAGCGCGCCGGCCAACTGATGCAGCAGGCGGGATTGCTCGGCAAGGTGGCCATCGTTACCAATCCGACGGTGGCGCAACTCTATCTCGACCCGATCCATGGAGCTTTGAGTCAAGCCGGATTCGAAACGACGCCGGTCCTTCTGCCGGACGGCGAGGAGCACAAAACTCTCAAATCACTCTCGACCATTTACGATCGTTTGGTTGCCGAACGGTTCGAACGAAAGTCTTGCGTGCTGGCGCTCGGTGGGGGCGTGATCGGCGATCTCGCCGGCTTCGCCGCGGCGACTTATCTGCGCGGCATCCCTTATGTGCAAGTGCCGACGACTCTGCTCGCCCAGGTGGATTCTAGCGTCGGTGGCAAGACCGGCGTCAATCACGATGCAGGTAAGAATCTGATCGGCGCTTTTTACCAGCCTAAATTGGTTTTGATCGATGTCGCGGCATTGCGTTCGCTGCCGCGCCGAGAACTCGTCGCCGGTCTCGCTGAAGTGATTAAATACGGTGTTATCTCCGACCGCTACTTGTTCGAGTTGCTCGAACAAAATTTGGAAAAAATCCTCGCCCTGGACCGCGAGCTGCTCACCCAGATCATCGTCCGAGCCTGTGAAAATAAAGTCCGCGTCGTCGAGGCCGACGAGCGCGAGGACGACTACCGGGCCGTGCTCAACTTTGGCCACACAATCGGCCACGCTTTAGAGGCCGCGACCGGCTACCGCCAATTTCTGCATGGAGAAGCGGTGGGCATCGGCATGGTAAAAGCAGCTGCGCTTTCTGTGCAGCAGGGCTTTTGTGACCCGAAGAGCTTTGAGCGGATTACCAGGCTGATCAAAAAGGCAGGCCTGCCGACCGAGTTTCCTCCCGGTATGTCGGTGTCAAGTTTGGTTCAAGGCATGGAAGTCGACAAAAAAGCGACAGCCGGGCAGATCAAGTTTGTCATCTCGGAAGGTCTCGGCAAGACGCGTTTTCATTGGCTTGCGCCTGGCGAGATTTTAGACGCACTGGGTGGCTAGTTTTTTCTGCCTGCAAAGGTATTTTTCATGGCGAAGAAAAAAATCCTCGTGCTGAACGGTCCCAATCTAAATCTTTTGGGCAAACGCCAGCCGGAGATCTACGGGACCTTGACGCTGGCACAAATCGAGCAGAGGATTCGTGCGCTTGCCAAGGAGCTCGGCATCGAAATCGAGGTTCGCCAGTCCAACAGCGAGGGCGAGCTGGTCACCTGGATCCAAGAAGCCGCGAATAAGTTCGGCGCAATCGTGATCAATCCTGCCGCGTACACTCATACGAGCTTGGCGATGCGCGACGCGGTTTCAGCGGTCGGTATCCCCACCGTGGAGATTCACATTTCCAATATTCACAAGCGTGAGCCGTTCCGCCACCACTCCTTTATCGCCGAAGTTGCGGTTGGGCAAATTGCTGGATTTGGGGTGGACAGTTATCTGTTGGGGCTTCGCGCCGCGGCCGATTTAGTCCAAGAATAGCGAGCCGATCTCGAAATTTTTTGCTTTCATTTCCTCGATGAGTTGCTGGCGCTCGTTCTCAGCTTGTGTTATCCGAGCTCGCATATCGCTCAGCTCCTTCTCCCTTTCGGTATAAGGAGGTGGCGGATCAATCGAAAAAGGTGGCGTCTGAAACGCGCTGACATTTGAAGCGTTGAAATCGCGCCGTGCCGATGCGCGCTCAGTGGGCAGTCCTTGCTCTTTATATTGAGCGTCGCGTAGACGCGACATCAAGTCGGCCTGCTGGCCTTTAAACGCTTCTTCGGTGGTAAAGAAACTTGGCTCGGGGCCCTTGGTTCCGCGCGTAATCCAGGAGTACCGATCGCGTAATTCTTTGATCTCTGCGGTAAGCCCCTTCACTTTATCCTCATACGCTTTTTGTTCCTCAGCTCTTTTCTTGGCTAGCTGTCCGTCTCCCGCAGATACCGAAGGCGGTTTTACTTCTGGGGCTTTGGTCGGTCTCGGCGGCGGCTCCGGTGCGACCGTCGTGGGAGCCTGATTCACACTGAGACTAGGCGAGCCGAGCCGGTCACCTTCTTCGGCGCGGCGAATGGTTTGAACTTGGTCCTTACTTATAGCGATCTCGCCGCCGAGGCCGGAAAATTTGATCATTGAACCGTCGTCGCGATAACTCTGAACATGGATTTGCCGGCCATTTTTCAAGACCAGCAGGTATTGTGCTTGCGCCACACCTGCCCAGCTTATGACTCCCACAAGCATGACGATAAAATGCGGTCTAAACATGAAGCCGATTATAGCACGCGGAGGTGGTCGTTGGTATCTCGGAATTTTGCCAATGTGCGGCTCTTTTACGCTTAGTTCAATCATGCTAGCGTTTGCATGTCGGCGAGGTCGTCATGAACCTGTTTCGATTGTCGCTCGTTGTTTTTTGCGTGTTTCTTTTTGCCGTCAGCTTGGACAGTGTCGGCTTGGCCGAGCCCAAGGTGCAAATCCTCTCACCCAAGGATGGCAGCCGCATCACCCAGGATCAGAAATCAATTTTTGTCAGCGGAAAAGTCGCGCGCGAGGCCGGTCGATCCGAAAGGGTCGACATCTTCCTCGTCATCGATATTTCCGGCAGCACCGCATTGTATGCCGGCGCGGATTTGGGCGAGGCCGATCAACCGCCGGAAACTTCCGGATTTCCCATGCCGCAGATCTCGATCGGCGGCATGGGTCTCGGCAGGCCCCCGCTACGGAACCCGCGCAACTCGATCCTCGCCGCCGAAGTCGCCGCGGCGCGGCGATTGCTTCTTCAACTCAATCGCGACACGACCCGGGTCGGTGTCTTGACCTTCAGCGAAAACGCAAGATTGCTCCAACCACTGACCCAAGATTTCGATCAGGTGCGCCGCATTTTAGCCGAGGTGCTGCGTGCGGGTCCTTACGGCGGCACCAACATGGTCGAAGGTATACGCATGGGGATCACCGAATTAATGGGATTGGGAACCAGCGAAAAGCGAACCGATGCGATCAAAGTGCAGTTTCTTCTGACCGACGGATTTCCATCGTTGCCGATCGGCGGCGGTAAAAGAATGGCCCCCGAAGACGTAAGTTTAACGATCAACGCGGCGCGACTGGCTGGCAAAGCGGGTATCAAGGTTCATGTATTCGCTCTCGGCGACGAAGCTCTTTCCTATCCGCGCGCGGCGATGGGGATCGCCAAAGAAAGCGGCGGCACTTATACGCCGGTGATGCGTCCGGCGGACGCGCTGGCGGTGCTCGAAAATATCTCCGTCGTCGGTGTTGATTATGTGCAAGTTGTCAATCAGACGATCGGCCAACAGGCGACGCAGCTGCGGCTTGCCGCCGACGGATTTTTTTCCTCGGCGGTGCCGGTAGCGGAAGGTCGAAATCAGATTGATGTCTTGGCGCGCGCCAGCGACGGCACCAATAGCCGCGAGTCGATCACGGTTTACTACCAGCCCGGAGCGCAAAAATCCTTGGAGTTGGAAGTATTCCTGGAGAAAGAAAAAAACCTCCAACTGGAGGTTGACCGGCTCGGAAAAAGCCCAGCGGAAATCCAGCGCGAAGTCGAGCGCAACCGTGAGGATACCCTCAGGCGGCCACAACAACTGCCGCCGTCGAGCGATGGACCGCCGAGATGAGCGGATTGGTTTGAATCTCGAGGAGGTGCAGGCTAGCGAACTTTTCTTTCCGCTTCCGCCGCGATGGCGATCTCCGAAGCGCCGGCGCGCTTGATGATCGACATCACCTTTACCGTGTCTCCCAATAAAACGTCCTTATCGCCGCGGAGAATCACGGTCTTGTCGGCGCGCGTGTTCAAGGCGTCCTGCAGGGTTTTTTCCAAATTTTCTTCTTTGATCATTTTTTGATCGACAAAAATTTCATGCTTGGGTGTGATCGTCACCGTCGTGCCGCGCGATTCCGACTGGGTGGCGACGGCTTTCGGCAGGTTTATTTTGCCGCCTGACTCGATCATCGCCGAACTCGTGATCATGAAAATGATCAGTAATACGAGAAAGATATCGGTCAACGGCGTAATGTTGATCTCCGCGACGATTTCAGAACTGTCGTCGTTGCCGCCGAGCGGGGTGATCGCCATGGAATTCCTCAGACGCTCATGTTCTGGACGATCTTGCCGACTTGAATGCGAAACAAGCCGTTGAGCGTCGCAATGCGCGTTTGAAAATAGTTGTAGAAGATAACCGCGATGATCGCGACGGCCAATCCGAGCGCCGTCGCCACCAGCGCCTCGGAAATACCCGCGGCGACAACGGCGAAACCGCCGGTGCCGGCGATCGCCATGCTTTCGAACGATTTAATAATGCCGACAACGGTTCCGAGCAGGCCGATGAACGGCGCGCTGCTGGCAACCGTGCCGAGAATCCAGAGATGTTTTTTCAGCTTCTGGTTTTCCTCAAACATCGCTTCAGCGGCGATGCTGTTGGCGACTTCCAGGCGGGCGCTCGCATCGCGTTCCAAGATGTTCAGAAATATGCGGCCCGCCGGAGAGTGCGAGTTTTGCTTGCAGATCGCAATGGCCAGATCCCTTTGTCCTTTCTTAATCGGTTCGAGAATCGATTCCGTCACTCTCAGGGTGATCGCGCCAATATTGCGGAGCGACCATAAACGCTCAAACACGACCGCGACGCTGACGATCGACAGAAGAATCAATGGATAGGTGGCGATGGCCCCCTTGTGAATAATATCGATGAGATCGAGACCTTGCGGTTGCATGACACGTCCTTCGTGCAGTTCGGATGATGATGATTACCTTAAATGAAAATTATTTCAATGAAACCGGGTGCGGGTTTGTGATTCGCTATGAGGCTACTTAGCCGCGCACGCCTATGGTGACCGTGAACTGCATGCGCAATGGAGTGTTGGCGAGATCTTTCAAGCTTTCCGGGATCGGCGGAAAAGGCGCGGCGCGCTTCATCGCTTCCACCGCGCTCGCGTTCAGTCTTGCATCGGTCGAGTCTAGAACTTCAGAGCGCACAAGTCGGCCGGCTTTATCGAGTGTAAATAGCAGCGCTACTTTTTGTACTCCGGCGACGCCGTCCGGATATTTCCAGACTGACTCGACGCGTTTCTTCAGTTGACTGAGATATTGATTGTAATCGGCGCTGGACAACCCCTTCAACCCGGTGGTGCTGCCGCCGCCGCTGCCCGCACCCGTGCCGCTTCCGGCCAAGCCGCTGCCGCTCGCACTTCCGCCGGGGACGCCGGAAGGGCCCGACCCCGTGCCAGTCCCTTTGAGCGCGCCAGGAATTTGCGCGCCTTCTTTGAGCCCCTTGATGCCGGGTCCTTCGCCGGCGCCTTTGAGCGCAGCCAGAGTTTTTTGATTCGCTTCGAGATCGGCAGCGCTGCTTCCCGGTAGATGAGTCGGACTCTCTTTTGTCGGCAAGCGAACTAACGAGTCCACGGACGTCTCTTTTACGTTTACCGACTCGGAGTGTTGATCAGCGGCCAAAACTTTTGGGCCGGGCAATGTCACCGGCTTAGGCGCGGGAGCAGTTTCAACCGGGCTGCTGCTCGGA
>Ga0075421_100002863_pt1 | contig 20620 bp, 24 predicted proteins | sample SoiMetdeltSBSDD5_FD_75292 | JGI IMG/M metagenome (GOLD analysis project Ga0075421, IMG submission 75292) | Bulk soil microbial communities from a Populus tree surrounding site in Tennessee, USA - Soil MetaG P. deltoides SBSDD5 | ecosystem: Environmental > Terrestrial > Soil > Tree plantation... | reverse complement strand
GCATGGCCGACGCGCTGCAGCGCGGCGAGCGGGCAATTCCGTCGCTAAATCGGGCCTGGCCGGTCCGCGCGGGCCGGATCATCACGGTCCCGCCAGCGCCCGTGACACTGAGACAGGCTATTGCGGTTTGCGAAGCTGAAAAGGCGAGCAGGCGCCCGCGATATATCGCCGATTAGCGCGCCTTTGCCGGGGCGGACTGTGCTTCGCCAATTTGATCCGGGGTTACTGGAGCTGCATAGCGAAAGAGGCAAAGATTGCCCCCCTTGCCGGGCGTGAAACGGTCCATCAGGCTGAATGGAGATCTGTCCACGAGCTGGAGCTTACCGGGCAGATTGTCATCCGCCCACTTCCGGCAATCAAGGTCGAGCTTGATGGCGAGCATCGGCCGGCCGCTGGTAAGACCGGCATAGCCGGCGGAGCCGGGCACCAGCGCCAGGTGACGCCGCGTCGTCTCGTCGGTTTCGATCGCTCCAGGGTATTGCGATGCCCATCGGGCGGCAAATTCCTCGCTGGTCCTGACTTGCGGGTGGAGCGTGATGTTGACCATTCCAGCCAGCCAGCAAATGCCAAACGCCGCGAAAGCCAGCGGCGCCGATCCGGTCCGCTCCAGCCTCAGAAGCAGCACTGCCAGCGCCAGCGCCGTCAAGGCCACCGGCACGAACATCATCCTGGGCTTGGGGTCGATGGCGAGGACGTAGATCAGGAAGCATGCCCAATAGACGGCCGCGCCGATGCACCAGCCGGCGACACGCCGGTCAGCAGTTTCCAGCCTTCGCCAAAATACGGCTGCGAGGACCAGCGCGAAGGGTATGCCAAAGCCGGCCATGACGTTGGCCGGCAGATTGATGAGCCCGTCGACGGCCCAATGAAGGTGAATGCCGGGCTGGTGCTTCCAGCCGGCGATATAGTCGGGGTTGAGAAAGGGCAGCCGCCTATGGTCGACCGGGCCAACCAGCTCGGTCGACGGGACCTCCGTATGCGCGACGGACAGGTGTCGGCGCCACAGCGGGTCTCCTGTCGCGGCGAAATAGACCAGCAGCTCCGCCAAGAAAGGGATCGCGGCGCCGGCAGCAGCCGCCACCAGTGCGCGAAGGTCTCGGCGGGCGAACATCCAAGCCGCGATCGCCAATAGCGGCAAGGCCGTGATCGCGGTTTCGCGCACCTGAAAGGCCAGCGACCAGCTTAGCCCGGCGGCAAAGGCAAGCCACGTCTTGCTCCGCTCCGCATAGGCAAGGATGAAATTGGCCGCACCGAGCAGGAAGAACAGCTCGGCGGATTCGGCATTGGGCCCGAGCAGCTCGACGCCGAAAATCGGCATGACGAGCAGGATCAGCGCCGCCGCATAACCGGCCGGCTGACCAGCCAGGCGGTTGCCCAGTCGCGCCAACATGAAAATGCAGCCAAGGGCATAGGCAAGGCCGGGCAAGCCGATCGCCAAACGGCTCTCACCGAAAAGGGTGATCATGGCTGCAATCGGTGCAATGACCGGCCAGCGGCCCTGCCAATGATCCTGGGGCAGGCACGGGCCGTGTTCCGCCCAGCACCGCGCGGCATGGAGATATTGCCAATCGTCCCATCCGCCGCCGACAAATCCGACCGGATTGACGAGCAAAATCAGGACGAAGGTTGCCGTGAGTGCGGCGATCCAGGGTCGGGAATTGCGCCCCAAGACGGGGCTACGCCTTATCGCTTGGTCCACGTCAGCCAGCTGCTGGCGACATAATTCCATACCGATCCGACGATGGCCCCCGCGATGCCCGCCATCCACCAGCCGTGGAACTTCTCATAGACCAGGCTGCCGATGCCGACATTGGCGACCGCGCCCAGCGAGCAGACTAGGTAGAAGGAAAGGAGGCCGCCGATCCAGGCGAGGCCTTTTAGCTGCCGGTCGCGGTAGGTGAATTTGTTGTTGAGCGCGAAGTTGAAGGTCATCGCGCCCAGCACCGCCGCCGCCTGCGAGGTGGCGAACGGCGCACCGGCCAGGTTCAGGGTCGCGTAGAGCAGGGCCAGGTGGACACCGACGCCCAGCATGCCGATCGCGCCGAACTGGACCAGCTTGACGGGAACGAAGCGCCCGATGGCCTTGTCGAGCAGCAGCTCCACATATTCCAGCGCAACCATCTCATCGAGCTTGGATTCGCCGTGCTGGCGGGTGCCGAAGGTATAGCCAACCTCGGCCAGTTTCAGCGGCCGCGGATGGGACGCGACCAGGTCGAGCAGGATCTTGTAGCCGACGGTGCTGAGCCTTGGTGCCGCCTCAAGCAAGATATCGCGGCGAACCGCGAAAAATCCGCTCATCGGGTCGGACATACGGGTCTTCATGATGGGCGAGGCAAGTGCGGTGGCGAAGCGGCTGATTTTAAGCCGGTCCTCATCCCATTCGCCGGTCGAGCCGTTGCCGGCATAGCGGGTGCCGATCGCCAGTTCGTTGCCGTCCATTGCGATCGCGCGATAGAGATTCGGCAGGATCCCCTCGTCATGCTGCAGGTCGGCATCGATCACGGCGACGATCGGCGTGGTCGAGGCGAGGGCGCCTTCAACGACCGCCGAAGAAAGGCCGCGGCGGCCGATGCGCCGGATCATCCGGACCCTGCGGTCAGACTGCGCAATGCCGGTCAGCAGGTCCGGCGTGCCATCGGTCGATCCGTCGTCGACGAAGATGGCTTCCCACTCGATTCCGGCAAGTGCGACACTGATCCGCTCGAGCAGCGGCTCGATGTTGCCGACCTCGTTCAAGGTAGGCACGACGACGCTCAGCTGCAGCGGCGCGTCGCGCGCCACAAGCTTCAGATCGACGGCTTGCTGCAACATTAGGGCTACCCCGAGTAATCGAGGGTACACCCAAGCAGCACAAGGTAAAGGGATGGTTAACTTGTCACCCGCCCATGCGGCCGCCGGCCACTCTGCCGGGCCAATCAGCGCATGGAAAATGGCCTAGGCGCTGGCGCTTTCGGCGAGCACGGTCAGCCCATTGTCCCCGACCTCGGCGAAGCCGCCGCTGACGGTGATGCTTTCCGGCGTGCCGCCTGCGGTCTTGTAGACCTTGAGATCACCGTCCTTGAGCACGGTCATGACCGGGGCGTGGCCGGCCATGACGCCAAACTCGCCCTCGACGCCAGGGACGACAACCATGTGCACCTCGTCGGCGCGGACGAGGCGGTCCGGAGTCACCAGCTCGAAATGAAGGTCGGCCATCTAATTACTTCTTTCCTTCGATCGCGGCGTCGAAATGCGACGCCGCTTTCTCGAACTTGTCCCGGCAGCCCGGATTGCAGAAGCCGACGACCTTGCCCTCGTAAAGCGTCAGGCTGTCCGCACTGACCGGGTCGCCCGACCACGGGCAGTGCGTATTGACGCAGTCTTCGAGGCGGAGGCTGTCGACCATTGGCTCAGGCGTCCTGCGCCAGCTTTTCGGCCTTTGCCACCGCTTCCTCGATGCCGCCGACCATGTAGAAGGCCGCTTCGGGAAGGTGGTCATACTCGCCCGAGACAACCGCCTTGAACGAGCGGATGGTGTCCTCAATCTGCACGAACTTGCCCGGGATACCGGTGAACACCTCGGCGACGTGGAACGGTTGGCTGAGGAAGCGCTGGATTTTCCGGGCGCGGCTGACGGTCAGCTTATCCTCTTCCGACAGCTCGTCCATGCCAAGGATGGCGATGATGTCCTGCAGCGACTTGTACTTCTGCAGCGTCTCCTGGACGGCGCGGGCGGTCTCGTAATGCTCTTGGCCGACGGTGCGCGGCTCGAGCACGCGGCTGGTCGAGTCCAGCGGATCGACGGCCGGATAGATACCGAGCTCCGAGATCGCACGCGACAGCACGGTGGTGGCGTCGAGGTGGGCGAAGGACGTCGCCGGCGCCGGGTCGGTCAAGTCGTCCGCGGGAACGTAGATCGCCTGAACCGAGGTGATCGAGCCCTTGTTGGTCGAGGTAATCCGCTCCTGCAGCTGGCCCATGTCGGTGGCCAGGGTCGGCTGATAGCCCACCGCCGAGGGGATGCGGCCGAGCAGCGCCGACACTTCCGAACCCGCCTGGGTGAAGCGGAAGATGTTGTCGATGAAGAACAGCACGTCCTGGCCTTCGACGTCGCGGAAATATTCGGCCTGGGTCAGGCCCGACAGGGCGACGCGGGCACGGGCACCCGGCGGTTCGTTCATCTGGCCGAACACCAGCGCGACCTTGGAGCCCTCGCTGATCGCATTGCCGTCCTTGTCCTTGGCGATGACGCCCGCGTCGAGGAACTCGTGATAGAGGTCGTTACCTTCGCGGGTGCGCTCGCCGACGCCGGCGAACACCGAGGTGCCGCCATGGCCCTTGGCGATGTTGTTGATCAGCTCCTGGATCAGCACGGTCTTGCCGACGCCGGCGCCGCCGAACAGGCCGATCTTGCCGCCCTTGGCGTAAGGAGCGAGCAGATCGATGACCTTGATGCCGGTGACCAGGATCGAGTTGTCGGTCGACTGATCTACAAAGGGCGGTGCCTCGGCGTGGATCGGCGCCGACAGATCGCTGCCGATCGGACCGCGCTCGTCGATCGGCTCGCCGATGACGTTCATGATGCGGCCGAGGGTCTTCGGGCCGACGGGCACGCGGATCTGAGAGCCGGTGGAGGTAACGCGCTGGCCGCGGGTCAGGCCCTCGGTCGAGTCCATGGCGATCGTGCGGACGATGTTCTCGCCGAGGTGCTGGGCGACCTCGAGGACCAGGCGGTTGCCGTGGTTTTCGGTCTCCAGCGCAGCGAGGATCGGCGGCAGCTCGCCGTCGAAGGCGACGTCGACGACTGCGCCGATGACCTGGGCGATCTTGCCGACAATGTTGCCGCTTGCGGCGGGCGCGGACGCGGCTGGCGCGCTCTTGGTCGCGGCCTTCTTGGTGCGGGTCTTGGGCTCAGCGGCGGTTGCCATTTCCATTTTCCTCTATCGTCACCCCGGCCTTGAGCCGGGGTCTACCTTGTTTCTTCCATCCCACCCTCGCCAAAGAAGGTGGATCCCGGGTCAAGCCCGGGATGACGAGTTACAGAGCCTCAGCTCCCGAAATAATCTCAACCAATTCCGTGGTGATCGCCGCCTGACGCTGGCGGTTGTACTGGATCGACAGGCGATTGATCATGTCGCCTGCGTTGCGCGTCGCATTGTCCATGGCGGTCATCTGCGAGCCGTAGAAGCCGGCGGCATTCTCCAGCAGGGCGCGATAGATCTGCACGGCGATGTTGCGCGGCAGGACGTCGGCCAGAATCTCTTCCTCATCCGGCTCATATTCGACCGCCGAGGAAGCGACACTCGCCTTGTCGCCGGCAGCGGGCGCGGCGGCGATGACAGGAATGATCTGGTCGAGGCGTGGCTCCTGCGCCAGCACCGACTTGAACTCGCTAAAAGCGAGGTGGGCGACGTCGAACTGGCTGGTCTGGAACCTGTCGATCAGGTCTTCGGCGATCGCCTGAGCGTCGGCATAGGTCGGGGTCTTCATCGCCGACGTGTCATATTGGCTGATGATCGCCTTGGGAAAGACGCGCTGGATGACCGGGCGGCCCTTGCGGCCGACAATGTAGAACAGCACGGTCTTGCCCTGGCCCTGCAGTTCCTCCGCCTTCCTGCGGGCGGCACGGACGATGTTGGTGTTGAATGCGCCTGCAAGGCCGCGGTCGCCGGTGGCGAGCACAATCAGGTGCGTTTCATCCTTGCCGGTCCCAGCGATCAACTTGGGCGACTGCGGGCCCACCGTGATCCGGCTGGCAAGCGAGCTCACCACTTCGCCCAGGCGGGTCGAATAGGGCCGGCCGGCCTCGGCGCTCGACTGCGCCCGGCGCAGTTTCGCCGCGGCAACCATTTTCATTGCCTTGGTGATCTTCTGCGTCGACTTCACCGAGCCGATACGAAGCTTCAATGACTTGAGGCTGGCCATCGCCTGAGCGTCCCCTTGAGCCTTACGCGAACTGCTTGCCGAAGGTCGACAGCGCGTCCTTCAGCTTGGCGGCGGTATCGTCGTCGAGCTGCTTGGTCTCGCGGATCGCCTTCAGGACGTCGCCATGCTCCGAGCGAAGGAAGCTGAGCAGCGCCGCCTCATAGCGAGTGACGTCCTTGACCTCGACGGCATCGACGAAGCCGCTGGTGCCGGCATAGATTGACGCAACCTGCTCCTCGACCGGCATCGGGCTGTACTGAGGCTGCTTCAGCAGCTCGGTCAGGCGCGCGCCGCGAGCCAGCAGCTTCTGGGTCGAGGCGTCGAGGTCCGATCCGAACTGGGCGAAGGCGGCCATTTCGCGATATTGCGCCAATTCGAGCTTAATCGAGCCGGCGACCTTCTTCATCGCCTTGGTCTGCGCGGCTGAACCGACGCGGCTGACCGAGAGACCGACGTTAATCGCCGGGCGGATGCCCTGGTAGAAGAGGTCGGTTTCCAAGAAGATCTGGCCGTCAGTGATCGAAATGACGTTGGTCGGGATGTAGGCCGACACGTCGCCCGCCTGGGTCTCGATGACCGGCAGCGCGGTCAGTGAACCGCTGCCGTTGGCATCGTTCATCTTGGCGGCGCGCTCAAGCAGGCGCGAGTGGAGATAGAAGACGTCGCCCGGATAGGCCTCACGACCCGGCGGGCGGCGCAGCAGCAGCGACATTTGGCGATAGGCAACGGCCTGCTTCGACAGATCGTCATAGACGATCACGGCGTGCATGCCGTTATCGCGGAAGAACTCGCCCATGGCGCAGCCGGTGTACGGAGCGAGGAACTGCAGCGGCGCCGGCTCCGACGCGGTGGCGGCGACGACGATCGAATATTCCATCGCGCCATTCTCTTCGAGCGCGCGGACGATCTGGGCGACGGTCGAGCGCTTCTGGCCGACGGCGACATAGATGCAATAGAGCTTCTCGCTCTCCTTGCCCGACTTGTTGACTTCCTTCTGGTTGATGAAGGTGTCGAGGGCGACGGCGGTCTTGCCCGTCTGGCGGTCGCCGATGATCAGCTCGCGCTGGCCGCGGCCGATGGGGACGAGCGCATCCAGTGCCTTCAAGCCGGTCTGCACCGGCTCATGCACCGACTTCCTCGGGATGATGCCCGGCGCCTTCACTTCGACGCGCCTACGATTTTGGGGCAGCTCAGCGCCCTGGATCGGGCCCTTGCCGTCGATCGGGTTGCCGAGCGCGTCGACGACGCGGCCGAGCAGGCCCCTGCCGACCGGAACGTCGACGATGGTGCCGGTGCGCTTGGCGGTGGAGCCTTCCTTGATCGCCGAGTCCGAACCGAAGATCACGACGCCGACATTGTCGGATTCGAGGTTGAGGGCCATGCCCTTGGTGCCATCGTCGAACTCGACCATTTCGCCTGCCTGGACGTTGTCGAGCCCGTGGATGCGGGCGATGCCGTCGCCAACCGACAGCACGCTGCCGACTTCAGAGACCTGCGCGTCGGCGTCGAAGTTCGCGATCTGGTCGCGGATGACGCGGGAAATTTCAGCGGCGCGGATGTCCATGTTCAGCCTTTCATCGCATTCGCGAGGGTGTTGAGTTTGGTGCGGATCGAGGAATCGATCATCTGGCTGCCGTGCCGGATGATGATGCCTCCGAGGATTTCAGTATCGACTTTGGCGTCGATGGTGACGTCGCGGCCCAGCCGGGCCTTTAGGTTGGCCTTCAGCTTGGCGACCTGGCCGTCGTTCAGCGCAAAGGCTGAAGTGACTTCCGCGGTGGTTTCACCTCGATGTGTGGCGGCCAGCTGGCGAACGGCCTTGATCACAGCCTTGAGCTCGGAGAGCCGGCCGTTGTCGGCCAGCACGCCAAGGAATTTGGCGGTGATCGGGTCGACCCCAAGTGCGGAGGTCAATGCGCGGATCGCCTTGCCGGCGTCACCGCGGCCGACCAGCGGACTGGTCACCAGCGTGTGGAAATCGGACGATTCGGTCATTGCCGCCTCGAGCGAATCGAGGCTCCGCGTCACCGCGTCGATCTGCATTTCATCACGGGCGAGGCCGAACAGCGCGGTTGCATAACGCCCCGCTAAGCTGGCCTGAATGCCGCCGGAATTCTCCACGCGCTCAAAGCTCCAGAACGAAGAATGTGCCTCATGCAATGAACGAGGCGCAGCAGCTTGGAAAAACCGCGCGCCCCCCCATGAGTTGGCGCGCCCCTAGCAGGGGGTGGCGGGCGATGCAAGAAGTGTGAAAACGGAAGTCGTCCGACGCTTTGCGACACGGCCTAGTAAGGGCCCGCGCCCATATATTATTGCTGCTTACCGGAAGACTTGCGCGTATGTTGGGCAATGGATTCCAATCATTGGCATGAAGGGGGAAAGTCGATGCCCGGCATCGTTGATAATGCCAAGGGCGTGGTCAGCATCATCCGCGACGGATTAATCACCATCATCTTGATTTTGCTGCTCATGGTGCCGGAAACCGTCAATTCCTCACTTCAGCGAGCGGGCTTTGTCGAAGGAAATATCGCCGGGATGCAATGGAAGGCGAAAGTCGAAGAGAATGTTCAGGCCAATAATAGCAAGCTGGCCGACGCGGACACGACGATCACGTCGCTCCAGGACCAGCTCACGAAGACCCAGAATGCCCTTAAGGAATCGGAGCAAACGCGTAAGCAGCTTGCCGCTCAGGTGACAGCGGAAATGCCCGGGACGACGGCCGCCGACATGGCCGCTTCCGCGCCGACACCGGCAACAACGCAAATCGTCGAGCAGAACAGGCAGTTGCTGGATCGATCAGAAGCTCGCACCAGAATTTATCGCCAGCAGATGCAGGTGAACCGGGAGCTGCTTGAAACGGTCTCAAAGGTGCCCGGCAACTAGGTCCTGAACGATCACCAGTGTTTGAACGCAAGCGGCGGGAAGCAAGCCAGGACATGCATGCCGTAACCGGCATCCATGACCTACAAGATCTCAGGCCTTGACCCGGCGCCATTCGCTCATCTGTTCGGCCTCAGTGACGAGGAGCTGGCTGCTCATGGTGCGGCCCGCATGGTCGCCAACGGCCAGCCAAGCTTTCCCTGCCGGATCCAGCTGGATGACGCGAAAGCGGGTGAGGCCCTGCTGCTCGTCAATCATGTCTCGCATGACGGCAATAACCCGTACCGTGCCAGCCACGCGATCTTCGTCAGCGAAAGCGCGCCCGAAGCGGCGGTCTATGAGGATGAAATCCCGCCGGCGCTTGACCGCCGCATCCTGTCCCTGCGGGCGTTCGACAAAAGCGGCATGATGGCCGACGCCGCGCTGGTCCAGCCGGGCGAGGCCGATCCCGTGATCCGCCGCCTTTTGGCCAATGAGGCGGTCGACCACATCGACGCCCACAACGCCATTCGCGGCTGCTTCGCCGCCCGGGTCGAGCGGGCCTAAATCTCTTTCGTGAAGAAGCGGGTGAAGGGCGTGTCGGCATAACTGCCGAACGGCCCGGCACGCTCAAAGCCCTCCTTCTCATAAAGCTGGTTGGCCGCCGCGAATTGCTCGGTCGAGCCGGTCTCCAGGCTAAGGCGCGACATGCCTTTGGCCCGCGCGGCGGCAACCAGCTGCTCGAGTATCGCCTTGCCGACGCCGCGGCCGAGCGCCGCATCGGCGGTGCGCATCGACTTCACTTCCCCATGGCGGCCTGCGAGCTGCTTCAGCGCCCCGCAGCCGAGCAGCACGCCATTCTCGCGCAACGTGAAGAATCGGATAGCGGGATCCTTCAGCCCGTCTATCGGCAACACATGGCACGCTTCAGGCGGCGATCCGGCCCACATCTCCGCGAAGTGCTGGGCGAGCAGGGCGCGAACGTCCTCACGATCCAGCTCGCCCTCGAAAACCTGCCAATTCATGACTACCTCGATTTGAAAGCAAGTCACGGGAAGCGCGCCCTAGGCCGGGTATCTATGTTAGGTCCATGCTGATGCGAACAATTGACATTGATGCCGCCTGGGCCGCCTTCGAGCGCCGCGACCGCAGCTGGGATGGCCGCGTGATCGGCGCGGTCAAGACGACCGGAATCTATTGCAAGCCAAGCTGCCCGGCGCGGCGGCCGAAGCGGGAGAATGTCGAATTCTTCCTGGACGGCGAATCCGCTCGGGCGGCGGGCTATCGGTCATGCATGCGCTGCAAGCCCGATGAGGTTGGCCGCGACCGCGAAGCGGTGGCCAAGGCCATCCAGCTGATCGAGCAGGCCGAGGAACCGCCGCGGCTGGGCGAGCTATCGCAAGCGGTCGGCTATGCCGAGCATCATTTCCAGCGGATCTTCACCCGCGACATGGGTGTGTCGCCCGCGGCCTATGCCCGCGCCATCCGCGCCCGCCGCGCGGAAGAGCATCTCCAGGAGGACAAGAGTGTGACCGAGGCGATCTATGACGCCGGCTATGCCGCCCCCAGCCGCTTCTATGCCGATGCCAAGGAACGGCTCGGCATGACCCCGTCGGCCTGGCGTGATGGCGGGCGCGGCGAAACGATCCGCTATGTCGTCACGGACAGTCCGCTCGGCCCGTTGCTGGTGGCGGCGACGCCAAAGGGCATCTGCCGGCTGACATTCGATGAGGATGAGGGCGCACTGCGCCGCCGCTTCCCCAATGCCGACATCCGCCCCGACGACGGCACGATTGCGCCATGGGTTGCGGGCGCTTTGCAGGCCATCAACGCACCGCAGTCCGCGCCTGAACTGCCGATCGACGTCCATGGCACGGCCTTCCAGGAAGCGGTGTGGCGCGAACTTCGCAAGATCCCCCTGGGCGAGACGCGCAGCTATGCGGACATTGCCAAGGCGGTCGGCGATCCGAACGCTACGCGCGCGGTTGGAACCGCCAATGGCTCAAACCCCGTCGCCGTGCTGGTACCTTGCCATCGCGTGATCCGGTCCGACGGCACGCTCGGTGGCTATGCCGGCGGATTGGACCGCAAAAAGAAGCTGCTGGCGGCCGAGGGGGCAGCACTGTCACAGCCCGCGCTCGACCTTTAAGCATCAGTCGTCGTCGCCGGCTTTCCGCTTGCGCTCATCTTCCGCCATCGTGCTTGCGAGCAATTTGTAGGCTTCGTCGACCTTTTGCGAGGCAATGAGGTCGGAGACCTCCGCATATTTCTTGTAGCTGTCCCCGAATTCCGGGTTGATGGCCAATGGCATCAGGATCGATCGAGCGGCTGGGCCCTTCTTTTCCGCGAGAAGCTGCCTGGCCAGCACGAGCTTCAGCTCGTCATCGTAGAGGGCCAGGTCATAGGCTTTCTCGAGCCCGATGATCGCACTCTCCGGAATGGCGCCGCCGGCCTCATAGTAAGTGAGGTAATTATAATAGAGCGGCGCCGGGTGTTCCTTGTCCAGGTTATAGGCCTTGGCGAACCATTTCCGTGCCTCGGCGAGTTGCGACTTGTCGGTCTTGCCGCGCTCCAGCAGGACGCGCCCCTTGTAGACCATGGCCTCGACCGAGTCCGGCTTGGCGGCCAGCGCCCGGTCCGCGGCCGCTTCCGCTTTCGACAGGCTGGCCGGTTCGAATGTGGACAGATCGAACTCCGCCTCTGCCAGCGCCAACTGCACCGGGTAGCTGTTCGGATAATTGGCAGCGACGGCGCGGGCGTCGCCGGCGGCTTTCGGGGCCAGCTTTTTGTTGACGCCGGCACCGGAGCGAATGCGGACTTTCATGATCGCTTCTTCGTCTGGCGTGAGCCGCCGCATTTGGGCGATCGGGTGCGAGAAATTGGCGATCTTGACGTCGATGCCGGGGAGCTGGCCGCCCTTATGCTTCATGACATCGCGCTGGAGCTTGCCCAGGTCACCGAACACCTGGCGGGCAGCGTCGGCCGGCTTGGTACCGCTGTCGATGGCGCGCAGATATTGCTTCAGCTGGCCCTGGCGGCTGGGTTCGAACGTCAAATAATGGTTGAGCAGCCAACCCAGCGAATACCAGCTGTACTGGTCTTCGCCGGTCGGCTTGTTCGGGGCCGTCAGCATGCGCTCGATCGACACATTGAGCATGCTGTTGAAGAGGGCATCAGAACGATAGTTCGGTGGATCGCCGATGTGGAAGCTGCCATCGGGCCGCATCACGATCGTTGCGACGGTCTCGGCGAAACCCTCGGAATACCATTTCGGATAGGCGGCGTCGAAATGCTGGAACATGAAGTGGTGGGTATATTCGTGAAACAGCACCTTCTCGGCGTCGAGCTTCTTCTTCTCGCTTTCACCCGTCGCGCCCAGCTTTGAGCCCAGCAGCGCACTCGTATTTCGTGTGTTGGACTTCACCGGCGTGAATGCAACGGAACCGCCCAGTCGTGGGATATAAAATCCTGCGACGTTGGAGGAGCCGACCAGTCCGCCGATGTTATCGGTATCGCCGAACCGGAAAACCGTCAGTTTTTGGGATTCCGAGGTGACCTTGCTGAACTTGACGTTCTGGAGGGAGCGGAGGGACATGTCCAACTGCTCCATTTTCTCCGCGAATTCCTTGGCGTTGGCCGCCGCACTTTCCGAATAGACAATGAAATGGTCGGTCTCCGCCTCCCACCATTCGGCCTGGGCCGGCGTGGCTAAGGCGACCGTCGACAAAACCGCAGCAATCAGAAGACGCACTGGAAAACCTCCCCCGTAGTCGCGCCACCAAAGTAGCGCGTTATAAACTCTTGAAAAGACGTGATTTCAATCAATCTGCCGCAACGCAATAGCCTAGGGCTTCTTTGTTCCCTCGGTAGGCTGCTTAGGCCCCTGTTCCAAAAGCTTGAGCGCCCCCTTGCTGTCGCCGGCACTGATTGTTTCCATGATCCGCCCGTAAAAGTCACGCCACTCGTCGGGAAGGTGCGGCTGGAAAGCCAGCGGAGCGAATAGCCGCTTGGCTTCGGACGTGCGGTCTTCGACGAGCAGCTGCTGGACGGCCATCCCTCTTAATTCATCATCCTGGGGCGCCAGTGCCTGAGCATAGAGCAAGGCATCGATGGCATTCTTGGTAGGTTGGACGCCCTGCTGCACATAGGATTGGTAGAACAGCATGAGCGGTTCGGCGTTTTCGGTGTCCAGCTTGTTGGCCCGCGTGAACCAGATTCGGACTCCCTTCCAGTCGGCCTTTTCCGCGTTCTTCGCTGCCAACTGGAACCGTGCACGTCCCTTATAGATGAGGGAGCGTATGTGGTTGGGGTTCGCCGCCAGGGCCCGGTCAGTGGCGGCTTCCGCGGCCTCATAATTGCCCGCGTCATACTCAGCTTCGGCCAGCACTGATTGTGCGAAAGGGTCATTAGGGTAGGGGGCCGCGGCCTTACGCGCGTCGACCGCGACGTCAGGCGCCGTTCTGTTATTGACGCCGCGGGTCGAGCGGATGTGGACATCCATGACGGCAGCTTCCCCGGCGCTCAGCGGCCGGACCGTGATCGTCCCAACCTTGAGCCGTTCGGCTCCAACCACCAGGCCGGGGATCTTGCCGCGCTTGTAGCGCTCCAGCTCCTTTTCCAGCACCTTGAGATCGCCGAAAGCCGTCCGCGCCGCGTCAAGCGCGCTCTTTCCGTTGTGAATGGCTTCAAGATAACGGGCGAGCTGGCCACGCCGCTCCTCCTTGAAGTTCATATAATGGACCAGCAGCCAGCCTTTGCCATAGAGTTCGTCGACCTGCGCATCGGTCAGCTTGCGATAGGATGCGCCGAGCATCTGGTCGAGTTCGAGGCCGCTCGAGATCATGATTCCATAGGCGCGATATTGCGGGGGCAGCCCGATGGTGACGCTGCCGTCCTTGCCAATCTTGGCGGTCGCGAAGAATTCCGCGAAACCTTCCGCCATCCACGCTGGCACCGCTACCGCGGCGCTCCTGAGCTGCATGTGATGGGCATATTCGTGGAAAAAAATTGCCTGCGTATCCAGGTCCCAGTCGACATATTTCGAACCGGAATTGCGCGGCACGAAGGCGACCGCTCCGGATGCCCGGGCATGGTAGAAGCCCCTGATCATGCTCGATCCCGCCAGTTTCGCGATCGCTGACTCGCTTCTCAGCACATAGATGCGAAGCCGGTTGGCGTCCGTCAGAGCCGGGTCCTCAGTTCCGCGCACATGTCGAACGGCTTGGTCGAAGCGTTCAAGCTGCTCCGCGAACCGTTTCAGGTCGCCTGGGTTCTGGTCCGAATAGATGATGAAATGATTGGACCGCGCCTCGTGCCAGGCAGCGGCGGCCGGCATGGCCGAGAACGCAAACAACAGCGCGGGCAACAGCCGGCGCAAAACCCACCCCATGGCATCCCCTTCTATCGGCGTTGAGCAAGCTAACCGCTTCAAATGGCGGTGCAAGTGGCCAGTGGGTCACAGGAAGCTGTAAGGATCGACGTCCACCGTGACGCGGACCTTGTTGCCCCACTCGAGCGCGCCCAGCCAGTCGCGGATGACGTCCTGCACGTCGAGCTTGCGGGCGGCATGCACCAGGATCCGCTGGCGGTGGCGGCCGCGCAGCATGGCAAGCGGGGCAGGGGCGGGGCCGAACACCGCCATTCCCTCAACGCTGGGTGCAGCTTGGCTGATCCGTCGCGCCACTGCCTCGGACTCCGCCTTGTTCTCGCTGGAGATGATGATCGCGGCGAGCCGGCCAAATGGCGGCATGGCAGCCTCGCGCCGCGCTTCCGTCTCGGCGGCGTAAAAGCCGGGTGCGTCGCCGCTGACCAGCGCGGCGATCACCGGCGCGTCCGGGTCATGCGTCTGGACCAACACCCGACCCGGCTTGTCGCCGCGGCCGGCGCGGCCGGCGACCTGCTGGATCTGCTGGAAGCTGCGCTCGGCAGCGCGCAGGTCGCCTCCCTGCAAGCCCAAGTCGGCGTCGACCACGCCGACCAAGGTCAAGTTGGGGAAATGATAGCCCTTGGTCACCAGCTGCGTGCCGACGACGATGTCGACCTCTCGGCCTTCCATCGCCCGCACGAACTCGGCGGCACGGGCGGGCGACCAGATGGTGTCGCTGGTGACGACCATCGTCCGCGCCTCGGGGAAGAGGTCCGCGACTTCGTCGGCGATGCGCTCGACGCCGGGGCCGCAGGCGACCAGGCTGTCCTCCTCGCCGCATTCCGGGCAGGCCTTGGGCGGCGGCATGACATGGCCGCAATGGTGACAGGCAAGACGGTGCATCAGGCGATGCTCAACCATCCAGGCCGTACAGTTCGGGCATTGGAAACGGTGGCCGCAGTGGCGGCACAAGGTTAGCGGCGCGAACCCGCGGCGGTTGAGGAACAGCAGCGATTGTTCGCCAGCCGCCAGGTTCGTCTCGAGCTCCGCGACCAGACTTGGTGCGAGCCACCTCCCACGCGGCGGCGGATCTTGCGTCAGGTCGATGGCGCGGATCTCGGGCAAGGCGGCGAGCCCATGGCGCTCTGTCAGGCGAAGTTCGCGGTAACGGCCGACCTCGACCATGTGGCGCGTCTCGATGGCCGGCGTGGCCGAGGCGAGGACCACCGGGATTTCCTCGAATGCCCCTCGCATCACCGCCACGTCGCGGGCATGGTACTGGACGCCTTCCTCCTGCTTGAAGCTCGGCTCATGGGCCTCGTCGACGACGATCAGGCCGAGGTTGGGGTAGGGCAGGAACAGGGATGAGCGTGCACCGACAATGACGCGGGCTTCACCATTGGCAATCGCGCGCCACGCGCGGCGGCGCTGGGATGAGCGCAAGTCCGAATGCCAGGTCACCGGTTCGCAGCCGAAGCGGGCGGTGAAGCGGGTCAGGAAGGGCTCGGTCAGCGCAATCTCGGGCAGCAGGACCAGCACCTGCTTGTCCTGGCGGACCGCTTCGGCGATCGCCTCGAAATAGACCTCGGTCTTGCCCGATCCGGTAACGCCGTCGAGCAAGACGGGATCGAAGCCCTGGCCGATCGCGGACGTGAGGCTGTCGGCGGCCGGGCGCTGCTCGTCATTGAGCGTCGGCGGGGCAAAGTCCGGATCGGGAACCGGGAATGGCAGGTCGGCGTCGACCTCGACCCGTTCCAGCGCGCCGGCATTGACCAGCCCGCGCATCACCGCCTCGCTGACGTCGGCATGGGCGGCCAGTTCGCGCACCGTGCCCTGCCGGCCTTCGATCCGCGCCAGCGCCTGCTCGCGCTGCGGGGTGAGGCGGGCGGGCGTTTCGCCGGTCGGCCGATATTCGATCAACTGCCGCGGCCCGGTCAGCGCGGCGGACGTCGACAGCACCATCCGCAGCACCGCGGCGATCGGTGAGAGGTAATAGTCGGCCGTCCATTCGACCAGGCGGCGCAGCGGCGCGGGGATCGGCGGGATGTCGACCAAGCCGGCGAGCGGGCGCAAGCGGTTGTCGCCGACTTCCTCGGTCTGGAGCCGGTCAGCTTCCCAGGCGACTCCGACCAGCTGGCGCGGGCCCAATGGCGCGATGACAACCGAACCGGGTTCGACCTTCATGCCGTCGGGCACCCTGTAGTCCAACGGTCCAAGAGCGGCATTGAGAGTTATGACACGGGCTCGGGGAAGGGGCATGACGCGATCAATGGGGGGAGAGGTTGGCCAAGGCAATGCAGCTTGTTCCGCTGCGAAGGCAGGGGCCCAGACGCGCGAAGCGCCCATGCAACCATGTTCTTGAGCTCGCCCTGCGGGCTCGGACTGGGCCCCTGCCTTCGCAGGGGAACTACGAAGTTACCGCCCCCGCTTCTTGCGGTGCTCGTCGAGGTCGAGGATTGCCGAGGCCTCTTCGCCTTCGGGCAGCAGGCCGAGCCGGCGCGCCACCTCCTGATAGGCTTCGGCCTCGCCGCCGAGGCTCTGGCGGAAGCGGTCCTTGTCCAGCTTCTCGTTGGTCTTCATGTCCCACAGGCGGCAGCCGTCGGGCGAAATCTCGTCGGCCAGGATGATCCGGCTGAAATCGCCGTCATAGACGCGGCCGAACTCCAGCTTGAAGTCGATGAGGCGGATGCCGATGCCTGCGAACAGGCCGCACATGAAGTCGTTCACGCGGATCGCCATGTCGGCGATGTCGTTCATCTCTTCCTGGCTGGCCCAGCCGAAGCAGGCGATATGTTCGTCGGCGATCATCGGGTCGCCGAGCGCATCGTCCTTGTAATAATATTCGATGATCGTCCGCGGCAGCTGGGTGCCTTCCTCGATCCCGAGCCGCTTCGACAGCGAACCGGCGGCGACATTCCTCACCACCACCTCGATCGGGACGATCTCGACCTGGCGGACCAGCTGCTCACGCATGTTCAGGCGGCGGATGAAATGGGTCGGAACGCCGATCGTCTGGAGCGCGGTGAAGATATGCTCGCTGATGCGGTTGTTGAGCACACCCTTGCCACTGATCGTGCCGCGCTTCTGGGCGTTGAAGGCGGTCGCGTCATCCTTGAAATATTGGATGAGCGTGCCGGGCTCCGGACCCTCGTAGAGGATCTTGGCCTTGCCTTCGTAGATCTGGCGGCGGCGGGACATGGGCGTTGGGGACTCCGGACCGAAACAGGAAGAGGGGCGGCTATAGGCGAGCCGCCCCTCCTAACGCAATCAACCGAAATCCCGTTTGCCGGGCCTAGCCCTCGACAACTTCGAAATGGGTCACCCTGGGTTCCAGCTCGAGCAGGAAATCCGGGTCGAAATCATAATATTTGGCGAGAGTCAGGTCGTCGCCCGCGAACCGCCGGATCGCCTGGAGATCGGTCCACAAGGTGAACATCTCCACATGGGCGACGCCGTTGTCGCGGCGAAACAAACACCAGGCGCCGCGATTGCCGCGGGTCGAGCGATAATCGGGCAGGCCCACCTTGGCCATCAGCTGCAGATATTCCGGCAGCTTCTCGCTGGGGACCCGCCCGTGCCATCTCCTCGCAATCATGATCAGCGCCAAGCTCCGTAGTGGATTTCGGACGAGCGGCTTTCACGCCGCCATGACGAGAACAGGCTGCGGAACTCATCCGCAATCGCCTTGAGGATCTGGGCAAAACCCGATCCAAGGTCAGTACCATTAGGCCTGTGGAACATGGTCGGCTCCATTATCGGGTGCCAGTCCGCTGGCTGCCGTCATGCTTCCACGGCGCATCGAACTGGATTGCATTCAGGACCCTGAGCGAACGGGCCATGCCGTCGATCAGCCGGTCGATACTGGCGTTAAGGGCCGAACGGCCGGCCTGATACTCGCGGTCGAAAATCTCATCGCGCATCATTGCCTCCATCAGTTGGCGCCGGACGGACCGGGGGGTGGGGAGAGAGGGGTTCAAGCCCATCCGGCGCTTATGGACTATCTAAGCCTGTTCCCCGTTCGTGCCCAATGAAAGGCTAGACGAACGTCATAAGTTGTGCTTATTGAATTCCGATGACCCGGAAGCTTCCTCCCCTAGCCGCGGTGCGCGTGTTTGAGGCCGCTGCAAGACTGGAAAATTTCACCGCCGCAGCGACTGAGCTGGGGATGACCCAGGCGGCGGTCTCCTATCAGGTCAAATTATTGGAGGAGCGGCTGGGCGCTGCCCTGTTCGTGCGCGAGAAGGGCCGGGCCAAGCTGACCGCGCTGGGCCTGCGACTGCTGCCCCAGCTGACCAAGGCGTTCGACACGATCGAGGCTGCCTTTGCCGAGCTTCGCGAAGAGGATGAGGCGCTGCTGACGGTCGCCACCACCTTCACCTTCGCCAACACCTGGCTCGCCTGGCGGCTGGGCAGTTTCCAGATCGAGCACCCCGACCTGGCAGTGCGCCTGGCGACCTCGAACAAGCTGGTCGACCTTCGCGCCGGGGACGCCGACGTCGCGATCCGCGCCAGCGCGCGGCCGTGGGAAGGGCTGGTGTCGGTCGAGCTGATGAAGGTCGATTTCACGCCGATGTGCGCGCCGAGCTTCTGGAAGCGCATGACCGAGCAGCTCGGCCGCCCGCCCGAGCCGAGGGACTTGCCCAACCTGCCGCTGATCAGCCCCGAGGATTATTGGTGGGACCAATGGTTCGAGGCCGCCGGGGTCGAGGGCGCCGACCGGCCACGCAAAGCCGGCCTGCGCCTCGACAGCCAGGCGGACGAGGGCCATGCGGCGATGGGCGGGCAGGGCTTCGTGCTGTTGACCCCCGCCTTCTGGAAGAACGACATCCGGGACAAGCGCCTGTGCCAGCCGTTCGACCTCTCTGCCACCGCCGGCTTCCGCTATTGGCTGTGCATCGCGCCGGAGCGGCGCAACGTGCCCAAGATCAAGCGCTTCAAGGAATGGCTGCTGCACCAGGTGGAGGCCAGCAAGGCGGCGCCGCTGGAGGCGGTTGCCTGACTGTTCCGCGGCGAAGGCCGGGGTCCAGGGGCCGAAGGGCCAAGCTGGCAAAGCAAGATTTCAGTGCTGTCGCACTGCCTGGGCCCCGGCCTTCGCCGGGGAACTGGACCGGCTCCAATGAGCAAGGCACCTGTTGCCCGCGCTAGTCCGTGGCCTCGAGCTCCAACTCCCGCTCCGCTTCCTTCGCCTTCCTGTCGTACATCGTCGCCATCTCGTCATGGAACCGGAAGATGCTGGCATTGGGGGCGCGGGACGCGGCGTTGCGTTCCTCGATGGCGCGGGCCCGATAATATTCCCGTTGCTCGGCAGACATGGAGCGGCTCCTTGTCCAAAGAAAGCGGGGCGGCCTTAAGCCATTTAACGGGAAATTAATAGAGTGGCGGCCCCTCAGAACTTCTCGCCGAGCCCGCGGCTCTTCATGGTCGGCGCCGACACATTGGTTTTCTTGGGCTGGTTCGCCTTTGGCTTTCGCACTTCCTTGCTCGAACGCTTCTGTCCCTTGGCCATCACGAAATCCTTCGATTGGATTGGCGTCCCTTGCCAGCTTCAGCCCTGCGGCGCCACGATGCGGCCAACCAGGCGCCGCCCCAGCCACAGCTCGCAAGTGAAGGCATGGCCCACGGCTCGGGCCCTGACCATGGCCTGATCGTCGTCGTCGGCGTCCATCTCCTCGCGGTCCGCATATTTCCCGGCTTCATTGAGCTTGAAGAGCCGATAGGTCGGCATAATGCATTGTCCTACTGAATAGCTGCCATCTGTACCAAGTCCGGGCCTGGCAATGAGTTCCGGATCCGCCGACGCTACCAGGCCGGCGCTACCGCGTGCCGCGGCCGGTCCAGCTCGGCCGCCAGCGATTCATACATCCGCGCCATCTGCTCGTGCAGCCCGGCGATGTTGGATTCCGAGGCGTTGGATGCGGCGTCGCGCTCCTCGATCGCTCGGGCGCGATAATAATCTTGTTGTGCGGAAGACAAAGGGGTCGTCTCCTGATGCAAAAGCGGGAGCGCGACGAAATGTCTCTCAGGCGCCGATTTGCTTCAGGCTGGGACCGGCGATGAAAGGATATTAGGACTTTTGCGCAGGAATAGATAGTGACCGACCGGCCGCGCGCATCTGGTTCCCCGGCGAATGCCGGGGTCCAGCCATCGCAAGCGAAGCGCAGCAATTCCTTGGTTTCGACGACAATTTGACCCTTCGGGCTGGGCCATGACGGAACGGGGGCGCGCAAACTCTCCCTTGGCCTCGATGCGGCAAAGTGCCAGCATCCCAGCATGCTCTACCTGGTTATCAAAGCTGCCCTCAGCGGCATCCTCATCGCCATCATTTCGGAGGTGGCGAAGCGCTATCCCGGTTTCGGCGGGCTGATCGCCTCTCTGCCGCTGGTGTCGGTGCTGGGGATGATCTGGCTGTGGCGCGACAAGCCGGACGCGGCGAACATGGCGGCCCATGCCGAGGCGACCTTCTGGTTCGTGCTGCCGTCGCTGCCGATGTTC
>Ga0075421_100002862_pt1 | contig 20623 bp, 16 predicted proteins | sample SoiMetdeltSBSDD5_FD_75292 | JGI IMG/M metagenome (GOLD analysis project Ga0075421, IMG submission 75292) | Bulk soil microbial communities from a Populus tree surrounding site in Tennessee, USA - Soil MetaG P. deltoides SBSDD5 | ecosystem: Environmental > Terrestrial > Soil > Tree plantation... | reverse complement strand
TCATGATCAACATGGACATGGTCGGCCGGCTCGCGGGGCGGACGCTCGTGGTGGGCGGCACGGGCACGGCGGCCGGCCTGTCGGACCTGACGCGCGGCTTCTGCGACGAGCTCGCGCTGCACATGATCGACGACCCGCCGGGCACGGCGCCCTCGGACAACTCCAGCTTCTACGACGCGGGCGTGCCGTGCCTTTTCCTCTTCACCGGCCTGCACGGCGACTACCACCGCGCGACGGACGACAGCCAGAAGCTGGACCTCGTGGGCGCGCGCGACATCGGGCGGCTGGCCGAGCGCCTGCTCCGGGCCCTCGACGGGCGCGACGCGCGGCCCGAGTTCCGGCCGGCGCCGGGCTCGGCCATGATGTTCACGCCGCACCTCTACCTCGGCTGCGCCCTGGAGGAGGCCGTGCCGCCGGGACCGGAGGGCGCGCGCGTGGCCGTCCTCATCCCGGACACGCCCGCGGCGTCCGCTGGCCTGCGGGAAGGCGACACGATCGCCGAGTGGGCGGGGCATCCGGTGGGCAGCGTGTCGGAGCTCGAGGCGCTGCTCGTGCCGCCCACGGGCGAGGTCCGGCCCGTCGCGCTCGCCGTCTGGCGCGCGGCGCAGCCCGGGGCCGTGCGCGAGCGGGGCGAGACGAGCGTGCGGGCCCGGGCCTGGGAGCGCGTGGAGCTCGAGGTGCTGCCGGTCATCCGCTGAATACGGCCGGCCCGGTCAATCGCTGGCCTGCGCGAAGCCGAGCCGGCGCAGCGCCGCGCGCACGCGCCCGGCCGCCTCGTCCAGCGCGGCCGGCGCGGGATTCTTCTCGGCCTGCGCGAAGTCCAGGTCGTCGATGCCCCAGATGGGCACCACGTGGAGGTGCGCGTGTCGCACCTCCAGGCCCACGATCACCAGACCCACCTTCTCCGGCTTCCACTCCTCCTGCAGCGCGCGGCCGATGGTCTGCGCGACGCCGAACAGGTGGTCGCGCAGGCCGGCCGGAAGGTCCAGCCAGTGGTCGACCTCGTCGCGCGGCACCACGAGCACGTGGCCGGGCCGCAGCGGGTTGATGGAGAGGAAGGCGGCGCAGCGCTCGTCCCGCCAGACGAAGCGGGCGGGCAGCTCGCCGCGCAGGATGCGGGTGAACAGAGTGGGCATGGGGCGCGAGGCTAACCACAAGGAGGGCCGGCGCGCCACGCCGCGGTTTCTCCCCTTCCATCGGGCCTCGCCGGCCGTGATCATGGCCGCGTGACCGTCGCTCTCACACTGCTTGCCGCGGTGGCCGGGGCCGTGGCGCTGCTCGCGGGCGGCTCGACGCTGCTGGCGTGGCTCGTGCCGGGCGCGGCCCTGCTGGCGCTGTGGGCGCTGGGCTCGCTGTCCCTCGTCGGCCTGCTGGTGCTGCTCGTCCCCTGGGCGGCGGCGCTGCTGCTGCTGGGCGTGCCGCCCGTGCGCCGCGCGCTCGTGACGCCGCTGGCGCTGCGGCTCCTGTCGCGCGCGCTGCCGGCCATGAGCGACACCGAGCGCGCCGCGCTGGAGGCCGGCACGGTGTGGTGGGACGGCCAGCTCTTCTCCGGCGCGCCGCACTGGAAGAACCTGCTGTCGTTCCGGCCGCGCGAGCTGACCGACCGCGAGCGCGCCTTCCTCGCCGGCCCCGTCGAGGAGCTGTGCCGCCTGCTCGACGAGTGGCAGGTGGGCCAGCAGGGCGACCTGCCGGAGGCGGCGTGGGACTTCGTGCGCAGCCACGGCTTCTTCGGCCTGATCGTGCCCGAGAGCTTCGGCGGCCTCGGGTTCTCGGCTCGCGCGCACTCGGCGGTCGTCGCGCGGCTCGGCAGCCGCTCGGTGAGCGCGGCCGCCACGGTCATGGTGCCCAACTCGCTCGGGCCCGCCGAGCTGCTGCTGCACTACGGCACCGAGGAGCAGAAGCGCCACTGGCTGCCGCGCCTCGCGCGGGGCGAGGAGATCCCGTGCTTCGCGCTCACGGGTCCCGAGAACGGCAGCGACGCCGCCGCCATGCACGCCGAGGGGGTGGTCGAGCGCCGCCAGGTCGACGGCCGCGAGGAGCTCGGCCTGCGGCTCAATTGGGACAAGCGCTATACCACGCTGTCGGCGCGCGCCACCGTCATCGGCCTTGCCTTCCGCCTGCGCGATCCAGAGCGCCTGCTCGGCGGAGATCCCGAGCCGGGCATCACCGTGGCCCTCGTGCCGGCCCGCCTGCCGGGCATCGAGATCGGCGCGCGCCACGATCCCATGGGCGTGTCCTTCATCAACGGACCGCACAAGGGGCGCGACGTGTGGGTGCCGGCGGACGCCATCCTCGGCGGCCCGGCCCGCGCCGGCCAGGGCTGGCGCATGCTCATGGACTGCCTCGCGGCCGGTCGCAGCATCAGCCTGCCGTCGCTCTCGGCCGGCGGCTGCCAGCTCACGACGCGGGTCATCGGTGCCTACGCCTCCGTGCGCCAGCAGTTCGGCCTGCCCATCGGGCGCTTCGAGGGCATCGAGGAGCGCGTGGCGCGCATCGCGGGCCTCACGTACCTGGTGGATGCCGCGCGCGTGCTGACGGGCGGCGCCGTGGACGCGGGCGAGAAGCCCGCGGTGCTCTCGGCCATCGTCAAGGCCTGGTCCACCGAGGCCATGCGCCAGGTGGTGCTCGACGGCATGGACGTGCTGGGCGGCGCGGGCATCAGCCGCGGCCCGCGCAACCCGATCGCGCAGCTCTACTCCGCGCTGCCCATCGGCATCACGGTCGAGGGCGCCAACATCCTCACGCGCAGCCTGATCGTGTTCGGGCAGGGGGCGGTGCGCTGCCACCCGTTCGTGCTGCGCGAGATGGGAGCCGCCGCCAAGCGCGACACGGCCGCCTTCGATCAGGCCTTCTTCGGGCACCTGGCCTTCACTGCGCGCAACGCCGCGCGCGCCTTCGTCCTCTCCTTCACCGACGGCGGCCACGCCGACCTGCCCCTGCCGCGCGCGGCGAGGCGCGAGTTCGGGCGGCTGTCGCGGCTGGCGGCGGCCTTTGCGGCCACCGCCGACGTAGCCATGGGTACGCTGGGTGGCCAGCTCAAGCGGCGCGAGATGCTCTCCGGGCGGCTGGCCGACGCGCTGGCCTGGCTGTACCTCGGCTCGGCGGCGCTCAAGCGCTGGGCCGACGGCGGCTGCGCCGACGTCGAGCGCCCGGCCGCGCTGTGGGCCGCGCGTCATGCCGCCGCGCAGGCCCACGCCGCGCTCCTGGGTGTGCTCGACAACCTGCCCGCGCGTCCGGCCGCCTGGCTGCTGCGCGCCGCATGCTTCCCGCTCGGCGGGCGGCCGCGCGGTCCCTCCGACGCGGATGTCCAGCGCCTCGCGCGCGCCGTGCTCGAGGGCGGTGCGCTGCGCGAGCTGCTCACGCCGGACGTGCACCTGCCCGGCCCGGGCGACTCCGGGCTCGGACGGCTCGAGGATGCACTGGCCAAGGCGCTCGCCGCCGCGCCGGCCGAGAAGAAGCTCAAGGAGGCGCTCAAGGCCGGCAAGCTGCCGCCCGAGCCCGAAGCGGACCTGCTCGCGCGCGCCGTTGCCGCGGGCGCCTTGACCGATGGCGAGCGCTCGCTCGTCGAGATCGCACGGCACGCGCGCGCCGAGGCCATCGCGGTGGACGCGTTCGGGCCGGAGGAGTTCGCGAAGCTGAGGGGGTGAGGTTGGACGAAGCCGGAGCGTTGGAATCCGCCTCCGGCCTGATGCCATCCTCATCCGCCCCAGCTCGGCCGTGACTCCATGACCACCTACGACGACCCGCGCTTCGCGCCCGACCGCACCGACCTCGACGCCTTCCGGCAGTTCGGCGACGAGGCCCTGGCGCTGCTCTCGCTGTGGATCGAGCACAGCCGCGCCGGCGAGGGACGCGTGCTCACGCAGCGCCCGGCGGCCGAGCTGTCCCACGCTCTGGAGCTCGACCGCTGGATCCGCAGGGGCGGCATGGACGGCGCGGCCTTCGGCAAGTTCCTCGAGCGCTACCTGGCCGACAGCACGCGGCTGCACCACCCCAGCTTCATGGGCCACCAGGTGGCCGTGCCGATGTTCCCGACGGCGCTGGCGGACCTCGTGCACGGCGCGCTCAACAACAGCACGGCGGTGTACGAGATGGGCGCCGCGGCCTCCACGGTCGAGGTGGCGGTGATCGACTGGATGCTGGCGAAGATCGGCTGGCGGCCGGACGCGGCGCCCTACGGCGAGTCGAACGGTGCCGCCAGGCCCGGCGACACGGCTGCGCGCGCCGGCGGCGTCCTGACGCACGGCGGCTCGCTGGCCAACCTCACCGCGCTGCTCGCGGCGCGCGCCGTCGCCGCGCCCGAGGCGTGGAAGGAGGGCGTGCCGCGCGACCTCGCGGTGCTCGCACCGCGCAGCGCGCACTACAGCATCGCGCGCGCGGTCTCGATCCTGGGCCTGGGAAGCGATGCGCTGCTGCCGATCGACGTGGACGGCTGCGGGCGCCTCGATCCCCGCGCGCTGGACGCGGCCCGCGAGAAGGCGCTCGGCGCGGGCCGCCGCGTCATGGCCGTGGTGGCCAACGCCTGCAACACCGCCGCGGGCGCCTTCGATCCGCTGGAGCCGGTGGCCGACTTCTGCCGGGAGCACGGCCTCTGGCTGCACGTGGACGGCGCGCACGGCGCTGCGGCGCTGCTCTCGCCGGCGCTGCGTGGACGCCTCGCCGGCATCGAGCGCGCGCACAGCGTGGTGTGGGACGCGCACAAGCAGCTCGGCGCCTCGTCGCTGTGCGCGGCCGTGCTGGTGCGCGACGGCTCGGCCCTGCAGGGCGCCTTCCGGCAGCAGGCCAGCTACCTCGCGTCCGGCGAGTCGCAGGGCGCGGGCCCCGACCTGTTCGGCCGCGTGCTCGAGTGCACCAAGGCCGGCCTCGGGCTCAAGCTCTTCCTGAACCTGGCGGTGCACGGCGAGGACGGCCTGCGCCGCCACGTGGAGTCGCTGCACGACGCGGCGCGCGCCGCGCACGACGTGATCCATGCGCGCCCGGGCTTCGCGCTCCTGTGCGCGCCCGAGAGCAACATCGTCTGCTTGCGGCACGAGGCCAGCGACGACGCGCGCCAGGCGGCCATCCGCCGCGAGCTCGTGCGGCGCGGCGACTTCTACGTCACGCAGGCGGACGTCGGCGGCCGCCGCTGGCTGCGCCTGGTGCTCATGAACCCGCTCACGGGCGCGGACGTGATCGAGCGGCTGCTCGACCAGGTGGAGGCCATCGCCGCCGGCGTGTGAGGCGGCACCGGCTGGGGAGGCTGGGGGCGCGGCTCTCGCAAGGGGCGGCGTCCTTGCTCGAGAGTTGGGATCAGGAGTACCGGGAGACAGCGGGCTACGGGAGTGCAAGGACGCCTGCCTCGGGTTCGCCGCGCCCCAGCCTCCTCCACCCGCCGCTACACCTCGATGAAGAGCTGCTGCCCGTCGCAGCTCACGTCGAAGGTGTTCACGGGGTGCGGCGCGGGCGGCCCGCACTCGCCGGTGCGCACGTCCACCGCGGCGCCGTGCCATGGGCAGTGCACCGTGGTGCCGCTCACCTGCCCCTGCGAGAGCGAGGCGCCGCGGTGCGGGCAGGTGTCCTCGACGGCGTAGTACTGGCCGGTCACGTTGAACACGGCGATCTTCTTGCCGCCCACGTCGATGCACACACCCTTGTTGACCGGGAAGTTGCCGACGGGGCCGATGGGCTGCAGGGTCATGCTGCCTTGTCTCCGCGTGGGGGGCGAGCGGGCGATTGTAGGCACCGGCGAGTCGTACGGAAGCCGGTCTTCGCGCGCCGCGTGCTCGCCGCCGTCAGGGCCGGAGCGTCTCCACCGGCACGCGCTCCGCCTCGCCCAGCGCGTCGCGCACCGCGCGCGCCAGCGTGCCCAGCATCGCGGGGCCGAAGTCGAAGCAGGCGTGCGCGGCCGTGAAGAGCTCGGGCAGGGGCCGGCTGCCGCCCAGGGCCAGCGCCTGCCGGTAGGCCTCTACGGCCGGCCGGCCCTGGTGGCGCGCGTTGAGCCAGATCTGCAGCGCACCCACCTGCGCCATCCCGTACTCGATGTAATAGAAGGGATGGCGGAAGAGATGCAGCTGCCGCTGCCACTCCACGGCCAGCCACTCCATGTGCCCGGACCAGTCGACGTCGGGCTCGAAGCGCATGCGCAGCGCGGTCCAGTAGGCGGCGCGCTCCGACCGCGTGTGCTCGGGGTAGGTGTAGAGCCAGTGCTGGAACGAGTCGATGGTGGCTACCCACGGCAGCAGCGCGAGCGAGTGCTCGAGCTGCTGGCGCCGCGCGCGCGCAGCGTCGGCGGCGGAGTAGCCGGCCGCGTAGTGCTCGGCGGCCAGGAGCTCCATGGTCATGCTCGCCACCTCGCAGAATTCCATGGGTGCGTGCCGGTAGGAAACCACGGGCTGGTCGCGGCAGGCCAGCGTGTGGAAGGCGTGGCCGGCCTCGTGCAGCAGCGTGCGCACGTCGTTCTGCAGGCCCACGGCGTTGGCGAAGATGAACGGGAGCCGCACGTCGTGCAGCGTGGCGTTGTAGCCGCCGGGCGCCTTGCCGGGGCGGTTGGCGAGGTCGAGCTGTCCCGCCTCGCGCAGGAAGGCGAACTGGCTACCCAGCTCGGGATCCACGCGCCGCAGCAGGCGCTCGCCGAGCGCCGCCAGCTCGTCGGCGGTGCGGAAGGGGCGCAGCGGCGGAAGGCCCGCCGGGTCCACGACCAGGTCCCAGGGCCGCAGCTGCGCGAGCCCCAGCGCGCGGCGGCGCGCCTCGCGCAGCTCGCACACCACGGGCACCACCTGCTCCTCGATCGCGACGGCGAAGGCCTCGCACTCCGCTGGCCCGTAGTCGAAGCGCTCCATCTCGCGGAAGCGGTAGTCGCGGTAGCCGGGCAGGCCGGCGTTGGCGGCGAGCTCGCGGCGCAGCGCGAGCAGCTCCTCGAACAGATCGGACAGCACGTCCGCGAGGGTCAGGCGCGCGGCCGTCAGCGCGCGGAAGGCCTCCTCGCGCGTGGCGCGGTCGGGGTGGTCGAGGAAGCGTGCCATCGCCTGCGGGGTGTGCCGCTCGCCGCGGAAGGCGACCAGCAGCCCGCCCAGGTGCTCGTCGTGTCGCTGCAGCAGCTCGGCCTCGCGCGCCACCAGCGGCACGTTGGCGGGGCGGTAGAGCGTGGCGCGATTGGTCTTGAGGCGCTCGAGCACGGCCCAGCGCTCGGCCGGGAGGCCGTCGCGCGCGGGCGCAGCCAGGAAGTGGCGGTCGAGCGCGTCGAGGCGCGGGCGCACGAAGGGCAGGAGCCGCTGCTGGATCTGCAGGTGCCGGGCGCGCGCCGCCGGGTCGGTCGTGTCGCGCGTCGCGGCGATGCGCGCGCGCGTCTCGGCCGCCTCGAGCGCCGACTCCAGCTCGTCCACGTCCAGCAGCCAGGACTCGAGCGCGGAGGCGTCGGCCAGCGGCAGCGCGAGCAGCTGGTCGCACGCGGAGGCCACGGCCGCCTCGCTGGTCGCGTCGAAGTCCGCGCGCAGCCAGCGCCGCGGCGGGGCGGGGAAGGGCGTGCTCGTGGCGGGCATCGGAGATCCGGTGGGGGCGCGCGTGAGTCGTTGTAGCGCGTGGCGCCTCCGGCCAGAAGGGGGCGATGCTCCGTCCGCGCTGCGTCGCCCCGGCGACCGCGGCTAGAATGCGTCCACACGCGCCCCCTCGCATCCCGGAGCTCCCGATGCCGGTTCCACGCCTCTCGGTTGTCGTGTCGTCACTGGCCCTGGTCGTGATGCTGCTTCCGGCGGCCGGCGCCCAGGACGGCAAGCCCGGCAAGCCGGGGGAACCGGGAAAGCCGGGGGAGCCGGGGAAGGAGGCACCGGGCGCCGCGGCCGAGGAGAAGGGCCCGGACGAGAAGGACCTGGTCCACGACTACGACAAGGCCATGAAGGCCAAGGAAGCGGCGGCGCGCGCGGCGGCGGTCACGGCCCTGGGCGACCTGTCGCGCGAGCTCGCGGACAAGGGCGTCAGCCGCTACGTCACGAAGGCGCTGGCCAAGGCGCTGGAGGACGAGGACCTCGAGGTGCAGTCGGCTGCGGTCGCGCATCTCACGTGGGGGCGGGACGTGGAGACCACCATCCCGGCGCTCGGCGCGCACGCCGAATCCGTGCGCGAGGGCATCGAAAAGAAGATCACGCGCCCCGACGAGGAGAGCAAGACCTACGTGAACCGCGCCACGCGGCTGTACGGCGACTCGTGCAAGGCGCTGGCCAACTACCGCGACGACCGCTCCGTGGACCTGCTGGCCGCGAACATGGGCAAGCTGAAGCCCAACACCGACGGCAACGACACCAGCACGCGACTCGTGGGACGCGTGGCCCAGGCGCTCCTCTCGCTCGGCACCGCGAGAGCCGTCGAGGCCTGCGTGCGCCAGACCCAGCTGTACACCCAGAACGACTCCTTCCAGGAGCCCGCGGCAAAGGAGCTGCATCGCGTGCTGGCCATCTTCGCGACGCGGATCGGCAAGGCGCCACCGGACTTCACTGACAACTTCTACGTCGACTGGGACAACTGGTTCGAAGAGCACGGAGAGGCGTTCCCGAAGAAGCTGGGCAAGCTCAAGGAGCCGCCGACCGCGCCGCCCGAGGCGGACACGCCCGGGTCGATGGACGAGCAGGACGACGGCGGAGCGGCGCCGCGCTGAGCGTCGGCGCGCGCCGGGCCGTTCTAGCCGGGACGAGAGCGTGCAGCTCGCCGACTGCGAGATGGAATGGCAGCCGTTCCCGCGGCCGCGCGCTAGGGGCGCTGCCAGGGACGGAACTCGCGCGTCATCTCCGCCGGCACGCCGGCCTCGCCGGTCAGCCCGGTGTGGTACGCGCGGCCGACGAGGCGCGCCGGGCCGTCGAGCGCCGGGCGCAGCTCGATGTGCCAGCTGCCGCTCTGGCCGTTGGGCTGGCTGGACTCGGAGATCATCGGCGAGGGGCCGTCGATCGTCGCGGCCTGCACGTCGCCGGCCAGCGTCACCGCCACGGGCTTGCTGCGCGACGAGAGGTCCTCGGCCGAGTCCGACGCGCTCCAGTCGAAGCTGATCCACGAGACCTGCTGGCCGCTGGCCGACGGCAGCACGGCCAGCCGCAGAGCCGTCCACGGCAGCTCCGGCATGAAGATGTACCAGGTGCCGGAGAAGCCGTCCTGGGGATCGGGCTCCAGCTCGGCCGCGGCCGCCGGCGGCGGCTCGGGTGCCGGCTGCGCCTCGGCCACGGGCGCGGCGTCCTCGCCGCCGCAGCCCAGCAGCAGGAGCACGGTGGTGCGAACGGCGAAGTCTCGCGGCTTCATGCGCGGCGGTCTCCCGGGTCTGCGGGGGGCATGCTACACCACGCGCATGCCGGCTCCCGCTACCCGGACGTCGCGCGTCGCGGCGCGTGGCGCGTCGCTGCTGCTCGCGCTGTCGGGCTTCGCACCCGCCTGCGACGGCGCGCAGGTGCGGCCCGAGGATCCGGCCTCGCTGGCCTTCCTGGCGCCGCGCGTGATCGATGTCGTGCTGCCGCCCATCGCGCGCGTCCCGGCCTTCGGCGACCTGCACTTCCAGCGTGCGCTCGACGCCCAGCAGGCGCCCGGCGACTCGCGCAGCTGGTTCGTCGTGGAGCAGCGGGGCCTCGTCCATCGCGTCGTGCCGGGGATCCAGGGCTTCGTGGCGGCGCCCTTCCTCGACCTGGTGGACCGCACCTGCCGCACCGGCAACGAGGAGGGTCTGCTCGGCCTGGCCTTCAGCCCGCACTTCGCCGAGAAGGGCCACCCGCACCAGGGCGCTTTCTACGTGAACTACTCGGTGCGTCCCGGGCCGCTGTCACGTCTGTCGAGGCTCTTCGTGCGGCCGGGAGAGAGCGCGGCCGATCCCGCGAGCGAGCAGGTGCTGCTAGAGGTCGACCAGCCCTTCCGCAACCACAACGGCGGCGCGCTGCTCTTCGGCCCGGACGGCATGCTCTACTGGTCGCTGGGCGACGGCGGCTCGGCCAACGACCCGCACGGCAACGGCCAGCGGCTCGACACGCTGCTCGGCAAGATCCTGCGCCTCGACGTCGAGCCGCGCGACGACGGCCGGCCCTACGGCGTGCCCGCCGACAATCCCTTCGTGGACCGGCCGGGCGCGCGCCCGGAGATCTGGGCCTTCGGCCTGCGCAACGCGTGGCGCATCGCCTTCGACCCCGTCACGCGCGAGCTGTGGGCCGGCGACGTGGGGCAGGACCGCTGGGAGTTCGTGACGGTCGTGCAGCGCGGCGGCAACCACGGCTGGAACCTGGTCGAGGGCTTCCACCGCTTCGCGCTGACGGCCGACGCGCCCGTTCCGCGCGAGCTCATCCCGCCCGTGTGGGAGTACGCGCACCAGGCCGTCGCCAGCGACGAGCAGATCGAGGACAAGGACGTCGGGCTCTCGATCACGGGCGGTTTCGTCTATCGCGGCCAGGCGCTGCGCGGCCTGCAGGGCTTCTACCTGTGCGCCGACTACGTCACGCAGCACCTGTGGGCCATCCGTCGCGCGCCGCCCGATCCCGACGGCAGCCCCGTGGTGGAGCGCGCGCTGCTGCTGCCCGAGGCGGGGCTCGTCTCGTCGTTCGCGCAGGGCCACGATGGCGAGATCCTGGTGATCGACCACATGGGCGACGGGCCGTCCGTCTGGCGCCTCGTGCCCGACCGGCAGGCCGGCAGCAAGTAGACCGGGATCAGCCGGAGAGGGCCCTGGCCAGGCTGTCCGCCGTGATGTCGTCGTGGCTCGCGTCCCAGACGGGACGACCGTTCCGGAACAGGATCGCCTGCGGCGACGCGTGCGCGACCCCGCATTCCTCAGCCAGCCCGCGCGCCACGGGCCGATCGGCGATGACGTCCACGAAAAGCGTGGGAACTTCCGCGTGAGTTGCCGTGAAGGCTCGCCATTCGTGCAGCGCCCGGGCGCTCACGGGACAGATGGGCGAGTGCTTGAAGAGCATCACTTCCGGGTGGCGCTGCACGGCGGAGCGGAAAGCGGGCAGGTCGTGCAGGTTGGTGGTGGGCATGCCGATTGGCAAAATGGGATTGACTTGGTGCTGATTGAGGTTTATTCCCGCAGACAGCCTGCCGGAAAGGGGCGGCTCCGGAGCCCATGATCTACTCAGCCACGACCGAGTATGCCATCCGCGCCTTGGCGCACATGGCCACGCTTCCGCCCGGCGAGCGCATCCTCGCGCGCGACCTGGCCGCGGCCACGGACGTGCCGCGCCAGTTCCTGGGCAAGATCCTGCACCGCCTCGCGCGCATCGGCCTGCTCGAGTCGGCCAAGGGCCGCGGCGGCGGCTTCCGCTTCGCGCGCCCGCCCGAGACCATCCCGCTGGCCGAGCTGGTCGAGGTGGTCGAGGGCGAGGACATCATGAAGATGTGCGTGCTCGGCCTGGAGCTGTGCAACGACAGCCAGCCCTGCCCGATGCACGACCAGTGGAAGGTCTTCCGCGACCGCCTCCGCGACCGCGTCCACTCCGCCACGCTGGCCGACCTCGGGAAGAACCTGAAGGCCAAGCGGGCCAGCATGGCCGCGGCGCCGAAAGGCTAGTCGCCCCTTCGCGGGCCTCAGGGCAGGAGGCGCGCCAGGTTGCCGCCCATCACCGCTTCGACTTGCGCGGCGGTGGCGCCGGCGTTGGCCAGCGCGGCGAGCTGCGCGTCGCGGATGTCGGCGCGCCAGCCGCGCGGGAACGTGGAGCTGTCCGTCCCGAACAGGATGCGCTCGGCGCCGAAGACGCGCAGCGCCGCGGCGAAGACCTCGGACAGCGAGGTGCGCCACGGCAGCGTGGCCATCCAGTCGTTGCTCGACGAGGTGTCCACCAGCACGTTCTCGCACTGCGCGCCGGCGGCCAGTGCCTGCTGCAGGAAGCCGCCGCCGAAGTGCGGCAGCACGAACGTGACGTCCCGGAAGCGGTTGGCGGCCGGGATCACGTGCAGCGGGTCGGCGAACGAGAGATCGTAGGGCCGCGGCAGGCCGAAGAGGTCGCGCAGCTTGACGCGCAGGATGCCGCAGTGCACCAGCACCGGCGCCTTGTGAGCGCGCGCCAGCTCGAGCACCGGCGTCATGCACGCGTCGCCGGCGCGGAAGTGGTGCATGGCCGGGAAGGTGAGCAGGCCGCGGAAGCCCAGGCTGCCCAGCGCGCGCTCCACGAAGGCCGGCGCCTTGGGATCGGTGGGGTTCACGATCGTGTAGGGCAAGAGGCGTCCACCGCTGGCGCGCGCGGCGGCCGCGACGGCCTCCGCCTCGGGCGGCAGCGAGGCGAAGCTGACCATGCGCGTCACTCCATGCTTGTCCATTTCGGCCAGCCAGCGCGCGGCGTGCTTCACCGGGTCCTCCTCCGGCAGCTGCAGCCCCGCCTTGGCGGCCACGGACGCGATGAGCGCCGCGGGCTCGGAGGGCTGCGGTGCCTGCGCCGCGAGCGCGGCGAAGAAGGGCCGGCTGAAGAAGTGGGTGTGGGCGTCCTGGATCTGCATTGCGCGGCATCCTAACCGCACGCCTGCGGCGGGCCGCCGGTCCATGCGCTCCGGCCGGTAGACTGCGGCGCATGTCGCCTGCAAGCCTGGGACTGAAGAGCCGGGGCTTCGCCGCGTACATGGCCACGCAGGGCGTCAGCGCGCTCAGCGACAACGCCTACAAGTTCCTGCTGCTGTCCTACATCCAGGCCCGGTCGAGGCAGGCCGACAGCAGCTTCACGGGCGACTCCGCGCTCGCCCAGGCGCTGTTCGCGCTGCCGTTCATCGTGTGCGCTCCCTGGGCCGGCATCTTCGCGGATCGCATCCGCAAGAGCACGTTGCTCGTCGTCGCCATGGGCAGCGAGCTCCTGCTCATGGCCGGGACGGCGCCGGCCTTCCTCGCGGACAGCACGACGGCGCTGCTCGTGCTGCTCACGCTGTCGGCCGTTCAGAGCGCCTTCTTCGGTCCGGCGAAATACGGCTTCCTGCCCGAGACGCTGGAGGAGCGCGACCTCTCGCGCGCCAACGGGCTGGTCAACATGACCACCTTCGTGGCCATCATCGTGGGCCAGCTGATCGGCGGCGTGCTCTACGACCAGCTCGCTCCGGACCTGTGGCGCTCCGTGTTCGTGCTCGGAGGTATCGCGGGCGTCGGCGTGCTCACCTCGCTCGGCGTCACGCGCACGCCGCCCGGCCAGCCGGCGCTCAGCTTCCGCACCGCGCTGCGCTCGCTGGCGGACACCGGGCGCGAGACCCTGCGGCATCGTGGCCTGCTGTACACGATGCTCGGCATCGGCCACTTCTACATGGTGGCGGCCATGCTGCAGATCATGCTCATGGACTACGGGAACCAGGTGCTCGGGCTGGAGGCCACCGGGCAGTCGGTGCTGGTGGCCGTGTCGCTGGCCGGCATCGCGGCCGGCAGCCTGCTCGCGGCACGCTGGTCCGAGCGCCGCGTGGAGCTGGGGCTCGTGCCGATGGGCGCGCTGGGGCTCTCGCTGGGACTCGCTCTGCTGGCGCTGGTGCCGGGCCGGCCGGCACCGGACGCGGCCGCGCTGGAGCTGGCTGCGGCGTGGGGACCCGTCGCGTCGTGCGTGGCCTTCCTCGGGCTCGCCGGAGGCCTCTTCAGCGTGCCGCTCAACGCGAACCTGCAGGTGCTCGCGCCCGAGGGAGCCAAGGGGCGCTTCCTTGCCTTCGGCAACATGGTGAGCTTCGTAGGCATCCTGCTCGCCGCCGGCGGTCTGCACGTGCTCGGTGGAATGCTCCAGCTCTCCGCCCGCGAGCAGGCGCTGGCCGTGGCCGCCTTCACGCTCGTGGGCACGGTCGTCTCGCTGCTGCTGCTGCCCGAGGCCTTCCTGCGACTGTGCGCCTGGCTGCTCGCGCACAGCTTCTATCGCATCCGCGTGCTGCACGCCGAGCGCATCCCCGAGCAGGGCGGCGCGCTGCTGGTGGCCAACCACGTGAGCTGGGTCGACTGGCTCATCCTGTCCGTCATCACGCGCCGGCGCATCCACTTCCTGATCCAGCGCCAGTACTACGAATGGAAGCCGATCCACTGGCTGCTGAAGCTGGGCGGCTGCATCCCCGTGGCCAGCGGCGACGCGCCCGAGGTGGTGGCCGAGAGCCTCGGCCGCGCGGGCGAGCAGCTCGAGCAGGGGCACCTCGTGGGCATCTTCGCCGAGGGCACCATCACGCGCACCGGCCAGATGCAGACCATCCGCCGCGGCTACCAGCGCATCCTCTCGGGGCGTGGCATCCCGGTCGTGCCCATCTACCTGGACGGGCTGTGGGGCTCGCTCTTCAGCCACGAGGGCGGCCGCTTCCTGCGGCGCTTCCCGAAGCACATCCCGTATCCGGTCACCGTGGTGGTGGGAGAGCCCCTTCCGTCGCGTGCCGAGCCGTGGCACCTGCGGGCGGCGCTGCAGCGGCTCTCGGCCGAGGCCTGGGACGACCGGCGCGCCACGCGCCGGCCGCTGCACCAGGCGCTGCTGCGTCATGCGCGGCGCAGCGGTCGCGCGGCGCTGCTGGAGCCGGGTCGCCGGCCGCTCTCGCGCGCGGCCGTGCTGGCGCGCGCGCTGGCCCTGCGCGACCTCGTCGTCGGCGAGCTCGGCGACGCCTCGCGCGTGGGCCTGCTGCTGCCTCACGGCGGCGACGAGTGCATCGCGCTGCTGGCCATCCAGTACGCGGGCCTCGTGCCGGTTCCGCTCGGCACCGAGGGAAGCGCCTCCGAGCTGGACGAGGCCCTCGCACGCGCCGGGGTGCAGGTGGTGCTCACCGGCCCGGAGCTCGCCGGCCGGCTGCCGTCGCGCGTGCGGACGCTGGACGTCGCCGCGCTGCTCCGGCCGGAAGGCGCGCGCCACCGGAGGCTGCGACGCGAAGCCCGCCTGTGGCGCCTCGTCGGCTGGGTCCTGCCCGGCTTCGCCGCCGAGTGGCTGGCCCTGCGCGGCCCCGCGCGCCGCCTCGAGGACGAGGCCGTGCTGCTGTTCTCGGCGGGCAGCACCGGACGCCCCAAGGCCGTGGCGCTGTCCCACCACAACGTGCGCTGCAACGTCGAGGCCGTGCGCGAGCTGCTCCCGCGGCACGACGACGACGTCTTCGTCTCGCTCCTGCCGCTCTCGCTGGCCACGGGCTTCGCGCACGGCCTGTGGCTGCCGCTGCTGGGCGAGTCGCGCGTGGTGGCCCTGCCCGACCCGCTCGATGCACGCGCCGTGGGCCGGGCGGTGGCGCGCGAGGGCGGCACCGTGCTGCTCGCCACGCCGCGGCTGCTGGAGCTCTACCTGCGCGGCGTGAAGCCGGACCACTTCGGCAGCCTGCGCATGGTGTTCGCCTTCGGCGAGCCGCTGCGCCCGGCGCTGCGCCTGGCCTTCGAGGCACGCTTCGGGCTGCGGCCGCTCGAGGCGCTGTCTTCCACCGAGTGCGGCGGCTTCGTCACGCTCTCCACGCCGGACGTGCGCGAGGCGGGCATCTTCCATCGCGGCGCGCGGCCCGGCAGCGTGGGTCACCCGCTGCCCGGGCTGGCGCTCGAGGTGGTGGACCCGCGCAGCGGCGAGCTGCGCGCCGCCGGCGAGCCGGGCGAGCTGCGCGTGCTCGGGCCGGCCGTTTCGCGCGGCTACCTCGACGACCCGGCGCTCGATGCGCGCGCCTTCCGCGCCGGCTGGTTCGTGAGCGGCGACGAGGGCTTCGAGGACGAGGACGGCTTCGTGACTGTCACGGGCCGCTTCGCGCGCGCTTCGATGGTGGACGGCCAGCGCCTCTCGCACGCCGCGCTCGAGGACGCCGTCTCCGCGCAGCTGGGCACGCCCGACACGCCGCTGGCCATCGTCGAGGCGCCCGACGGCGCCGGCGGCGCGCGCCTGGCCGTGTGCTACGTACGCGGCGCGCTGCAACCGGCGCAGGTGGTGGCCGGCCTGCGCGCCGCCGGCCTGCGCGAGCCCTGGCTGCCGCGCGAGTCGGACTTCGTGGAGCTGCCCGCGCTGCCGCTCTTGCCGACCGGGACGGTGGACTTCCGGGCGCTGCACCGCGCCGTGGCGGGGCGGACATGAGACGGGCCGCCGGCGACGCGCTGGTCGGCGTGCTGCTGCTCGCCGCGGCCGGGGTCTGGGTGCTGCTCGACGACGCGGGCGACACGGATGCCGCCGGCGTGTCCTCGCCGCGCCCGGCGACAGCGGCGCCCGCCACGTTCCCCGAGCCGCCTCCGCCGTCCGAGACCGTCGAGCCGCTGGCGCATCAGGCGGCGGCATCGCCCGCTGCGGCGGACGTCGAGCCGGCCCCTGTCCTGCGCGGACTCGTCGTGCGGCAGGCGGACGGATCCGCGCTCTTCCGCGCCTCCGCGACGTGGCTGCGGGACGATGGCGAGCCCGAAGCCGGCGCGCCGGTCGCGACGACCGACGCCGCCGGCCACTTCACGCTCGACTGTCCGGAGGGCGCCTCCACACGCCTGCTGTTGGTGCGCTGGCAGCCCGTCCATGCCCTGCTCGAGGCCGGGCCGGAGAAGGACGTGCCACTGCCCGTGCCGGCCTGCGAGCGGCGCATCACGATCGCCGCGGCCGCGGCCCGCGGGACGGAGCAGCGCCTCGAGCTGGACACCGGCTGGACCATCGCCGGGACCGCGCTCACGCCCGGCAAGCAGCTCCTCTACGGCGCCCGCTTCACCACGCCGCGGCCGCTGGCGACGGCGGAGTCGGACCTGGCGGGCCGGTTCTTCCTGCGCGACCTGCCACACGATGTGTCGACGGTGGCGGTGACCGGCAGCGCGCCGGGTCGGCCCACGCGCATCGTCTCGGTGTCGCGGCCGGACACCGACAACTGGCGCACCGCGATGGCGGTCATCCTCCCGGAAGCCGGGTGCATCACCGGCACCGTCCTCTACCCCTCGGGGGCGCCGGCCGTCGGCGCGCGCGTCGACGTGCTGCTGCGCGGACCGACGGGCGAGGCGGCCGACGTGCGCACGGGGACGATCGGCGACGCGGGGCAGTTCGAGATCGCCGACCTGCCGCAGGGCGACCTGGACCTGCTGATCCGGCCGGACCTGAAGGCGGCCAGGTTCACGAGCGAGCGCGTCGCAAGCGCCGCTTGGCTACGCCGCGTGCGCGTCGACTTCGACCGGCCGAGCCGGGTCGAGCTGATCTTGCCCCGCGGCGTCGACGTGACGGGGCGAGTGGTGGACAGTGGCGGCGCGCCGCTGCCCTACCACGTCGTCGCCGTGACCGAGGAGTTCGGCGACTGGAGGCCGGCAAGCGTGCTTGCGGCGGAGACGCACGCGACCACGGACAAGCAAGGCGCCTTCACGCTGCAGGACGTCCTGCCGGGCAGGAAGACGCTCGTGGTGTTCGGAACTGAATACATCGATCGACACCGGGACGGGACGCGGATGCCGATGCCCGACGGCAGCGTCCTCACGGCGAAGAAGAACGTGCCTGCGGAGGAAGATGTCTCGTCGTCGAGGCCCTTCGAGCTGGCTCGGCCCGTCGAGGTGGGAAACGAGGGACTGCACGACGTGCTGCTCGAGTTCAAGGTCCTGGGCAGCTGGTTCCAGCCCGCCGTCGCGGGGCGCGTGCTGGACGACCTCGGCCATCCGGTCGTCGGCGCGCGGATCCGCTGTGCCGCGCCTGAGGATCCGTATCCGCCGGAGGAGCCGGAGCTCTCGACCGCCGGCGGCACCTTCGAGCTCCTGCTCGGCACACCACGCACCCGCGCCATGCTGGAGATCGCGGCCGACGGCCTGGTCGCGCGCGACGTGCCGGTGTGGGACTCGCGCCTGACGCCGGACCTCGGCGACATCGTGCTGCAGCGTGCGCCGCGGCTGGTCGTCAACGTGGTGGACGACGCGACCAAGGACCTCGTGCCCGCCTTCTCCGCCGTGCTCCAGCAGTTCGGGGGCGGCCGGCCGGCCACGACGCGCACCTTCGAGAACCTGCGCGACGGGGTCCTCGACGTGGAACTCGATCGCATCGAGGGCACCTGGGTGCTCACGCTCGGGGCGGACGGCTGGCGCCGCTTCCGCCAGCACGGCGACCACCTGCGCGGCGAGCCGATGGTGTACCTGGTCCGGATGACGCGGCCGTGAGCGGGCGCCGCATCACGTCGCTGGCCGTGCTCGGCCTGCTTGCGGCCGTTGCCGCGTGGTGGTGGCTGACTGGCGCGAAGGCTCCGTCAGGAAGCTCTGCCCGCGTGATCGAGTCCGGGCCGGCGCAGCCTGCGACGGTGATGATGGAACCGATTCCCGAGCCAGCCCGGCCCGAGCTCATCGAGCCCACGCTGCGGTCCAGGAAGGCTGAGGACGGCCCGCAGGATTCCGCCGACGAGCAGCCTGGAATCGAGTCGTTCTCCGGCTGGTACGTCGACGAGCGAGGCGAGCCCTTGCCCGGGCACATCCTGGTCCTCAGTCAAGTCGGTGACGCGATGCCGAATCCGCGGCTCGAAGCCAGCACGGTCACGGAAGAGAACGGACGCTTCGAGTTCCGGGACCTGCAGGCGGGCAGCAGGCTCATCGAGGCCCTCGGCCGGGGCGAGGGCGACCTTCCGGTGCTCGTGACCGATCGGGCGTCGCCGACCGGGACGCGTGTCGCCCTGGCGGCCGGTGAAGGGCGCCTGTACCTCACGGTGCCGCAGCAGGGCCTGTGCGACGTCAACCTGGTGGGTCCGCGACACGCCAGCTTCTGGGTCGACGGCCGCTTCGATCGCGAGATCGTCTCCGACAAGACTGCCAGTGAGACGCCTTTGACCCGTTGGGGAGTCGAAGCAGTCCTTCAGCGTCCTGCCGAGCCTGTCGAGGTGGGCGATCGGATCGAGCGACGACGTTCACGCAGACGCGGCGCCGACCTGCCGGGCCTGGTGCTGCGGCTCATGTCGCCCGAGTATCGCCGCATCGACACGCGCGCGTTCGTGGCCGGAGCGGATGATCCGGAAGACACGCAGCTCGTCATCTCGTGCCAAGGCTATGCCGAGGCCATTCGAAACGTTTCCGGCAGGACCGAGAACGTCGGAACGATCCAGCTCGCGCGAGTGGCCAGCCTGTCCATCGAGGTCTGCGAGGCGGGCTTCATGAATCCCGTCAGGTCGGGATCGGTGGAAGTGAAGGAGACGGGCGGCGGCAGGCCGGATCGCCAGACTCGCCATGAGCTGGACCGCATGTACGGGGGCAACACGGTGTCGCACGACTGCGACCGTCGCACCGGCCACTTCGAGCTGCGCGTCTGCGCGCCGGGATATCGCCCATGGGAGGGTGCCGGCGACCTGGCCATCGCCGCCGAGCCCCAGCACGTCCTCGTCGAGCTGCTCCCCGCCGACTGACTCAGAACGGCCAGAACCTCCGCTTCTTGTCCTGCAGCGCCTTCATCGTGTCCTCGGCTGCACCCAAGTAGTCCTTGGCACAGGGATGGCAGCCGCTGTTGCAGCAGATCACGGTGGAGGGGTCGGTCTCGCCCGTCACGATCTTCACGACCGCGTAGCCGAAGTAGGACTCGAGGCCGTGCTTCTTGAGAGCGCGGGCGAGGCACTCCTTGAACCGCGGGTGCTGCAGCAGGTGGGCGCGAGGTCCGGGGGCAGGCATGCGCGATGGCAACCGCTTCGGGGAGTCCTCAGCATAACCCCTGCCGCCGCGCCGGACACGGCGGCGCCGCCCCGCGCGGCGCGACTGCGGCCGGCGCCGCAGGTTCGGCATACTGGGCGCGCGCGAATCCGGTGGCCGCGCACAGGAGAGTCGCGGATGACATCACCCCTTGCTCCGCTGTCACGCGCGGCGGCGCTGCTGCTGCTCGCGGGCTGCGCCACCGTGCCGGGTACCGGGCGCTCGCAGTTCCGGCTCACGTCGCTGGCCATGGAGATGGGCCTCGGCGCCGACGCCTACGACAGCGAGCTGGCCGAGGCCAAGCTGATCACCTCCGGCAGCGACTACGAGATGGTGCAGCGCGTGGGCCAGCGCATCGCGGACGCGGCCGTGCGGCTCTACGCGGAGCCGGCGGCCGAGTTCGATTGGGAGATCGTGCTCGTCGACGACCCCAAGACCGTGAACGCCTGGTGCCTGCCCGGCGGCAAGATGGCGGTGTACACCGGCCTGCTGCCTGTGACGCAGAACGAGGATGCGCTGGCGGTGGTGGTGGGCCACGAGGTGGCCCATGCCGTCGCGCGCCACGGCGGCGAGCGCATGAGCCAGGAGCTCACCTTCGAGGTGGGCCTCGGCCTCGCCGCCACGCGCATGGACGACATGGAGCCCGGTGAGCGCGACGCGCTGCTCGGCGCGCTCATCGGCGTCGGCACCTACGGCGTGCTCTATCCCTTCTCGCGCACGCAGGAGAACGAGGCCGACGAGCTGGGCCTCTACATGTCCGCCTGGGCCGGCTACGACCCGCGTGAGGCCATCGGCCTGTGGCAGCGCATGGCCAGGATGGGCGGCAGCAAGCCGCCCGAGCTGCTCTCCACGCACCCCGCCGACGACACGCGCATCGAGCACATGAAGGACCTGATGCCCGAGGCTCTGCGGCTGTACGAGGAAGGCAAGACGTCCCGCGGCGGCTGACGCGCCGTCAGCCGAACCCGCCGCCGCCCGGCGTGCGCAGCGTGACGCCCCGCGGCCCGACCTCGTCCTCGCCGGCCGCGCCGGGCCCGCCGCCCTGCAGTCCGAACGGCCGCGTGCGCCGCCGCTCGGCCAGCAGGCTCACCTGCAGCGGCCGCAGGAACTCGATCGAGCGCACCACGCCGTCGCCGCCGCGCCAGCGCC
>Ga0075421_100002861_pt1 | contig 20626 bp, 18 predicted proteins | sample SoiMetdeltSBSDD5_FD_75292 | JGI IMG/M metagenome (GOLD analysis project Ga0075421, IMG submission 75292) | Bulk soil microbial communities from a Populus tree surrounding site in Tennessee, USA - Soil MetaG P. deltoides SBSDD5 | ecosystem: Environmental > Terrestrial > Soil > Tree plantation... | reverse complement strand
TTCAGAGTCGACGTGTCACGTGGCACAATAGCCCTCGCGTGTCACGTGACACACAACAACGCCGCGGCTCCTGTTTCAAGCAGGCAATCTGGCACATGATGACGCCATAATCGCGCCATGTAAACGCCGTAATCGCGTCAGTCTAAAGGAAGTCATGCCTGAGATCCCCCACGCCGATCAGCGGGAGCTGTTCAGTCAAGGCCTGGCACAGTGAACCCGAGCAGCCCTTTGGCAACGAGCGGACGGGTCACCCGCACCCGCGTGCTGACTATTAGTGGCCAGCTGTTACCAACGACCCGTCTCGCCATCGCGCCTAACGGGACCCACTTCCGGGCACGAACGCCCACCGCCCCGACACCCAGACCGTCAACGTCTGCTGACCCGGCTCGATCGGTGTCTGCACGGCAGCCGCGTCCATGTTCACCGCCATCCGTTGCGCGACCAACGGACGTACCGGCGGCGACTGCGTGTTGAGCTCCAGCAACGCACCGAGCGATCCGCCCGCCGCCTTCGCCAGCGCCTCCGCATCGCCACGGGCCCGCGTGACTGCTTCGCCGAGCGCCGCGCGGCGTGCCGCGTCCACGTTTGACGCGAAGAACTGTATCGCGTTCACCATATTCGCGCCGGCACCCAGACTCGTGTCGATCACCTGTCCGACTTGATCGATCCGTCGCACCTCGACCCGTACGGTATTGTTCGCCACGTAGCCGATCACCCGTGGCGGCGCTCCTTCCCTGGCCGGCTCACGGTGATCGTACTCCGGGTAAATGTTGTACTCGCTCGTTGCGATCTGCTCGGCGGGAATCCCGCGCGCCTTGATGGCGTCAATGACCGTTTTCGTCTGGCGCGCATTGTCGGCGCCTGCCTGCGCCGCGGTCGCGGCCCGAGTCTGCACGCCGATCAGGATCTGCGCCCGGTCGGGCGCGACGCGGGCTTCACCCGTGGCCGACGTGATGATGTCGGGCCCCGCCCAGCCTTGGGAGGAGGGTGCGGGTTGCTGCGCGGAAAGCGGGACGGCGACGAGGAACGCTGAGACAAGCCAAAGACGACGCATGAGGGCTCCCTGCGAGAATGGTTCGCCGGGAATCTACACTGCTCGGCTCACCGAGTGCCGTGCAGCCAGTCAGCGCGGCGCGAGCCGCCGCCGCTTCTCCACCTCGAGGACCAGATTCTGTAGGTCGCTTGGCGACACGCCGGGGATCCGCGAGGCCTGGGCCAGCGTCAGGGGCCGGATGGCGGCGAGCTTCTGACGTGCCTCGAAGGAAAGCGAATGCATCTCCTCGTACGCGAGATCCACTCCGAGACTGAAATCCCCCATGCGACGAAGCCGCTCGGCCTGACCTCGCTCGCGGGTGAAATAGCCGGCGTACTTGATCTCGAGATCCGCCGTGACTGCCGCATCGTCAGGCACGTCCTGGCCGACGCCGACCGCGTCGAACAACGCGCGCAGCGACACGTCCTGCCGCTTCGCCAGCTCGATGAGCTTCACCGAATGCTGAATGGGCGCGCTCCCCGCGGACTCGAGCAGCGTGTTGACCAACTCCGGGCGCGCGCTGGTTCGCTGGGCGATGTCGCGGGCCGCGTCCTCGGCGGCCAGCCGCGCCTCGGCGATTCGCGATTCGCCGTCATCAAACATCCCCAGGTCCATGGCGATGGGGCCGAGCCGGCGAAGCGCATTGTCTTGCCGCACCGTCAGTCTGAATTCCGATCGCGAGGTAAAGAGCCGGTATGGCTCGTCGACGCCGCGAGTCACGAGGTCATCGATGAGCACCCCGATGTACGACGTCTCGCGGCCGAGGATGAGCGGTGGCCGACGAGCCGCGAAGCAGGCGGCGTTTATTCCGGCGATGACGCCCTGCCCGGCCGCTTCCTCATAGCCAGTCGTTCCGTTGATCTGGCCCGCGAAGAACAATCCACGGAGCGCCTTTACCTGAAGCGACGCGTCGAGCTGCGTGGGCGGATAGTAATCGTACTCGATCGCGTATCCCGCCCGCGTCATCCGAACGTCGGTGAGACCGGGAACCGCGCGCAGAAACTCGAGCTGCACGTCAGGTGGAAGTGAGGTCGAAAGTCCGTTGACGTACAGCTCGTGCGTATCGTGGCCCTCGGGCTCGAGGAAGATCTGGTGTCGGTCGACGTCGGGGAATTTGACGATCTTGTCCTCGACGGAAGGACAATAGCGCGGACCCCGAGCGCCGATCGCCCCGCCGTACATCGCTGAACGGGACAGGTTGTCTCGAATAATGCGCTTGACTTCTTCCCCGGCGTACGTGATCCAGCACGGGAGCTGGCGAGGATGCAGCGACGGCCGACTCTCGAGGACTGAGGAAGCGATGTACCGTTGCGCGCCTTCGCCGGCCGGCCAGAAGTGAGACCACCGGAATTCGAAGTCATCGAGCTCGCTTTCCTGCCGCTGCAAACGCGAATAGTCCACCGACCGACCATCGATGCGCGGAGGCGTGCCGGTCTTGAAACGAGCGACGGTGAGGCCGAGCTGCTCGAGCTGCTCCGCGAGATGCGTGGCCGGTGGATCGCCGGCTCGCCCGCCCGGCATCGCGGTGCCGACGCCGATGTGAATACGCCCGCGGAGGAACGTTCCGGTCGTAATGACGACGGCGCTTGCGGCGAAGCGCCGACCCTCGAGCGTCTCGACGCCAACGACGCGATGCTCGCCATCATCGATCGTGAGACGAGCAACCGTTCCCTGTATCGTCAGGAGTCGATCGTGCTGCTCCAGCAACGACCGCACTGCACGCCGGTACAGGCCGCGGTCGCACTGAGCGCGCGGCGCCCAGACAGCGGGCCCCTTGCTTCGGTTGAGCATGCGAAACTGGATCATCGCCAGATCGGTGGCGCGCCCCATGATTCCGCCCAGGGCGTCCACCTCGCGCGCGACGGTGCCCTTGGCTACGCCGCCAATGGCGGGATTGCAGGACATCTGTCCAATTGTCTCGAGCGCGCTGGTAATGAGGCCGACGCGCGCACCGCCGCGGGCGGCGGCGACCGCTGCTTCGGTGCCGGCGTGACCGGCCCCGATGACCAGGACGTCGAGCTCGAGCTCAGGCCTTGCGGGCATGTGAGAAAAATAGCTCAACGACGCGAGGATGACGGAGGACCATGGTCATGCGGCCACACCTGCGGCTTCCGATTTTTACTCTTATCCCGACCGATTCAATATGCCACTAGCACTCGCAGCCGGAGTCCCCTCGGTCATCATCCAGAAGTCCTCGTTCGAGCGAGTGGGGCTCACGCGTCAGGCCATCGACGAGCGTCTTCGCCTCACGCCTGACGAGTTCCGGGTGGAGGGAGGACTCGTGGTAATCGGGCCAATCCACGGCGATGACGAGCTGACGACGTTCGTCGAGGAGCTCGAGCGTGTCGGGCTCATCTACTTCGAGGATTTTTTCGACCTGAGCGGAAACTGGCCCGAGTGGCTCAAGGTCCTGGTCATGGCCGGCGGCTGACCGTCTCGCGAGAGCCGGACACCGGCACGGGATCGCGACTGGCCGCAGGCCCGCGGCGGTGCAGTCCCTCCCAGTTGCATCGCATGCACCAGCTCGTGCGGAACCACGGCATGAGGACGTTCCACCCCTTCGACTCTACGCGGAGGGTGACGTCATCGCAGATGGGGCACCGATCTCCATCCGGGAGGATGAAAAGAAAAACGATCGTTGCCACGACGATCCGCAGAACGAAGAAGGCAACCAGGACGACGGCAAAGACCACGGAGCCACATCCGGAGTCAGGCTCGACGACTATTGCACGGAAATCCGCGACTAGCGAGAACCGTACCGCTCACGGGAGCTCGAGCTGACGCTCGATCGTGCTCCACCGCTCCACCCATGCTACGCCATCCTCCACGCGATCGATAGCCACTTCAGTCCCGGCCTCGATGGCCGTTCCGTCGAGGCTGCGCGCGTGTGCACGATGCCATTGACCTTCCAACTGGTAGCTGATCTCGCCGACCTTACCGTCACCGATCGGCTGCGTCACCTTCCCGAGGAATCCCTGGAGAGCGTATCGCTCGTCCTGGGGCTCGCGTGCCGCGCTTGGGACCGCCCACCCGGCGATCATGGCGACAGCGAGGCCCCAGGCTGCGAGCCCCGCCGCGAGGGCGATTGCCGTCACCGCGACCCAGCCAAGCTCGGTGTAGCGCGCGACAGGATATCCAACCGCGCCAATGGCGGTGACGAACGCACCGATGGTCGCGAGGTTGAACATGGCCCGCGCGGTCCGTGGAGGACTGTCCTTCTGAATGCCGACGAGCATCGCGATCACGCCGAGCACGAGCCCGGTGAGAAACAGCGCCGCGAAGGCGAAGCGCAGGGTCACCGTCGCGATCATGCGTCGCCGAGGTGGCGGCGGAACCAAGCCAGCGTTGCCGGCCAGGCTCGACGTGTTGCCTCCATGTTCGCGCCGGATGGCGCGTCCTGCTGTCTGAGGAAGCCGTGACCCGCCCCGGGGAAAATCTGGTGCTCGTAGGTCTTGCCCAGCGCGCGCATGGCCGAGTCGGTCGGGGCGATCGTCGCGTTGACCCGCGCGTCGTTCTCGCCATACAAGCCGAGCACCGGTGCTCGAGCCGTCGTTAGGCGATCCGGCGCCGGAGCCGCCCCGTAGTAGGCGACGCCTGCACCGAGCGTCGGCGCGTGCACGGCGTGGTTGAAGACGACCGACCCTCCCCAGCAGAAGCCGACGATCCCGTACCGGGGAAGCGCCGCTGGAAGCGCCATCGCCCAGCGCGCGACGGCGTCGATGCGAGTCTGAATCTGCTGGGGATCGAGGCGACGAATAGCGGCGCGCGCGGAATCCACGGGGAAGCTGTCCGGGTGAAACTGACCCATGTAGCCCGTCAGGAAGTCCGGAGCGACAGCGATGAACCCATCGGCGGCGAGCTGATCGGCGACGCCGCGGATCCAGGTGCTCAGTCCGAAGATCTCGTGGACGACAACGACGACGGGTGCCTTCGTGCTCCGTTCCGGATACACGAGCCAGACGCGCACGCTGTCGTCGGCCCCGACCCGGACCATGGCCCACTCCGCGTGCCGCGTGGACGACGCCAGCCGGGCGGCGACATCGTTCGCGCCGGCGGGGAGTTCCCGTGCCGACGGTTGCGTCGCCGCGGGCGCCGACACGGCCACCGCGGTGTGAGCGGTGTGGTCGTCGGGCAGCGCGGACTGGCGGGAGCAGGCGAGCGCCGCGCATGACGCGAGCGGGATGAGAGGGCGCAGGTAGAGCATGAGGGCCTCAGCGGATGACGAGATCGAACCGCAGCGGATCGGGGACCGAATAGCTGAAGTGCCACCACTCCTTTTCGTAATTCACGAACCCTTCCGCCTCCATGAGACGCACGAGTAGCGTTCGATTGCTGGCAGCCTCCCCGGTGGCATTCACCGTATGAGCAGCCGACGAAAACGTATCGAAAGCCGTGCCCATGTCGAGTTCCCGGCCATCACCGCCGATGAGGGTGAGGTCGACGGCGAGGCCAAGGTTGTGCCGGCTGCGACTGGCGATGTAGCCATCGCGGACCAGGTCTTGACGCCCGGAGCGTTCCGTCCACTCGACCATGGCAAGCGTCGCACGAACGGGGCGATAGCCATCGAAGACCTTGAGAGCGACTCCCTCGAGACGCGCCCGCTTCTGGACGCGCGCGAGCGCCCGGGCGGCCTCTCGGCGCAGGAGAGCGCGATTCGCCTCATACCCGGGAAGGGGCGCGCCGGTGAAGTTGTCGGCGGTGGCGTATTTTGCCTCGACCATGATGGTCGGTTCGAGCAGGCGAATGTCGACGAGGTGAACCCGAGCCGCGGAGTCGGGAGCGATGTCGACCTGGGGCGTCTCGACCGTAGTCGCCCGGGTGTCGAGATGCGGGGGCGGCTGAACGCACGAGGCAAGGGCACCCAGGAGGGTGGCGGCGACCGCATGATGCAGCGAGGAGATTCTCACGGCCGGAAAAGTATCGTGCGCCCCGAAGTTGCGCAGGGCGGCGACATGCCGGAGTCGGCGTTTCGCGCAAAGGTCTTTCTGATTTCTCCCGCGACGGCCCATGGGCCGCGAGCCCTGTCATTGCGCAGGGCGGACGCACGCTCACTCCTCGCGCGCCGGCTCCGCGAAGGGGGCGCTCCACTGGGAGAGGTATTCAGCTTTCTCAGCGGGCTGTACTTCCGCGGCAAGCTCGAATACGCACGAGCGTTTGCGCATGCACCCCAGGTCGAAGGTGGGGCGGTCCACGTGATAACGATGACGGACGGTCTGGTGTCGCCGGATGTATCCATTTCATCGTCCGACCTCGAGCGCTACGCGAGCTGCATCGACGGTACCGCCGCGGCGGTGACGCGGCTCGAGGAAACGGCCGCCGCTGTGGCTCGAGCCGTTGGCGAAGAGGGTGACGTGATTCTCCTGGGATCGGTGAACACGGGAAAATACACGGACCTGCTCACACCGATCTTCGGCGGGCGGCTCCTCTTCCCCCGAGATGTTCTTCACATCGGGCAGCTGGCGCGTGGTGCGCTGTTTCTGCGTCATGCTCGTGAGCGACTGGAGCTCGACTACGTGCCGGTTGCCGACATTCAGCGCCGCGGAGGCCGCGCGTCGATCACGTCCGGCGGGGAGCCGCCGAGACGTGTGTCTTCAGGAACTCCATTACCCGATGCTCCGCCCAGTACAGCGGACGCCAGGGGAGAGTTCCCGCGATGAAGCCGACGTGACCTCCACGCTCCGGAAAGTCGCAGTGCAGATACTCGTTATGGCTCGCGGCTCGCCTGACCTCGTCGAGGACGTCGGATGGAAGGAACGGGTCATCGGCCGCGCTGACGAGCAGTGTTGGAACGCGAATCCGGTCCAGCCAGCGGAGTGAGCTCGACCGCTCGTAGTAGTCGCGTGCGTCGCGAAAACCGTGCACCGGGGCCGTCACGACATCATCGAAATCCCACATCGTCCGGAGGCGCCCGGGATGTGCGTCGGGAATGTCCGGGAAGAGCTCCCGTTTTTCGCGAGCTTTCCTCACCAGCGAGCGGAGGAAGTGGCGCTCGTACACGCGTGAGAAGCCGCGATTGATGTACCGCGATCCCCGCGCGAGATCGTACGGCACCGACACGGTCGCGGCGGCGCGCACGGCGGGTGGGACGTCAGCTCCGCATTCGCCCAGCCACTTGAGGAGGACATTACCACCCAGGGAAAAGCCCGCGAGCACCACCGGACTCGACGGCATCTCACTCGTGAGGCGGCGAACGACGAAATCGAGATCGCTCGTCTCCCCGGAGTGGTAGAATCGCCGCGTCCGGTTCATTTCCCCGCCACACGTGCGGAAGACGATAGCGGCGGCCGACCAGCCATGTGTGTGAGCCCGATGCAACAATCCGCGTGCATAGTGTGAGTTCGGAGATCCCTCGAGCCCATGAAGCAGCACGAGTAGCGGGCGGCCGGGCGCGCCGTGGAGTCGATGGACGAGCAGCACGTCATCGTCGGGGGTTTCCCAGCGCTCGATGGTCGCCGGTGCTTTCGGACGTCGTCGGATGAACTTGCCCCAGAGTGTGCGCAAGTGGCGTCCGGGGACGAACCAGGCTGGCCGATAGGGCGGGAGCGTCGTCATCCACGAATCATAAGTCGCCTGGATCGCCATTTGACATGCGCGCCGCGACTGCCGAGTTTTCGCTTCTCTCACACCTGCGCCGAGTTTTTCGGGGGCGACCGATCGGCCGCCCCCTTTGGTCGCCCTGCCCGGAGTTTTTTCTCGTCGTGTCCAGCTCCGACCCTCGCTATGACGTGATCGTCATCGGCAGCGGCTTCGGCGGCGCCATGGCAGCCCATGCGCCGGCGCTGGCGGGCGCTCGCGTGCTGATGCTCGAGCGGGGGGGATGGGTCGAACGCGGCCCCCACAACTGGGAGCCGAGCGGCGCGATGGAGCTGACGCCGTTCTACTCGAAGGAGACGCCGGTTCGCGTGCATCAGGGAAGGCGGGCCTCGACCATCGGCATGTATCACTGCGTGGGCGGACAGTCGGTGTTCAGTGGGGCGGTCGCTCTTCGCTTTCGAGAGCACGACTTCGTGCCGGATCCCGACATCGTCGGGAAGTCCGGCGCGGAATGGCCATTCGGCTACGCGGAGCTGGAGCCTTACTACACGCGGGCCGAGCGACTGCTCGATGTCGCGGGGGAGTCAGGTGTGGATCCCACCGAGCCACCGCGTACCGCGCCGTACACGCACGGACCGGCGCGGCTCTCCGGCACCTCGAGCATCATTGAGCGCGCCGCACGCGAGCTCGGACTGCACCCCTTCCGACTCCCTCTTGCGATCAACTATCAGAACGGGCCGCGGCACGCGTGCCAGGCATGCACCACGTGCGACGCGTTCGCCTGTGCCGTCGAGGCGAAGAACGACGTCGCGACGACGATCATCCCCGCGCTCATGCGGGCGGGGATGGAGCTTCGTGCGCGCACGGTCGTCACGCGGATGGTCCTCGACGGCGAGCGCCTTGTGGGAGTAGAGTGCATCGATCGGGACACCGGGCGCGCCTGGCAGGCGCGCGGGGATACGATCGTGCTGGCGGCCGGCGTACTCGGGACGCCACACATCCTCCTGGCGTCAGGCCTCGAGCGCGCGAATCCGGCGGGGCACGCCGTGGGGCGCTATCTCATGCGGCACTGCAACGGCCTCGTGTACGGGTTCTTCCGATATCCCCCCAACCCGACACGCGAGTTTCACAAGCAGATCGGGATTCACGACTTCTATTTCGGGGACGACGACATCCCGGCGCCGCGCGGGAAGCTCGGCTGCATCCAGCAGGTCATGGCGCCGCCGATCGGGCTCGTCAAAGCGCGGGTCCCCGACCTCATCGGGCGCATTCTCGCGCTCGGGGTCGATTATGTGACAGGGTTGCTCGCCATCGCCGAGGACACGCCCCAGCTGGCGAACGGTGTCACCGTCGACTGGACGAAGCGCGACGCGTACGGCCTGCCGCTTCCCATCGTCCGGCACGATTACACACCGCGGGACGTTCTCGCGCGGCGCGCGCTCCTTCGGCAGTGCAAGCGTGTCCTCCGCCGTGCGGGTGCACGATTCTTCTACGTGCATCGCATCGAGACATTTTCGCATGCGGTCGGGACCGTGCGCATGGGTACCGACCCAGAGACGTCTCCACTCGACGCGCTCGGTCGGTATCGCGGGGTTCGCAACCTCTGGGTGACGGATGGCAGCGTGATGCCGACGTCGGCCGCCGTGAATCCCAGCCTGACGATCTCGGCGATCGCGTTGCGCGCGGGTGATGCCATCGCCAGGGGCATCGCCGCGTGACGCGGGATCGTCAGCTGGGAATCGTGTTTCTGGGTTGTGGCGCTGTCACCCAGGCGCATACGCGGACGCTGCGCGGTCTCGACAAGGGCGTGCGGCTGTTCTATGCGAGTCGCGATCCGGCACGGGCGGCGGAGCTCAACACGCGGTCAGGGGGAGCGGGCGCGTTCTCGTCGTACGAGAGCGCCCTCGTGGACCCGCGCGTCGACGTTGTGCTCGTCGCCACTCCTCCCGCCTTCCACCTCGAGTGGACGCTGAACGCGCTGGAGGCGGGGAAGCACGTGATCGTCGAGAAGCCGCCATTCCTGCGTGCGGCCGATTTTTCGCAGGTCGACGACGCCGCCCGACACGCCTCCCGCCAGGTCTTCGTCGGCGAGAACTATTTCTACAAGCCGCTCCTCCGTGTGGTGCGCGAGATGGTGCGGAACGGGACGATTGGAGCACCGCGCTTTCTGGACATCAAGGCGCTCAAGACACAGCGCACGGCAGACTGGCGCGACGACACGGCGCTCGCAGGTGGTGGCGCGCTCTACGAGGGCGGCATCCACTGGATCGACTTCCTGGCCAACGTCGGCCTCGAAATCCTCTCGATCCACGGGTTTCGCGTCGGCCAGCGGTCGGGTCTCGATCGCGAGATGGTCGTCGTGACTCGCTATGCAGAGGGAGCCGTCGGAGTTCTGTTCTTCTCCTGGGCAACCCCTGCGCTGCTGAAGGGCGTACGTCTCTCGCACATCTACGGCACCGAAGGTTCGATACGGTTCGAGTCGAACGGCCTGTTCGTCGCCGCGACCGGTCGCCGGACCCAGCTCCGGTTTCCCGGGGTGCGCGACCTCACGGGTACCCGCGGCATGTTCCGCGACTTCCTCGGCGCCCTGCGGGAGGGCCGTGCGCCCGAGTTCACGCTCGCCCACGCGCGCCGCGACCTCGAGTTGGTCGAGGCGGCGTACAGGACCGCCGATCAACTTTCTTCGCCATCGTCCATTACCCGCCCACAAGGATCCTGAACGGATGGGAACCACGCTCGCGCTGTCGATCGGCCTCCTGGCCGGAGCACACACCTCCACCTGGGGGATGTTCAAGGATGCGCCTCACGAGGGGTTTACGTACGCGAAGTACTCCCGCTCGATTCTTCTGGCGGCGATCGTCGCGCTGATCACGCATCGTGTCACCGGGCTCGACCTGACGAACTGGTCGCACGCGGTCGTGTTCTTCGGGATGGTCTACGTCATCGAGCGTGCACTCACCGAGTTCTGGAAGACGTTTCTCCGCGTGGAAGACCAATCGAAGTATTTCATTCCGATGCAGTTCCACATCCAGGGCACGGTCGTGCACGACCGGAAGGTGCAGCTGCTCGCCGGGGCCGGCTGGCTGACGGCTGTGCTCCTCATCATCTACGGGATCACCTGGGCGCAGCGGAACGTCGCACTGCCGACCTGGCTCGTGATCATCGCGATCGGCGGCATTGGCGGCTGGATTTCGGCATTCGGCGGAGCATGGAAGGATGCTCCGCTCGAAGGGTTCGAGACCTTCAAGTTCTTCCGGAGCCCCGGCATCGCTGCGTTCTTCGCCCTCCTCCTCGCCTGCTTCACCGACACCTGGCTCTTCATGGCCCTCGCCGCCGAGGGCTACACGGTGGCGACGATCGAGACGTACAAGACGTTCTTCCATCCGAACAAGCCGCGGGGGAAGTGGGCAGGCAAGCCGATGCCTCACGAGGACATGCTCAAGCGGCGCTGGAAGTTCGTTCCGGTGTACGTCCTCGTCTGGGTCTTCGTCATCACGGGTTTCGTGCTCGGCTACATGGGTCCGCATCGAGGACTGCTCTGTCCGTGACGCAGTCGGTCCCGGTCCAGATCTTCGGCACGAAGAAGAGCTCGGACACGCGAAAGGCCCAGCGCTTCTTCGCGGAACGGCGGATCCGGGTGCATTTCGTCGACCTCATGGAGCGCGCGGCGGCGCCCGGGGAGCTTCAGCGCTTCGTGCAGAAGTTCGGCGTGCGGGCGCTCATCGACCAGGACTCGAAGCGGTTTCGCGAGCTGGGACTCGGGGCCGCGCTCCTCTCCGACGAACGCTGGTTTCACACGCTCGTGGAGGAACCGCTGATACTACGGATGCCTCTCGTGAGGCACGGACATCAGCTGACGGTGGGGCTCGCCGAGTCCGAATGGCGCACCTGGATCGGCCGGTGATGCGCGCCGCATGACGCAGCTGTCGTTGGGTGGGGTCACCGTGCAATTCGGTGCGCGGACGGTCTTCGAAGACATCTCGTTCACGGTCGCCCGTGGCGAGCGATGGGGAATCATCGGCCGCAACGGCACCGGCAAGACGACTCTCTTCAGGCTCATTCTCGGGGACGTCACGCCGAAGCGCGGCAGCATCAGTCGCGCCTCGGGGCTTCGGATCGCGCACCTCGAGCAGCATCGAGACTTCGGCGACGCTGTGACCGTTTGGGAGGCAGCGGCCGGCGGCTTCGCGACGCTGCTTCGGCTCGAGGAGTCGCTCGCGAAGCAGGCCGCGCGGCTCGCGGAACTCGGCGAGCGAGCGACGCCGGCCCAGCTCGGGCAGTACGATCGCGATTTGGAGCGCTTTTCCCGTGACGGCGGCTATATGTATGCGCCGCGCGTCGATGCCGTGCTTCACGGACTCGGTTTCGACCCGGACGAGGCTCGGACGCGTCCCCTCGAACGCCTTTCCGGTGGCGAACGCGGACGCATCGGACTCGCTCGCCAGCTCGTCGCGCCAGCCGACGTTTTGCTTCTCGATGAGCCGACCAATCATCTCGACCTCGAGACCACGGACTGGCTGGATCGGTATCTCAAATCGTCTGGTGAGACAGCGCTGGTCATCAGCCACGACCGCGCGTTTCTCGACGGCCTCGTCGATCACGTGCTGCATTTTGAAGGGGGCACGGCCACGGGGTACAAGGGAACCTTTGCCCAGTTCGTGAGGCAGCGCGAGGAGCGACACCTCGCCCAGCAGCGCTCGTTCGAGCAACAGCGCCGCTTCATCGAGAAGGAGGAAGACTTCATCCGGCGAAACATCGCCGGTCAGAACACCGCGCAGGCGAGAGGACGACGCACGCGATTGGCGCGGTTGCCACGCCTCTCGCCTCCTCCCGATGCCGAAGCCACGATGGCACTGCGCCTCGATGCCGGACAGCGTGGAGGCGACCAGGTTCTCGTTGCCGACCGCGTCACGCTGCGAACGGACGAGCGCGTGTTGATCGCGGAGTTCAGCGCTCGGGTATCGCGAGGAGACGTCGTAGGCTTCGTCGGGCCGAACGGCGCGGGCAAGTCGACACTGCTGCGTGCGATCGTCGGAGAACACGGGGCTGCACGTGGGTCCTTGCGACTCGGCGCGTCCATTGTCGTCGCTCACTATCGGCAGGACATGTCGCAGGTTCCGACGAACAAGACGATCTACGAAATCATCCAGGAGCTCCGCCCCCGGTGGGAGCGCGGCGCGATCCAGGGGCACCTCGGCCGGTTCGGCTTTTCGGGGGATGAGGTTCAGCGCAACGCGGGGACACTGTCAGGAGGCGAACGCGCGCGCGTGGCGCTGGCGATGATCGTTCTCGCGCGCGCGAACCTCCTCCTGCTCGATGAGCCGACCAATCACCTCGATGTGGAGTCGATCGAGGCGCTCGAAGACGCGCTCGAGGCGTACGATGGGACCGTCATCCTCGTCAGTCACGATCGAGCGCTGCTGCGTGCGACGGCGACCCGGACATGGGTGCTGCACGGCGAGCGCATTACCGACTACGACGGCACGTTTGCCGAATGGGAAGAGGTGAGTGCGGAGCGAGCGCACGCCGCGGCGGTCGCTGCCGAGGAGGAGGAATCGCTTCGTCGTGCGCGAGAGCGAAAGCAGACACGTCGTCCCGCGTCGCCATCGCGCGACGACCGTGCCGCACGCCGGGCCGCCCAGCGGGAGCTCGAACGTACCGAGGCGGATGTCGCGCGTCTCGAGGCGCGGGTCGCCGAGCTGACGGATGCCCTCGAGGACCCTGACCTGTACACGACACCGGCCGGCGTCGATCGCGCCCAGACGTTAGGCGCCGAGCTCGACACCACGCGGACCGCGCTGGATGAGATGATGGCGCGGTGGGAGCGGGCGGTCGCGATCGTGGAAGCTGCCGGGCCGCTGTCGGAGGTCGATCGCTAGCCGAAGCGCGGGCCGAGCAGGAACACGATGAGGGCGATGACGACCACCGCGATGGCATCGAGCAGCAAGCCGGCGCGGACCATTTGTCGGACAGTAATGGTGCCCGATCCGAACACGATGATGTTGGGCGCGGTGGCGGTGGGAAGCGCGAAGCCGGCGGATGCGACCAGTGTCGTCAGCAGCATGAGCGTCAGCCTTGGCTGGCCGACGGCATCGGCCAACGAAGCGACAATCGGCATCGCCATCGCCGCGACGGTCGTGTTCGAGGCCAACTCGGTGAGCAGCAGGATGATGAGCGCAACGCCGAAGAAGATTCCGATCGTCGGCCATCCCGCGAACCCCGTCATGAGGTTCCCCAGCCACGCGGCGACACCCTTGGTCTCCATCGCGGTCGCGAAGGAAAAGCCGCCGCCGTAAATCAGCAGGACCTCCCACGGAATTCGTCGCGCCTCTGTCCAGGTGAGAACGGGTCGCCGCGTTCCATCGGGTGCACGAGCGATGATGATGAACATGGCGAGCGCCCCGATGAGCCCGACCGATGCGTCGTTCAAGCCTGCGACCAGGTCGGTGAGGCCCGGGATGCGAAACGCGCCAAAGTCCTTTGGCTCGCGCGCGATCCAGGCGATCGCGGTTAGCCCGAAGATCCACAACGCAACTCGCTCCCCGCCCCTCAGCGGACCGAGTGCCGCCCGCCGGGCGCGCAGCACCTCACGGGCGTCGTCGGTGAACGTGACGCGCCCCGGGAAGATCGCCATGAGCAGCAGCCAGCACAGCGGCAGGAGCACCGCCACCGCCGGAAGGCCTATCGCCATGAAGCTGACGAAATCGATCTGTACGCCGGCGAGATCGCGGGCGGCGCCGGCGAAGATCAGGTTCGGCGGCGTGCCGATCAGCGTGCCCATGCCGCCAATCGAGGCGGCGTAGGCAACGCCGAGCATGAGGGCAGTGCGAAGGTTGTCGGCGTCCTTCGTCGCGCCGAAGAGCGCACCGACCGCGAGCGCGATCGGGTACATCATCGCCGTGGTGGCGGTGTTCGAAATCCAGAGGGAGATGAATGCGGTCGAGAGCATGACGCCGAACACCACACGGCGCCCGCCAGCGGTGCCAACACCCCCGACGATCGCGTAGGCGACGCGCGCATGCGCGTTCCAGTGCTCGAGCGCCGCCGCCAGCATGAAGCCGGCGAGAAACAGGAAGATGAACTCGTTCGCGTACGGGGTCGCCGCCTCACGAGGCGACGCGACGCCGAGCAGCGGGAAGAGAACGAGGGGGAGGAGCGCGGTCGCCCCAAGTGGAACGGGACCGGTCAGCCACCACACGGTCATCCACGCGGCGACGCCGAGGACGCGAGCCCCGTCGGCGGTAAGTCCCGGCGGCGTGAGCCATGTGATGAGCAATAAGGCGAGCGGACCGGCCACGAGCGCGATGTGACGACCGGCGCCCGGGCGGTCGAGGAGGACCTCGGTCTCCGGGCGCTCAGCGGTCACGCGCGGGGCGGTTGCTACACGGCGATGTCGCTCGCCTCACGCTCGTGACGGAAATCGCTCGCCGCGGTCGTGAACGCCTCGAACAGCCGTGGCGCCCGCGGATCCGTCTCGGTGAGCGCTTCAGGGTGCCACTGCACGGCGAGCACGAACTGATCGCCAACGCCTTCGATCGCCTCGATCAACCCATCCGGTGCCGTCGCCGACACGACGAACGCGCTCGGCAGGTCCCGAATGCCCTGGTGGTGCATGCTGTTGACGTGATGCTCGCCAACTCCGACGATCTCGGCGAGGCGAGTGCCGGGCAGGACCCTCACCGTGTGAGCGAGGTGATCGCGCCGGAATCCGTCGCGGAATGGAAAGTAGTCGTGCTTGATCGACTCCGGCCGCTGCGATTCGAGATCCTGCCACAGCGTCCCACCCCCGGCGAGGTTGAGGAGCTGCAGTCCTCGACACACGCCGAATATCGGCATGCGATCGCGGATCGCCCATTCGGTGAAGAGCAACTCGACACGATCTCGTGCGAGATCGGACCCGTCGCAATTCGGGTGGCGCGGCTCGCCGTAAGCGGCGGGGTCGATGTCCGCCCCGCCGGGCAGGAAGAGGCCGTCGAGCTCGTGGTAGATGGCCCGGAGCGTCTCGGGCTCATCGGGCAGGAGCGGGATCAGCCACGGCACGGCACCGGCGGCGGTCAGCGCATGCACGTAGCGCTGGCTCATGGCCCAGGAGGGGGGAAAATCGGCGGGAATCCCACCGAGGCTCTGGATGACCTGCGTGGGGATCCCTATGACCGGTCGCTTTGACATGCGTGACGGATGAGAGGCGGGGTGTGCGGAAAGATACACGACCCTAGGCAGGAAGTTCGCCAGTCACGTCTGACGCGTGACGAGTCCCCGGGTCAAATCCGCGCGGCTCTCTCGAGCCCTCGGCACGGTCCGCCGGCGGGACATCGCGACGCTCGGCCGCTGGCGCCGGTGTCACGCCCTCCTCCGTTTCCCGGATCAACAGGTCCACGACCGCTTCGAGGCTTCCGGTCCGCTGATATGTGGCGAGCTGCCGGTCGGCACTCGTCCCCTCATCGAGAATGCGGAACGCGTACTCGACCTCCTTTCGACTGCCGAGGTCATCGAGGACGTCATCGATGAACCATTCGAGCATTTCGCGGATGAGCGTGCGCGCCGGCAAATCGACTTGCTTGCCGAAGTCGATCAGCTTGCCGTCCAGTCCGAAGCGCACCGCGCGCCACTTGTTCTCCTCGATGAGGGTCTGCGGATACACGCGGAACGTCAGATTGTCGCGCCGCAGCTTCCACAATTTGGCGACGACCGCCTGCAGAATCGCGGCGATACACACCGCCTCGTCGATGCGTGTGCACACATCGCAGATCCGGAACTCGAGCGTCGGGAACCTGTGATGCGGCCGAACGTCCCACCAGATCTTCGAGCCGTCTGGAATGCTGTTGGTGCGCACGAGGGACTCGAGCAGCGACTCGTAGCTGGCGTACGAATCAATGACCGGTGGCACGCCGGTGCGCGGGAAGTTCTTGAAGACGACGCTGCGATACGACTTGAGGCCGGTGTTGCGTCCCATCCAGAACGGCGAGCTGGTCGACAGGCAGAGCACGTGAGGAAGGAGATAGCGCGATACGTTCATCGCGTCGATGAGAAAATCGCGATCCTCGATGCCGACGTGGACGTGCGTGCCGAAGATGAGCAACTGCTGCGCGAGGTCGGCGAGGTCCTGCTTGACGCCGAGGTAACGCTCGAGCGGCGTGATTTCCTGGGTGATCCAGGACGAAAAGGGGTGCGTGCCGGCGGCGACGATGCGGAGATCCTTTCGGGCCGCCAGCTCCATCACCATTCGACGCAGCCGAACGAGCTCGCCACGGGCCTCGGCAGGCGTGCGACAGACCTTCGTCCCGATCTCGACCATCGACTGGTGCAGCTCCGGTTTCACCTCTTCGAGCACGAGGTGATCACCGTTGAGGATCTCGGTGATGTACGAGCGCAGCTCCCGGGTGCGCGGGTCGATGATCTGATATTCCTCCTCGATGCCTAACGTCAGCGAGGGCGGCTTCATGGGCACGGGCGGCTACCGTTTTTCCACGAGCCAGGTCGGCACCGATGAGCCGCCGCCGGCCGTGACGTTGAGGAGTGCGGCCGTGGACAGCCGCGTGAGACAACCATCGATGAACTGACCGTAGACGGCGTACGGTGCGGTGTCGAGCATGCGGTCCGCCACGAGAAGGCGGCCGTCGACGAGACTCGGGTACGGCTCGCTGGGAAGTGCGACGCGTTCCTGGACGATGTACGCTTCGCGAAGGGCTCCGTGCAACGCCTCCGTCCAGGCAGCGTCGTCCACCTCCCAGCCGAGCACGATCCCCTTCCCGCCGTACTCGTCGTTGGGCTTGAGCACGAGCTGATCCTTGTGCTCGGCGACGAACGGGATGAGGTCGATGGTATCGCCACCGAACGTGGTGCGACGCTCTTCGACCACCCGAGTCCAGGGGACGTTCGCCGCGATGACCTGCCGCTGCTGCGGGGGAAAGAGCCCGGCATTTCGCTCGTCGCTGAGCACCGCCAGGCTCGCCTTCTTGTGGAGGATCTTGCACGCAAAGGGATTCACCATGCAGACCGCGCGCTCCCGAACGGCGCGCACGACGGCATGCTCGACGCCGCAGCGCTCGATCAGCTCGTTGATCAGGACGCGCTTGTAGATGAGATCGACGGGAGTGCCATCGAGCGTCAGGGTCCCGGCCCGAAGCTCGGCGGAGCGGGGATCGGCGACGATGCACGGCACGCCCTGGCGCGCCGCATACTCCTGGAACAGCGTGAACTCGCGGCGAGTCGGCACGTCGAGCCAATCGAGAACGGCCACGCGCGGAATCTCCCGGGTGCCCGACCACGCCTCGTACGCCGTGAGCAGGGCGTGGAGGATGTTGTGCCGCGCGGGCAGCGGGCGCACGTCCCAGCGCCGCACGAATGCTCGCACCGCGGGAAGCGCGTAGAAGACCTCGGTGAGGACGTCGTTGAAGGACGGCCCCGCCGGGGTCTCGGCGTTGTACTCGGTGAACCGGAGTCCATCCTCACCGGCGAAGAAGGCATCGAGCCGGGAGACCGGGCTGGGCCACGGGAATCCCGGGTTCTCCAGGACCAGCGCCTCTTCCCAGCCCGTTAGGCGAAACTGGGCGCGGACCGACCGGTCGGCGACCGCGGCCTGATGAGCGGTCGCGAAGGCGCCGAGCAGCGCCGCACCGCGCTGCTGGAGTATCCGGTACTGAGCCGGCGACATGAACCGCGGACGCAGGACCGTGCATAACGGTCGGTCGCCAAAATAGAGATCGCGTCGGCGGATCTGCGCATCGAGGACCGTCTGGGAGTCGGCGGCGACGTCATCCGTAAGGATCTCGTGGTACGAGTCGATCGCTTCGCGGACGATCTCGTCCGCGGCCGCGGCCGGCGCGCGAGCGGTCGCAACGGCGCTCACGGCGACTCCTGCGTCGGCTGGCCTGGGCGCCTGGTCGCAAGCGCGGGGCTGATGGCCGGCTTCACCGCTGGTCGCGTGGGAGCGCGAGGGATGTCGACTGGTCGCTCTGGCGCCGCGGCATCGAGCTCGCGGCGGCCGAGGAGAAACTCACCGCGCCGGGGCTCGCGGGACGGGTGAGCGGTCTTCGCCAGGCGGATCGCGAGATCGGCCATTCGTGACACGGCCCAGTCGAAGTAGTGCGGCGTCAGCGAGTACACATCCATGTCCGGCGCCGGGTTCATGAAATCGATCGCGTAGGGAACCCCATCTCGAATGGCCCACTCCATCGAATTCATGTCGTAGCCCAGCGCCCGGACGAGCGTGAGCGAATCATCGACGATTCGCCGCCCCAACTCCGGGGAGAGGTGCTCGTGCTCGACGAGGTATTTTCGCTCGCGTGGATCGTACTTCATGGGCAGCACATCGCGCTGGCCGATGACCAGGCAGCGCACGAACTGCTCCCACTCGATGAACTCCTGCACGATCATCGTCAGGCGCCCGGACTGATCGTAGTGATGAAGCAGCTCCTCCAACGACCGGCAGACGTATACGTCGCGCCACCCGCCCCCATGGGCGTCCTTGAGAATGCACGGCATTCCGACGTAGTCGACGATTGCTTTCCAGTCGAGCGGATACTGGAGATTGCGCAGGCTTTCCTCGTGGACAATCCCGGACACGTACTCCTTGTTGGGAAGCGCAACGGTCCGTGGACTCGCCACCCCGAGCCGTGTCGCGAGCGAGGCCCCGAAGAGCTTGTCGTCCGCCGACCACATGAACGGATTGTTGACGACCGTAGCTCCCTGGAGCGAGGCGTACTTCAGGTACGTGCGATAGTAGGGCACTTCATGGGAGATTCGGTCGATGATGACCGAATACGGGACCGGCTCATCCATGCGCGTGCCGCCGAGGGTGACGAACTCCGCCTCGACCCCGACATCGCGGCGGCGGATCTCATCGATGAACGCCGGGGGGAACGACCACTCACGGCCGACGAGGAGGCCAATCTTCGACATGGGAATACCCCTTGGGGCTGCGTGCCGCGTTCAGTCTCAGTCGTGCCCGCCGATGTACTTCGCGAGCATCCGGTGCCAGTATGGCCAGTCGTGGGCCCACCCGTCCCAGATTCTCAGTGCGTGCCAGATGTCCTTCGAGGACAGCGCGCTCGAGAGCCACTCGTTGTTCGGGCGCATCGGGTCGTCGCGCCCAATGGCAATGATAATGTCGATCTTCCGCAGCGCCGCCAGACGTGCCGGGTCATGTTCGTTCTGCAGGTAGTCGGTCGGGGAGTTGAAGTAAATGGTCTCGTCCGACCAGCCGCCCGTCTGCTCCTTGATGTCATAGAGCCCACTCATTCCCAGCATTCGTCCAACGAGTGACGGGTGGCGAAAGGCGAAATTCGCGGCATGGTACGCTCCGAAGCTCGCGCCCGTCGTGATGAGAAACGGGTTGGGATTCTGATGCTGGGTGAGCGGCAGCACCTCGTGCAGGAGGTACGATTCGTACTGCAGGTGGCGGCGGGCGCGGGCGGCAGGATGAAGGGTGCGGGCGTACCAGCTCTCTTCGTCGACGCTGTCGACGCACCACAGCTGGACCCATCCGCGCTCGAGATGGTCGCCGACCGCGGCGATCATCCCTCGGTCCTCCCATTCGTAGAATCGGCCCATCGACGTGGGGAAGACGAGAACTCGCGCCCCCGCGTGCCCGAACTGAAGCAGCTCCATGTCGCGATGAAGCGATGGACTGAACCAGCGGTGATGAGCGCGGTGCATCACGGAGCGGCGGACGCCGACCGATGGAACCCGAACGACGGAGCGCGAACGCGAATGCGTCCTCTAGCCGTTTCGCGGCGGGAAGAGAAAGCGCAGCACCCCCTCCACCCTCGCGGCCCAGGACAGCTCGTTATGGCCGCCGCCCTCGGCTTCGAGATACGCGAGATCCCGGCCAACGACCCAGCCCTTGCGTACGAGCGCGTCACGGAGCAGCCGGGCATCGCGCGTGACATCCTCTCCTTCGTCGGTGCCCGCGTCGAGCCAGATGCGAAGCGGCAGCCTGGATCCGAGCGCGTCCACCTCCTTGATGATCTGACGATCATGCCACCACACCGAGGGCGACAGCGCGGCCAACCTGTTGAACACGGTCGGATAGTGCAAGCCGAGATGGAGCGTGAGCAG
>Ga0075421_100002859_pt1 | contig 20630 bp, 17 predicted proteins | sample SoiMetdeltSBSDD5_FD_75292 | JGI IMG/M metagenome (GOLD analysis project Ga0075421, IMG submission 75292) | Bulk soil microbial communities from a Populus tree surrounding site in Tennessee, USA - Soil MetaG P. deltoides SBSDD5 | ecosystem: Environmental > Terrestrial > Soil > Tree plantation... | reverse complement strand
GACGCGCCAGAGGCCGCAGCGTCCTCACGCCGCACAGCCAAGAAGCGGTAGCCTCCGCGGCTCAACCCGGGGTGGATCAGTTTCACGCCGGCCAGGTGGATCACTTTCAGAGCGGCCGGACCAGCGTGCGGTTGATCACCCCTCGCGATCACCCCTGATCACCCTGGGGAGTCCTCGGCTTACAGGACCACTCCGGCCTTTTGCTTGTGTTACAGGGAGTTGCGGGAGGGGTCAGCCTTCCGTGTCCCTGTTTTGTCCCCAAGTTGCTCGGTTTTGACCGTCCGGCCACCCCGGAGATCGAACGGGATGGTGTCCAGCTCCCGCTCTGCGAAGACGTCTATCCGGAGTTGGCGTCGCTGCTGGCGCGCGCTGCGCCTTGCGGCAATCGGGATGGTCGCGGAGATCCGGACGGCCCCTCCAGAACGCGCGCCCAGCGATCCGCCGGGGCCCTTCTCGTCGTCCGGGAGGTTGGCCTCCCTGTCGAGATACGCGGCCAACTCGCCGCAAGTGGGTAGGTAATCGATCACGTCCTCCCGCCCTGCTGCTGGCGCCGGGGCGTCTGCTTCGGATTGCGCGAGTAGAGGGGCACCGGAGCCCACGGAACGAGGCTCGCCTGGCCGGCCATGAGCCGCTGATAGATCGCCGGACAGCCCCCGCGGCGACCAGCACCAGGCGCGCATGGAGGGATCACCCACCCTTCCCCACCCGTCCGCAGTTTCCACTGCGCCGAAGCGCCCCGCGTGGCTGAAGCGCGAGCTTCAGCGTTCCGGCCTTCTCCGCTCCAGCTTCCTGGCCGCCGCTTGCCACACGCCCGCCTGCGCGGCGTCGTCGATCAGCCGGAGGCGATGGTATTGGAAAGCAGTTCGCCGCCGCCGTGGCCCTGTCCGCGTATCAGGGCCGCTGGGCCAGATCACCTCGGCAGCTCGTAGGACGAGCACCGTCCGAAGTCGTGCATCCACTCCATGATCACGATCTCTTGCACCACGAGCTCCAGCAACGACGCGACGCCGACGAGGAGGTGAGCGGCGCTGAGGTTGTACTCCGGCGATTTGGGCGCGAACCGACGGGTTGCGTCGTCTCCGGGAGCAGCGAGTCAGGAACCGCGTGCACCGCCGTGGATTCCACCATGATCACGACCATCCGCCGGGTCCTGCGGACCGCCGCCCTGTTTGCCCTGCTCACTTCTTGTTCGAGCCCGCTGGATGACGTTGCACCGTCCTGCAACAACACCGACACCACGGTCAGCTGCTGCCTGAAGCAGTATCCCGGCCAGCTCGAGCGGTGCGGCGCCGAGGGTCCGCCCAGGCCGCACATGCTCGGCGAGCGCGGGACCCGGCTCGACAGCAAGACGCTGTGGCGCGGCGAGCGCGGTGCACGGCTCGATGTTGAGAACCCAGCGCCGGGACGCAGGCCTGGCCAGATTCACTACCAGATCGACGACAAGAAGTACTACTACGATCCGGCCACGAAGTCCTTTCGGGACGCGCCTCGTGCAGTGCAGGATCTGCTCGACGATCTCCGGTTCAAGGACGCGATCCAGAAGGCCCTCAGGTATCTTGGGGAAACGTGATGCGGCTCAACCGCGCCATGAAGGAGCTGCTCGGGCAATTCCAGATTGACCCGGAGAGGGCGCCGCCGCTCGCGGTCGAGCTGCGGCGCCTTCTGGAGCCGGGCATCTTGTGCCTGGATGGATGCTGGCTCCTGGCATCTCAACTTTCAGCCGGAGATTCGGGAGCGCGAGAGCAATTCCCGGACCGGACGGGCTACGAGGCCTTCGTGAACCATATCCACGTCGCCGACGCCATCGGCGGAGCAGGTGACTGCTCGCCGCGGGCGGCCCTCGAGCAGGCGATGGCCCTGGGGCTCGCACTGGAGGCGTTGGTCGCCGCCCATGGCTCGTTTCAGATCGTCGTTGCGGTGGACATGGAGTCGCCCGCTGATTGCAACGTGCGGTTTTACAAGCTCAGATCCGGGGAAGTCTGGATCGAGGATGACCTCGAGGGGTATACGCACGAAGGCATCCTCGTCATCGAGACTCCAGAGTTGAACCGAGCGCCGGCGCATGTCCACTGAGCAGAGGCGACACCGGCTGGTCTCGGTATCCGTCTCCATTGTTGTCGTTGCCTTGTGTATCGCCGCCGGGTTCTGGCGAGCATCAACGTACCTGAGGCGCCCAGCCGGAGAGGGCGCCGCCGATCTCTGCCGGTCCGATGCAGACTGCGCATCGCAGTTCACATGCCGGGTACGAAAGCTTCAGGATGGGCGAACTGGACTGGCATGTCGGGTCCGTGGCAGCGGCCGGGAAGGAGAGCGGTGTCGCTCACCGGCGATGGAGATCCATGAAGGTTGCCTTGAGTCGCTACGCTGTAACTACGGCTTCTGTGGACGCCCATGCGAGCCAGACGCACCGAACGCCTGTCCGGCCGGGATGCAGTGCCGGGATTCGGGCGAGGGCTCTTCTTGCGTCCCGACCTGCAAGCCGGGTGAGTGCCCGCCTCCCACCGAGTGCGCTGCCGTCGATGGAGACTTTGCCATCTGCGCCATCCCCATTGGCGAACGCTGCGATCTCCACCCATGCAAGCCTGGGACGGTATGCCTTGCCCGCTACCATCAGGAGCGGACCGCCGTCGTCGAGTCGCGATGTGTGGTGTCGTGTGCCGCTTCGAAACCATGCCCAGCGGGGCAGTTCTGTGACGACGGCGAATGCGCCACGCCATGTCACCTCGATGCCAGCGAGTGCCCGCCAGGCATGTTCTGTTCCGCGGCCCTGTCCAAAGGAACCTTGGCGCGTTGCTGGCCGGAGTAGAACTGGCCCTGACGGCGGCGGCTACTGGCCAGGGAGCCACGGGTGGGCGGTCCCGACAAAGCGCATTGCCAGCCTGGTGGCCCATTCTGGCCCCAAGTTGTGCGCGAACGGGGTAACCTGGCGATCGCTCCAATGAGCACCGCGGAGGCGTTTCCCGAGGGAGCGCGAGAAGGGCCCGGGCGGCGAATGCCGGACCGGTGGGGGTGTTGAGAGTCCTTGAGCGAGGGGTCACTTCAAGCGAGCGGTTGCCCCGATCTCCATCAGCTTGAAACAGAGGTTGGCGAGGTCCGAGAGCTCGCGGAGCCTCCGGGTGATTCCGGCAGGGCTCATGTCCACGGCCGGCCTCTTCTCTGCGCCGCGGCTGAGCTCGGCCATCCGGCGCACCCGCTCCGTGACCGAGGAGGAGTCCATCTCAACCATGGCGTAGCTCCTCCAAGCGCTGGACATCCACCAGGTCCTGCGGCCTTCCAGCCGCTAGCTTGAGGGTGATGAGCCCCTGCCGCGAGACCACGGACACCTCGCCCTCCGCCCAGGCGAGGCGCTCTCGCGTCTCCCAGACGGACTTCAACGACGGCCCGGCGATGAGCGCGTCGAGCATCAGGGGCTGCCCGTCGAGGATCTTGGTGAAGCGGTGGAGCGTGATGCCCGAGCTGGAGAACGTCATCGGCGAGGAGTGGAGCGTGAAGCCGCACGATCGCGCGACCTCGCGCACTCGAGGCAACTGCTCCTCCAGAACGAGCAGGTCGATGTCCTTCGTTGCGCGGGGAACACCGTGGATCGCCAGAGCGACGGCCCCGCAGAGCGCGTAGTCCGCGCGCTCGCGGTCCAGGGCCGCCACCAGATCCTGCAACTCGCGGAACAGATCCACTCGCTACGAAGTTAGTGCGCGCCGGCCAACGAGGGCCAGCGCCCGCAGCCCCAGTGCGAGCGAGAAGGACGAACGCGTGCGCCACGGACGACCGCCCTCGTTGGCATAGCGGAAGTAGAGCGTCGACCCGTCCTCCGAGAGCGCCGACTGACGGTACTGGGCGCCGAGCTCGCTATCGGGGCCTTCCGGATCGAAGCAGAGCAACTTGGTGTTTCCGTCCGGCAGGCCCATGCGCGAGACGCTCACGCTCCGCACAGTCGTGGACCGAGGTCAGATCGACCGCTGGGAAGGCACCAGGAAGCTCCAGTTGACCGAGGAGCAGGCGGCCGAGCGGCTCGCATCCCTACGCCCTGATCGCCCGCGGACGCGGTCGCTCGACCGTGTACCGCCCTGGCGCGCCGTCACTCCGACCTGCTCCGTGGGACGATGCAGACCAACGCCGATCTGCCCTTGGACGATGAGGCCGACCGAGGGGGTCGCAACGCTATGCGTCATCGCCCTGTTGTTTCCCTCTTTCTCAGAGACAGGAAACAAGTGTCGGTGTCCCGCCGACAATTACCCACCATACCCAGCTTCACTGGAGGAAGCGATGGGAGCGAGCGTCGGCCTGAACGGCGGTTCAATGTTCAACAGCGCAGCCAGCCGTGCATTGGCGGGCGGGGGAACGGCGCCGCCCGAGCGCCGGCCTGAAGCGTCCCCCCCGCCCTCTGGTGGCGGCAGGGGCACGTTCTCGATGTTCGGCACGAGCGCCTTCGCCTCGGCGGGGGCGGGCCCGGGCCCCAATGGAGGGGCGCAGCTTCCGGTGCGGCGTGCCCAGCAGCCTGACCGGTTCGAGAGGCTGCCGATGCCGCGGCCGGTGGAGCTGCAACCGCCTTCCCGGCCGGGCATGTCCGGGTTGTTCGGCGCGGGACCCGGTCCCAATGGGGGAGCGCAGATTCCCCGGTAGCTCGCGCCGAGCCCGCTCAGCGGCGCTTGCGGGAGACCGGGCTGAGGTACGCGACGACCTTCTGATCCTTCCTCTTGGTCACCAGGAAGCGCTTGGCGGTCGGCGTGAACCCGTTCTTCACGAAGGTGAGCTCGAAGACCAGCCCGGTCCTGAAGCGGAGCGGGATGGGCGTCTTCCCGAAGACGCGGCGGTTGAGCTTCACCACCGCGCCGGTGGGCTGACTGGTCACCATCACCGAGACCGTGTCCGCCTTCGCGGGCGGAGGTGCCGGCGACTTCGGCCTGGTGGGGGTCGAGGCCGGAGGGCGCGGCGCCGGCGTGACGCTGGCGACCTTGACCGGCGCGGTCTTCGTCGAGGCGGCCGCCGGCGGCGGCGGCGGCGGCGGCGGCGGGGGTGAAGCAGTGGCCGCAGTCGCCTCCGGCGTCACGGGGGCCGCGGGGGCCGGCTCGGCGTCCTCCGCCGTGCCGTCCTCCTCGCCGATCACCACGTCCGCGGCGTCCGGCACCGCCTCCGCCATCAGGTGCTCTTCGTCCTCGGAGTCGGCGGTGGTGGCCTCCGCGGGGCTCGCACTCGCAGCCTCGGTCTGCGGCGGCGGCGGGGCGGGCAGTGGCGCCGGCGCCGGCGAGGGCGTGTTCTGCGGCGCCACGGCGATCTGCTGCGCCGCCGCTTCCTCCTGCGGCTGGGTCTCCGATCGCGTCGGCTCCGGGGCCAGCAGCACCCCCAGCACCAGCACCAGCCCGACGCCCCCCACGGCCAGCATCAGCTTGCGCTGCCCGCCGGCGCGGCGCCGGGGTCGTTCGCCGGAGCGCCGCGGCTCCGGCCGGGCGGGCTCCGGCGTGGTGAGGGTCAACGAGCCGATCTCGACCTGCTGCGCCTTGGTCACCTCGGAGGAGGACGCCACCCGGCTGATGGACGGGACGCCGTCGCGCTGGTGGAGCTGATCCAGGAACGCCTTGAGCTCCGTCCGGCCGGTGGGAGGGAACTCGTTGCGGAGCACGCGCTCGGCGGCCAGCAGCATGGCCTCCGCGGTCTGGTAGCGGTCCTGCGGGCGGACCGCCATCGCCTTCATGATCAGCTGGGTGAGCTCCTTGCTCAGCCTGGGCTTCGCCTTGTCCGGCGGCGGGAAGTCACCGGCCTGGATGCGGACCATCACCTCCATCGGCGCGCCGCCCTCGAAGGGCAGCTTCCCGGTCGCCATCTGGTAGAGGACGATCCCCAGCGAGAACAGGTCGGATCGGTGGTCGAGCTCTCCGCCGGAAGCCTGCTCCGGCGACATGTACGCGATCTTCCCCTTCACCACGCCGATGCTGGTCTGCTCGGTCTTGTTGCGCGCCTTGGCGATGCCGAAGTCCGTCAGCTTCACGTCGCCCTGTTCGCTGACCAGCACGTTCTGCGGGCTCACGTCCCGGTGGACGATGCCCATGGGGAGGCCCTTCACCGTCTGGTTGTGCGCGTAGGAGAGCGCGCGGCAGACCTCCACCACGACGTAGAGCGCCAGCTCCGCGGGGAGGGGCACGTCGGCGTTCCTGGCGCGCTTGATCACCTCCCAGAGGCTCCAGCCGTCCACCAGCTCCATCGCCAGGAAGTAGCTGCCGCCGGACTCCCCCAGCTCCAGCACCTGCGCGATGTTGCCGTGGTTGAGGCCCATGGCGATGTGGGCCTCGTCGATCAGCATGTTGCGGAACTGCGGGTCGGACATCATCGCGGAGCGGATCCGCTTCAGCACCACCTGCTTGCTGAAGCCGCGCGCCCCCTCCAGTCGGGCGAGGAAGATCTCCGCCATGCCGCCGTCCGCGATCTTCCGGACGATGGAGTATTTCTCTGGTGCGTTCATCCGCGAGCGCGCCCGCCAGGTTATCGCTTCGGCCGCGCGGGCGCGATCCACCGCGCCGGCCCCCAGCCGCGCGGGTCCGTGGAGGTGAGGACGCGCCCCGACCTGTCCAGCCCCAGCGCCAGTCCCGGGTACTCCCCCACCACCTCCTGGTTCCTCACGTCCACCACCACGCCGTCCAGCGCGGCGAACGGCGAGACCGCGACCAGCGGCGACTGCCCCGGCCGCGGCGGGGTCACCGGCGACGACGTCTCCAGGTCCACGTCCACCAGCCACAGCCCGCCGCGCTCGGCGCGCACGAACGCCCGGCCGCCCTCGGTCCAGAGGAGGTGGCCCTCCCACGGCAGCGCGGTCTTCCGGTCCAGGTCCACCCACCCCGGCTGCAGGCGGTGCTCCTGCTTGCCCATGGGGTCCTTTCGCTTCGGGATGTCGAACAGGCGCGGCCGCCGGGACAGCCACGCGTCGGCGCCGCCGCGCGGCACCTCCACCCCGAGCGGCCGGTGGACGCGCGTGCCGTGGAGCTCCACCTCCGACCACGGACGGTCGGCGGCGGCGCCGTCGCACGCCACCAGCACCAGCTCCCGCACCGGGTCGACCTGGAGGAGGCGCGCCCCGCAGTCGTGCGGCACCCACTCCACCTCGAAGCCCTGCGCGTCCTGCACCAGCAGGTCGCCGCGCTCGCCGCGCCGGAGGATGGCCCGGCCGATGGTGCGCACCAGGCCGCGGACCTCGATCGGCTTCCCGTCCGGGAGCAGCATCACGCGGTGGATCGCCGCCGTGCGCTCCACCTCCGGCGTCCGGGTGCGCTCCGCGGGCGACGGGCACACCGGCCTGGGCGGCGGAGGAGGCGGAGGAGGCAGCGGCGGCGGCTCGCGGATCCCGCGCCCTCGCCCCCGGCCGGACGACCCGGAGGTCCGCGGCGGCTTCGGCGGCTTCGGCGGAGGAAGGTTCAGGAAGAGGTTCAGCATCTCGCCGTCCGGATCCAACCGCACCGCCACCAGCTCACCCCCGGCCCCGGGCTCGATCAGCAGCTCCTCGCCGCTCTCCAGGTCGCGGATCGCCACCACCTTCCTGTCCACCAGCTGGTCCGCCAGGGACCGCACGTAGGCCAGCCGCTGGCCGAGCCGGTCGAACGAGGCGCCGGGCAGGGCGTTCTCCAGGCGCGTGCGCTCGCCTCGGCGCGTGTCGAGGAGCCAGACCGCCTCCGGGCCCTGCACCGCCAGCCAGCGCCCGTCGTTCGACGAGGCCAGCAGCGCGACCAGCGGCTCGCCCTCCGGGGTGGCGGCCGGGCCGGAGAAGAAGAGGTACGGGGTGAGGTCGTCGCCGGTGAAGGTGCCGTCCTCGCGCACCCGGGTGTCGACGGCGCCGGAGCCGTCCGTGTCCTCGCGGGCCTGGCAGGCGACCACCCAGCGGCCGTCCGGCGCGGTGGCGAGCACGAAGAACGGCGCGCTGGAACCGACGAGCTCCGTCGGCTGAACGACTTCGCTGGGGCGCGTCTGGGCACGGCGCGGACAGCCGGAGACCAGCAGCGCACAGACGGCGGCGGCGAGGAGGTTGGCGGAGTGGTTGATGGTTCGCACCCTGAATTGCTGGGTATGGCACCGGTGCCTACCTTGGCTGAACCGAAAAGTCCGAGGGGGGGAATCCATGATCAGGCGGTTTGTCCCGTGGGCGATCGCGGGGGTCGCGGCGTTGGCCGCAGGGTGCGATCGCGAGCGCGCGGCGAGCGCCGATGGGCACCTGCTGGCGTTCCCGGCCACGCTCGATTTCGCGCGAGTCGCCATGTACGGCGATCACACCATGGACGTGGAGCTGCAGAACGCTGGCCGCAGCATCCTGACCATCGATGAGATCGCCTTCGACGGGGCGCAGGGCGCGTATTCCGCGGACCTGCCGGGCTCGGAGCCGGGGCGCCTGGAACCGGACGCTCGCGCCGGGATGAGGGTCCACTTCCGGCCCATGGCGCCCGGCGACCAGGCCGCCGAGCTGGTGATCCGCACCGACAGCCTGCGCAGCCGCGAGGTGCGCATCCCGCTCTCGGGCGTGGGCGTGGACGCGCACGCCCGCTTCACCGCCGACACCCTGGACTACGGGCGGATCGAGGCCCAGGCCCGCAAGACGCTCACCATCACCTTCGAGAACAGCGCCGACATCGACGTCCAGGTGGGCACGCGCTTCACCGGCAAGGACGCGGACGAGTTCACCGCCTCCAGCTTCACGCTCGGGCCCCTGGAGCGCCGGGCCGTGGCCATCACCTTCGCCCCGGGCCGGGTGGGCACGAAGGCGGCCGGCCTGGTGGTGTCGCCGTGCGACGGGTGCCAGGAGGTCCCGGTCCGCCTGGTGGCGGAGGCGCTGGACCGCGCGGTGGTGGCGGAGCCGTGGGAGGTGGACTTCGGCGCGGTGCCCATGGACCGCTACGCGGACGGGGCGGTGAAGCTCCACAACATCTCCACCGAGCCCATGCTGCTGTTCTCCATGGGGCTGGCCGCCGGGACGGACGTGGCGTTCACGGCGACGAACACCCGGTTCCCCATCACCCTCGGGGCGGGCGAGGTGCGGACGTTCCCGGTGCGCTTCAGCCCCGGGCACCTGGGTGATTCGGCCGGCTCGGTGGCGTTCAGGGAGGAGAGCGTCCGCAATCCCCAGCTGGTGGTCCCGCTGCGCGGCTTCGGCGGCAGGCCGGACATCTGCCTGGCGCCGTCCAGCTACGACTTCGGCATGGTGCCGGTGGGCTCCAAGAGCGTGATGACCATCAACGTGAAGAACTGCGGCGCCACCGAGCCGGTGAACGTGACCCGGATCACCTGGGGCGGCGACGGCATCCCGGGCGAGGACCAGTACGGCTTCCTGTCGGCGCCGCTGCCGCAGACGCTGGCGCCCGGCGCGGAGATGCCGGTCAAGGTCTACTACGAGCCGACGCGCGCGGGCGACGCGGGCGGTTACCTGCGGGTCTTCACCACCGCGTACTCGGGGGCGTTCCGGGTGGCGATCAACGGGCGGGCGCGGGTGAGCAACTCCTGCGTGGTGAGCCTGACGCCGCCGGCGCTGGACTTCGGCACGGTGCCGCCGGGCTCCGGCGTGGTGCTGGGCCTGAAGGTGCGCAACAGCGGCACCGACCTCTGCGCGGTGAAGAACATCCAGATGTTCGACAACGCCGGGAGCGCGTACTGGCTGCCGGGCGGCAACATCGACGGCGTGATCATGCAGCCGGGCGACTACTTCTCCTTCATGGTGGCCTTCCGGGCCCCCACCGGGGGAGGCCAGAGCTTCGGGTCGCTGCAGGTGGAGTCCGCGGACCCCAACAACCCGCGCTTCCTGGTGCCGCTGGTGGCGAACGCGCAGGGCTCCTGCGTGGTCGCCGCGCCGCGCTTCCTGGACTACGGGACGGCGCGGCCGGACTGCCCGCCGGCGGCGGGGAGGGTGACGTTGATGAACGGCTGCGCCGAGCCGGCGGACATCTCCCGGATCGCCGTCGGGCCGGGCACCACCGACGGCGAGTTCGTCATCACCTCCGCCCCGCCGACGCCGCTGACGCTGCAGCCGGGGCAGACCGCCAGCGTCTCGGTGCAGTACCGGGCGCTGGTGGCGGGGCTGAACCTGTCGCCGCTGTTCGTCTCGGTGGACGGGCTGCCGGCGCCGTACCTGGTGCCGCTGGTGGGTGAGTCCTCCACGCGCGTGGACCAGGTGGACCGGTTCACGCAGCAGGACGCGTCGAAGGTGGACGTGCTGTTCGTGGTCGACAACACCGCCACCATGGTGGAGGAGCAGCCCAGGCTGGTGCAGGGCATCCCGTCCTTCGTGACCACCGCGCTCTCCAAGGGCGTGGACCTGCGCGTGGCGGTGACCACCACCGGCGTGGACCCGGCGAACCCGGCGTGCCCGGGCGGGGCGGACGGCGGCGAGGCGGGGCGGTTCTTCCCGGCGGACGGCAGCAACCAGCGGATCCTGAGCAACGCCACGCCGAACCTGTCGGGCGAGCTGCAGCAGAACGTCCAGGTGGGGCTGTGCACGTACGTGGAGGAGGGGCTGGAGGCGATGCGGCGCGCGCTCTCCGACCCGCTGGTGAGCTCCGCGGACGACCCGCGCACGCCGCTCCCTTCGGACGGGAACCTGGGGTTCCTGCGGGAGGAGGCGGCGCTGGCGGTGGTGTTCGTGGGCGACGAGGACGACAACTCGGCGGACGACGTGGGGACGTACGTGCGGTTCCTGCAGTCGAAGAAGGGGCTGAGCCAGCCGCAGCGGGCGGTGATCTACGCCATCGCGCCCACCGCGGCGCAGTGCCCCACCGCGGGCGGGATCGGGACGCGCTACGCCGAGGCGGCGACCAGGACGGGCGGGGCGGTGCTCAGCGTGTGCGCGCCGGACTACGGGCCGCTGCTCCAGGACGTCGCCAACAAGGCGTTCTCGCCGCAGACGCGCTTCCCGCTCAGCGCCACCCCGGCCGGCGGGAGCATCTCGGTGACGGTGAACGGGGCGGGGGTCTCGGGGTGGAGCTACGACCCCGCCGGCAACGCGGTGGTGTTCGCCACCGCGCCCGCGCCGGGAGCGAGGATCGCGGTCAGCTACCGCCGCACCTGCCCGTGACGAGGACCCGCCGCTCAGCGCAGGCGCAGCGGCAGCGCCTCCAGGCCGCGCAGCGCCCTCGACCTGCGCCAACGCAGCTTCGCCTTGGGGACGGCGAGCGCGGCGCCGGGGAAGCGGCGCGCCAGGGCGGGGAACGCGATCTTCGCCTCCACCCGGGCCAGCAGCGCGCCCACGCAGTAGTGCGCGCCGAAGCCGAAGGCGACGTGCTTGTTGGGCGCCCGGCCCAGGTCCAGCCGGTCCGGATCCGCGAACCTCGCCTCGTCGCGGTTGGCCGAGGCGAGCAGCACCGCCACCGAGCGCCCGCGGGGGATCTTCATCCCCGCCACCTCCACGTCCTCCATCGCGTAGCGCGGCGCCGGCATCTGCACCGGGCTGCTGAAGCGGAGCAGCTCCTCCACCGTGGACTCGGCCAGCGACGGGTCCGCGCGCAGCCGCTCCAGCTGCTGGGGGTGCTCCAGCAGCGTCAGCATCCCGTTGCCGATCAGGTTGACGGTGGTCTCGTGCCCGGCCAGCAGCAGCAGGAAGGTGCCGGCCACCAGCTCGTCCGTGCTCAGCCGGTCCCCGCCCTCCTCGGCCTCGATCAGCGCGCTGAGCAGGTCCGGGCCCCGGTCGCGGCGGCGCTGCTCGATCAGCCGGCGGACGTAGCGGAACAGGCGGAACATCCGCGGCATCGACCGGAACAGCAGCGCCGGCATGGTGCCGGAGTCGAGGTCCACCAGGCCGGACATCAGGTGGTGGAAGGTGTCCCGGTAGCTCTCGGGGACGCCCATCAGCTCGCAGATGACGGTGAGCGGGAGCGGGAGCGCGAGGTCGGCGATCAGCTCCGTCTGGCCGGCCCGCTCCATCCGGTCCAGCATCCCGTCCACCAGCTCCTCCATCCGCGCCACCAGCGCCTCCACGCGCGCGGGCGTGAACGCCTTGTGGGCCAGGTTGCGGAGCCGCCAGTGATCCTGGCCGTCCTGCATGATCATGGTGTTGGTGAGGCCGAGCATCAGGTGCTCCTCCAGCCACGAGTGGCGGAGGCCGGCCCGGCGCGAGTCGTTGGCGTAGCGCTCGTCCTTGAGCACCGTCACCACGTCGTCGTAGCGGGACACCAGGAACCCCGGGCCGCGCGGGCCCTGGATGGCCAGGACCGGGGCCTCGCGGCGGAGGCGCGCGTAGAACGGGTACGGGTCCAGGTGGACCGCGGGGCTCATGAACTCCGCCTGGGTCGGCGGTGCCACGCGAGGAAGGGGGGACGCGGAGGCGACCGGGGCGGCGGCGCTCATCTCCCCGCAGGATAGCGCGCCCGGCCCCCCGCGTGGGTGCGGGTCCAGGCGCCGGGGGCTTGCGCCCGGCCGGGCCGGTGTGCATTGAACGGGTGGTGCCGCCCTCGTCCGCCCGCCCGCCCGTGCCCATCCGGATCGGCCCGGCGGGGTGGGCCTACCGGGACTGGGAGGGGATCGTCTTCCCGCGCCCGAAGCCGCGCGGCTTCGACCCGCTGGAGTACCTCTCCCGCTTCTTCGACGCGCTGGAGATCAACACCACCTTCTACGCGCCCGCGAAGATCGAGGTGGCGGAGAAGTGGGCGGACCGCGTGGAGCAGCACCCCACCTTCCGCTTCTCGGTGAAGCTGTGGGGGCGCTTCACCCACGAGCGCGACGAAGCGCCCACCGACCGGGAGGTGCGCCAGGCGAGCGCGGCGCTGGACGTGCTGAGCGCGCGGGGGCGGCTGGGCGCGGCGCTGCTCCAGTTCCCCTGGTCCTTCCGCCACACCGAGGAGAACCGGTCCTGGCTGGACGGCGTGCTCTCCTCCTTCGCCGGCTACCCGCTGGTGGTGGAGGTCCGCCACGCCTCCTGGGTGCGGCCGGAGTTCTTCCAGGAGCTGCAGGAGCGCGGGGTGGGCTTCGTCAACGTGGACCAGCCGCTGTTCAACAGCTCCATCAAGCCCGGCGCGCGCAGCACCGGCCGGGTGGCGTACATCCGGGTCCACGGGCGCAACTACCACGACTGGTTCCGCAAGACCGCGGACCGCGACTCCCGCTACGACTACTTCTACACCGCGGACGAGCTGCGGCCCTGGGCGGACCGCGCCGAGGAGCTGGCGCGCCAGCCCACCACCTCCGAGGTGTACGTGGTCGCCAACAACCACACCCGAGGCAAGGGCCCCGCCAACGCGCTCATGCTGGAGTCCATGCTGGCGGGCCACCAGGTGCAGGGCCCGCCCCCGCTGTACGCCGCGTACCGCGACCAGCTGGAGCCCTTCGTCGAGCCGGCCCAGGTGCAGCCCGGGGCCGGCGCCGCGCCCCGCCCCGCCGGGCGCTGACCTGCGCCGCTACGCCGCCGAGCGCCCGGGCGGCGCGTGCACCGCGGCCTGGGGGATGTACACGCAGAACGAGGTGCGCTGGCCCCGCGTCTCCAGCGCGATGCGCCACCCCAGCTTCTGCGCCAGCCGCTGGGCGATGGCCAGGCCCAGGCCGGAGCCCCCGGACCGGGTGGTCACCCACGGGGTCCAGATCCGCTCGCGCAGCGTCTCCGGGACGCCGGGGCCGTCGTCCCAGCACTCCAGCTGCACCTCCTCCGGGCCGAGCGTCACCCGCACCCCCAGGGTCCCGCCGCGGCCGACCGCCTGGGCGCTGTTGCGCAGCAGGTTGGAGAAGATCTGCACCACCATGTCGGCGTCGGCCTGGACCCGGAGCGACTCCGGGATCTGCAGCCAGATGTTGAGCTGCTTCTCCTCCACGTGCTCCCGGATCAGCTCCACCGCGTGGCGGAGCTGGTCCGCCACCTGCACCACCTCCAGCTCCGGCGAGGAGCTGCCCAGCTTCTTCATCGCGTCCAGCATCCGCTCCAGCCGGGCCACCTCCTCGCTGCCGATCTCCAGATCCTGCGCCTCCAGCGCGTCCCCGCGCGCGCAGCGCTTGAGCAGGAAGCGGAAGAAGTTCAGCGGGTAGGCGATCTCGTGGGACAGCTCCGCCCCCACCAGCCCCAGCGCGAACCGCTTCTCGTCGCGCGCCGACTCCACCACCGTGCGGCGGATGGCCTCCAGCTCGATCAGCGTGTCGGCGTGGTGGATCGCCACCGCGCCCAGGCTGGCGATGGTGGCCAGCAGCGTGAAGTCCTCGGTGGTGTAGAGCGCGTCTTGGCGCTTGGGCGGCAGCATGATGGCGCCGCGCAGACTCCCCAGCGACCGCATGGGGATCAGGATCGGGGAGCTCCGCTGCCCGGGGACGAGCCACAGGTGCTCGCCCGACTGCAGGCGCTGGCGGGCGTCCGGCGACAGCCCGGGGTCCAGCGACTCCAGCTCGTGCGCCTGCAGCACGCGCACCGGCGCGCTGATCGGCAACCAGCGCGACACCACCTTCTCGATCGCCTGCCGGATGGCCGACAGCTCGTGCACGCTGGCGAGCTGGTCGCTGAGCTGCTCGAGGGTGGGGCGGAACTGGGCCACCGCGCGGAACAGCATCCAGATGCTGAGCCGGTTGAGCGCGACGAAGGCGCCCGCCGCCGCCGGGACGCAGAGGGCCACCGCCCACCACGAGCTGACGTCGTCCCTGAGCATCGGGCGGAGGCCCAGCCAGACCAGCAGCCCGGCGCCGGCGGAGGCCAGCACCGCCGGCCCCACCAGCAGCCGGCGGGAGAGCAGGACCGAGGTGTTGAGGATGTTGTGGCGGACCAGGGACACGCCGATGGAGAGCGGGAGCAGGGGGACCACGAACGGCGCCGCCAGGTGGATGAGCGGGTTCCCGAACACCACCAGCAGCGCGTAGCCCGCGGCCAGCGCCACCGGGGTGGCGATCAGGCCCCAGGTGGCCGCGAGGAGCTGCGCCCGCTCCGTCCCCTCCGCCTGGCTCAGGCGCAAGAGGATGGAGAGCGCCAGGATCGCCGGGGTCACCTGCAGCGCCGTCCCCACCGCCAGCCGGGTGAACGAGGCGTCCCGGTGCAGCAGCGGCGCCACCAGGAGCCAGGTCGCGCCGGCGATCCCCGCCGCCGTCACCGCCCACATCGCCACCCGCAGCGTCCGCTGCAGCCGCCGCGGGCGCGCCGGGAAGGCGTACGCCAGCCAGAGGAAGCCCAGGTTGAACCCCACGCCGGCGAGGGAGAACGCGAACGTCAGGTGGCAGGTGGTGTGGTAGTCGTAGAAGGAGATGAAGAGCAGGTAGGCGCCCACCGACCACAGCGCGTACGCGCGCGCGCCCGCGCGGCGCCCGGCCAGCACCAGCACCATCCCTCCCGTCCAGAGGAAGAACAGCGCCGCCACCGCGTAGAAGCCGAAGAAGAAGCCGATCTCGATGGCGCCGATGGGGCGGAGCTTCCCCATGTGGTTCCGGGGCCCGTCGGCCGTCTGGAAGGTGAGGACGGCCTCCCGCCGGCCGGCGGCGTAGAGCTGGCGAAGCTCCTTCCCCGCCGTCAGGCCCGGGAAGGTCTCCGAGCGGGACAGCGGCCGGCCGTCGATGGCGATCAGCCGGTCCGGGTACCTGAGGTGGACCTTGTCGGCCTTCCAGGACGGCATCCAGACCACCGAGAAGTCGGCGTACGGGTCGACCAGCAGCTCCGGGAAGATGCGGCCGGCCGTGGAGCCGGCGGCGATCACCGCCACCATGCCGATCGCCAGCAGCGCCGTCACGCCCACCAGCGCGGCCAGCGCTCCGGTGCCGATCACCGCTCCCCGGAGTCGAGACCAGGTACCGCGGATGGAGAGCATTCACCCGGGGATACCACCTTCTACGCGCCGGGGGACCTCCCAGGACGCGGCCGCGGGCTAGCGACCGGGAGGTTGGGCGGCGGCACGGTCGTCCGGGTGAAGCCGAACGCCGCCATCGGCGCGAACAGGAACTGGTGGAGCGCGCTCCCCGTCGCCCTGGACAGGAGCGCGTCCAGGCTCTCCAGCCAGGGGAGCACCACCTTGGCCTCGCGGGAGAACGCAGGCGATCTCAGCTCGTCGCGCAGGGAGTCCAGCGCGTACTCCACCCGGTGGTGGAGCGCGCCGTGGTCGTGCTTGTGCTGCGGGTCCGGCGACAGCGCCTCCGGTCCGCGGAGCAGGGCCACGTGCCGCGCCAGCCACACCATGGCGTCGCGCCAGCGCCAGGAGTGCAGGAGGATCCGCGCCAGCGCGGGCGCGACCTTCTCGCGGTACTCGCGCAACAGCTCCTGGGCCGGCCCCTCCAGCCCAGGCGACCTGGTCCACATGTACCAGGAGAGCGCGAGCAGGAACTTGGGATGGGAGTAGGCGGCGTTGCGCAGCGGGACGCCGGCCGGCCGCGGCCTGGTGAGCAGCAGCGCGGCGCACACCGGGTCGCCCGCCGCCAGCACCGCCGCCAGCGCGTTCACCCGGCCGTAGCCCAGCTTGGGGTTGTGGCCCAGGCGGTCCCACTCGTTGAGCGCGTCCGCGCAGGGGCCGGCGCCGCTGTCCACCACCGGCGGCACGTCCGCCGTCCACTGGAGCAGCGCGCGCAGCTCGTCCGCGTCCAGGTCGGGCGCCTCGCGCAGCACCGCCGCCGCCGCCGCCACCACCAGCGCCGCCGATCCGCTGGTGTCGTCCATGGCGGCGTCGTTGAGCAGCTCGATGCGGTACTGCTCGCCGGAGCCGCAGACCGAGAGCGAGGGGCTGAACCGCCCGGTGGGGCGGGCGCCGTGGCGGTCGAACACGCGATGCCACTGGCCGGCGACGTCGCTGGCCCCCACCGCGATCACCCAGGGCTGCGCGGCCAGCTCGTCCGCGCCCATGGCGAACGAGGTGCCGGCGCCCTTGTCGTGGTTCCAGCTGGCGTCCCCCACCGCGGCCACGATCACCGCGCCGTTCCCTCCCCGGCCCGAGCGCCGCGCCTCGCGCAGCACCTCGCGCAGGTAGCGCGGCGTCCCCCACAGGCCATCGCCGCTGGCGATCAGCACCACGTCCGCCCCCCAGTCGCCCACCGCGTGGGCGAGCGTCATGGCGACGTCCGCGGCGGCGATCCAGGACGAGATGTCGTCCGGCTCCGAAGGGACCAGCCTGTAGAGGCCCAGCTCCACCCCCTTGCCCAGCGCCTCCTGGACCACCGCCGCCATCCGCGTGCCGTGCCCCGGCTCGCGGGGCACCACGCCCAGGGACGACGGCCGCTGCAACCCCTGGAACCTGACCGGCGGAAAGCCCGGGGGCAGCCCGGCAAAGGACTCGTCCAGCACGGCGACCTTCACCTGCGTCTTCAGCTCCTTCTGCAGGTGGTAGAGATCGTGCAGCCCCAGGAGCTGGAGCCCGGAGATCAGCGGCTCCGCCTGGAGGTGAACCTCCCTGGTGTCCTCCTCGTCCTCCACCTCCACCCGCTCGCGCGGCTTGCGGGCGCGGAGGCCGCCGCGGGTGCCGCCGGCGCGGGCGCTGGGCGGGTGCTCGGCCAGGGCGGCCGTCCTCCGGTCCAGGGGCTCCCCGCTGCAGACCTCGTCGTCGATCCCCACCGGGCTGTCCGGCGAGGCGCCCCGGCGCTGGCAGAGCACCGGCTCCACGCACACCACCTGGGGCGCGTCCTCCTTCCTGGGGGCGCGCTCCCTGGGCAGCTCGTAGAGAAAGAGATCGCCGAGCCTGGCCACCGGCTGCTCCCCCGGGAGAGCCTTGCCCCGGCACACCACGATCACCTGGTCCCAGAACCGCTTGATCAGCGCCTGGGGGACCTTCTCGTCCGCCACCAGCTTCCGCCTGTAGCTCCCGTCCCGGCTCACAGCACCTCCTCCGCGGCGGCCGCCAGCGCGCGGCCCTGGACGACGTTGCTGGACTCGTTACCGCCCGGCTCGATGCCGGCGGCCAGGCGGCGGAAGCTCCGCATCCACTCCGAGAGCCGCGGCAGGCGCGCCTCCTCCGCCAGGGAAATGGCCGCGTCGAGCAGCGGCGGCACGGCGCGGACCAGCGCCCCCTCCGGCACTCCGAGCAGCGAGGGAACGGTCATCCCGCGCGTCCTCTGGTCCTCCTCGCAGTCCAGCGCGTCGTCCAGGCACTGGAGGGCAAAGCAGAACCGGTCATAGGCGCGCTCCAGCAGCCGGGCGCGTTCCGGGTGCCCGGCGCTGCGGAGCATGGAGGCGGCGGCGGTGCTTCCCCAGCGGAGCTTGTCGCGCGTCTGGGCGGCATAGGTGGCGGCGTCCAGGGCTCGCCGCCGGATGCCCCGGATCTCCATCCAGGTCCCGCGCCGGAGCTCCACCAGCGCAGACGCCAGCTCCCTGCGCCCTGCGGCCTCGTCGCCCACCGCGGCGCACAGCTCGTGCTCCCAGAGCCGGAGGAAGAGGTCGCGCAGCACCAGCATGGGCAGGTCCGGCGCGACCTGGCGGTCCACCAGGCGATCGGCGATCAGGCAGTGGACGATGGCGCAGTGATGAGCGGCGCGGAACCGCCCCAGGGCCCGCGCGGAGACGACCAGCCTTCCGGGGCGATCCGGGTCGCCGGCCACGTACCCGGGGAGGTCCCGGTTGATCGCCAGCACCCAGAAGTCCTCCCAGTGGCCGTCCTGGTGCTCGGTGAGCCCCAGCCGGTGCGGGAGCGTGGACGCGTACGACCGGATGCCGGGCGGCAGGTGATCGGTGAAGGAGCGGCAGGTGTCATCGAGGGTGAGGCCGGCCGGCGCATCCATCACCAGAGGACCCCCGGGAAGTGGATCCACGCCAGGCTCTTGAACTGGATGTGGGTGGTGTTGATCGCGGCGAGCGCGTCGGCGTGGTCCTGCGTCCAGCGGCCCTCCGGAGCATAGGAACGCAGGACGTCCAGCACCCGCTCCAGCTTCTCCGGGCTCTTGCGGGCCCAGTAGTCGGTCACCCGGTAGTGGAAGTCCTCCACCTCGGCCGGCCGCTTCGACAGCAGCTCGGTCCAGAAGCGCAGCACCTCCTTCTGGACCCGGGGGGCGCCGGGGGAGCCGGAAGCGGCCTCCACCACCGGGGCCAGCGGCGCGAAGCGGGAGTCGAACAGCAGCATCTGCAGGCTGGAGATCTGGTCGTCGCTGAAGTGCGGGTCGCCGGCCACCTTCCCTCCGGCGGCGTTCAGCTGGGTGAGGACGTGGCGCGTCTCGTCCCTCGAGGTGAGCATCGCTTTCCGCAGGCGGATGGCGTTCCGCCCGGACCGGGCAAACAGCGACCGGAGGACCCGGCGAGCGGTGTCCTTGCCGTCCGGCGTGTCGGCGCGCATCCTCCGCGCGACCACTGAATTCATGACCTTGTTCAGCTGGCGCCGGACGACGGCTCTCTTCTTCGCGGTGTCGTGCATGTGTTCCTCAGGGCTGGGGGCTGGTGGAAAAGAACGCAAGGACCGAACCAAGCGCGCCCAGGCGGTCGGCGCGGAGACCCGTCCCGAGGGATGGTCGTTTTCGTCCAGGTCCACCGCCGCCGCTGGTCGATTCCGACCACCCCGCACGGTGGCCGCCCCTTCCGGCCGCTGGCATCACCCTGGCAACGCGCTGCGCGCGGAGATAGGGAAAGTCTTCAAACCATGAACGTCCTGATCGTCGACGACCAGCGCAGCGCTCGCAGGATCTTGACCAGCCTGCTCTCCTCGGAGGAGGGGCTGGTGCTGCAGGAGGCGGCCTCGCTGGAGGAAGCGCGGCGGGTGCTGGCGGCCACGCCGGTGGACGTGGCGCTGATCGACATCCGGCTGGACTCGGACCTGCGGAACCGGGACGGGCTGACGCTGGTGACGGAGATCCGGGAGCGGACCAACGCCATCCCGCTGGTGGTGAGCGCCTCCAGCGAGATGGCGGAGATCCGGGCGGCGATGCGGGCCGGCGCCTACGACTACGTCCTCAAGGACGACCTGTGCGAGGAGCTGGTGGTGCCCATCGTCCGGTCGCTCCGCGAGCGCCGGGGGATGGAGCGGGAGTTGCTCCAGTTGCGGGCGCGCCTGACGCCGGACGGCGACGGCGGCCTGCACGGGCTGGTGGGCGCCTCGGAGGCGATGGCGCGGCTGCGCGAGCGGATCCAGCGGGTGGTGATGTCCAGCCGGCCGGTGCTGGTGATCGGCCCCACCGGCTCCGGCAAGGAGCTGGTGGTGCGGGCCATCCACGCGCTGGGGCCCAACGCCTCGGACCCGCTTTTGGACCTCAACTGCGGCGCCATCCCGGAGGCGCTGATGGAGAGCCAGCTCTTCGGCCACGAGCGGGGCGCCTTCACCGGGGCGGAGCGGCGCCAGGACGGGTACTTCACCGCGGTCCGCCACGGGACGCTCTTCCTGGACGAGCTGGCGGAGCTCCCGCTGGCGCTGCAGTCCAAGCTCCTCCGGGTGCTGGAGACGGGCCGCTTCCGGCGGGTGGGCGCCACCGCCGAGGAGGAGTTCCAGGGCCGGGTGGTGGCGGCCACCCACGCCCGGCTGGACGAGCGCGTGGAGGCGAGCCAGTTCCGGGCGGACCTGTACCACCGGCTCAACGTGCTCACGGTGCGCGTGCCGGGGCTGGCCGAGCACCGGGAGGACATCCCCGCCCTGGTCGCGCTCTTCAGCGGCCAGCAGTCGCGCCCGCTGCGGTTCACCGAAGGGGCGCTGGCGGCCCTGAGCGCGTACTCCTGGCCGGGCAACGTGCGGGAGCTGCGGAACCTGATCGACCGGCTGGCGGTGTTCTCCGACGAGAGCCCGGTGAGCGAGGCGACGGTGTCCGCGTACCTGGAGACGGAGGCC
>Ga0075421_100002856_pt1 | contig 20646 bp, 20 predicted proteins | sample SoiMetdeltSBSDD5_FD_75292 | JGI IMG/M metagenome (GOLD analysis project Ga0075421, IMG submission 75292) | Bulk soil microbial communities from a Populus tree surrounding site in Tennessee, USA - Soil MetaG P. deltoides SBSDD5 | ecosystem: Environmental > Terrestrial > Soil > Tree plantation... | reverse complement strand
GTCTGGAAATGGAAATCCTGGGCGTAGTAGTCTGGCGCCCCGGCGGCCGTGGGCTCCGCCTGGGCGCTGGTGGCGTCCTTCCGCGCCCGCCGAGCGTAGGCCTGGGGCAGGTCGCGGAACATCTGTTGCACGCGCGCCAGGTGCCGCGGCAGCGAGGCGGGGTCGTCGTCCATCGGTGGGTAGAGCCCGTCGCGCACGTTGAGGGCGTCGCTCATGAGGAGTTGAGCCTGCGCGGCCAGCAGCTCCTGCAGCGAAGGCACCGGGCGCACCGGCTTGTAGCGGGGCGTGTCGCCAGTCCGGGCCAGCTGGTCGGTACGCCAGTCGAGCGCGCGGTTAAGGGCGAAGTACCAGCCGAAACGCAGCGATTGCCCCGCCAGCTGCGCCGCCATCGCCAGATTGTCGGTCATGGGAGCCTGCCCTGCAGCCCTGTAGGTTGGGTCGAGCGGAGCGAGACCCAACGCCGGTGGAGCACAACTGAGTTGGGTCTTCGCTACCGCTCGACCCCAACCTACGGATCCAAATCTACAGAATGCTCAACGCTCGCGCGAGCTTTTCTCATGCTGCGTGCTGTCGCGCCGACACTACATTGCGGCAGACTGCTGTGAACATGCCGAGGTCCAGCACATGGCAGACGACTTGCCCCACCCTTCCAGCGATGTCGCTTTCACGGCCTCCGTCAAGGCGGCCCAGGACAAGCGCGGCTCGCGCGCGAGCTACGCGAGGATGGAGGCGAAGGGTGGCTTCCGCACAGCCGTCACGCCCGATCTCTCCGCCTTCCTGGCCGAGGCGCGCTCGTTCTACCTCGCCACCGCCAGTGCCGGCGGTCAGCCCTACGTGCAGCACCGTGGCGGCCCGCCGGGGTTCCTGCGCGTCATCGACGAGCGCACGCTGGGCTTCGCCGACTTCAAGGGCAACCGCCAGTACATCACCACGGGCAACCTCGCTGAGAACGCCCGCGCTTACATCTTCATCATGGACTACGCGCACCGCCGGCGCGTGAAGCTGTGGGGCCGGGCGCGTGTGGTGGAGGACGATCCGGCGCTCCTCGCGCGCCTCTGGCCCGAGGGTTATGCGGCGCGGCCGGAGCAGATCATCCTGTTCGAGGTCGAGGCTTGGGACACCAACTGCCCGCAGCACATCCCGCAGATGTTCCACGCCGAGGACGTAGGCCGCACCATCGTGCAGTTGCAGAGCCGCATCGAGGAGCTGGAGGCTGAGGTGGCGGCCCTCAAGGCAGCTCAGCAGCGCAGTCTTTCCTGACCACTCTGACCGCCGTAGGGTAGTTGCCTACCCCGGAGGTCCCGGGGCGCCACGGGGGTCGCGCCTAAAGAGGACGACGACACATGCAGCGTCGTCGCCCTCCTTCGCGCTGTGCATGCTCCCTGGTGCGGGCTGAGGAGCATGCCGGTTCGCGCGCGTCCTCCTCTTCCGGATACTGTAGGATGCGATCGACGCGCGGCCATGATATGCTGCCGCCGTTCCATTGCGATGTCAGCGGGCGAGCTATCGGAGTCTTGGGAATCTTTCGAGTTCTCCCCGTCTGCGCCGGACGCTCCGGCTAGGCCGTCCGTCCCTGCCATGGGAGATGCTCTATGGTGGACAGCGTGCTCGCCCGGCCAGAAAGGGCAGCGTTGGAGACCGTGCATCAGCTTGCCGATGCTCGGATGGCCCTTGCGAGTCTTCAAAGCAATTGGACGTCAGTTGCCGCAACGCGCTTTCGAATGGGCAAGATCGACGTGACTCTGCCTGCCCTCGGCGTTCCGGCCTACGGCGTCAACTACGGCCAGCGCATGCAGCTGCGGCGCACGCTCAATGGGCGGACCGTGGGGACCAGCGCAGGAGCGGGGCAGCTGTCCCTCCTGACGCCCGATACGGCCACACGATGGGTGTTCGATGAACCCGGAGATGTTGCGCTCGTCTTCCTGCGGGGCGAGGTTTTCGATCGGGCAATCGCGGAAGGCTCGGGTCGTTGCCGAGGGGCTGTCGAGATCGCGCCAAGGTTCGCCATCCGCGATCTCGTGCTCGAGAGCATCGCCCATCGGCTGCTCAAGGAGATTTCCGAGCCGGGTCCGGCCGGCCGCCTCGTGACCGAGGAGCTCGCAGAGGATCTCGCCGCGCATCTGATCCTCGCCCACTCCAATGTCCCGCAGCATCAGGGGCGTCCGCACGTGATCGCTCCGAGCAGGCTGAAGCGCGCCGTCGAGTTCATGCTGTCCAATATCCGCAGCGAGGTGTCGCTCGGGGACATCGCCAACGTTGCCGGAATGAGCCTCTTCCACTTCGCAAAGGCCTTCAAGCAGGCCACCGGGCACGCGCCCCACCAATATCTGACGGCGCAACGCATGCTGCTGGCGCGGGCGCTCCTGCATGACAAGAGGTTGTCGGTCGCGGAGGTCGCGGGGTCGGTCGGTCTTTCGCCCAGCCACTTCACAGTCGTTTTCAGGCGACAGATGGGAATGACGCCGACGAAATTCCGGGACGTGCTCTACTCGTGACGCCAGCGGCCAGGTGTCCGCGACCGAGCACGGGAGCTACTGCGCCGCCATCCTACGGCTCGAGGCCGAGGTGGCGGCGCTCACGGCTTGCGAAGGCGCGTCGTTGGCCTACCAGCGGATGTCCAGATTGACATAAGGCGCCCGCACTTTGACGTGGCCCTTGTCCGGGGTGACGTCCACATCGGTGTGGGGTGCCCTGACGGCGACCGTCCCGCGCACCCTGTCGATGTCCACGGTGGCGGCCGGTGCATCGACGCGCACATCGCGACCGTCCCGGTCGCTCCGCGGCGGCGCTGTCTCGGTGGCGGCCGGCTCCGCCGCCGCAAGGCGCGATGCGCCATACAGGCTATGTCCAACGGTCGCCAGCAATCCGGCGGTCAGGACGCCCGCTGCCGCCAAGCCGAACGCGGCGTGACGCAACTTGGGGATGGACATGGCTCAGGCTCCTTCCATTCCAGCAGTCGGCGGACCCTGCAGTCGCCGGGCCGTCTTCCCCATATGGGGCCTCGCCAGCGCCCTGTCGTGGTCCTGCAGCGCGGCCGCATGTCGCGGACGGCGGAGTAGGTAACGGGGGCAGACCCCTTTCGGCCACGTTGAGGATAAGTACGAGGCGTTGGAAGAAAGGGGTCTGACCCCCGCTCGCCCAAGTCGAGGATAAGCGCGAGATGCCGGGAGAATGGGGGCCCCACGCAGTTCGCGTTTGCCCAGCAACCTACCGTTTCCCACCCATGCTAAGGTTCCGCTTGGGCGCCCTGTCGGCACCCGCGTAGGTAGGCCTTGTAGAGAGTCGCGTATCCATGGTTCTGCGTCGCATCGTTTCGACGGCGGAGGCCGTCAACCGTGTCATCGTCGGCGACTGCCTGGCGGAGCTGGCGAGGCTTCCAAGCGCGAGCGTGGACCTCGTATTCGCCGATCCGCCCTACAACCTGCAGCTCGAGCGCGATCTCCTGCGCCCCAACAATACGGTGGTGGACGGTGTCGACGACGCCTGGGACAAGTTCGACACCTTCGCCGACTACGACCGCTTCTGCCGTGCCTGGCTCGCCGAGTGCCGGCGCATCCTGAAGCCTGACGGCGCCCTCTGGGTGATCGGCTCCTACCACAACATCTTCCGCCTCGGCGTGGCGCTGCAGGACCTTGGGTTCTGGATCCAGAACGACATCGTCTGGCGCAAGACCAACCCCATGCCCAATTTCCGCGGCAAGCGGTTTACCAACGCGCACGAGACGCTGATCTGGGCCGGTCGCGACCGCAGATCCCGCGTCACCTTCAACTATGAGGCCATGAAGGCGCTCAACGACGATCTGCAGATGCGCTCCGACTGGCTGCTGCCGATCTGCTCGGGGCCGGAGCGCCTGAAGGATGGCACTGGCCGTAAAGCGCACCCCACGCAGAAGCCCGAGGCGCTGCTCTACCGGGTGCTTCTCGCCTCTACCAATCCCGGAGACCTTGTGCTCGATCCCTTCTTCGGCACCGGCACCACCGGTGCCGCGGCCAAGCGGCTCGGCCGGCGCTGGCTCGGCATCGAGCGCGAGGCGGAATACGCTGCCGCGGCGCAGGCGCGCATCGACAAGGTGCGCCCGCTGCCGCCGTTGGCCCTGGAAACGGCCAGGGGCAAGCGTGGCGAGCCGCGGGTGCCGTTCGGCACCATCATCGAGCTGGGCTTCATCGAGCCCGGCACCGCGCTCACCGACGAGCGCGGGCGTATCCGCGCCGAGGTGCGGGCCGATGGCACGCTGGCCGTTGCCGGCCGCCAGGGCTCGATCCACCGTCTGGGCGCCGAGGTGCAGGGCAAGTCCGCCTGCAACGGCTGGACCTTCTGGCACTACGAGGCGGAGGGGCAGAGGAAGCCCATTGACGCGCTGCGCGACCTGGCGAAGCGCCATCTGGGCCTGGCGCGGCCGTTTGGCGCCCTGGTTGCGGCGGAGTAGGGAACCATGTAGGGCGGACCAGCGCGAAGCGTATAATCCGCCATTTGCGCCACCGCCGCCGAAAATCGGCGGGTTACGGCCTTCGGCCTAACCCGCCTTGCGCCGCTATGCGGCCCTACGGAGCCACATGAGCCTGACCACGGAAGGCCGATCCGGCCGCATTGGCGCATTTCTCGATGCGGTGACGGTCTACCTCCGCCCGCGCGTGCTCGTCGTGCTGCTGCTCGGCTTCTCCGCGGGGCTGCCGCTGGCGCTGTCCGGCGAGACGCTGCGCGTGTGGCTGGCCGACCGCGGCGTCGATCTCGGCACCATCGGTCTGCTAACCCTGGCGGGCCTGCCCTACACCATCAAGTTCCTCTGGGCACCGGTGGTGGACGCGCTGCCTGTGCCCTGGCTCAGCCCGCGGCTCGGGCGGCGTCGCGGCTGGCTCGCCGCCTCCCAGTTCCTGCTCATGGCGGCGATTGTCTTCCTCGGCACGCGCGATCCCATTGCCGCGCCGCTGATGATCGGGCTCGGCGCGCTCATCGTCGCCTTCGCCTCCGCCACCCAGGACATCGTCATCGATGCCTACCGGGTCGAGAGCCTGCCCACCGACGAGCAGGCCGCCGGCATGGCGGGCTACGTCGCCGCCTACCGCGTCGGCATGTTGGCCTCGGGTGCCGGCGTGATCGGGCTCACCGCCTGGCTTGAGGGGCAAGGTCTGGACAAGGCCACGGTCTGGCCGATTGCCTTCATGGTCGCGGCCGCCCTGGTGGCCGTCGGACTGGCCGCCGTGCTGCTTGGGCGCGAGCCGCCGGCCAGGGAGGACGCCGAGGTGGAGCCTGGCGCGGACGCAGTGACGCGGGTCTATCGCGCGGCCAGGGGCGCGTTCGCGCAGTTTCTGTCGCGCGAGGCCGCCATCGCCGTGCTCGTGTTCGTCGTGCTCTACAAGCTGTGCGATGCGCTCGCGGGCACCATGACGGCGCCGTTCGTGATCACGGGCATGGGCTACGACAAGGGTACCTACGCCGCCATCGTCAAGGGCGTGGGGCTCGGCGCGCTGCTGATCGGCGGGTTTGCGGGCGGCGCGGTGGCACGGGCGCTGCCGCTGGCGGCGGCGCTGTGGCTGGGCGCCCTCCTGCAACTCGTCTCCAACCTGGCGTTTGTGTGGCTCTACTTCCAGCCCGTCAGCGCCGGTGCGCTCACCGCAGCCATCGTGGTGGAGAACTTCACGGGCGCCATCGGCACCGTGATCTTCGTCGCCTACCTGTCCGCCCTGTGCAACAGCCCGCTGCACACGGCCACGCAATACGCCCTCCTCACCGCGCTTGCGTCGACGGGGAGGACCTTCCTGTCGTCCGGCACCGGCTATCTCGTGACGGCCATCGGCTGGCCCCTGTTCTTCATCGCCACGGCAGCCGCCGCCCTGCCGGCGCTGGCTCTGATGGCGTGGCTGCAGCGGCGCGGCCACTTCGCGCCGCTCGATGCGGAGCGGAATGGGAAGTGACCCCGGAGCGAGCGGATGCAGCGACCCCAGGTGCAAGGCGCTTCGCTGTGTGCTACATAATCGCTCATGCACCTGAGCATTGAGATCGAGCTTGAGGATGATGGACGCTGGATTGCGGAGATCACGCAGCTTCCCGGCGTCCTGGCCTACGGTGCCACCCCGGACGAGGCTTCCGTGCAAGCCGAGATTCTCGCCTTGCGCGTCTTGGCGGAACGGCTCGAGCATGGGGAGGCGAAGCCCGTGGAGATCAGAATTTCGCTGCCAGCGGCATGACTGCCTGGCCGTCAGCGAAGGCGCGGCGCGTCCTTGCCGCGCTCATTCGCATTGGCTGGCAGGTGAAGCGTCAGTCCGGCTCCCACCGGACGCTGATGCGTGAGGGGTGGCCCGATTACGTCTTTGCCTTTCACGATAGCGACGAGATCGGCCCGCGAATGCTGGCGCGCATTGCAAAGCACACCGGATTGAAGCCCGGCGATCTGTGAGGCCGAGGGCCGTTGGAGCGGCGAGCGCTTACTCCGCCGCCGTCATGAACCGCTCGACGGTGGCCGCGAAGTGGCCGCACCAGTCCTTCCTCCCCACCACCGGCCACACGCCATGGGCATCCGCGGCATGGCCGCTGGTGGTCGGCTGCGGCAAGGGAGGATTGTACCGGCACAGGCCGCTGTCCTTCTCCTTCGGCTTCATGGCCGCCTTGCTCTGGTTGTCGAAGAACTGGCAGTTGCCGCAGGCGCAGGTGGTCATGGTATGCCTCCTGGTGCTGGTTGGGGTCTCGCGCGTGGCCCGCGCGGGAGGCACTATATCCGGCTCCGGTCCGGGCCAAACGCGATTGGCCCGGTTTGATTTCGCTGGCGTTAACGCGGATCTCCAGCCTAGCCGGGAGCCGACCCCTGGGTGGCGACATAGAGCGCGTAGAGTGACTGGCTTGCCGCCATGAACAGGCGGTTACGCTTCGGGCCACCGAAGCAGACGTTGCCGCACACCTCCGGCAGGCGAATGCGGCCCAAGAGCCTGCCCTCCGGCGACCAGACCGTCACCCCGCTGTATCCGACAGCGCGGCCGGCATTGCTGGAGCACCACAGGTTGCCCTCGACATCGGTGCGCAGGCCGTCGGGCCCGCACTTGACGCCGTCAACCATGCAGTCGCTGAACAGCTTGCGGTTGGAGAGCTTGTTGTCTGCTCCTACGTCGAAGACGTACACCTCGCCCTTGCCGCCGGGCCCGGTATCGCCCGGCCCCTTGCCCGTGCTCGCTACGTACAGCTTCTTGTAGTCCGGCGAGAAGCACAGCCCGTTCGGATCCGGCACCTGCTCCTCGGTGACGACGAGGTCGACCTTTCCGCTCGGGTCGACCCGGTAGCAGTTGGTGGGCAGCTCGCGCCTGGCGGCACCGATCTCGGCGGCCTGGCCCAGCCGGTTCTTGAGGCGTCCGCCCGAGTTGCTCGCTCCACCCGCGGCATCGGGCGCACCTTCGTAGAGCTGGCCCCCGTAGGGCGGATCGGTGAACCAGTAGCTGCCGTCGGGATGCGGGACCACGTCGTTGGGTGAGTTCAGTCGCTTGCCGTCGTAGCGGTCGGCGAGCACCGTCACCGAGCCGTCCAGCTCGTAGCGCACCACGCGCCGTGTCAGATGCTCGCACGAGAGCTGCCGCCCCTGGAAATCGAAGGTGTTGCCGTTGCTGTTGTTCGACGGCAGGCGGAAGACGCTGACGCGGCCGTCGTCCTCCAGCCACCTGAGCTGCCGGTTGTTGGGGATGTCGCTCCAGACGAGGTAGCGCCCTTGCGCGTTCCAGGCCGGCCCTTCCGACCACAGCGCCCCGGTCCACAGCCGCTGGATCGGCGCATTGGGCTGCGCCAGACCGTTGAAGCTCGGATCCACCGCGATGACATCAGGGTCCCAGAAATACGTCGTAGGCGCACCGTTCGGACCGAAATCGCGCGGCGGCGTCGTCACGGTGCTCGGCGGTCCGACGGGGCCCGCCGGGGCCTGGGCGCGCGCTGCTGCGGCGCCGACGGCCACGGCTCCGGCACAAGCGCCAAGCGTTTGGACGAAGCCACGTCTGGAGAGTGCGCTGCCGGACGCGCGCCGATTTCCGTTTGTCTCGCTTGTCGAACTCATCAAGTGGGCTCCCTCTCTGCCAGGCGTCATTGATCTGCGCCGTGAGCATGCAAATGAGGCGCGCGGAATATGTCAGAAAAGCGCCCGGGGCATCGGCGGTCCGGACTTCCACAGACCGTCGAGGGCCAAGACGGCGAGCCGCGGAAGGATGCGCTAGAAGAGCCGGGATACCGTACAGAGCCTTAGGAGATCGGCTGATGACTGCAGAGGACCGAGACCTGTTCGAGAATTGGTTGGCGCACATGGATGACGCCCTCGCGGAGTTCTTCGTGCGGCTGCCACCCGCACTGAAGGATACGCTGGACTACGCGCCGCCCTCGCTCGATCGGCTTGAGGCCTTTCTCCTGGAGCGGTATCCAAACGTCCAGGCCATCAAGGCCGATTCCGAACCGTACCTGGACGGCGCGGCCCGGTATGTTGGCGAAGTCTTCCGACGCAACATCGGGGGCCGCTGGCGCATGCGAGACGACGACCCCAAGTACGTCTACGCGGGGCTGCCCGAGCTGACGTTTCTGCAGGAGAGAGACACGCCGGCGTGCCCACTCACGCTCGTGGCGGCGTCGCTCGATCGTCGGACGGGAGCCTTCATGTCCACGGCGTTCAAGAACCTGGCACGGCTCATCGCGAGCGCTCGCGGCTAGACGCTCGACCAGACCTACAATTGCCGCTGCGCGTGGGCGATGAGCTTGCGCATGACACTGGGAAGCGCGACCTGGGCCAGGTCGCGGCGGGCGGTCCATTGACAGCGGGGCGCGTCGGCCCATGAGGTCAAGCGGACGCGCGCCGGCACCAGCGCGCGGTAGACCAGCGCATCCAGCCGGAAGTGGGTGAACGTGTGCGAGACGATCCCCGGCACCAGTTGCCAATCGCCCCGCACCGGCACCGTCCGGAACCTGTCCTCCAGTCGCGGGAGCGCCCCGGCCCAGTCGGTCGAGGGGACCTCCAGCATGCCGCCCAGCAGGCCGTTGTCCGGGCGGCGGCGGAGCAGCACGCAGCCGTCCTCGCGCAGCGCGACGTAGGCCAGAGCCAGTCGCAACGGCCGCTCCGGCTTGGCCTCGCGACTGGGCAGATGGGCCGCGCTGCCCTCCGCGCGCGCCGCGCAGAAGGCCGCCACCGGGCACACGAGGCAGGAGGGCCGCTTCGGGGTGCAGATGATGGCGCCCAGGTCCATCATCGCCTGGGCGTGGTCGCCGGCGCGCTTGGCCGGGGTCAGCCGCTCCGCCAGGCGCCTCAGCTCGGGCTTGGCCCTCGGCAGGGGCAGCGGCATCGCGAACAGGCGCGCCACGACGCGCTCGACGTTGCCGTCCACGGGCGTGGCGCGGACCCCGTAGGCGATGGCCGCGATCGCCGCGGCCGTGTACGGGCCGATCCCCGGCAGCTCCAGCAGGGCAGGCTCGGCGCGGGGAAACCACCCGGCGTGCTGCCCCACCACGGTCCGGGCGCACGCGTGCAGGTTGCGCGCGCGGCGGTAGTAGCCGAGCCCGGCCCAGGCTGCCAGAACGTCGTCCAAACTGGCGGCCGCCAGTGCCTCCATCGTGGGCCAGCGCCGCAGGAACGCCTCGTAGTAGGGAATGACGGCCTTGACGGTGGTCTGCTGCAGCATGATCTCCGACAGCCACACCCGGTAGGGATCGGCCCTGCGGCCCGGCTCGGCACGCCACGGCAGGTCGCGGCGCTCCCGGTCGTACCAGTCGAGCAGGGCTCGCGCGGTCTCTGCGGGGGCATCGGCCGCAAGGCTGAGGCCAAGGTCTCGCTCTGTCCCAGCCACAGCCCGCATCGGCCGCTCCGCCTCTCCCGACTCAACCCTGCGTCAGCTTCGCACGGTGCAGCCGGCAATGCCGCCAGAACGACCTTGACGGCGGTGTGTCCCCTGGGACAAGAAGTCGCCACCGCGGGGCGTGATCAAGGCATGAACGCCGCGTAGACAGACCCCGGGGCAGGCGCCGCGCGCGAAACACGTCAGTTTTGCCTGCCGGGGGCGAACATCTTATGCTATCAGCCGCACGCCTCGGGGCGCTGGCGGGTCCCATCCGTGGCTGCGCGCCGTTTCAAAATTGGGGAGCTTGCGCCTGTGACGAAGACGCTCAACACGACCGAACGTGAGCCGTTCCTGTCGCGGCGGGTCATGCTCGGCGCGGCGGTGGTAGCCACTGCCGGCCTCGTCGCCAGCCTCGTGACCTCGCGTGGGTCGCGCACGGAGACGGCCACCCGCCAGCGCAACAAGCCCAAGCGGAGCACGGCGGAGCTCATGAAGCCGCTCCCCGGTCTCCCGGATCTCTCCATCGGCAAGGCGGATGCGCCCGTCACCATCGTCGAGTATGCGTCGATGACCTGCCCGCACTGCGCCGAGTTCCACAACAAGGTGCTGCCGGTGCTCAAGGAGAAGTACATCGACAAGGGGAAGGTGCGGCTCGTGTTCCGCGAGTTCCTGCTGGACGAGCGCGGCGCGCTGGCGGCCATGGTGGCTCGCTGTGCCGGCAACGACCGGGAGCTGCCCCTCATCTCGGTGCTGTTCTCCAAGCAGGACGACTGGGCACCGTCCAAGACCGACTTCCTGCAGAAGCTGTTCGGCTATGCGCAGCAGGTGGGCTTCACCAAGCAGTCGTTCGACCAGTGCAGGCAGAACGAGAAGCTGCTCAAGACCCTGGTGGCGCAGCGCGACCGCGGTTCCGAGTTCGGCGTCAGGGCCACGCCCACTTTCTTCGTCAACGGCAAGCGGCTGGCGGGGGTGACCATCGACGACTTCGAGAAGGCCATCGCCGCCGCATCCACGCCCTGAAGCAGCCGAGACGAGGGCCTGTTGCGGACGCGTTCCACCTTCCCCGCGTTTCTCCTTCTCACCGTGCTCGCCGGGTGCAGCGGAGAGGGGCTCACGCTCGCCGGCAAGTCGCCGGCGGCCGCCTCGGCGACGCCGGCGGTCATGACCGCGGACGCCGGGCCGGCGTTCAACCCGTTCTCCGATGCACCGGCCTCGTCGGTCGGGCAGCGCGAGGTGATCCGGAATCCGACGCTTGAAGACATCCTGAAGCCGGGCGAGCTGCCGGAGATGGCGTTGGGGCGCAAGGACGCGCCCGTCACCATCGTCCAGTTCGCGTCCATGACCTGCCCGATCTGCCGCCGCTTCCACGCCGAGACGTTCCCGGCGCTCAAGCGCGAGTACATCGATACCGACAAGGTGCGCTATATCCTGCGGGCCGAGTTCCCCATCGGAAAGCAGTCCGGGCTCGCCACCATCGCGCTCAGGTGTGCTCCGCCCGAGAAATACTTCGTGCTCTACGAGAAGTTGATGGCGCAACAGGCCTCCTGGGTGAGCCAGGAGGTGCGGCCCGACCCGATCTTCCAGGTGGCGGCGCAGGTGGGGATGACCCGGGCGCAGTTTGACAGCTGCCGCGAGAATCGCGGCATGATCGCCGCAATCAACGGGATCAAGGAGCGCGGGCGCACGCTCGGCATCATCGGAACGCCGAATTTCTTCATCAACGGCAAGCTGGTGAAGTCGTTTGTCAGCATCGCCGACATCCGGGCGATGGTGGATCCGGTGCTGACCGGGCAGGTGGCCGCGACCGGCGTCGTTCCGGCATCCCGTTGAGCCGCATTGTCGCTTGTCTTGCGCGTGCGGCTGTCAGGGTGAAAGCCTCCTAGCCAAGGACCGGCGCGTCCCATGCACATCTCCCGGCTGCGTCTTGTCGGCTTCAAGTCGTTCGTCGAGCCGACTGAGCTTCTGATCGAGAAGGGCCTGACCGGCGTGGTCGGGCCGAACGGCTGCGGCAAGTCCAACCTGCTCGAAGCGCTGCGCTGGGTGATGGGCGAGACCTCCCACTCCAGCATGCGCGCCGCGGCCATGGACGACGTGATCTTCTCCGGCACCACCAGCCGTCCCGCGCGCAACACCGCCGAGGTGACGATCTTCCTCGACAACAGCAGCCGCACCGCGCCGGCCGAGTTCAACGGCGACGACACGCTGGACGTGACGCGCCGGATCGAGCGCGAGGCGGGCTCGGCCTACCGCATCAACGGCAGGGAGGTGCGGATGCGCGACGTGCGCATCCTGTTCGAGGATGCCGCCACGGGTGCGCGCTCGCCGGCGCTGGTGCGCCAGGGGCAGATCGGCGAGCTGGTCAACGCCAAGCCGGAGAAGCGCCGGCGCATCCTGGAGGACGCCGCCGGCATCGCCGGCCTGCACAGCCGCCGGCATGAGGCGGAGCTGCGTCTCAAGGCGGCCGAGGCCAACCTGGCGCGGCTCAACGACGTGCTGGGGCAGCTCGACTCCCAGATCGAGAGCCTGAAGCGGCAGGCGCGCCAGGCGCGGCGCTACAAGGAGCTGTCCACCGAGATCCGCAGGCTCGATGCCGTGGTCCTCTACCTGCGCTGGCTGGAGGCGCAGGGGCAGGTGGAGTCCGACGAGGCGGAGCTGGCGGCCGCCCTGGAGAAGCTGGGGCGCGCCACCCAGGCGGAGGCCAAGGCGGTCACGGCCGAGGCCGAGGCCGCCGCCGCCATCCAGCCCCTGCGCGAGCAGGAGGCGGCCAAGGGTGCCGTGCTGCACCGCTTCAAGGTGGAGCACGACAACCTGGAGCGGGAGGCTCTGCGTACCGCCGAGCGCCTGCGCGAGCTCGAGGGCCGCGTGGCCCAGCTGGAGCGCGACAAGGCACGCGAGGAATCGCTCATCGAGGAGGCCAAGGACACGCTGGCGCGCCTGGAGGCCGAGACGGTGTCGCTGGAGTCCACCGCCAAGCTGGCCGCCGATTTTGAGCAGAAGGCGCTCGCGGCCTACGACGAATCCGAGGCGACGCTTGGCAATGCCGAGGCGCGGCTCAGCGAGCTGACGCATGCGGTGGCCCAGGCGCGGGCGCGCCGCCAAAGCCTGGAAGGGCAGCTGCGCGAGCGTCAGGAGCGCGCGGCCAAGCTGCAGCGCCAGCTGGTCGCCCTGGAGCAGCAGACGCGGGAGATCGTGGGCCGGGCGCCCGATGCGGCCAAGCTGAAGGCGGCGACCGAGGTCGGCCAGAGGCTGATGGCTGATATCGCGGAGATCGAGGGGAAGACCGTGGACGCCGAGGAGGCGGTGCAGGCCGCGGCCGCCCACGCCAAAGCGTCCAGCGATGCGTCGGCGCAGGCGACCCTGGCGGCGGGGCAGATCCGCACCGAGATGGAGACGCTGGCCAAGCTGCTCAAGCCCGCCGACGACAGCGGCGTCCCGCCGGTGCTCGACCAGGTGAAGGTGGCGTCCGGCTTCGAGCTGGCGCTGGCCGCGGCGCTGGGCGACGACCTCGACGCGCCGGTGGCCGATGAGGCACCGGCGCGCTGGACCATGAACCCCGGTGGGGAGATGGACCCCGGCCTCCCCAAGGGCGTGGAGCCGCTGGCGGCACATGTCATCGGCCCGCCCGAGCTGGCGCGGCGGCTGAAGCAGATCGGCGTGGTGGCGGGGCCGGACGGCCCGCGTCTGCATCGGTTCCTGAAGCCGGGGCAGCGGTTGGTTTCGGTGGAGGGCGACCTGTGGCGCTGGGACGGCTTCGCCGCCTCGGCCCAGGGCGCCATCGCGGCGGCAAGCCGCCTGCGCGAGCGGGGCCGTCTGGGGCTGCTCATGGAGCAGGAGCAGGCGCAGCGGCAGGCCGCCGAGGCGGCTCGCGCCGAGGCGGAAGCGGCCACGGAGGCACATCGCAAGGCCCAGGCGGAGGAGCGCCAGCTGCGCCAGATGTGGCGCGACTGCCAGAGCCAGCTGTCCCAGACGCGCGAGCAGCTGACAGCCATGGAGCGCCAGGCGCGCGAGACCGAGGCCAAGCTGGCCGGCGTCGCCGACGCCAAGGAGCGCACGCAGGAGGCGTTGCTGGAGGCCCACGAGCAGGTCACCGAGACCGAGGTGGCCGTGGATGCGCTGGGCGATACGGCCCCGCTGGAGGAGGAGCTGGCGGCCGCCCAGGACAAGGCCGGCGACCTGCGCTCCCGCCTCACCGAGGCGAAGACGGAGCTGATCACCCTGGAGCGCGAGCACCGTGCCCGCTCCGACCGGCTGAAGGCCATCGTGGCCGAGACGGAGCGCTCCAGGCAGCGCTCCGAAGGGGCCCGCAGGCAGATCGCCATCCTCGATCAGCGGGCGGCGGAGACGACGGCGGAGGTCGAGCGCCTGGCGGGGTTGCCGGCCATGGTCGAGCAGCAGCGCCAGAAGCTTCTCCACGGGTTGAGCAAGGCCGAGGCTGAGCGCAAAGCGGCGGCGGATGCCCAGGCCGCCGCTGAGGTGGCGCATCGCGAGGCTGCCCAGCATTTGCGCCAGTCGCAAGCCGCGGTGGCCGACGAGCGCGAGGCGCGCGCCCGCATCGAGGCGCGGCTGGAAGGCGCTCGCGTCCGCCGCAGCGAGGAGGCCCGCCGCATCCGCGAGACTATGGCTGTCGCGCCGGAGGAGTGCCTGGGGCTCGCCCAGCTGCCCGACGACGCCGAGCTGCCCGCGCTCGCCGATGCCGACCGCGAGCTTGCCAAGCTCAAGGCCGATCGCGAGCGGCTGGGCGGCGTCAACCTGCAGGCCGACGAGGATTTGACGCGCATCGCCGGCGAGCACGAGGGGATGTTCAAGGACAAGGCCGATGTGGAGGCGGCCATCGCCAAGCTGCGCGGCGCCATCGCCGAGATCAACAAGGAGGGCGAGAGCCGGCTGCAGGCGGCCTTCGACGCGGTCGATGCCCACTTCCGCAGCTTGTTCACCACCCTGTTCGGCGGCGGTGAGGCGAAGCTGGAGATGACCGAGGCGGAGGATCCTCTGGAGGTAGGCCTGGAGATCGTGGCCAAGCCCCCGGGCAAGAAGCCGACCACGCTGTCACTGCTGTCCGGCGGCGAGCAGTCGCTGACTGCCATGGCGCTGATCTTCGCGGTGTTCCTCACCAACCCGTCGCCGATCTGCGTGCTGGACGAGGTCGACGCGCCGCTGGACGACTCCAACGTGGACCGCATGTGCACGCTGCTGGAGAAGATGGCGGCCGACACCGACACGCGCTTCCTGGTGATCACGCATCACCCCATGACCATGTCGCGCATGAGCCGGCTGTTCGGCGTCACCATGGCCGAGAAGGGCGTGAGCCAGCTCGTCTCCGTGGACCTGGAGACCGCGCAGAAGTTCACCGAGGCGGCGTGAGGGGGCGAAACGGGGTCAGACCCCTCGCCTCCAACATTGGTGCCCAATATCCAGCATGCGAGGCGAGGGGTCTGACCCCGCTCTCACAAGCGGGGAGAGGTGATCACTCGCGCTTCAGCTTGTGGCCGAGGCGGCCGGCCAAGTCCTGGATGAACTGCCAGGCGACGCGGCCGGAGCGGGAGCCGCGGGTGATCGACCACTCCAGCGCTTCGCGCACCAGTTCGTCCTGGCCCACCTTGAGCCTGTGGTGGGCCGCGTAGCTCTTCACCATCTCCAGGTACTCGTCCTGGCTGGCGTTGTGGAAGCCGAGCCAGAGGCCGAAGCGGTCAGACAGGGATACCTTCTCCTCCACCGCCTCCGACGGGTTGATGGCGGTGGAGCGCTCGTTGTCCATCATGTCGCGCGGCATGAGATGGCGGCGGTTTGAGGTGGCGTAGAACACTACGTTCTCCGGCCGGCCCTCGATGCCGCCCTCCAGCACCGCCTTCAAGGACTTGTAGGAGGTGTCGTCGTGGTCGAAGGAGAGGTCGTCGCAGAACACGATGAAGCGGTCAACGGAGGTGCGCAGGTGCGCCAGGCAGAAGGGCAGGGCGTCGATGTCCTCGCGGTGGATCTCCACAAGCTTGATGTCCGGCCCGCGCTTGCCTGTGCGGGCGAGCTCGCGGCGAACCTCGGCGTGGGCCGCCTTGACCAGGGACGACTTGCCCATGCCGCGCGCACCCCACAGGAGCGCGTTGTTGGCCGGCAGCCCCTTGGCGAAGCGGCGCGTGTTGTCGAGCAGCTGCTCGCTGGCGCGGTTGATGGCCTTGAGGAGCCCGAGCGGCTGACGGTTAACCTCGGGCACAGGGAGGAAGGCCGGCGGGTGGCTCTGCCAGACGAACGCCTCGGCCACGGAGAAGTCGAACTCCCGCCCGGGCTGGGGGGCCATGCGCTCCAGGGCGGTGGCCAGGCGGTCAAGGGCGGCCAGGACGGCCTTGTTGTCGGTCATTGCGGAAGGCTCGGTGTCTGTCAGGTCTTGGGCAGGATCTCGCAGGCTCTGGGGCCGGCGCCCGGTCCATACGGCGTTCTGGCGGCGTTCTATAGACGAGACCGCCCCCCGCGTCACCGGCGCGCGGCGTCACGGGCGGGCTCATGGTGGACGTATGGCCGGTTGCAAACTAGGGCTGCGGCACTATAGTCGCGCCGATTTCGGGCCACCCGAGGCGCGGCGCCGCCCGCCCAGGACAGGTGCGCCGCTTCGAGTGTGAGGAAGGCAATCGCAATGTTCATCTCCCCCGCCTATGCGCAGTCTTCCCCCGGAGGAATGGGCGATCTGGTCAATCTGCTCGTGCCCATGCTGCTGGTGTTCGTGATCTTCTATTTCTTCATGATCCGGCCGCAGCAGCAGCGCATGAAGCAGCACAAGGAGACCATCGACAACATCCGCCGCGGCGACACGGTGGTGACGTCGGGCGGCATCGTCGGCAAGGTCACACGGGTGAAGGACGACGGCGAGATCTTGGTCGAGATCGCCGACAACATGCCCCCCGTCAGAGTGATCAAGGACACCATTGCCCAGGTGCGCGTGAAGGGCGAGCCGGCCAAGGAGACGGCCTGACGGCGGCTGCCTCGTCGCGCTTCGCCTCGCCTGGGACGACTGAGCGAAAGACGGTCAAATGTCCAAGGCGATAGCCCACTATCCCGGCGTCGCCCCGATCGAGGCCTACGGCAACGGCGGTTTTCGCTTTGCCGGGATGAGCCATCGCGGCTCGATCCTGTGCCTGCCGAGCGGCATTTACGCCTGGGAGCCCTCCGAGCCGCTGGATGTGGTCTGCCTCGAGCCCGCGCTGGCCGAGAAGGGCGAGATGCGCGTGCTGATCCTGGGGACTGGCGGGCAGCAGGTGTTTCCAGCGGCGACCGTGCGGCGGGCATTTGCCGAGGCGGGCCTGGCCCTGGAGCCCATGGATACCGGCGCCGCGTGCCGCACCTATAACGTGCTGCTGGCCGAAGGCCGCTCCGTCGGCGCGGCGCTGGTCGCCGTGGGTTGACGGTGGGCGACGGCCGGGCGAGCGAGCCTGCAGGCGCCGCGGCACCGGACGACGGCGCCGCCGAGGTTGCCACCATCGCCCGAGCCGGTGAGCCTGACCGCTATCTTGCGGCGCTCCTGGCCCCCGAGCCCCAGCGCGGGGCGCTGCTGGCGCTGGCGGCCCTCGCGGCGGAGCTGGCCCGTATTCCCCACCGCGCGGTGCGCGAGCCCTTCATGGGCGAGATCCGCCTCGAATGGTGGCGCGCCGCCCTGGGTCTGGGGGACGGCCGGGGCGACAGCGGGGGCAAGGGCGGCCACGGGGGGAGCAGCGGGCATGCCGTGGCGGAGGCCATGCGCGCTGCGATGCGCAGCTACAACCTCTCGACCGTCCTGCTGGACGACATGATCGAGGCGCGTGCCCTGGAGCTGCGCCCCGCCCCCTTCGAGGACCATGCGGCCCTGAACGGCTTCCTGGACAAGACCGAGGGTGCCCTCTTCGCCCTGGCCTGCCGCGTGGTCGGCCTTGGCCCGGGGCCGGAGGTCGCGGCGGCCTGCGCAGCCGCCGGGCGCGCCTATGGCCTGGCGCGGCTCATACAGCGTCTGCCGCGCGCCCTGGGGCTGGGGCGGGTTCCGCTGGCCGAGACTGGGGTCGCCGCGGCAGGGCTGTCGGCGCACGAGCTGCTCGCCAGCACCGACGCCGGGGCGGCGGGCCAGGCGCTCCTGCAGGCCCACTTTGCACAGATTCGCAGCAGTCTCGCGGAAGCCCGCCGCCTCGTGCACGGTTTGCGTCGGCGGGAGCGCGTCGCTTTCCTTCCTTTGGCCTTGGTCCGGCCGTATGTCCGCCTGTTGGAGCGGCAAGGCAGCGGGGCCTTGCGCGAGGAGGCGCAGATCGTGCCGCTGACCCGGGTCTGGGCCGTGGCTGCTGCACACATCTTTGGGCGCCTCTGAGTCGACGGGAACGGGGCAAGAGGGAGTCCCGATGCGAAGCAAGACGTGGGCGCGCGCCTGTCTCGGGCACCTGCTGACGATGGTCTTGGCGATCAGCATGAGCGGTGCCGCCCTGGCGGAGCCGGAGATCGTCTGGCGGGTGGAAAACCCGTTCCGCTTCTTCGTCGATGCCGCCGACACCGAGGTGCACCGCGCCACCTGGAAGAGCCTGACGCCCGAGCAGGCCGTGAACCCCATCCAGTCGGCCGAGATCCTGCTGTCGGAACGCCACCCAGACGCGGGGTGGGCAGCCACCATGTTCGACAAGACCTGCTGGGACCCGAAGCGCAACAGCTACGCCTGCCGGGCGCAGAAGGACTATCTGAACCCTAAGAGCCACACGGTGCGTGCCAGCCTCAAGAGCCTGGACGACGCGCCTATGGTGGACTGCACCTGGCTGACCTCGCCGCTGCGCGGCGGACGCGGGGCCGCCGCCACGCTGCCGTGCGACGCGGAGGTGCAGCTCACCATTCCCTATCCTCACGGTGCCTGGATCAAGGTGGAGATCGGCGGCCGACAGGTCGCGGAGGTGCTGGCCCGCGTCAACGATTTGTTCATCGTCGGCATGGGCGACAGCTTCGCCGCCGGCGAGGGCAATCCGGACGTGCCGGTGCGCTTCTCGCCGACACGCAGCATGGATTACGACGGGTGGGGCGCCCTTCGGGGCTACCCGGCGCGCGTTGGAAGCTGGCAGTCGATCGGCGACAAGGACTTCATCGAGGAGAATGCGCGCTGGCTGGATCAGGCGTGCCACCGCTCGGTCTACTCGCACCAGCTGCGCGTCGCGCTGCAACTGGCGGTGGAAGACCCGCACCGCGCGGTGACGTTCGTGGGCGTGGCGTGCTCGGGCGCGGAGACGTTGGACGGTCTGTTCCTGCGCTACAAGGGCCACGAGTGGGTGCCCAACCCGCCGGAGCTCTCGCAGCTCTCGGCGGTGGCCGAAGCGCAATGCGGTGGCAAGGCGCGCGATCAGGAGCTGCCCGAGGCCTACCACATGAAGGGCAGGATCCCCGAGCTGAAGGGCAATCTGGTGATGAGGAGGTGCGACGCGGAGGTGGCGCGCAGGATCGACCTCCTGCTCCTCTCCATCGGCGGCAACGACATCGGCTTTGCCAGGCTGGTGGCGAACGCGGTGCTCGCCGACAGCTCCATGCTGCGCAAGCTCGGCGGGTGGTTCGGACAGGTCTATGGTTTCGCGGAGGCAGGCGCGCATCTCGATCAGCTCGACGACCGCCTGACTGCCGTGAACCGGGCCGTGCATGGGCTGCTGCACATCCCGTGGGCGGAGGCCGACCGTGTGATCTATACCGGCTATCCGCCCATGGCCATGCTGAACGACGGCAACTCACCCTGCAGCGACGGCAACACCGGCATGACGGTGCTGCCCGACTTCTTCATGAAAAAGAACAAGGCGCGCGAGGGCAACACGGCGGCCGAGCGCCTGCATGCCACCATGCAGGACGCCGCGCGCCAGCACAACTGGACGTTTGTGGAATCGCACCGTGCCACGTTCCGTGGCCGGGGCATCTGCCCGGAGCATACGCACGCTTCCTTGATGACGTTGGCCGACGAGATGCGGCTGCCGCGCCTGGTCGATGGGGAGTGGACGCCGTACAATCCCTCCGAGTGGCGCGCCTACGCGCCGCGGCAGAGGTGGTTCCGTACGCCCAATGACGCGTTCATGACGGGCAACTTCCACGCCTCGCAGTCGCTGCTGATGAAGGTCTTGAACTCGGAGCCACTGGCGCCGTGGGTCCAGCCGCTGCTAGCAAGCATCTACTCCGGCGCCTTCCACCCGACGGCCCAGGGCCAGGCTGCCATCGCCGACGCCGTGGTGGAGAAGGCGCGCGCCATCCTCGCCAAGTACGAGGAGAAGCGCCGGCCCGAGGCTGCGCCCCGCGACCTGCGTGTCGCACAGTAGGCGCGGCGACTTCCTCTGCATTGCGCCAATGCGTCGTTAACCATGATGCAGTATCGATGGCCCTGCCATTGCCTCCATTGCGCTGGCCGCCCATGCGCCGATAAACTCCGAACGCATGTATAACTGCCGCAAGTGTCCCGGCTACTGCTGCTCGTATCCGCTGATCGCGCTCACCAAGCGCGACCTCGAGCGGCTGGCGAAGCACTTCGACCTGAGCTTCGAGGAGGCGAAGGAGAAGTTTACCGTGGAGCGGTGGGGCCACAAGTATTCGATGCGGCGCAAGAAGGATAAGTATTTTGGCCGTATCTGCCGCTTCTTCGATACCGAGAAGCGGCGCTGCACCGTCTACGCCGCGCGCCCCGCCACCTGCCGCAGCTATCCAGGCGACGGCCGCTGCGGCTACTACGACTTCCTCAGCTTCGAGCGCCGGACGCAGAATGACCCGGAGTTCGTGGCCACCACGGACAATACTTAGCGCGAGTGGCGAATGGTAAGGTGAGTGCTCCATTCGCCACTCCCTATTCGCCATTCGCCTCTGCCCGCAAGCGAAAGCCCCGCTGCGTGGTGTGCGCAAGCGGGGCCGATCG
>Ga0075421_100002854_pt1 | contig 20657 bp, 11 predicted proteins | sample SoiMetdeltSBSDD5_FD_75292 | JGI IMG/M metagenome (GOLD analysis project Ga0075421, IMG submission 75292) | Bulk soil microbial communities from a Populus tree surrounding site in Tennessee, USA - Soil MetaG P. deltoides SBSDD5 | ecosystem: Environmental > Terrestrial > Soil > Tree plantation... | reverse complement strand
GCGTAGTGTAGTAAGGAAGTGAACCACGAAAGCCATGAAGGGCACGAAGCGATTCACTACGTTCCACACACTGTCCTCCAATCCGACAGTGAAAGGGATGTGGGACGAGAGCAACCGCTTCGTGTGCTTGGTGGTTTCGTGGTTTTATTTGCAACCCGTGCTACTGCTTCCCCCCCGCACGGGCGGTCGGCGGTTTGGGGGCGGGCTTGGTGGGCTCGGGCTTCCTTTCCTCTTCCTTCTTCTCCTCCTTCTTCGGCGGGGGGAAGCCTTTGCCGTCGGTGGCGGCGTAGGCGAGGAGGTTGCGCATCACCGCGGTGGCCGTCTCGGCGTCGTAGCCGAGGACGCCGTCCACCGGGTTGCCCACGAGGCCCGCGCTGAGGTCCTCGCGGCTGTAGAAGACGGCGGGCCGGCCGTTGACCTCGATCGCGGCGACGCGCGGGTTGTTGAGGCGGCCCACCAACCGCCCCTTCGCGTAGTTGCGGTAGCCGACCTTGTCGATCTTCATCTCCGGCAGGTTGTACAGGCCGTGCGTCGGGGGCAGCGGCGTGACCAGCGCCTTGGCGGCGCCACCGCCGAAGAGGGTGGCCAGTTCGTCGGCGATCGTGTCGGCGAATTCGGAGGAGCCGCCGGCGGCGTCGACGATCAAGGTCCCCCCGGCGTCGACGAACTGCTTGATCTCGTCCTTCTGCGGTTTGCTGAGCTTGACCTTCGTCGTGCCGGTCAGGTGGGCGATCTTGTGGCCCTTCAGCTTGCCGCCGCCCAGTTTCACCGGTTCGGTTTCGAGCGTGGCGACGCTGGCGTTCCTCAGGACCGTGCCCAGCCGCCGCCAGCCGCCCGGCTCGGGGTCGGGGTTGTTGCCGATCAGGAGGCGGGCCACCTTGATCGCGTGCTCCGGCTTGCCCTTGTCGTTGTCCTGGACGATATAGGTCTCGCCCTTGAAGCGGCTGAACGCTTCCTTCACCGAGTAGAAGTAGGCGTTGGCGGGGAGCATGAACAGCTCCTCCTTCTGCCGGTCGAGCTGCGCCTGCCACGCCTTGGACAGGTCGTCGCTGGGTACGAGGACCATCAGCTCGCGGACGCCGTTGCCCAGCGACAGCACCTTGGGCCTGCGGCGCCACTTCTCGGCCGGGAACTGGCCCTTGAAGATGGCGTGGCTCTGTTCCAGGTCGCGGAACTCGTACGTGGGGAACAGCTTGTGCCCCAGGGCGGTGAACGAGCGGGCGAACTTGTTGTTCCCGCAGTCGGCGTTGCCGAGGATCATGCCGCCCTCCTCGACGTACCGACGGAGCTTCTCCATGTCGTCCTGGCCGAACGCCAGCGGCTCGCTGCCGGCGATGTAGAGGATCGGGGCGTCGTGCAGCTCGTGGGCCTGCACCTTGAGGTTGACGACCTGCCAGTTGACGTGCTCGTTGTCGAGGGCGCGGCTCATCCACTTGGAGAAGTTGGACAGGTCGCGCGGCCGCTGGTTCCAGTTCAGGATGGCGCCGTTCTTGGCCGGGATCGCGTACTCCAGCTTGTTCATCATCACGCGGCCGCGGCCGCGGGTGAGGAAGTAGATGCTGAAGCACGTGTTGGGGATGGCCTTGGCGTTGTGGCCGCCGTCCGGGTCGCCCCAGGAGCCGTTGGGCTTCTGGTGCTTGACGAGGAAGTCGGAGCCGTACTGATACCAGTCGAGCTTGCCGAAATACTTGCGGCCGCTCGCGACGCCGATGCGTTCGACGCCGTACATGCCGTAGAAGTTGCCCTCGAGCAACTGGCTGACGTTGCGGTCCATGAACGCCAGGCCCATGTCGATGTTCGTGTTGTTGACGTTGCCCTGGCAGTCGCGGCGGAGGTCGACGAGGTAGTCGTGGGTGATGAAGAGGGTGGCGACGCCGGCGGCCGTCATGGTGGCCGTGCTGTCTTTGCGACCGTCGTTGTAGCCCCACCCCCCGTCGGGGTTTTGCTGCTTCTTCCAGACGGCCTCCTGGAGTTCCCAGAAGTCGCGGGGGATCTCGGCGCCGCCCTGCTCGGTGGCCCAGACGCCCAGGACCGCGTACTGGCTGTTGCTCAGGTCCCAGTGGCCGTTGTGCTTGGGGAAGTAGCCCCAGAAGCCGAAGCCGTTGGCGTTCTTCTTCTCGATGAAGCCGGTGAGGAGCAGGTCGCGGTCGCGCTTAATCGCGGCGCGGATCTCGGCGCGCTTCGGGTGCTTGTCGGGCAGGAACGGCCAGACCTGCGCCCGCAGGCCCACCGCGTACGTGCCCTTGATCTTCTCGGAGTTCTCCGGGTTGAGCAGCCAGTCGATCGCCTTGGCCAGGCGCGCGTCCTTGGGGTCCTCGCCGGCGGCGAGGAGCGCGTAGGTGGCCATGGCGGTGAGGCCGCCCCACTGCCGGCCGGCGACGTCGGCGTTGCCGTCGCCGCGGGGGGCGGGGGCGAGTTCCCAGTCGCCGGTGTCCCGGTTCTGGATGTCGTAGAGGTACTTGACGGCCTTCGCGACGGCTTCGTTGACCTTCTGGGGGGTTGCGCCGCGGGCGGGAGCCGTAACGGGGGCGACTGAAACAAGGACCAACGCCACCCACGCCGCAACGATGCGCCACCGGAATCTGTTGCTCATTCGCGTCACCCTCAACCGCGCCTGCCCAATGCCGCACCGGCTCCCGCTACTGCCCGCGCCACAGGTACAGCGGCCGGGGCGTGGTGAACTCCGTCAGCTCGCGCAGCAGGTCTGAATCGATTGTAACGTTAATGTTCCCACCCTTGCCGCCGCCCGAGGCGAACGCCCCGATACCTTCGGACTTGCTCGAGAGCAGGACCTGGAGGAACGACGGCGGGTCGTAGTAGCGGACGACGGTCGGGTTGGAGAGTCCGGCGGCGGTCTTCGCGTGATTCTGCGCGTCTTCGGCGTAACCGATCTGGTCGATCAACCCCATGCTCAGCGCCGCGGGCGACGTGAACACTTTTCCGTTGGCGACGTCTTCCATGTTCGCCTTCAGCTTCGACGAGCGGCCCTTGCTGACGACGTCCTTGAACTGCGCGAACGCGCTGTCGGCCAGTTCCTGCATGTACTTGGTTTCCTCGGGCGATTCCGGGCGGAAACTGGAGCCGGCGTTCTTGAACGTCGCGCCGGTGGAGACGATGGTCGTTTCCTCCACGCCGTACTTCTCCATCAGCTTGCTGAAGTTGTAACGGGGCATGAGCACGCCGATGTTGCCGGTGAACGTAGTGGGCTGTGCGAAGACGTGGTCTCCGGCGCAGGCGGCGTAGTAGCCGCCGCTCGTGGCAAGGGAGCCCATCGAAACCACGACCGGCACGCCGGCGCGCTGCGTCTTGAAGTTGTTGATCCGGTGGTAGATCTCGTCGGATGCCGTGACGGTCCCGCCTGGCGAGTCGATCTCGATGACCACCGCCTTCACGGCCTTGTCCGCCTCGGCCATGTCCATGAACCGGTCGAACTGCGCGGACAGGTTGCCGTCGATGATGCCCTTGAGCGGGACGATCGCGAGCTTCTCCCGGCCGTTGCCCGCCTGCACCGTCTGCTGCGTGACCCCCGCATGCCCGGCGGCGCCGCCGACGCTGGCGACGAGCAGTACCAGGTTCAGCCCGATGGATCCGAGCAGGACGACGATCAGCATTGTCATGATGATCGCGCGCCCTGCGCCTCCGCGGCGCGGCGGCGGAGCGGGGGGCGGGTATGGCATCGGCATCGGGCCGTTCGGCATCGGCATGTAGCCGTGCGGCATGGGTCCGGGCGGCATCATCCCCGGCATCATGTTGTAGTTCGGCGTCATCAGCGGAGCTCCCCCTGGCTGCTGCGCGGCATTCGGTTGCGGATACTGCTGTTGCGGTTGCTGCGGCTGCGACGCCGGCGACTGGAACTGCGCCTGCTGGGGGGCCGGCGGAAGCTCCGGTTCGCGGAAGCTCTGCGGCCGCGGCGCACCCCCGGCCTGTCCGGGCGGGGAGAATGCGTCTCGCGGGTCGATCGGCCCTTGTCCGGGAGGTGGTTCGGGAATCATCGCTGTGGTTTCGGCGCGACCTGAGTGGTACGAAGGCGCGGCTCACCGTCGAGCCGGCGGCAAAGACATTCTATCTTACGGTTAGAGCGGGGGTTGCTCCACACAAATTCCACCCCCCCACTCCGCGCCGGACCGGCCGTTTGTTAAGATGCGCCACATTCCCGTCGTACATTCTGGACTTCGCCAGGCGCGGAATCCGACGGAGGCATGTGTTGAAACCTTCCCGCAAGCGCAATCCGCGCCGGTCGGTGACCGAGTCCCTGGAATCCCGCACGCTTCTCGCTGGAGCCGGGCCGACGCTCGTCGTGACCGCCCCACCGGCGGCCGAAGAGGGCAAGCCGTATGCGATCTCGTTCGCGGCCGAAGTCGGGGGCGAACCCGTTTCCTCCTGGACGATCAACTGGGGTGACGGCGAGGCGACCACGCTGCCCGGCGGCGCCACGTCCGCGTCTCACGTCTACCGCGACGGGCCGCGGCTGCACGGCCTGTGGGTCCGCGCCACCACCGCCACCGGCAGCTACGCCGCCTACCCCGCGGGCGAAGCGCCGGGATCACTCGACACGACCTTCGGCGGGGGCGACGGCATTGCAGCTTCCGGGATGATCGGCGACGTCGCCGTCCAGCCCGACGGCAAGCTGGTGGCGATCTGGGGCGGGGAGCCGGAGCTGTCGGCCCCCTGGCGGGTGTTGCGCTTCAACCCGGACGGCAGCCCCGATGCCACCTTCGGGACGAACGGCTATGCGACCGCTTCCCCCGTCGCCGACCAGTCTTACCTGATGGCGGTGGCGGTTCAACCGGACGGGAGGATCGTCGTTGCCGGCTATTCCCCCGTCAGCCCCTTCGACAGTCGGCGGCGTCCTACCTTGGCGAGGTACAACGGCGACGGTTCACTCGACACGACGTTTGGGACCGGCGGATTCGTCGTGACGCCAATGGGGACGAATGCCTTCGGCGTCGGCACGTTCGACAAGTTCGACGACGTCGCGGTGCTTCCGGACGGGTCCATTCTCGCCGGTGGCCACGCCGCCTTCAGCAACGCCGACCCCTCGCAGCACGACGCGTTCGTCGCGAAATTCCGGCCGGACGGCTCGATTGACACCTCCTACGGCGTCGGCGGCCGCACCGTCCCGGTGGACTTTGGCAACCAGCAGCCGAACCGGATGTGGGAACTGGCGGTCCTGCCGGACGGGCGCGTGCTGTTCGCGGGCGAGAAGTCATTCGCGCGGGAACTGGGGTTGATCCGCTTTACCGCGGGCGGCGCCCTCGACCCGACTTTCGGCAACGGCGGCAAGGTCGTCGCGCCGCTGTCGCCGCCGGGCGTCTCCGGGCAGGCGCTGGCGGCGCTGCCGGACGGCTCGGTGTACGTGGCGGGCGACGCGCTCGGCCCGGACATGCGGACGCGCCACTACGCCATCGCCCGCTACCGCCCCGACGGCACGCCCGACCCCGCCTTCGGCGGCGACGGGTTCCTGCCGTTCGACTCCCTCGTCTATGGCCTGGCGGTCCAGCCGGACGGGTACCTGCTGATCGGCGGCGGCGGCGAGAGCGAGTACGCCCTCACACGGCTGGCGCCCGACGGCCAACGCGACCCGTCGTTCGGCGACGCCGGCAGGATGTCTACGCCGATGGGCGGCGCGCCGCGCTTCACGGTGATCCGATCGCTCGAGCTTCAGGGCGACGGCACCGTCGTCGCCGCTGGATTCGGCGGGCTGGCCAAGTACCACGTCGGCGCGTGGCCGGTTTCCGTCGCGGACGTCACCCCGACCCTAATCCTGTCCGGTCCGGCGACGGCCTTCGCGGGGGACGAGGTGCGTTTCAACTTCTTCCGCCAGGATCCCGGCGCCGACACCGGCCAGGCGTGGGTCATCGACTGGGGCGACGGCACGACCACGACACTCGCCCCCAACGCGAATTCCGCCGCTCACACGTACACCGCGGGCGGCCCCTACACCGTCCGCGCCACCTACACGGACGAGGACGGCGCCCACTCCGTCACGCGCGACTTCCACTCGATCGCGTTGCCGACGCTCACGGACGACGGCACGCTGGTCGTCCGCGGCGGGCCGCTGGCGGACACGATCGATTTCGCCGACGTCTTCGCCTCCGGCGCGATCATCGTCACCCTCAACGACAGGCGGTGGGTGTTCGACCGTGACGACGTCGACCGCATCGACGTGGCCACGCTGGCGGGTAATGACCTGCTCCAGTGGCCGGTCCTCGGTATGCCGCCGATCAGTTTCGACGGCGGCACAGGGCGGGATGAGGCGCAGCTGTGGGGTTGGGGCGGTGACGACGTGTTCGAACTCAACGAGACCGCCCTGACGCACCACGGCCGTGCCGCCGGGAGCATCAGCACGGCGGTCGAACAGGTTACGTTCGTCGGCAGCGCGGGTCACGACACGGTCCGCGTATCGGCGACCGTTTCACCCCAGCTCGGGACCGGCACCGGCGTGTTGCTCGACGGCGGCGAAGGAAACGACACCCTCGACGTCCGGTCCGCCGGCTATGCCCGCTTGATCGGCGGCTTCGGCAACGACGTCGCCATCCTGCCGGACGAGATGTGGGCGGGCCCGAGCTCGGTCGACGGCGGCGACGGGAACGACTCGGTCACCTGGAACGCTTCCGACAATCCCACCGGCGGCATCAACCAGCCGCCGAGCATCCACGACGTCATTTTCGTGAACTCGACGTCGTTCACGGGCGGCGGCATCAGCCCGATCCAGTACAGCGGCGTCGAGACGATGACGCTGAACGGCAACCTCGGCGACGACCGGTTCCTCGTCGTCACCCCCATGCCGACGGCGCGTCTCGTGCTGAACGGCGGCGCCGGGGATGACGTCGTCGAGTCGTTCGCCTCCGGCGGGACCCCCACGGCCAAGGTGTTGAACGGGGACGTGCTCTTTAACGGCGGCGAGGGGGGCTTTGACTCCGTCACGCTGGCCGACTTTACGCGGGAGGGCTGGTTGTTCGACGTGACCGATGCGGGGGTCGCGATCTCCGCCGCGGGCCGCACCAGCGGCCAGCTCGGCTATTCCGGCGTCGAGTTGCTCACGCTGCACGCGAATGACGGCGCCGACTCCGTCGGCGTCACCCCTTCGGCGAATACGACTTTCAACCTCAACGGCGGCACTCCTAACGCCGCGCCCGGGGACGTGGTGACCGTCAACCCCGCCGGCGCGACGCTGACGAACTTCCACCCCGGCGGCCGCTACGAATTCGCCGGCCACCGGCCGATCGTCTTCAGCGGCATGGAGTCGTACACCGACCTAGTCCCGCCGACGACGCTCTCCGCCGGGTTCGAGCCGCCCACGCGGACGCTCACCGTATGGTTTAACGAGCCGCTCGACCCCGCGTCGCTGGACCCGTCCGACCTCCGCGTCGTCAGCCGGCTCACGGGCGCGGCCGTCGTGCCGGAGTCGGTCACCTGGAACGCGGCGGCACGGTCGGCGCGGTACACGTTCGGCCCGCTCGATCCCGGCGTGTACGGCGCCACGCTCCTCGGTCGCGCCGTCTCCGACGTGGCGGGCAACTGGAACGTGGGGGACTCCGACACGGTGTTCGCCGTCAGCGGCGTGATCGCGCGGCACGTCTTCTACAACAACAGCGCCTTGGACGACTACGACTCTCGCGAGGTCGACGCCAATAACCGGGCGCTGGCAAGCGACAAGGTCGCGCTCCTCCCCGGTCAAGCCGCCTCCTTCGCCAACGTGACGGGATACAGCAAGGGGATCAATGGCGTGATGATCGACGTGGCGGGGATCCCCTACGGCGGCGTGTCCACGCTCAGCCCGCAGAACTTCACCTTCCACGTCAGCCGCACCGGCCGTGCCGACGACTGGACCGGGGCGCCGGCCCCCCGCGAGATCTTCGTCACGTGGGGCGCCGGCGTGGGCGACTCGGACCGCATCGCCATTTCGTGGCCCGACGGCGCCATCCGCAACACCTGGCTGAGGGTAACGATCGGCAACTACAACGACGAGACCCGGCTGCCGGGGGTGGACACGTTCTACTTCGGCAACCTCGTCGGCGAGACGGGGCTCGGCGCCCCCGGTTCGCAGTTGTCGGTGGGCCCGTCGGACCTTGTCGCCACGCGGAACGCGTCACTTCTCCGGTCGGCCGGCGCTCCCGTCCCCGTCACGAACCGCTTCGACCACAACCGCGACGGCCGCGTGAACGCGACCGACCTCGCACTGGCCCGCCGGGCGCTGTTCTCGTCGATCCCGCTGATTGCACCGCCGGCGGCTGCACCGGCCGCGGCGGTGCTCGCCGGCGGTGCCGAGGACCGACTCCTCTCACCCAACCCGTCGCCGCTGGGCTGACTGCCCTGTTCCGGGCATCGGCTGCCGCGTCACGGGCACGCCTATAGTCCGAGCCTATAGTGGGGGATTCACGCGCGGCGTGCCGGCGTTCAGGCGCGACGAGCGGGTCAGTGGGAGTGCCGATCGAGACGGGTCGGCGACAGGGATGCTAAGTCGCTTGAGATCTCACGCGGTAGTGGTGCCCGTTCTTGCGGTTGCGTTGTTGACCGTACTTGCCGGCTGCGACCGCCAGAGCGGCGCCGCGTCCCCGCCGGTCCCCCCGCCGCCAACGGTGAGGGTGTCGCAGCCGGTCCCGCGGGAGGTGACGGAGACGGACGAATACACCGGGCGGCTGGAGGCGGCCGAGACGGTGGAGGTGCGCGCCCGCGTCAGCGGTTTCATCGACTCGGCGCCGTTCGAAGAGGGGTCGGTCGTCAGGGCGGGCGACCTGCTGTTCGAGATCGACGCGCGGCCGTTCCAGGCGGAGGCGGACCGGGCCGCGGCCGAGGTCTCCCGCGCGCAGGCCCAGCTCGCCCGCGACGCGTCGGAGCTCAAGCGGCTCGAGAGCATCCGCGGCGGCGCCGTCAACGAGAAGGAGATCCAGGACGCCCGCTACAACAAGGCGGCGTCGGAGTCGGCGCTGGCCGCGGCGTGGGCGGCGATGGAGTCGGCCCGGCTCAACGTCCAGTTCACCCGCGTCACCGCCCCCATCGGCGGCCGAATCAGCCGCAAGTACGTCACCCCCGGCAACCTGATTACCGCCGGCGGCACGGGCGGCAGCGGGACGTTGCTGACGACCATCACCTCGCTCGACCCGATCTACGCCTACATCGAGGCCGACGAGCGGGCGGTGCTCAAGTACCAGCGGCTGAACCGGGAGAAGAAGCGGGAGAGCGCCCGGGAGACGAGGATCCCGGCGTTCATGGCGCTGGCCGATGAGCACGACTTCCGGCACGAGGGGTACATTGACTTCGTGGATAACCGGCTGGATCCGGCGACGGGGACACTGCGGGCGCGGGCGTCATTCAGCAACGCCGACGGGTTCTTCACGCCGGGCCTGTTCGCCCGGCTGCGCATCCCGGGCAGCAGCCCGTACCCCGGATTGCTGGTGGCCGACGAGGCGATCGGGTCGGACCAGGCCGAGCGCTTCGTGCTGACCGTCGCGCCGGACAACACCGTCCAGCGCCGCCCGGTGAAGGTCGGCGTCGCGTTCGACGGGCTGCGCGTGGTCGAGGGCGTGAAGCCGGACGAGTGGGTGGTCGTGAACGGGCTGATGCGGGCGCGGCCGGGAATGAAGGTCAACCCGCAACAAGCGCCCATGCCGACGCGGGCCCGGGCCGGCGGCACTATCTCGCGGCCGTCCACCCGCCCCGCCACGCGGCCTTCCACGAACCCGGTCGCCGCCGTCGGACTGGGGGTGGCCCCGTGAGGTTCGCCCACTTCTTCATCGACCGGCCGGTCTTCGCGTCGGTGATCTCGATCGTGATTGTGATCGTCGGGCTGATCTCGATCTTTACGCTGCCTGTCTCGCAATACCCCGAGATCGTCCCGCCGACCGTTGTGGTGACGGCGACGTACCCCGGCGCCAACGCCCAGACGATCGCTGACACCGTCGCCGACCCGATCGAGCGGGAGATCAACGGCGTCGAGAATTTCCTCTACATGTCGAGCCAGGCGAGCAGCGACGGCCAGTTGCGCCTGACCATCACCTTCAAGCTTGGCACGGACCTGGACAAGGCCGCGGTGCAGGTGCAGAACCGCATCGCCATCGCCGAGCCGCGCCTGCCGGAGGAAGTCCGGCGGCTGGGGGTCGTGGTGCGCAAGAGCTCGCCGGACTTCACCATCGTGGTGCAGCTCTACTCGCCCGACGGGAGCCTCAACCCGCTGTACGTGAGCAACTACGCGCTGCTCCAGGTACGCGACGAGATCGCGCGGCTGCCCGGCGTGGGCGACGTGTTCATGTTCGGCAGCCGCGACTACTCCATGCGGCTGTGGCTCGACCCGCAGAAGCTGGCCGCCCGCGGCATGACCGCCGGCGACATCGTCCGGGCGGTCCGCGAGCAGAACGTGCAGGTGGCGGCGGGCGTGATCGGGGCGCAGCCCCTGCCGCCGGGGGCGAACGAATACCAGCTCACCGTAAACGCCGAAGGCCGGCTGACGAGGCCCGAGCAATTCGGCGAGATCATCGTCAAGACCGGCGCTGATGGAGCCATCACGCGGGTGCGGGACGTCGCGCGGGTGGAGCTCGGTGCGCGCGACTACGCCGTCAGCTCCTACCTCAACGGCAAGCCTGCCGTCGCGATCCCGGTCTTCCAGCTCCCCGGCACCAACGCCATCCAGACCGCCGACGCCGTCAAGGCGAAAATGGCGGAACTGAAGGCGAACCCGAGCTGGCCGGCGGGACTGGACTACCACTTCCCCTACGACGCCACCGTCTTCGTCCGCGAGAGCGTCCGCGACGTGATCAAGACGCTGCTCGAGGCGACCGCCCTGGTCGTGATCGTCGTGCTCGTGTTCCTACAGAGCTGGCGGAGCACGCTCATCCCCCTGCTGGCCGTGCCCGTGTCGCTGATCGGCACGTGCGCGGTGATGGCGGCGCTGGGGTTCTCCTTCAACAACCTGACCCTGTTCGGCCTGGTGCTGGCCATCGGCATCGTGGTGGACGACGCCATCGTCGTCGTCGAGAACGTTGAGCGCTGGATCGAACAGGGCTACGCGCCGCGCGAGGCGGCGTACAAGGCGATGGACGAGGTGACGGCGGCGGTCATCGCCATCGCGCTGGGCCTCTCGGCCGTCTTCATCCCGGTCGCGTTCATCAGCGGCATTACCGGGCAGTTCTACCGGCAGTTCGCACTGACGATCGCCGTCTCGACGCTCCTGTCGGCGCTGAACTCGCTGACGCTCAGCCCCGCGCTCGCCGCCCTGATGCTCAAGCCCAGGCACGGCAAACAGGACTGGTTCGCCCGGGTGCTGAACTTCCTGTTCGGATGGTTCTTCCGGCTCTTCAACCGGGGGCTGGAGCGGTTCACCGAAGGGTACGCGGCGCTGCTGCGGCGGGTGGTGCGCTTCGCCGTCGTCGCGCTGCTGCTCTACGCCGGGCTGCTGTTCCTGACGTACCAGGGCTTCCGCACCGTCCCCACCGGCTTCATCCCGACCCAGGACAAGGGGTACCTCGTCGCCAACCTCCAGCTCCCCGACGCCGCCAGCAAGGAGCGGACGGACGAGGTGATCCTGCGAATGGCGAACATGGCCCTGAAGACGCCGGGCGTGAAGGACACGTTCGCCGTCGCCGGCTACTCGTTCCTCAGCCAGACGAACCAGTCAAACGCGGCGGCGATGTTCGTGACGTTGGAGCCTTTCGAGGAGCGCGTCAAGGACCCACAGAAGTCGGCCGACGCGATCGCCGGCAAGCTGATGGCGCAGTACGCGCAGATCAACGAGGGGCTGGCGCTGGTGTTCCAGCCCCCGCCGGTGCAGGGGATGGGTTTCGCCGGCGGGTTTAAGATGCAGGTGCAGGACCGCACCGGCCGCGGCACGCCGCAGGAACTCCAGGCGGCGACCGAGCAGTTAATCGCCTCCTCGACGCAGACGCCATACGTCAACCCGATGGGCACGATCACCACGTTCCGGTCGAGCGTGCCGCAGCTATACGTGGACGTGGACCGGGAAAAGGCCAAGACGCAGGGCGTGTCGGTGACGGACGTGTTCGAGGCACTGCAGGTGTACCTCGGCTCGCTGTACGTCAACGACTTCAACTTCCTGGGCCGCACGTACCAGGTGGTGGCGCAGGCCGAGCCGCAGTTCCGCGCCCGCTCGGAGGACATCCGCCAGCTCAAGACGCGGAACTCCGCCGGCGAGATGGTGCCGCTGGGCGCACTGATGGACATCCAGGACTCGACGGGCCCGGCGCGGATCAACCGCTACAACCTCTTCCGCTCCGCCGAGATCAACGGCCAGGCGATGCCCGGCATCAGCAGCGGGCAGGTGACGGGCGAGATGGAGCGGGTCGCGCGGGAGAACCTGCCGCCGGGCTACGGCTTCGAGTGGACCGAGCTGACGTACCAGGAGAAGTTGGCGGGCAACACGGCGCTGTGGATCTTCCCGCTGTGCGTGCTGTTCGTCTGGCTCACGCACTCGGCGGAGTACGAGAGCTTCGCGCTGTCCACGGCGATCATCCTGATCGTCCCGATGTGCCTGCTCTCCGGCATCTTCGGCGTTTGGCTGCGCGGCATGGACAATAACATCTTCACGCAGATCGGGTTCGTCGTGCTCGCCGGCCTGTCGGCGAAGAACGCGGTGTTGATCGTGGAGTTCGCCAAGCAGCAGCAGGAGCACGGGAAGAACCGGTTCGACGCCGCGATTGAGGCGGCGCGGCTGCGCCTGCGGCCGATCCTCATGACCAGCTTCGCGTTCATCCTCGGCGTGGTGCCGCTGGTGATCGCCACCGGCGCCGGCGCCGAGATGCGACGGGCGATCGGGACGACGGTGTTCTTCGGGATGCTGGGCGTGACGTTCTTCGGGATCTTTTTTACGCCGGTGTTCTACGTGGCGATCCAGTGGCTGGTGGAAAGGGGCTGGCGCGACCGCCGTCGCGGTGAGAGCGCGGACGGCCGGCGCGAGGCCATCGCCGAGCCAGTCCCCGCTGCCGCCGGCAATGGGAACGGCGGGACTTCTCACCACACTGGCAACGGCGCCGACTGGCCGGACGCGAACCGGAGGCCGTAGTGTGTATCCCGCTTCACGCCGTATCTCCCCGCAGGCACATCACACTGTGGTATACTCGCTCGCATGGACCTGTCGCTTGACCCGGGCACGCAGCGGTTGATCGAGAAGCGCGTGGCGTCCGGTCGGTACAAATCTGCCGAGGAAGTCGTCGCCGCGGCCATCGCCCACCTTGACCAGCAGGACGTGACCGCGGAAATGGACGCGCCCACTCTGGAACGGTTTATCCGGACATCCGGGCGGCGTTGGCGACGGGGCTGGCCGAGGCGCGCGCGGGGCACCTCCTGGATGGCGAGCAGTTCTTTGACGATCTCGAGTCCGAGGACGGCGCCGCGCCGGACGACGTGGGCCGTCAGAGCGCGTAGCCGGTCATGGCGCGGTACGTCCTGACGAAATCTGCCGCGGAGGATGTGCGGGAGATCGTGGCGTACGTCCGGCAGCGGGGAACCGAGACCCGCGCCCAAAGTGCGGGCAAAGCTGCGCGCGGCGATGGGCCTCGTCGCGTCATTCCCGGGCCTGGGCCCCTCCCGCAAAGACTTGACGGACGAGCCGCTCCGCTTCTGGAGCGTCTACTCCTACCTGATCGTCTACCGGCCGGAAACAAAGCCGCTACAAGTCATCCGGGATGTGGGAGCCGTTCTGAGAAGTCAGTGAACGCCCTACCGGCGGCGCCGGTTTGTCCCGTTCCGGCAGGCTTCCCGCGCCGCGTCGTACTCCACCGTCACCGTCCCCGCGGCCCCACCTCTCACGGCGAAGTCGCCGACCACCGTCATCTTGCGCGGCTTCAGGACGGCCACGAGGTCATTGAGGATCGTGTTGGTGACCGCCTCGTAGAAGATCCCCTTGTTTCGGTACGAGAAGAAATAGAGCTTGAGGCTCTTCATCTCCACGCACTGCTGGTCCGGGACGTAACGCACGGTGATCGTCGCGAAGTCGGGCTGGCCGGTGACGGGGCAGACGCTGGTGAACTCGGGGAATACGAATTGGATCTGGTAGTCGCGCTCGGGGTTGGGGTTGGGGAACGCTTCCAGAATGGAGCGCGGGTTCTCGAGTTGCGCGTCGGTGAGGACCGAGCGAGTGCCGAGGTGCTGCAGCGGAGAGAGTTGTGGTTGGCGGGCCATTGTGCGGAATTATAGGAGATACGGGAGGAGTCACAGGGGTCTCCACGGCTCCCCCGCATTCTTCCCCTTCAGTTCCCGCCTGTATCATCCGCCCGATGAAAGCGGCGATCCTCGCGGTGCTGGCGGGCGTGTGCTGGGGCGTGGGGGAGTTCTTTACGAAGCAGGTGCTCCACTCCGGCCGGGTCGGGCCCATCACCGCCATCGCCGTCCGCTCGACCGTGGCGCTGCCCGTACTGTGGGTGGTGTACTTTCTCGTCGCCCGCCGCGCCGGCGAACCGGCGGACTGGCCCGCCGCCGGCGCGGGGACGCTGGCGAAGCTCGTCCTCGGTTCCGGCCTCGTCGCAGGCGCCTTCGGCATGCTCTGCTTCTACGGCGCGCTGCACGTCGGCCCGATCTCCAAAGTCAAACCCATCGCCTTCACCGTCGCCCCCTGCGTCGCCGTCCTGCTGGGGTGGCTGGCGCTGGGCGAACCCATGTCCGTCCGCAAGGCGGCCGCCGTCGCGATGATCGTGGGCGGCGTGGTCCTGCTCACACGGGAATAAACGAACGCGAGAACACACGCGCCCGCGGTTGCGGCGCGCCTACGCTTCGGGCATGTTAGCGCATCGGATGATGAAACAACTCACCGCCGCCCTGCTGTCGTTGGCAATTGCCTCCGCCGCGCTCGCCGACGAGCCGCCCGCCCCCTCCCCCAAGGCGCTCGAACCGTCGCCGTACCCCGCCGCCACGCCACAGGCGGTGGTGGACGTGACCGGCCGGGTCTTCCCGGCCGTCGTGCGGCTCGACGTGGCCCAGGAGGTTTACCGCGAGGGCAAGCGCACCCTCGAGCGCGGCATCGGCAGCGGCGTCATCATCGACGAGGAGGGACGCGTCCTCACCAACTACCACGTCGCGGGCCGCGCCGCCGAGATTTACGTCACCCTCTACAATAAGGAGCGCGTCCCTGCCAAGCTCGTCGGCGACGACCACTGGACCGACCTGGCCGTCGTGCAGCTCGACATGGGCGCGGTGAAGCAGCGCAACATCGAATTCAAGCACGCCGAGCTGGGCGACTCCTCCACGCTCATCCCCGGGCAGGACGTGATGGCCGTCGGCACGCCGTTCGGCCTGGCCCGAACGATGACGCTCGGCGTCGTCTCCAACAACGAGCGGACCTTCTACCCTGACCGGATGCGCATCGACGAGTACGAGACCGGGGACTTCTCCAACTGGATCCAGATGGACACGCCGATCAACCCCGGCAACTCCGGCGGCCCGCTCGTCGACATGACCGGCAAGGTGGTCGGCATCAACACCCGCGGCGGCGGGCAGAACCTCAACTTCGCCGTCCCCGTCAACGCCGCCAAGGAGGTCGTCGCCAAGATCCTCGCAACCGCCAGCAGCGAGCGCAGGGGCCGCGTGGACCGCAGCGACCTGGGGCTGGAGCTCAAGCCGCTCCAGGACCTGGAGACCTTCTACGCCATCGACATCAACAAGGGCGTCCTGGTCAGCAGCGTGGACCGCGGCTCCGCGGCCGCCAAGGCCGGCGTCAGGACGCAGGACATCCTCCTGGAGGTCAACGGCCGGCCGACCAACGTGCGCTTCCCCGAAGAGATTGCCGCGGTGAAGAAGATGGTCGCCGACCTGCCGATCGGCTCGGAGGTGACGCTGAAGCTCAAGCGCGGCAAGGAGAACGTGTCGCTGACGGCCACGACGCAGAAGCTGGAGGGCGCCGTCGGCGAGGAGAAGGAGCTCAAGACCTGGGGCGTGAGTGTCCGCGACGTCACCCGCGCCTACGCCAACGCCCGGCAGCTCGAGGACGACCTGGGCGTCACGGTGACGACGATGAACCCCGGCTACCCCGCGCAGAAGGCCGAGCTCCAGCCTGGCGACGTCGTCCGCTCCGTCAACGGCGCGCCCGTGGCCGACCTGGAGGAGTTCATGAAGCTCTACCAGGCCTCCGTGGACAAGAAGGAACCCCGCGTCCTGCTCGAAATGAAGCGCGGCCGCGGCACGCGGACCGCGGTGCTGCGCATCACCTACTGACGGATTTGAGATCTGAAATCTGAGCCCTGAAAATCTCGGCTTTCAAATTCGGGAGCACGAATGAACAAGCGGAGTTGGTGTGCCGCCGCGGCGGCACTGGCGCTGGTGGCGCTTCTCGCGCCCGCGGCCCACGCGGTGTCGCCGGAGCTGGCGCAGAAGCTGTACGACCAGGCCGCGCCGTCGCTCGTGGCGGTGCAGTTCACCTGGGAGCACGAGCTGGGACGCCGGGAACTCACCGGCGCCGGCGTGGTCGTCCGCGACGACGGGCTGGTCATGGCGCCGCTGTCGGTGTTCGACCCGCGCATCCCCGACGAGCAGATGAAGGACTTCAAGGTCCTCGTCGCACACCAGGACCGCGACACCGAGGAGCTGGACGCCACCTTCCTCGGCCGCGACGAGCGGTCGGGCGTCGCCTTCCTCATGCCCAAACCCGGCGAAGGCAAGGGCGAGGGCACCGGCGGCAGCGAGAAGTCGCCGCCGTCGTCCTCAAAGCGGGAATGGAAGCCGATCAAATTCGAGGAAGCGCCGGTGCGGATCGGGGAGCCGGTTTACTCCGTCGGCGTGCTCCCGGAGATGGCCAACTACAAGCCGTACTTCATGGAGGCCGCGGTGTCGGCGACCCTGCGCGGCGAGACGCCCCAGGTGCTCGTGGACGGCGGGCTCGCCGCCGTCGGCTCGCCCGTCTTCAACGGCGAGGGCAAGGCCGTCGGGGTCGTGGCGTGGCAGCCGGGACAGCCGGTCTTCCTCAACGACCCGCAGAACGCCCTCGCCGCTGTCACCACCCCGCCCAGGTTCTACGTCCCGACGCGCGACTTCCAGCAGGGGCTGAGCGACCCTCCGAAGGCCGGCGAGCCGCAGCGGCTCCCGTGGCTCGGCGTCACGCAGATGCAGGGCGTGAACAAGGACGTGGCGGAGGTGTTCGGCCTGACGAACCAGCCGGCGGTGCAGATCGGCGACGTCATCGAGGGTGGCCCCGGTGACAAGGCCGGCCTGCGCGAGGGGCACATCGTCGTGAAGCTCAACGGCAAGCCGCTGGAGCGCGGCGACGAACCCGACGAGCTGCCCCAGATCCTAAGCCGGCAGCTCCGGAGGATGAAAGTCGGCGATACGGTCACCATGTCGGTCATGACCGGCCGCGACCAGCCGATGAAGGACTTCACCGTGACGCTGGCGGAGATGCCCCCCCGCCCCAACACCGCCCGCCGCTGGTACGCGGAGGACCTGGGATTCTCCGTGCGGGAGATGGTGTTCATGGACGCCTACCAGCGCCGCCTCGGCCCGGAGGCCAAGGGCGTGGTGGTGAGCCTCATCCGCCCCCAGAGCGCCGCCCAGAGCGGCCGGTTGCGCAACAACGACCTGATCACGGAGCTGAACCGCGAGCCGGTGACGGACCTGGACCAGTTCCGCAAGGCCTACGAGAGCTTCCGCAAGGAGAACCCCCGCGAGGCGGTCGTGATGGTCGTCCAGCGTGAAGGCAACACGGAAGTGATCCGAATTGAACCGCCGCAGTAACGCCCCGGCTGCGCGCGGAAATCCGAAGCACGAAATCCGAAACAAATCCAAAGGGCCGCAATCCAAATGACAGAAACGGGAGGCGGCGCTGGATGATCCGGCGCCACCTCCCGTTTTGTGCTTTCTTCTTTAGATTCTGGACTTGCTTCGGGTTTCGGATTTCGGGTTTCGGGCTTCGGGCTTCGGGCTTCAGATTTCTCCCGCGGCGGGACACGACTACGAGACTCCGCTGTACTGGTGGCCCTTCACCACGTCCCACACCGCGTCCTGGATCGCCGCGGCCGTCCGGGTGGAGACCACCCGGTCGTAGCTGTCGTCGATCACGTTGTACGCCGTGTGGTCGATGCCGCGCGGGTCGCGGTTGTACATCGTGGCGTAGAAGGTCGTGGCAGTGACGAGCGACCCGATGTTGTTGAGGTGGATCCCGTCGTAGTAGAGGTCCTCGATGGAATCCAGCCCCGGCACGTCGCCGTCCTCGATCCGATGGGCCAGCTCGAACATCACGTCGCCCACCGGGACCATCAGCACGGGCTTGTCCGACTGCGGGTACGCGTCGCGGAGGGCCTCGGTGAGCCGGGCGAAATAGTCGCGCGTCTCCATGGACTTGTCCCACTTGCCCGGGTTGTACTGCCGCAGCCACTGCGCCTCGTAGTCAAGCGAGTAGTCGCCCGGCTTCCCCGACCGGCGGGGCCACCGCTGGTAGATGTAGACCTGCAGGTCCGGGCTCTTCTGCAGCGCCAGGTTGATGAAGTTCTTCGCCATCGTCAGGTCGCCCTGCCCGTCGGACGACTCGATCTGCCGGTCGAACGGCTGGAGCGTCAGCACGTCCCACTGGTGCTCCCGCAGCGCCTCGCGGTAGAACCCGTAGTCGGTCTCGAAGCCGCTCGTGGGGTGCGTCCAGATGTACGAGAGCGGCGCGCCCGGGATCATGTGCCGGCCCCAGACGTACTCCCGGCCGTCACCCGCGGCCATCTCCACGAGGTTCCGGTACTGGATTGTGTTGGTCACGCTGTTGCCGATGTGGAACACGCGTAGCGACCTGACGTCCTGCGCCGGCGCCGGCAGCACGGTCAGCGCGTCCAGGTTCGGGCCACCGGACCCCGTGGCGGTGAGGCGGACGTCGTGCGTCCCCGCCGCGAGTGACACCACGACCTTCGACTCGCGCCACGCCGTCCACTCCCCGGTGGACCCGAACGCCACCGCCGACCGCACGACGTCGCCGTCCACACTCAGCCGGAGGGGCCGGTCCGAGCCCGCGCCGTTGGCGTAGCGGAAGTTCAGCTCGTACACCCCCGCCGACGGCGCGTTCATCGACCACTGAACGTAGTCGCCGGAGTCGTGCTCGAAATCGATGTAGCCGGCGCCGGTGTACCCGTGGTTGTACGAATACACTTTCACGCCCGACAGACTCCCCGCCTCCGCCTGCAGCGACGGGCCCGTCGGGGGCACGGCGACGCCCTCGGGGCTGAGCGTAAGGGAGTCGAGGTTCGGCCCGCTGCGACGGACGGATGTCAGGCGGACGCGATTCACGCCCGCCGAAAGCGTCACGCGCCGCGCGACGGTGTTCCATTTCGTCCACGAGCCGGTCGGCATGAAGGCGGCCTCGTCCGCGAGCGACCGGCCGTTCACCCCCAGCGCCAGCGGCCGGTTGGCGTCCCCGCCGTTGGCGAACCGGAACGAGAGCAGGTACGTGCCCGCCTCCTCGGCGCGGACGGTCCACTCGACGGACTCGCCCGACCGGGCGCGGTAGTCGACGAACCCGGCCCCGGTGAACCCGGCGTGGTTGCGGGCGACGGTCGCGCCCGACAGCGACGCGGCCTCGGCCTCGTAGACGATAGGCGCCGCGGCAAAGAGCACGCGGCCCTCGAGAGCTTCCGGCAAAACGAACGGAACTGCTTCACTCACGGTTGCTCCTCCTCGAAGCCACCGGCGTGCCCGACCGTACACACCACTGCACCGGTCGAGACGACACGGGAACAATTTTCACCCCGCGCGAACGGCGCGCCGGCATTTCCATATCGGCAGCCGTAAGGGCCGGATAAGCCGCAAGGGCGGAAAAGTCGCGGAAAAGTCGGCGCGCAAATGAACAACCCCCGGGACAGTCCCGGGGGTCGTGAGGGAGGCGGCAATAATGTCGCGAAGCGCCGGCAGTTATCCCTGGATCTCCACGTCCGACCCGTCGCCGCCGTCGATGACGTCGAGGCCCGGGCCGCCGATCAGCACGTCGTCGCCCGCGTTGCCGAGCAGGACGTCGTTGCCCTCGCCGCCGATGAGCACGTCGTCACCGGCGCCGCCGTCGGCCGTCAGACCGATCGCGCCGGCCGACAGGCCGGAGGCCTCGACCACGTCGTCGCCGGCCAGGGCGTTCACCGTCAGCCGGTCGTTGGCCGACTCGGCGCCGGTGATATTCACCTGGGCCGCGAGGCCCACCACGGCCGTGCCCGCGGCGTCGCCGAAGACCAGGGCGACGTCGTCGCCGTTGGTCCCGAAGACGACCACGTTGTCCGGCTGCGCGTCACCGGCGCCGCTGCCGGGGGCGGATTCGAGATTGAGGTTGATCTCGGTCACGTCCGTTCCCGACAGGTCGTTGACGGTGACGAGGTCGGCCCCGCCCCGGGCGGTGAAGTCGATCCCCTCGACGTCGTTCAGGTCCATGAGCACATTCGCCACGTTACGGAAGAAGATCACTCGCCCGCCGTTGGCGAAGATGTTGATCTCCTCGGCGACGTTCGCACCGTTGAACAGCATCCTGTCGAAGCCGTCCTGGCCCTCGAGGGTGTCGTTGTCGTCGCCAGGGTTCCAGACGAACACGTCGTCGCCGGCGCCCAGGAAGGCCGTGTCGTCCCCGTCGCCGCCGTTGACGAGGTCGTCGCCCTCGCCACCGAGGAACACGTCGGCGCCGAGCCCGCCGTTCATGGTGAGCTGGATCCCGTCGGCCTCGAGGCTGGTGGCGTCGATGACGTCGTCGCCGCCCAGGCCGTTGAGGG
>Ga0075421_100002853_pt1 | contig 20661 bp, 17 predicted proteins | sample SoiMetdeltSBSDD5_FD_75292 | JGI IMG/M metagenome (GOLD analysis project Ga0075421, IMG submission 75292) | Bulk soil microbial communities from a Populus tree surrounding site in Tennessee, USA - Soil MetaG P. deltoides SBSDD5 | ecosystem: Environmental > Terrestrial > Soil > Tree plantation... | reverse complement strand
GCGCACCGTCTCGAGCAGCATCGGCAGCATGCTGGGCACGTAGATGCGCAGGAGGATCTGGACGGGCGTGGCGCCGTAGGAGCGGGCCACCATGATGTGGTCGGCGCGCACCGACTCCACCGCCGCCGTGGCGCTCATCAGGACGACGAAGGTCGTGGTGAAGGCGGCATAGGCCACCTTCTGCGGGAAGCCGATGCCGAACACGAGGATGAACAGCGGCAGGAAGATCGACTTCGGCACGCTGAATACGTAGAACAGCATGGGCTTGAAGATCTGGCCCACATACTCGTTCTCGGCGATGACGATGCCGAGCGTGGCGCCGAGCGGGACGGCGATCAGGAAGGCGACGAGGACCTCGCTTGCGGTAACCCCGATCGCCTCCTGCACGTCCGGACGGCCCAGGAGGCCGCCCAGGGTGCCCAGCACCTGGGAGAGCGGCGGCAGCAGAAGCGGGTTGATCGCGCCTGAACGCGGCAGCACCTCCCACGCCCCCAGGACGAGCGCGAGCAGGACGAGCCTGATCAGGACGATGTGCGTGCGCGTCATTGGAGCTCCTCTCCCTCTCCCCGCTTGCGGGGAGAGGGAATACGCGTTTCACGCCGCGGTAGGAACCGGCTTGAACTGGGTGATGAACATCTCGCTCGCCGGGGTCAGGTCCGTCATGCCGATCAGCCGCCCCATGTCGAGGGCGCGTTCCATCCATTCGAGCCGCATCTCGCCGGTCGCCGACAGATTCTTGATATTGCCGTCGAGCTCGCGCGCGGCGACCGCCTCCGGGATCTCGTCGATCTCGGCGATCAGCTTGACGGCGGCAGCCCGGTTAACGTCGGCGCGCAGGAAGGCGACCGCTCCGTAGATGCCGTTGACCGCCTTCTGCACCACCCGCGGCCGTTCCTTGATGATCCGGTCGCTGGCGATCCAGGCCGAGTTGGAGTGGGCCGGGATTGCGGCGCCGTAGTCGATCAGCGGGCGGGCCACGCCCTCGTCGATGACGCGGTAGGTGAGGGGCGAGTAGAGCACAGTGGCGTCGATATTGCCCGTCAGCAGGTTCGGTACCAGGCCACCGCCGCCGAGCGGCACACGCGTGAACTCGAGCTTGTGGTGCGCGCCGGTCCAGCGGGCGCAGATGTCGCTGCCGGAGCCCGCCGAGGTGATGCCGATCTTCTTGCCCGCGATCTGCGCGAGCTCTTTCAAGGGAGAGTCCGTCTTTACCACAAGGTACCAGCCGTAGTAGCCGTTGGCGCCGTTGGCGACGCAGCGCACGTTGACGCCCTTCCTCAGCCCGGCGGCGACGCTGGAGGAGGAGTTGAGGATCAGGTCGGCGGCGCCGGCCGCCAGCGCCTCGAAGCCTTCCGCGCCGCTGCGGTAGATCGTCAGCTGAACGTTCAGGCCTTCCTTCTCGAACAGCTTCTGGCGGATGGCCGTCTCGCAGACGATGGTGGGCCAGTAGGTCCTGGTCGGCACGCCGATGCGGATCGTGTCGGCGCCCTGGGCGAAAGCGATGCGTGGCATGAAGATGCCCGCGGCCCCCGCCACGACGAGCGCACGGCGCTGCAGGTCGGGTCTCTCGTCTCGCGGCTGTTTCGCCATTGGTTTCCTCCCCTGGAAAAGTGCTGTCGCGGACGCGAGATGGGGAGTGTAGTTGAGGCGCGGGGGCGGGCAAGAACAAACGTTCTGTTGTAGGTTGGGTCAAGCGAAGCGCAGACCCAACACCCCCTGTGAGGTCGTGAGATCGGCGACCTTCGATCCGCTTCGAGGATCGTTGGGTCTTCCCCCGGCTTGCGCCGGGGTCGACCCAACCTACGCCGGTGGGACGCTTCCACGCGGCGAACGGGGACATGGCGCGGTACACGCCGGACACGGTGACGCCGGCTCGCTCGAGGGGGAAGCCCGGGAGGAAGGTCAGGACCATGACGAAGGCGAGCGGACCCCGTGGGCGGGCAGCCGAACGAAAGCGGTTGATCCGGCAACGAGCCGCCCGCATCATCACCCTGAGTGGATCGACAACGACAACACTGGAGGGACCGATGCGTCGGGTATCTGGCCGTGGCGTGAGGGGCTGGGCGGCCACGAGGCTCGTTGCGGGCCTTGCGTTGCTCGGCGCGGCGCTCGGCGGCGCGGCCGGTGCGGCGGCACAGGCCGACTGGGACAAGGTCGTCGCCGAGGCCAAGAAGGAGGGCAAGGTCGTCATCTACAACGGCACGAACTTCAAGATCGTGCGCAAGCTCGCCGACCTGTTCGAGAAGCAGTACGGCATCGCGGCCGAGGTGCTCGACGGCCGCGCCACCGAGATCCGCGAGCGCATCCGCACCGAGCAGGCGGCCGGCCGCTTCATCGGCGATGTGAACTACACGGGACGCACGACCGCTGCGGTGCAGGCCCCGGAGGGCCACTTCCAGCCGTATGGCGACCTGCCCCTCGTCAAGACGCTGGCCGAGCCGTTCGTGGCCGACGGCATCTTCCTGCCGGTGATGGCAGGCAACTTCGCGATCCTCGTCAACACCAATCTCGTCAAGGAGGACATCAAGAGCTGGAAGGACCTGGAGGACCCGAAATGGGCCGGCAAGATCCTCTCCGACGATCCGCGCGCGCTCGGTGGCGGCCAGGTCTGGTTCGAGGTGACCTACCGCGCATTCGGTCGCGGCTTCCACGAGAAGATCGCCGCGCACAAGCCGGTGATCAGCCGGGTGTTCGCCGAGAGCAACCGGCGCATCGCCCGCGGCGAGCTCCCGATCTATCTGCCGTTCAACATCTCCGAGTACCAGTCGCTGAAGGGACTGCCGGTCAAGGCGGTCGTTCCGCAGGAGGGCGTCCCCTTCATTCCGCTCGGACCGACCCTTCTGAAGGGCGCGCCGCATCCCAATGCCGGCCGGCTGTTCATCAATTTCCTGCTCGATCCCGGCCCCCAGCTGCTGATCGCGACGGAAGGGTTCCGCCCCGCGGCCAAGGACATGGGGCCGCGCATTCCCGAGGCCATCCGCGCGCTCACCCTGGCCAAGGCCCTGGGCACCACGGAGCCGGGCAAGACCCAGGGCTATCTCGATCTCGCGAAGGAGATCTACAAGTAGGACCGCCCGTCATCCCGGAAGCTGAGGGCGAGCCCGAAGCTATCCGGGACCTCGTCGAACGAGTCGAGCCTTACCCTACACTATCCTCACGAGGTCCCGGATAGCCTCGCCCCGGATCAAGTCCGGGGCTCGGCTTCCGGGATGACGGGTGTCGCTCAATACCCGTAGAGCGCCTTGGCGGTGTCGCGGAACACCTGGGCCTTCTCGCGTGCACCGAGGATGCCGCCGAATACCTGGCGGGGATGGTCGAAGTCCCAGTGCGGGTAGTCGGTCGAGAACATCAGCCGGTCGACCCCGAGCCAGGAGATCACGTCGGCGAGGTCGTCCGGGCGCTCCGGCTCTTCGATCGGCTGGGTGGTGAACCAGACGTTGCGGCGCACGTACTCGGAGGGCAGCAGCTTCAGGTGCGGCACCTCCTCGCGGAAGCGCTTCCACTGGGCGTCGAGGCGCCAGCACAAGGGCGGCACCCAGGCGAAGCCCCCCTCGACCATCACCACTTTGAGGTCCGGGAAGTCCTCGAATACGCCCTCCACCACCAGGCTCGTCAGCAGCGACTGCATGCTGTGCACGTTGGAGTGGTGCTCCTCGATGTAGTAGGAGGGCCAGCCGGTGCCGGTCACGCAGTGGCCGCCCTGGCCGCCGACATGGAGCGCCACCGGGCGCCCGGCAGCGACGGCGGCGGCGAAGATCGGCCGGTAGCGGCGGCGGCCGAGCGGCTCGGCCGTGCGCGGCGGCAGCAGGACCTGCACGAAGCGAGTGTCGGCGGCCCGGCGCTCGATCTCGGCGACGGCGGCCGCCGGGTCCTCGTGCGGCACCAGGATGGACCCGCGCAGGCGCGGCTCCTTGTCGAGCCAGTAGGCGATCTGCCAGTCGTTGAGCGCAGTGCACAGCGCGGCGGCACAGTCGAGATTTCGCTGGTCCGGCCCGCGGGTGGTGAGGGGGATCAGGTTGCCGATCTCCACGCCGTTTGGGTCCAGGTGCTGCAGGCGCATGAACTCCAGGTCCGAGCCAGGCGGCCCGCCGGCGGGCGGCCAGGCATCGGCGCGCGAGATGGCCGGCGCCATGCGCGGGTAGCCGATGGTGTCGGAGTACATCTCGCGCGAGAGGCTGCCGAACGTCGCCATGTGCTGCCGCCAGCGCTGCGGCAGGAACTGCCCAACGTCTGCGGGCGAGCGCGGGTTGGGGTGGATGTCGCAGTCCACCACCATCAGGCGCTCGGCGGCCTCTGCGCGGGGCTCACGAACGGCGACGTTCATTGCGAAACCTCCGTCTGGCTCGGCTGCGGGCGCAGGCGAGTATAGGTCGCGAGCGCGTTCTCGGCGAGCACCTTCGCGCCCAGCCGGTCCGCCAGGACCCTGGGCAGGGCCTGCGTTCCCTCGAAGTGGGCATGCGGGTAGTCGGTGGAGAACAGCAGCATGTCCTCCGAGCCGATCTGGTCGAGGGTGCGGTCCAGCGCCCGGGGATCGGCTGGCGCATCGGTGGGCTGGATGGTGAGCCGCAGATGATGGCGGATGAGGTCGGGCGGGGCCTGCTTCACCCAGGGCACCTCGGCCCGCACTCCGCGCCAGGTCTTGGCCGCCCGCCACATGAAGGGCGGAAGCCAGGCGAACCCCGACTCGATGAACACCACCTTGAGCTCGGGAAATCTGGCGAAGGCCCCCTCGGCGACGAAGCTCAAAAGCTGCGTCTCGAAGGCCGCCGACTGGGCGACGTAGTCCTCCATGAAATAGGAGGGCCAGCCGATCGAGGTCGGCGGGTGGCGGTAGCCGCTGCCGGCGTGCACGCCGATGGGCAGACCGTGCCTCACCGCAGCCTCGTAGATGGGCCAGAAACAGCGGCGGCCGAGCGGCATCCCGCCCATGACGTAGAAGAGCACCTGGACGAAGCGGGGGTCGGCGGCGCAGCGCTCGATTTCCTCCACGGCCAGGCCAGGGCTCTCCAGCGGGATCAGGATCGAGGCGCGCAGGCGCGGGTCGCGGTCGAGCAGCTCGCGCGCGATCCACTGGTTGATGGCCGTGCAGAGCACCGCGCACATGTCCTCGCTGTGCAGGAGCTGGGCCCCATGCATCACGTTGCAGATGGCGAAGCGCGTGCCGAAATCGTCGAGCGCCTGGCGCTGCAGGAGCGCGAGGTCCGTACCTGGCCGTCCACCGGGCGCGCGCCAGTCGGGGCGGACCGAGGCCGGCGCGTTGGCGGGGTAGCTCGTAAGATTGAGCGCGAGGCGGTCGATGCCGCGCAGCGTGATCGTCTGGCGCCACACCTCGTCGAGGTAGGGCAGCAGCGCCCGGATGCTGGGCACCGCGGGGTGAACGTCGCAGTCGATGGGGGCACAGGCGAACGGCGCGCCGACGGCCTCCACGCCTGGCGCTGCGCTGACGTTGTCGCGGGTCATAGGCGTCCCCGTTGATGCTCACCCGTCATCCCGGAAGCCGAGCCCCGGCCCAGGGCCGAGGGCGAGGCTATCCGGGACCCGTGCGTCTGCGATGTTGCCTTGTCGGGAGGTGAAAGTCCAAGCCATGCCGAGGTCGCGCTGCATGTAGGCGAAGGCTACTGCGTCACAGCGAGGCGGGGTGGGAAGCACGTCACGCCCGATAGGATGGCTCGGGTTCGAGTCGTTGCGGGAGGTCCCGGACCCCGGATCAAGTCCGGGGCAGCGCTGCTCGCCTGCGGCGCGCATCGCTCCGTCCGGGATGACGGGTGGAGGGTGTGTTTGCTACCATCCAACAGACTTTGCTCGGGGGCACAGTGACCGGCAGGATTGACGCGTGACGATCGCCGCGGAACGCACTGCGCTGCCGTCGAGGGCTGGCGCGCGCGGCGTCCTCGCCGCGCTCGCGGGGCGCGGCATCGGCCGCCACGCCGGCGTGGCGGCGCTGATCGCCGTCCTCGCTCTCCTCACCGTCTACCCGGTCGCGATGCTGCTTTACGGCAGCCTCTACTCCGCGCCGCCGGGAAGTGCCGGCGAATTCTCCCTGCAAGGCTACCGGGCCATCTTCACGGCGGAGCACCTTGCGGTGCTCGCCAATACGGTGGCGATCTCGCTCGCCAAGACCGTTCCCTCGCTGCTCACGGCGATCCTCCTCGCCTGGATCGTCGCCCGCACCGACACGCCGGCGCGGCGCACTCTGGAGATCCTGATCACGCTCCCGTTCTTCATCCCGCCGATCCTCACGGCCATGGCCTGGGGCATGCTCGGCAACCCGCAGGTGGGCGCGCTCAACCTGGCCTGGAAGTGGCTCACCGGGTCCGAGACCCACATCGTCAACGTCTATTCGTGGGGCGGCGTGGTGTGGCACATGATGCAGTATTCCACCCCGTTCCTGTTCCTGTTCATCGTCGACGCCTTCCGCGCCATGGACCCGGCGCTGGAAGAGTCGAGCCGCATGTGCGGCGCCTCGCGCTGGCAGACGTTCCGGCACATCACGCTCGCCCTGATGCTGCCCGTGCTCACGAGCTCGTTCCTGTTGAGCTTCATCCGCGGCATCGAATCCTTCGAGTCGCCCCTGTTCTTCGGCACGCCCGCCGGCATCACGGTGTTCACGACCGAGCTCTACCAGGCCATCAACCACCGCGCGACGCCCGACTACCAGTACGCCACGGCGCTGAGCCTTGCGGTGCTCGCGGTGATGTTCCTGCTGGTGGTCTGGCAGTGGCGGCTCCTGCAGGGGCGCACGTTCCACACCGTGACCGGCAAGGGCTATGCGCCGAACGTCACCAGGCTCGGGCCCTGGCGCTGGGTCACATTCTCTTTCTGCATCGTTTTCTTCATCGTGGCCGTGGTGCTGCCGGTGGGACAGCTGCTGCTGGGCTCGTTCTTCCGGTTCTTCGGCTTCTACACCTGGGACATGCTGACCTTGGACAACTACGCCAAGGTGTTCCGGAACGGCGAGCTCGCGCGCGCAACATGGAACACCCTCGTGCTCGGGCTGCTCGGCTCCACGGCCACCATGGTGCTGGGCGGCATCGTTGCCTGGGTCTCGGCGCGCACCCGCTGGCGCGGACGGCGCCTCATCGATGCGCTCGCCTGGCTGCCCTGGATGATGCCCGGCATGGTGCTGGGCCTCGGCTTCCTGTGGGCTTTCGCCATGCTGCCGGGCTTCGTGCCCATCTACGGGACGATCTGGGCGCTGCTGCTCGCCTACATGGCGCTCGGCACGCCGGTGGCGGTGCGCGTGATGGCAGGCGCCTACCAGCAGCTCTCCTTCGACCTCGAGGAATGCTCGCGCGTGCACGGCGCCGGCTGGTGGCAGACCCTGTGGCGCATCATGATCGCGCTCGCCTGGCCGTCGTTCGCGGTCGGCTGGATCCTCACGTTCTTCTCGATATTGCGCGAGCTCTCGGCCTCGATTCTCCTGTTCTCGGCGGGCTCGGAGGTGCTGTCCGTCGTGCTGCTCAAGATGTGGATGAACGGCGAGGCGGAGCAGGTGAGCGTCGTCGGGCTCATGATGATGCTGCTCGTCGTCTTCTTCCGCTGGGTGCAGCTGCGCGTGATCGGAGATCGCATCGGCACGCTGTGAAATCAGGCTTCGGGGATCGGGGATGAGAGTGTGGACGCACCTGTAGAGAATGACAAAACCATAGCAGACCAGCGTCACCATGTCGAGATGCTCTGCGGCCGGATGGTTAAGGAAGGGTTGTCCGAGATCCGGTGCACCTCGTGCCCAGGCCGGGGCACCGTTCCCCGATCCCCGATCCTCGATCTGGAGAAGGCATGTCAGGAGTTGTGATCGAGGGTGTCAGCCGCCATTTCGGCGCGGTCGTCGCGGTCGATGCCATCGATCTCGCGGTCGAGCCGGGCGAGTTCGTGACGCTGCTCGGTCCCTCCGGCTGCGGCAAGACCACGACGCTGCGCATGGTGGCGGGGCTCGAGCAAAACACCGCAGGGCGCATCAGCATCGGCGAGCGCGTCGTCAGCGATGCGGCGGCCGGTGTCTTCGTCCCGCCCGACCGGCGCCGGCTGGGCATGGTGTTCCAGTCCTATGCCATCTGGCCGCACATGACCGTGTTCGACAACGTCGCCTACCCTCTGCGCATCCGCCGCCGGCCGAAGGAGGAGACGCGCGAGCGCGTCATGCGCACGCTGAGACTCGTCGAGATGGAGCCCTATGCCGAGCGGCCGGCGCCGGCGCTCTCCGGCGGCCAGCAGCAGCGCGTGGCGATCGCCCGCGCGCTCGTGTTCGAGCCGGAGGTGCTGCTGCTCGACGAGCCCTTGAGCAACCTCGACACGCGGCTGCGCACCCAGATGGGCGACGACTTCCGGGCACTGCAGAAGCGGCTCGGCATCACGAGCCTCTATGTCACGCACGACCAGGAGGAGGCGATGGCGCTGTCCGACCGGGTGGTGGTGATGCAGGCGGGCCGCATCCTGCAGACCGGCGGGCCGGAGGACATCTACCAGCGCCCGCAATCCGAGGCCGTGGCGGCCTTCTTCGGCTCGCCCAACCTGCTCGCGGGGCGGGTGGAGGCGTGCCGTTCCGACGGCCGGGGCTTCTGCCTGCATGTACGCGGCGCGAGCTGGGAAGGCGCCTGCCGGGCCGGTGAGCCCTTTGCACAAGGCGAGCCCGTGATCGTCCTGGTGCGCCCGGAGAACGTCCGCATCGGGGACGCGGACGGCGCCGGCCCCGACGGAGGCATTCGCTGGTCGGGCCGGGTCGAGCACCTGAGCTTCCGCGGGTCCAGGGTCGCGCTTGCCGTGGGGACGCCCGGGGACAGGCTCAACGTGGACTCTCCGGCGCTGCTCGGGGTGCGCGAAGGCGACGCCCTCACCCTCTCGGTGCCGCCGCATGGCGCCTGGGCGATTCGTCCCGGCGCGGCGCGCGCCTGAGGGGAGGCCGGACGGACGCCGGCCGCTCGCGCGGGTGGCCGATCTCCACCGGCTCGCCGTCGGCGACTTTGGCCTGCAACCGGTCGATCAGCCGGTTGAAGGTCTCCACCTCGTGCGGGGTGAGCTCAGACACCAGCTCGCGCTGGCGCTCGAGCGCGACCGGCACCATGCGGTCGTGCAGCGCCCGGCCCTTGGCCGTGAGCGACACATTGTTGCGGCGGCTGTCCACGCCGTCCTCGCGCACGCTGACGATACCCATGCGCTGGAGCACCCGCAGGCTGCGGCTCACCGCACCCTTGTCGAGGTCGGTCGCCCCGCAGATGTGGTTGGCGCGCGTCGCGCTGGCGTGGCCGATGAACATCATCAGGCGCCACTCGACGACGCCGATGCCGTAGCTCTCGCGATAGAAGCGCGAGGCCGAACGCGACAGGCGGTTGGCGAAGATGGCAACCTTGGTCGGGATGTGGCTGTTGAGGTCGACCGAGGGCGTACGCGGTGCCGGGTGCACCTGGGGGCGAGGCAACTTCCTGGACCTCGGCATCACGACCTGCTGCTACTCTGGAAAGAAGAGTTGCACGTCCGAATAGCCGACTGAGCGTGGTCCCGCAAGGTCAGAAGGGCCACAGTTTACAAACGAGACCGCAACGCATCGCCAACGATGGCGCTATGTTTCGCAATGCCGGAATTCGCCGCCCGACGAGAGCGTTCTTCGGCAGCGAGTTGGTCCGGGCACCGGCTCGAGGTGTCGCAATGCCCGTAGCCACGTTTGCTTTGTTGTGATGTCAACACTATGGCGGGCCAGGGCCCTCCGTCCGGAACTCGTTGCCCAGAAACTGTGCAACCGAGGCCTCGAAGCCGAAGCGGCCGCCGCCGGGTCGCGCCCGGAGCGCAGCAGCCAAGGCCAGGGCAGCCCGGAGCGACCGCTCACCCAGGCTGGCGCGCGGACACCAGGACGCCGGGGTTCATGACGCCTCCCGGGTCGACGGCGCTCTTGGCGCCCTGCAGCGCGGCGCCGAACAGCTCGGGGCGCTGGCGCCGGTACCAGGGCATGTGATCACGCCCGACGGCATGGTGGTGGGTGATGGTGCCGCCCAGCGTGTTCAGCACGTCCGAGCAGGCGCGCTTGATGCCCCAGAACTGATCCACCATGCCGCCCTTGCGACCTCTGCCGTAGAAGCTGAAATAGGGGGCTGGCCCGTCCGGATAGACGTGGGTGAAGCGGCAGGAGGCAATGTGGCCAGGACCGCACTCGCGCTCCAGCGCGTCTTTCAGGGTCTCCATGACGCGGGCGTGGAACTCGCCGAAGCGGTCCCAGGTGATCGCCGTCTCGAAGGTGTCGAACAGCACCCCCAGCGGCGTCATGATCTCGCGGTAGAACGGCGCGCGGATGAAGGCGTTGCGCCAGGCGCCGGAGGCCCCCTCGCGATGCCCGCCGGCGGCGGCGAGCTGGTCGAGATCGGGCAGCCCGCCGTGGTCGCGCACGCATTCGAGCGCACGCGACATCCAGGGGGCGACCTCGTGGTCGGAGGATTCGAACGCCAGCACCATCACGTCGGCGCTGCCATCGCCCGCCCCCGTCATCTGCGCCTCCACCCGGTCGAGCAGGCGCACGTTGGAGGGATAGAGCCCGGCCTGCGAGATCGCCCGCACGGCGCCCCACGCCGCCTCGAAGGTGCGAAAGGCCACCGACGTGCCGGTGCGGAAGCGGGGCCTGTCCTGCAGCCGCATCCACGCCTGGGTGATGATGCCGAGCGCGCCTTCCGAGCCGATCGCCAGGCGGTCGGGGCTCGGCCCCGCGCCGGAGCCCGGCAGGCGGAAGCTCTCCCATGCGCCTTTCGGGGTCACCATGCGCACCGACTGCACGAAGTCGTCGATGTGGGTGTAGAGCGTGGCGAAGTGGCCGCCCGACCGGGTCGCGATCCAGCCGCCCAGCGTGGAATACTCGAAGCTCTGCGGGAAGTGGCGCAGCGTGAGGCCGTGCGGCTTCAGCTGCGCTTCGAGATGGGGGCCCAGCACGCCGGCCTGGATGCGCGCCGCCCGGCTCGCCTTGTCGACCTCCAGCACCCTGTCGAGCCGCTGCAGGTTGATGGACACCACCCCCTTGAAGGCATCGCCCACGGCCGGCTCGACGCCGCCCACCACCGAGGAGCCGGCGCCGAACGGGATCACGGCCACGCCCCTGGAGCCCGCCCAGTCGAGCAGGTCGACGATCTCCTGCTCGGAGCCGGGATAGGCCACCACGTCGGGAGCGTTGGGGCTGCGGCGCTCGAAGATGCGCACCGAGTCGATGAACGACTTGCCGTAGGCATGCACGAGACGGTCGATCGGCTCGGCGCTGCAGAAGCGGGCGAGCGAGGTCGGCACCGCCACCCGCGGCGGCCTCAGGGTGAACTCCTCGAGGCGCGGCGGCGTGTCGTCGAGCGCCGTCACGCCGAAGCGGGAGGCGGCAAGGGCGTGCACGCGGGCGCGCTCCTCGGCCGTGGCGCCCTCGCCCTCGAAGCCCCAGCCCCAGAATTTCATGCGGCGCGGCAGATGCCCCGGCATTGCGCGTCCTCCTTGCGATCGGCTCGCCGCCGATCCTGCACGGCGGTGCGCGGCGAGGCAATGTGGCGCCGTGCGAGGGGAAGGGTGGCTCAGGGCGTACGATCGATCCCGCCGAGGAGGCGCACGATCCGGCTGTCGCTCTCTCCGCTCAGGCAACTCGCCGCCGCCCTGAGCGACTCGTAGGTGAAGCTGTGGTCGTCTCCCCGCCGGGACCTGGCCTCGATCATTCGGACGTTGTGCCCCGTCACCTGGAGCAGCTGGGCGTAGCGCAATTGCTGAGCAAACGGCGTGTAGGGGTCAATCGTGTCGCCGATCAGGAATATGCGACGCGAAATGTCCCTCGAGATGCCGGTTACGGCTTTGCGATGCGAGAAGAGGGCCTTTTGCCAGTCTTCTTTCTGTCCCTTGTCGAGCACCCTGCCGACCGCTTCGTACTCGCGAAGTTTCGCTTTCAGCTGCTCTGGATGCTCGTAGCCTCCCGACGCCGCAAGGATGCAATTGCCGGCCTTCATTCCCAGCGACAGCGCGCCCATGATGGCGGATGAGCCTCCCGAGCCTCCGACCAGTGCGACCTTCCTCAACTTGAACCCCGCAACCAGCTTCTCGATTGCCTGGCCGACATGGCGATACTCGACCTCGCCATGCCGCAGTCGATGATCGCCGGTGGAGCCGAAGCGCCCCGGTCTTGCCAGTAGGATGATCGGCACCTTGTCATGTTGGAACGCGCGCGCGGCCTCGCCAATCAAGGTGGCCAAGGCGGCGAACTGCGGCCTCTTCTTGCGAAGCTGCTCGTCCGACAGGTCGCCCCCCAAGAAAAATATTGCCTTGGTGCCGCCGGGTGAACGGCCGTGAACATAGACGGCGAGACACTCCGCCTTCTTTTGGTATTCGACATAGATGGTGCCGCTCTCGCAGTCCTCCTCGCTGGCCGGCCCTTGTGCCGCGGCCTTGCCGGCAGGCTCTTGGGCTGCGGCGCGGGCTAAGCCGTAGAACGCGGGCAGATGCGCGGCGATCCCCAGAAGGCCGGTGGCACACAGAACGAGGAGCGCGAGCTTCAGTGCTCGCGTGCGCAGTGAGAAGCTGGTCTCCTCGCAGGATGCCACACGCCGATCCATGGGCCGCGACCATGCTGTTCAGGGAGGCTCGGGTCGTATTGATGCAGCAGCGCACAATTCGATAGCCGCGGAGCGATCGCTCGTCGGGCGGCGGCGTTGCGCGCCACTGCTTTTGGTCCAATATCGGGACGGGGTCAGACCCCTCGCCTCGACGCTGCAATCAACTGCGGACGGTGGAAGCGAGGGGTCTGATCCGTTCGCGTCGGGTCAGGCGGACTTGGCGGCGGGCGAGGCGGCAGCGGCGCGCTGCAGCTGCTCCTTGAAGCCATCGCCGGCGCTCTTCACGTAGGCGGTCTGGTCGGCTTGCAGCTTCTTGGCGGTCTCGAGGCTCGGGAAGGGGCCGTGGATGCTGACGAGGCGCGCCTCGATCTCCGTCCTCACGAAATAGCTGCCCCCGTCGTTGAAGGTGTCCACGTTGGTCGAGACCGTGGTCTTGTCGGTCATAGCGGCTTCTCCTCTCGCTGCGGCACTGCCGGCTGTCCTGCGCTCCGACCGATGGCCCGACGCGCTCCCCGTCTGCGCACTGTCCTGTTCCACAGTACGGCCGCCTCGTGGCGGCGGCGCAGCCTACTTCACCCGAGCCCTGGAAGCGAGATGGCGCGCCGATCGCCGAAGCGGGACACGCCGGCTCGGGAGCCGGCCGGAACGCGGGCCGGGACGCGGGGCGCACGGGGCGCTCTGCTTGCCACTCCTGTCGAACGCAACTATATCGGGCCGGCGCCGGCTGACCGAGGCTCCCTTCGTCTATCGGTTAGGACGTCAGATTTTCAATCTGAAAAGACGGGTTCGACTCCCGTAGGGAGCGCCATGATCTGCAAGAGAAGATTAGTTTGGTTCCCCATTGTTTGCCAGTGATTCTGAGGTCGTGTTTGCCATTCTGCGTTGCCAAGTGGTTCACACGCCGTTCTTACGAGACTACTGATCGTTCTCCCAGGCCGAGATGGCACGCTTGGCGCGCTTCTTCTGGTCGGCGCCCTTCACGTACCTCTCGATCATGCGGCCCGTGGCGTGCCCGGTGATGGACTTGATGTCCTCGGTGCTGAGCCCGAGCTCGGCGAGCTTGCGGGCAGCGCACTTGCGCAAACCGTGCAGCACACAGTCGCCTGGTAGGCCTGCGTCCTCGATCGCCTCGGCGAACCAGGCGCCGAAGTACTCCTCGCTGAATGGCTTGCCCTGCACCGGCGTTACCAGAAGCGTGCTGATGCCGACGATGCCTCGGGCGAGCTCTGCAGTCAGCTCGCGGTGCTCAGGGATCCAGAGCTCTTCGTCGGTCTTGCTCTGAACGACGTCGATGCCGCCGTCTTTGCGGTGGTCCCGTGTTCTGGTGATAAGGTCCTTTTTGCGCTGCCCGGTGTAGAGCCCCAGCACGTAGGCGCGGCGCTGCATGGTGCCGGGCGCCCACCGCTCCTCGAACCTGGCGCACTCCATGTCGGTCCATGCGCGCCACTCGCCCACCGCAAGCTCCTTGAAGCCGGCAATTGGGCTGGCCACGATCAGGTCGTCCTCTACGGCGAAGTTGAGCAGGATTTTCATCTGCCGCAGGATGGTGTTGGCCGCGCCTGGTGTCTCTGCCCTGGCGTCGATCATCAGGCGCACGTGGCGGCGCTCGAGGTGCGCCACGCGCTTGTGGCCGTGCTCCCGGGCCAAGGCCTCCGACACGCGCTGGTACTCAGCCTTGGTGCGCGGTTTCTTTTCCTTGAAGGTGGCGCTGGCGAGATAGTCGTACACCAGCCTCCCGAACGTGCCCCGTGGATAATCGCGGCGATCGGCAACGGGCTCTTCTGGGGCTGGTCGCGCACTCGTCTCGGTCAACAGCCGGCGGTACTCGGCCATGAACTCGTCGGACCATGGCTCACCTGGCAAGCGCCAGCGTCGTCCGTTGCGTCGGAAGTAGTAATAGAGCCGGCCGTTGCGGTCCTTCTCCGGCTTGACCAACCGGAGCTCGATCTTGGTCATCTCAGGCATCCCAATCGTTCTGCTCCGTCTAGGGTGCCACGGCTGGTGGTGCGCCGGGAACAACGACGATCTCGCCAGTGGCGGGGTCGATGCGGACCATGCCCACGTCGAGGCCCGCCGCCTTCACCGCCTTGACGGCTCGCATGACATCGAGCTGGGTGAACGTGGCCTGCCTGCGCGCCCTCCTACGAGGGCGCGGGGCGCGGCCTACGGTGTCGGAGGCATCGTCCAGCATGGGTTGCACCGATCGAGTGCGTGGCGCTCGTCGCTGACTCGGGTGCATAGCGACACAAACAACCACTTTTCGATCGTGGCCGACGTTGTTGCTGGGATTGCAAAGCCGCATTGCTATGTCGGCAGCAGGGGGTGCGGCTGTCAAGCCCAAGTGGTCCAGTTTGTAGCCCAAGTGGTCCAGTTTGTAGTAGCCGTCCTGATGTTCCCGGGGACGGTGACGTCACTTGCGGTAGTGAAGTCACTTGTGGAAGTGACTTCACTAGCAGAGGAGACCTTAGACCCCTTGATGTCATCGCGCGTCGCAGTGGTGCGTTGCGTAGCCAAGCGGTAACCGCCGCGCGTCATCATCGCGCAGGCTTGACAGCTCGACCGCGAGAGTATAATGTTCGACACGATGTAAATTTGCGCCCGGGCCTCCGCCTGGGCGTTGCTATTTCTGGCGACCCCCTCCCATCAAGCGAAGTCGTCGGTTGGCCCCGCGCTGAATCGACTGTGCCTGCGTACGGGCCCACCCCAGCCCGGCGAGTGCGCGCGTCTAAACACCCCAAAACCGATGATCTACACTGATCTGCCCGGCTCCGCGGGGCCGGAACCTTCGCGCGCGCCCATCTTCGGCGTGCACGCCGTTGCCCTGAAACGCGCCGGCTTGGCCGTCATCCCCGGCGAAGGGAAGAAGCCGTTATGCGATGGCTTCCCGAAGTGGACCCACGGCCTCGGATACAAGGCCATCGAGCAGTGGGCCGCGCGCAAGCCTGGGGCCGACATCCTCTACATCCCCGGTCTGAGCCGTACGAGGCACAATCCGTATGGCGTCATCGTTGTTGATGCCGACAACGACAACGAGCGCGAGCGCGCCCGAGAGTTCTTCGGGTACACACCTGGAGAGATCGATACGCGCAGAGGCGGCCATGGATTGTGGAGAGCGCCTGACGAGTCCATCCCCGTGGACACGCTGCGCGATCTGGGCTGGGAGGTTGACCTGCGCCACGGGCAGGCCTTCGCCGGTATCGCCGTGGCGCCGCCCTCCAGACACGAGAAGGATCGCAGTGTCATCTACAGCTGGGCCAAGGATTCTGGACCAGATGCCATCCGCGAGCTGCCGCCCTTCCCCCTCAAGCGCATGATGATGCTCCTGGACACGTACGCTCGCGGGCAGGGGGTTGGTATCGATCTGATACCACATATGTAACTGACTGCCCCCCCAGGGGTGCAGGAGGTGCTCGTGCACACGGGCATCTGGGGGCCAGCGGGGGCATCCGGCAGGCACTGAACGTCCACCTCGTCCGGAACGCCTGGGCCTTCGACGGATTGAGCGACTGCGTCGATTTCGCCCTGAGCTACCTCCAAGACCTGCACGATGCGTGCGGCACCGAGATGCTGAAGCACGACGAGGTAGTCAAAGTCTGCCGGCGCCTGCTCCAGGACTTCGAGAGCGGCAAGCTCGTGCGCATGCACGACCAGCGCGCCACCTGCCACAGCGACGCTGACGAGATCAGATGGCTGGCCACGCTCAACAGAACCGCACCCGACGCCTTCATGCTGCTGATGCTTTGGCGCGCCGAGCACGGTGCCCGCAGCCTCAGAGGCGAGACATTCTATGTTCGGGGGCGTTCTATGGTTCGCGACAAGGTTCTTGGCGATTGGGGCCGCAATCGATACTGCGCCGCGCGCGACATGCTTCTTGAGCGGGGGCTGATCTTCGAGGTTGGTATGATCGATGGCGAGATACACTACCGGCTCGCCGATCGCGTGCTGACGCCGAGCATATCCGCCCGCAAACGCAACCTCCACAAGTCCGCAGGGGCTACTTGACGTACATGGCGTTGATCCAATGCTCGTTAGAATCACCAACTCTGCGCACACGTGCAATCTCAAATCGAGGGCTATGCAGAGTGATCTCCAGCACCACGACCGCCGTGCCGCGGTCGAACTGCGTACACCTGCCGGCGATGATCAGGGGCGCAACGACTTCCATGTACGCCTCTTGCCCGACCAGGATCACGTTGAGCACCTTCTCCATGTCGCCCTTGTTCCGGCAGGCTAGGGCGTTGCCGTTGTCAATCCTGCGTTGCTGAGGAAGCGGTTGGGCAGCCGCAGAAGCGGCAAGTACGAGAACGACGCAAATCACCGCAGGCGCGTTCTTGAACATCTCAAATTGGGTCCCCCAACAGCAATGCCCAGAGTTCGGATCGTGGAATGAAAACCGACGCGTGAGCAAGCAGCAATATCAGCGCGCGTTGGGCAGCAATTTTTAGGACCCATGCTGTTGTTCCGTTGACAGCACTCGATTGCAATGGTATCGTGTGTGGGATGATGCAGCTTTGCGCCTGGGCCACCGCTCGGGCGTTTTGCGTTTCGGGGTAGCCTTCTGATGGGCCGGCCCTGAAGCAGGCCCTGCCTTCTCATCGGTGGGACGGGCCTGAAGCCGTGGACCGCTCATGGGTGCCGGTCCGCGCATGGTGCGAGCAAGCCTCGCCGCCGCGCCGGCGCTACGGGGGTAGCGCCGGCCCCTTCTCTCTCAACCCCCACGGGTTCCCCGCGATAGCGCCTCTCTTCGCGCCATCGCGCCCCGGACCCAGCCAGCTTCGCCGCAGCGGGTTGGCTCGCCGCCTTAGCGGGTAGCAGTCACAAGGAGCACGCACCATGAACACCTGGAAGGACTCGCTCCCTTCACGTTCTCACCTGACGGGAGCGACACCACACGCGACCTGTCCGACATGGAGCTCCGGCGCGCCATTGCTGACACGGGCAACCTCCTGACCGCCGCCGTCGCGCTCAGCCAGCAGCACAACCGCATCGTAGCCCGCACCGATATCGCCGCCCAAGTCGAAGGTCACCCATGCTGCAGCACGTCCTGGAGACCGCTAGGGTGGCATGCATGGAGCGCGTCGCCGCGAGCTGCCACCGGCGCTTGGCCGAAGAGCGTGCCCTGCGCTCCAGCGCGAGCGCAGCGAAGGCCTGCGCTGCGGCGCACGGCGTCGGGATGGGGGCATATGCCACCGCCGGCCCGTCTTGGGCAAGTCGGTGTGCCCGCAGCATGGCGGAGCCTCTCCTGTGAATCGGAACGGGTCTGCGCCGGACCGCCGAACCTGATCGCTGACGACGTTGACACCCTTTGCGCGCGTCATGAGTGGGCTCGGGGCGAGTTGGTCAAAGGCAGCGAGAGCATGACGTTCCTCGTGGGGGACCTTGCCCTGGCGCTCAACCCGAAATCGGTGCCGGATGATACGTGAGCCGTCACAGGCGAATTGCGGCGGCGGCTGTGGGTCGGCAGGCTCCAACAGAATTCCTACTCAGCCCGCGGTGTGTGCTAGGGAGGAAGTGCATGCACGCCGGCTGGGGTATTGGTGGTGGGCGCACTTGCTCGGAGGCAAAGCTGGAGTCGATCGATCTAACGGCGGTCGTGGTCGCGGTGACGGACGAGGAACCGCGCGTGCTCACCATCCAAAACGGCAAGGCCCTGCCGACCGGCCCGTTCGCCTCCAGGCACCGCAGCCTGCAGATGGGCGTACGCGACTGGGTGGAGCGCCAAACGCACCACCCTCTGGGCTATCTCGAGCAGCTCTATACGTTCGCCGATCGCGACCGCGTACAGGACGAGCAGCGAATGATCTCCATCAGCTATCTCGGTCTCTCTCGGGAGGCTGGCGTATCGGGGGAGCAGAGCCCCCGCTGGCACGGCTGGTACCGATACTTTCCGTGGGAGGATTTGCGCGAGGGACCGTCCCAGGTGCTCGCACGCGCGATCTTGCCCCGCTTGCGCCAGTGGACACGCGAGGCGTCCGAGCCGGCCATCCGGCGTGAGCGCACCCATCGCATGGAGGCGACGTTCCCAGTGGACGAGCACGCCTGGAACGAGGAGCTGGTGCTGCAGCGCTATGAGCTGCTCTACGAGGCCGGGCTGGTACGCGAAGCCGCGCGGCGCAGGCCGCTGATCGAACCTCTGCCGCCTGGCGAGCGCATGAGCCACGACCATCGGCGCATCCTCGCGACCGGCATCGCCCGGCTCCGCGCCAAGATCAAGTACCGACCGATCGTGTTCGAGCTGATGCCGCCTGCCTTCACGCTGCTGCAGCTGCAGCGGGCCGTCGAGGCGCTGGCAGGGCGCCGGTTGCACAAACAGAACTTTCGCCGCCTGATCGAGCAACAAGGGCTCGTCGAGGAGACGGGGGAGATGCTGAGCGAGACCGGCGGCCGGCCTGCAAAGCTGTTCCGCTTCCGCCGCGAGATCGTGCTCGGGCGAGCCTTGACCGGCAGCAAGCTGCCGCTGGCGCGCCCGGCCTGAGCCGATGTGCTTGGTGTCAAACCCTCAGGGTCTGACACCATTCCGCAACTCTGCATTGTAGCCTGGGGTCAGATCCGGAGGGTCTCACATCTACCGACCAGCGGCACTTGACATCCGGCCACGCGTACCCAAGTAAACGCAAACGAGGTGGAGACCTCGTTTTTTTGAAACCACAAATGCTCAATATGAGCATAAAGGTGCAACATGGCTCCTGCTGCAGCCGCCGCCGATCCGATTGCACGCACCGCGCCGCTCTATCAACGTGTGCGCAACGTGATCCCGGCCATCGAATGGGCGGGATTTGCCGGCGACATCGCCGCCATCCTGGACCTCAAGCGCGAGCGCAAGGCCGTCGTGCTCGCGCACAACTACCAGACTCCGGAGATCTTCCACTGCGTTGCCGACATCGTCGGTGACAGCCTGGCGCTGGCGCGCGAAGCGATGAAGACCGATGCCGATGTGATCGTGCTTGCCGGCGTGCACTTCATGGCCGAGACCGCCAAGCTGCTCAATCCCGGCAAGACCGTGCTGATCCCGGACCTGGAGGCCGGGTGCTCGCTCGCCTCCTCCATCACCGCCGCCGATGTGCGCCTCCTGCGGGAACGCTATCCGGGTGTTCCGGTGGTCACGTATGTCAACACCTCGGCCGCCGTGAAGGGGGAGTCGGACATCTGCTGCACCTCCGGCAACGCGCGCAAGGTCATCGAGTCGCTCGGCGTCGATCGCGTGATCATGCTGCCCGATGAATACCTGGCGCAGAACGTCGCCGCCGAGACGGGCGTTGAGATCATCGCCTGGGCCGGCCATTGCGAGGTCCACGAGCGCTTCACCGCCGCCGAGATCCGCGAGCTGCGGGGGCAGCATCCGGGCGTGATCGTGCTCGCCCACCCCGAGTGCCCGCCCGAGGTCGTGGCCGAGGCCGACTTCGCCGGCTCGACCGCAGCCATGGGCAGCTATGTCGCTGACCGGAAGCCGCGGCGGGTCGTGCTGGTGACGGAGTGCTCGATGAGCGACAACGTCGCCGTCCAGCATCCCGACGTGGAGTTCGTGCGGCCGTGCAACCTGTGCCCGCACATGAAGCGGATCACGCTACCCAAGATCCGCCGCGCGCTGGAGGTTATGGCCCCGCAGGTGACGATCGAGCCGGAGATAGCCGACCGCGCGCGGCGAGCCGTCGAGCGCATGCTGGCAGTCTGAGGGTCGCCGCAATGTCTCAGAATGCCGATGCGCTTGTCGGTCAGCCGATCATCATCGGCGCCGGTCTTGCAGGACTGCTGACTGCCCTGCATCTCGCGCCTGAGCCGGTGGTCGTGCTGGCCAAGGAACCCCTCGCCTCCGGCGCGGCCAGCGCCTGGGCTCAGGGCGGGATCGCCGCCGCTGTCGGAGCCGACGACGACCCGTCCTTGCACGCAGCCGATACCGTCGCTGCCGGCGCCGGGCTGTGCAACGTTCTGATGGTCGAGCGCACCACAGACGCCGCCCCCGAGGCTGTTGCTGACCTGGTCCGCTGGGGCGTCGCCTTCGACCGCAGCGCTGACGGCCGGTTCAAACTCGGTCTGGAAGCAGCGCACGGTCGTCGCCGCATCGTGCACGCGCGAGGGGATGGCACAGGGCGCGAGATCCTGCGGGCGCTGA
>Ga0075421_100002851_pt1 | contig 20665 bp, 14 predicted proteins | sample SoiMetdeltSBSDD5_FD_75292 | JGI IMG/M metagenome (GOLD analysis project Ga0075421, IMG submission 75292) | Bulk soil microbial communities from a Populus tree surrounding site in Tennessee, USA - Soil MetaG P. deltoides SBSDD5 | ecosystem: Environmental > Terrestrial > Soil > Tree plantation... | reverse complement strand
TGGTGCAGGATTTCTACAAACCGGATCCCCGCAACGGCTATGCGCGCGGCTTCATTCTGCTGTCCTACATGATGACCCCGATCACCTATGCGAACCTGAGCGGCTCGTTCTACGGCGTGGAGTTCAAGCAGTTCCTGCGCGACTATGCTCACACTGCCGCATGGTGGGCGCACGCCGAAGGCTTGCCACGCGAGCAAAACACCGTCACGCTCGACACGGAACAGAAAGACGCCCGTGGCTTGCCGGTTTCGCGCGTGACTTATGAATGGGGCGAAAACGACCTCAAGCTGGCCGCCGCAGCACGCGACAAGGCGGCGGAAATGATGACGGCGTCCGGCGCGCGCCAGATGCGCATCGGACTGAATTATGGCGCCCACGCGATGGGAACCTGCCGCATGGGACGTGATCCAAAGACATCGGTGGTGAACGAATTCTGCCGGTCGCACGACATCCCGAATCTGTTCATCTGCGATACGAGCGTATTCGTCACGGGGTCCGGCGTGAATCCGACTCTGACCGCAATGGCGATCTCCAGTCGGGCTGCGGAACGGATCGCAGATTCGGCGGGTCGCGGTGACATTTGAGATGAACGAGGAGCTTCTAAATCAAAGACAAGTCGCCACGCTGGCCGCGTTGGCCGATGGTATAATTCCGCCTGACGAAACGGATGGCGGGGCATCGAGCGTGAATGCCGGGTCGCGTCTTGCGGAAAAAATCCGGGCGGGCATCAACACCGCGCTCTATCTGCAAGGGATCGAGGCGGCGGAAACAATTGCCACGGCCAACTACCGCCGCGAGGTGGCTCTGCTTGGCGTTTCGGAGGTTCACGCCGTGATCGCCGCCGTCCGCGAAAAACTGCCCGGGTTCTTCAAGCAATTGCGGATGGACGTGTCGGCGCTGTATCTCAGTGATCCCGGTGTATGGCAACGGATCGGCTTTCCCGGTCCATCCACCGCGAGCGGCGGCTATCCCGATTTCGATCAGCCGCAAACGCAGAGGGTGATTGGTCTCAAGGAAGGCTCCGGCAATGACCCCTGACGCATTCTAGATAAATCAACAATTTCGAGTTAGCAATGACCCGTGCGCATCTCCGGTGATTGCAGCCGTGCACGTGCGTGCGTCGCGTTCCCCTCACATTGAGCCTCTCTTCGATCGAGGAGGAGAGGGAGAGAAATCTCTGCAAAGCCGCATCGGAGGCCGGAGCGCGGAGCATTGCTCCGCGTGACTGCGGGAAATCGCGCAGAGCAATGCTCTGCGCTCCGCGCTCGACAGCGTTTTGCGGAGATTCCGGAGAGGGTTAGCGTGAGGGGTGAAAAGTCGCGCGGCCCTCCGCTCCTGCCGGCCGATTCCGGAGTCAGCAATGATTGTTGATTGCCTATCGCTAATTGATTATTGCTTATGGAGTTCTGCCCATCCGAGCGCCAATGGGGTCGATTTGGCGAAAGTGCATCGGACCAGTATCTTGGGGAGCGACGGTCGGGTTGGCGCCTGTTTGGACAGAGAAGAAGTAACCGACTGGGTTGTTTGACCGTCATATTTGCTTGATACCAACGATGTTCAGAAAAACGAGAGCGAACAAGAACCCCGTTCAAAGTGCGGAGGTGCCCCAGGTGTTGAACTGGTTCGCCCGCCTCCTGGCGCTTACGTTTTTTTGCCCTCCTGCTGCCTGGACCGCGGAGAACCCGGCTGCGGCGCATTTTCGAAAGGAGGTGCAGCCGATTCTGGTCGAGTATTGCTACGACTGTCATGGCGATGGGATGAACAAAGGCAAGGTCGCCTTCGACGAATTCAAGTCCGACGATGACCTGCTCGGAAAACACGATCTCTGGTCGAAGGTATTGAAGAACCTGCGGGCCGGCCTCATGCCACCGGAAAAGAAGCCGCGACCGTCGGCCGAGGAAGTGCGACGATTGGAGAATTGGGTCAAGCAGGAGGCCTTCGGGATTGATGCAAAAGATCCGGACCCGGGTCGCGTCACGATTCGGCGGCTCAACCGCGTGGAGTATCGCAACACCATCCGCGATTTGATGGGGTTCGATTTCAAAGTGGACGACGAGTTGCCGCCGGATGACACCGGCTACGGGTTCGACAACATCGGCGACGTGCTCACGGTGTCTCCCATGCTCCTGGAAAAGTATATGCAAGCAGCTGAGACGATTGTGGCGGCGGCGGTGCCCAGAGTGACGCGGGTGGTGCGCGAAAAGACAATTTCCGGAAGCGCCTTCCGCAAACCTGACGGCCAGGGCAGTGGCGGACGGAACAACGACCGGTTCTCGTTCTACGACGAGACAACGATTGCGCACGCGTTCAACGCCGACCAGGCGGGGAGCTATCGCGTCGGGCTGGAGTTGGAAGTGGCGGGCCAGTTCGATTTTGATCCGGGCCGATGCCGCGTTGTGTTCAAGGTGAACGACCGGGAGCTCCTGTCACAGGAGTTCGGCTGGCACAACAACAAGAAGTTCCGCTTCGATTTCGATGAAAAGTGGACGGCGGGTGAGCATCGGATGGCCCTGGAGCTGCATCCACTCACGGCAGCGGAGCAGAAGAAGAACTCACTGGATCTCCGAATTGCAGCAGTCCGGGTTCAGGGGCCGCAGGAAAAGGAACATTGGGTCCGGCCGAAGAACTTCGAACTGTTTTTCTCGAAAGATCCTCCCGAAGAAGCCGGCGCCCGGCGTCAATACGCCCGCGAAGTGTTGAGTGGGTTTGCGAACAAGGCGTATCGGCGTCCGGTGGATGACCGGACGTTGGACCATTTGGTGGCGATTGCCGAGGGCGTTTACGACCAGACGGGCAAAGGCTTCGAAGACGGCGTGGCCCAAGCGATGGTTCCGGTGCTGGCGTCGCCGCGGTTCCTGTTCCGCGTGGAAGAAGTTGAGCCTTCCGCGACTCTTGCAAAGGTTGGAGCGTCGCGTGATTCGACACCGTCAAAGACGTCGTTGGTTGACGAGTATTCGCTCGCTTCCCGACTCTCGTACTTCCTCTGGTCCACAATGCCGGATGAGGAATTGTTCCGCCTGGCCGGGCGCGGCGAGTTGCGGAAAAATCTCGGCGCGCAGGTCAAACGGATGATGGCGGACGCGCGTTCGCAGGAGTTCGTCGAAAACTTCGTCGGCCAATGGCTGCAAGTCCGTGACGTTGAGGGCATCGACATCAATGCGCGCGTCGTGCTCGCCCGGGACAGCGGCCAGGAAGGGAATTTTCAGCGCGACCGGCGCCGTTTCCAGGAACTTCGTGACATCCCCGATGAAAAACTCACTCCGGAACAGCGGGCCGAACTTGAAAAGATGCGCGAGCAGTTCCGCCGCCGCCAAAACCGGCCGCAGATCGAACTGGACCGCGACCTCCGTCGCGCCTTGCGGCAGGAGACCGAGATGCTTTTCGCCCATGTCCTGCGCACCGATCGCAGCGTGCTGGAGTTGATCAACAGCAGTTACACTTTCCTGAACGAACGGCTGGCGAAGCATTACGGCATCACCAACGTGCTCGGCAACGAGATGCGCCGGGTCGATTTGCCTGAAGACCATCCGCGCGGCGGCGTGCTCACGCACGGCTCCGTTTTAATCGTCACGTCGAATCCCACCCGCACGTCGCCGGTGAAGCGCGGCCTGTTCATCCTCGACAACCTCCTGGGCACGCCTCCGCCTCCGCCGCCGGCAGATATCCCTCAATTGGAAGAATCGGAGAAGGGATTCAAGGACCGCCAGCCGACCCTGCGCGAAGTGCTGGCGATTCACCGGGAGAAACCCTTGTGCAGCTCCTGCCATAATCGCATGGACCCGCTGGGTCTCGCGCTGGAGAATTTTAACGCGCTTGGCATGTGGCGCGAGAAGGAACGCGGTCAGCCTATCGATGCCGCGGGCAAGCTGATTACGGGGGAGCCGTTCCAGAGCGTCCACGAGGTGAAACGTATCCTGACCGGCGAACGCCGCTTGGATTTTTATCGCTGTCTGACCGAAAAGCTGCTTACCTACGCGCTGGGACGCGGTTTGGAGTATTACGACGTGGAGAGCGTGGATCAGATTGTGGAGCGGCTCGAGAAGCAGAACGGGCAGTTTTCCGCCCTGTTGATGGGCATCATCGAGTCAGCGCCATTCCAGAAACGGCGGGCGGTTTCCGCGGTGACCTCCGTCGAACCGGACAGGCAGGAAGAACAACGTGTGCTAACCAAATCGGAACTATGAAAACGAGCCATACGCTGAATCTCGACATTGAGGCACAACGATTCGCCAGTCTCAGCCGCCGCCACTTTCTGCGCGGGCTCGGCGCCTGCCTGGCGCTGCCCGCTTTCGAGTCACTCCGGCCGTTCGGCCTGCTCGCGGCTGAGGCCAAAGCAGCCGGCCAGTTGGCAACGACGCCAACCGGCGCACCGTTGCGCATGGCTTTCGTTTACTTCCCAAACGGCGCCATCCAGCCCAACTGGTGGCCCAAGGGCGAAGGAAATGATTTCGAGCTGGCTCGGACGATGGAGCCGCTGGCGAAGGTGAAGCATCAACTGCAAATCCTCGGAGGCATGGACCACGTCAATGCCACACCGGGCCCGGACGGCGCGGGCGATCACGCGCGGGCCAGCGGCACGTTCCTCACGGGCGTGCGAGTCAAGAAGACGGCCGGTGCGGACATTCAGGCCGGCATCTCCATCGATCAGGTGGCGGCCAACCAGATCGGGCACCTCACCCGGTTCCCATCGCTGGAGCTCACCTGCGACGCCGTTCGGAAATCCGGCAACTGCGATTCCGGCTATTCGTGCGCCTACCAGTACAACCTCGCCTGGCGTTCCCCCAACACGCCTGTGGCCCCCGAACCTAACCCCCGTCATCTCTTTGAGCGTGTCTTCGGCGCTGGCGCGCACGGCGAGCGTCGGGAAGGTCTTAAACGCCGGCAAGAGCAGCAGCGTTCCATCCTCGACTTCGTTCTCGACGACGCCCGGAGCCTGCAGCGTCAACTCAGCTCCCGCGACAAGCAGAAGCTCGACGAGTATCTGGGCAGCGTCCGGGAGATTGAGAAGCGCATCGAAAAGGCCGAGCGTTTCGGCAAGACGCCCGACCCCGCGATCGATACGCCCGCCGGCATCCCATCGAGCTTCGAGGAATACATCCAGGTGATGTACGACATGATGATTCTGGCGTTCCAGACCGATTCGACGCGCATTGCGACGTTCCTGCTCGCCAACGAAGGAAGCAACCGCGCTTTCTCCGAGATCGGCATTGCCGAAGGCCACCATTATCTGACGCACCATCAAAACAAACAGGAGATGATCGACAAGGTCGCAGAGATCGACCTCTGGTACACGAAGCAATTCGCGAAGTTTCTGGAAAAAATGGAACAAACGAAGGATGTGGACGGCAACTCGCTGCTCCACAATTCGATGATCGTCTATGGCAGCGGCAACGCCGATGGCAATCGCCACACTCACGTGAACCTGCCGGTGATCCTGGCCGGCGGCGGCGGGGGTGCGTTGACCCCTGGACGATTCGCGAAATTCGGCGGCGTGCCCATGAGCAACCTGCTCCTCAGCATGGCAGACCGCCTCGGAGTCCAGGGTGTCGAACGGCTGGGGGATTCCACGGGAAGGGTTGAGGGGATCTAGCCGCAGCTTCATGTTCAGTGCAAGCAAACGCCCCTCTCATCCGTGGCCGGCCAGGTGTACCGGGTCAGGGAATCTTGAAATCGGTCATCGGGAATCGGGCGTCTGTAATTTCAAGATTTTCGATGTCCGATGCCCGATTTTCAGATTTACCGGCTGAAGTGCCGAAAATGTCCCGTTAACTATATGAACGCTGCCCATCCCGTCGCTCGCGCCGTCCCGTCGCAAGACCGCCGCCTCTTTCTACGCCGCCTGACCCTGGGCGCCGCTCTGTTCGCCGTTCCCGGCGCCTTTGCGGAGCAACTCACCCGCACGCCACCGCAGACCGAGGGACCCTTCTATCCCGACAAACTGCCGCTCGACACCGACAACGACCTGATTGTCGTCAACGACGGGGTGACTCCCGCCGTGGGCGAAATCACGTGGGTCAGCGGGCGCGTGCTCGATGAGCGTGGCGAGCCGATCCGCAACGCGCTCGTCGAAATCTGGCAGTGCGACAACAACGGCGCCTACCTCCACAGCGGCACCAGCAACCGCGAGAAGCGCGACGCGAACTTTCAGGGCTTTGGCCGTTTCCTTACCGGTTCGACCGGCGAGTACCTTTTCCGCACGATCAAGCCGGTGGCCTATCCCGGCCGCGCGCCGCACATTCATTACGCGATCAAGATGAAGGGCCGCAAGGAACTGATCACCCAGTGTTACATCGAGGGCCACGCCGGGAACGAACGTGATGGCATCTGGAAAAGCATCACGGACGCGAAGGCGCGGAAGTCCGTCACCATCCCGTTCGTCCCACTCAAGGGTTCGCGCGTCGGCGAACTGACAGCGCGCTTCGACGTCGTGATGGGACTCACGCCCGAAGCGTAACGCCGGCGGACTCCAGCGCCCGCTGACGGCTGACTCCTTCCGGAGTCCGCAATTAGTTCTGAACAATAGGAAACGCGACCCGGCCTCGCTCGACGAGCGGGAACACCGACCCGACAGTCAGGGAAAAGCGAGAGGATAACCGTGAACATGCGATGGAAACCGCAGAAGTCGTCAGTCGTGAGGCGCAGTCTCTTTACTCCTGCGCTCCCTCACATTGCCAGTATCCTGTTCACAATGGTCACGTTGCTGCAGGCGCAGGAAGCGCCGCGGTTTACCGGAATTCAGCGCCTGACGAACCGGGAGACGCTCCTTCAAGTGACCGGTTCAGCCGGCGTCAACTATCGGCTCGAAGCTTCCGCGAGCCTCTCTCAATGGGATCCGCTGTTCACGCTTCTGAGCACGGGTCTGAACCAGTACACGGATTCCGCCGCGCCGTATTTCAGCTCCCGTTTCTATCGCGCAACCGAGCTGAGCGGTGCGAACTTCCTGACCGGCGATCACTTGACAACCACAAACGGCGATGTCGTCATTCATCCGATCAACCATGCCACTTTCGTCATGAGCTGGAACGGCAAAATGATCTACAACGATCCCGTCGGCGCCGCGGCTCTCTACGCAGGGTTGCCGAAGGCGGACCTGATTCTCGTCAGCCATTCGCACGGCGACCATTTCAGCGGTGCGACATTGAACGCGGTGACGAACGCCAATGCCGTGATCATCGCGCCGCAGGCCGTCTTCAACAGTCTGTCCACGGCGCAGAGAGCCATTACCATCGTGCTCACAAACAGGGCCTCCACGGGGCTGAACATCGAAGCCATACCGGCGTATAATGCCAACCATCCGCTGGGCACCGGCAATGGGTACGTGCTCAACATCGGGGGCAAGCGCATTTACATGAGCGGAGACACGGGAAACATAACGGAAATGCGTGCTCTCACGAACATTGACGTGGCCTTCGTCTGCATGAATCAGCCCTATACAATGACCGCAAACGATGCCACGAATGCGGTGAGCGCCTTTCGTCCGGGAGTCGTATATCCCTACCACTACGAGGATCAAGGTGGTTCCCGGGTGAACGCGAGCCTCTTCAAACAGCGGCTTCGGAGCGATCTGGGCATCGAAGTCCGCCTGCGAAAATGGTATTAGCCTGAGCCTTGGCTTGCTTCACACCGCAGTGTGAAGATAACGAACTGAACTCCCGACACCAACGAAAGGACCCCCATGAACCGAATGCTGATTCCAATCGTCGCCGTCCTGCTGGCGGCCGTCACCGTCCACGCCCAGGATTGGGCGAAGGCCCGAATCGAAAAGTCACCACGCCATTTGGAGTGGGTGAAAGTCAAACACGGGAGCCGCGAGGTGAATTGTTTCATTGCGTTCCCTGAAGTGAAGGAAAAAGCCACGGTCGTGGTCGTGGTCCATGAAATCTTCGGCCTTACCGACTGGGTGCGTGGTGTGGCTGATCAACTGGCCGAAGCCGGTTACATCGCCATCGCGCCTGATTTGCTCTCCGGCACGGCACCGGGCGGAGGAGGCACCGCGGAACTCGGCGGCGGCGACGCCGTGCGCAAGGTCATCTCTTCGCTGCCGCCCGATCAGATCACGGCCGACCTGAACGCCGTCGCGCAATACGTCGCCAAACTTCCGGCCAGCAACGGCAAGATTGCGGTCGGCGGATTCTGCTGGGGCGGCTCGCAGACGTTCCGTTTCGCGACCAACAACAAGGAGGTCAAGTCCGCGTTTGCTTTTTACGGATCTGGACCGGAGAAGGAGGAAGACATCGCGCGAATCGCTTGCCCGGTTTATGGCTTCTACGGCGGGAACGATGCCCGCGTCAACGCTTCGATTCCCAAGTCCACCGAACTGATGAAAAAAGCCGGCAAGACGTACGAACCCGTGACCTACGACGGCGCCGGTCACGGTTTCATGCGTGCCGGTGAGGACCCAAAGGATACAAACGATGCAAACAAAAAAGCGCGCGAGGAAGCGTGGAAACGCTGGAAGGAGTTGTTGAAAAAGGTCTGACAACCGCCTTGGCGTTCAGGCAGTGCGCCATGAACTCCGGGATGACCCCTCAACCACCCTCCGGGCACCTTCTCCCCCACTGGGGGAGAAGGACGGGATGAGGGGGCGGTTCATCGGAGCAATCCATGTCCTCAAGACTCCGATTCAAATCCGCCCTGACGATTCTCGCCCTGTGCCTCGGACTGACGTTCGTGGGCCATGCACAGCAGACCGCCGTGGAACGGCACGGCCAGCTTCGGGTTCAGGGCAACCGCATCGTTGACAAGAACGGTCAGCCCGTCGTTCTTCGCGGCATGTCCCTCTTCTGGAGTCAGTGGATGGGCCGGTTCTACAACACCAACGTCGTGAAATGGCTCCGCGACGACTGGCGTTGCACGGTGGTCCGAGTGGCGATGGCCGTGGAAGCCGGCGGGTACCTGACTCATCCAGATCGGGAAAAGGAGAAGGTAAAAACAGTCGTCGGGGCCGCCCTCGATCTCGGCCTCTACGTGATCATTGACTGGCACGATGACAATGCGCATCAGCACGTCGAGCAAGCCCAGGCATTTTTCGGTGAGATGGCCCGGATATTCGGGAAGCACCCGAACGTGATTTACGAACTGTGGAACGAGCCGCACAACCGTCACGAGTGGCGCAGAGTCATCAAGCCCTACCACGAGGCGGTCATTCCGAAGATTCGCGCGCACGATCCCGACAATCTCATTATCTGTGGCACCCAAACGTGGTCGCAGGACGTGGACAAGGCGTCGCGCGATCCACTGAAGTTCGATAACATCGCCTACACGCTGCATTTCTACGCGGCCACGCATAAGGAGTCTCTGCGCAATAAGGCACGGACTGCGCTGACCAACGGCATCGCATTGATGGTCACCGAATGGGGCACCAGCGAGGCTAACGGTGACGGCAAGCTGGACGGGGAAGAAACGAGAAAATGGCTGGAGCTCATGGACCAGAACCATCTGAGCTGGTGCAACTGGTCTGTCGCCGACAAAGCCGAGACGTCGGCAGCATTGAAACCGAACGCCCATGCTTTGGGTGGCTGGTCCAGCAACGATCTCAGTCCGTCCGGCAATTTGGTGCGGGACGAACTCCGAGCCAGAAACCCGGCTCCAATCGATCTGCAGCCGTGACCGCAGATGCGAGATGTAACCACTGATCCCCACAAGATTCGGCGCTATGACCACAGAACTTCCGTTGCGGCGACGCCGCTACCGAACGGAGTGCGTCCATCCCCGGACGCAGGAACGCCCGGTGTTGAAGGGGAATCCCGGGTGCTCCCCCGGGGACGAACCGAGTCCTTCAGCCAAATCCTGCCATCGCTCGTCGATGGAAGCCGACGGTTTGCAGAGAATTGGTTAAAACCTGATTTGCGCCCACTTATCTTCTTCGTTAGCCTCGCTTCTGTTTCCGATGCAACTTCGCCGTACGATTCTGATCCAGACGGTCGTGAACGCCGTCGCGTTCGTGATGTTCTTTGGCATTGTTTGGTGCTCGCTCGCGGCGGCAACCGACGAGGAGAAGGCCGCGCGCCCGGCGTGGGCGGATTTTGTGGAGCCGGACTTTCCGTTCTTCTCATCGGTGCTCGATGCGCGGCAGCTTGGGAGCGGATTGCCCGCGGACAATCTCACGCCACGGGGGTTGATCTTGAATCTCGGCCACGGATGCTGGGCGTGCTTCGACACGGAGCTGCTCCGGGTCTCCGCCATCTGGACGGGCCGGGGCGTGTCGCCCGTCTCGATGTCGCAAGGCTCATATCACGTCGCTGGACTCAAGGCACCAGAAGGCCAGGTGAAATTGCCGCAGATCGTCGGCACTCCGTGGCTGGCGAATGGCATTTATCCGGGCTGGCAAGCCGGCCAACAGATATCTCTCGTCGATCCGCGCGAGCCGGGACCGGATCCGAGGGAAGTTGGCCGCGGCCCACTTGTGCCGTCAGTGGGACGGTTCAAGGCGGTGCGAATGACGCAAGCCGGCCTGTGGCTGGATTACGAAGTTTCCGGCGTGGCCGTCAGTGAGTCGTTCGAGTCCGGCGTGCAGGGAGGCCAGCCCGTGGTTCAGCGCCGTATCCGCTTGCGCCGCGTGCCCGAGGCCTTCTGGCTCCTGCTTGGTCGGAAACCAACGACGGCCGTTGAGAGTTTCAAGTGGACGGTCAGGACCGATTCGGCCGAAGGAAAACCGATGGCGGAACGAATGGAGCAGCCGGACGGTTTGCTCGCGGTGCGCGTCCTGCCGTCGGAGAGGTCGGTCGAGTTGCTGGTCGCAATGGGCCTCAGCTCCACCGTCACCGCGTGGGATCGCATTGGCGAAGGAAACGCGGACACTCCGACCGCAACGCGCTGGCCGCAGATCGTAACGACAGGCGCCACGCTTTCGTCGGCAAAGGACGCCTATGTGCTGGATCACGTTGCGGTTCCAAACGAAAATCCGTGGAACCGGAACGTGCGCGTTGCCGACATCGGCTTCTTCAAGGACGGCCACGCCGCTGTCGTGACGTTCGATGGCGATGTCTGGACGGTCTCGGGCCTGTCCGGCGACTTGAAGGAGATCCGGTGGAAACGCTTCACGTCCGGACTGCACGAACCGCTCGGCCTCGTGGTACGCGACGATGAATTGTTCGTGAACGACCGCAATGGCATCTGGCGGTTGCGCGACACGGACGGCAACGGCGAAGCCGAGCGGCACGAGTTGTTTTCAAACGCGTTCGCTCAGACCGCCGAAACGCGCGAGTTCGCAACCGGAATGAGACTGGCGCCCGACGGCTCGTTCATCATCGCCAAAGGCGGCCAGCAAGGCTCCACGACCGGCAAACACAACGGCACCGTGCTCCGCGTTTCACCGGACGGAGGCTCGGTCGCGGTGCTCGGCTGGGGATTGCGCATGCCGTTCATCGGCGTGCATCCGAAGACCGGTCTTGTCACCGCGAGCGATCAGCAGGGGCATTACGTGCCCGCGACCCCGCTGCACATCATCCGTGACAACCAGTTCTATGGTTTCATCAGCCTGCTTCTGCCGAAGGAAAGATACCCGGCGCCGATCGCCGATCCGCTGACGTGGATTCCGCATTCGATCAACCCGTCGGGCGTCGGGCAGGTATGGCTGACGGACGCGCGCATGGGCCCGCTCAACGACGCGTTGATTCACCTCGGCTACTACCGGCCGGAGATCTTTCTCGTCCTGCTCAACCAGCGGACCTCGAAGATGCAGGGCGCCGTCGTAAGCCTCACGCGCGACCTGGAGTTCCCGCTGCTCAGTGGCGCGGTGAACCCCGCGGACGGAGGGCTCTACGTTACCGGTTTTCAGATCTGGGGCACGACGGCCAGACAGATCAGCGGCCTCGCGCGGTTGCGCTACACCGGCGCGCCGAGCAGATTGCCGCGCGAGATCGTGCCGATGGACAAAGGCGTATTGCTGCGTTTCGCGGTGCCGCTGGACGGCAAAGCCGCCAACCCGGCGAACTTTTCCGCCGAACGTTGGAACTACGTCCGCACTGCCAACTACGGCTCGCCGCACTTCAAACTCGACGGAAGCAAAGGCCAGGAATCGATGTCCCCGAGCAGCGCATATCTCTCAAGCGACGGCAAAGGCGTGTTCATCGGGATTCCGGACATGAGGCCGGTGATGCAGATGCGGCTCGGCTGGGCGCTGACCACGCAGACGGGCGCGAGCTTCGAGCAGAACGCCTACTTTACGCCGCACGAATTGACGCGGTTCGATCCAGTCGCCGAAGGTTTCGAGCCGCTGACGGTGGACCTCGCGTCGCGGAGGACGCCTGTCGCGACGGCGGCCACGCCGGTAACGGTGGAGGAAGGCAAACGCGTTGCCGAATTGATGGGCTGCGTGGCCTGTCACTCCGCCGACGGCTCTACTCTCGGCAAGGTGGGGCCGAGCTGGAAGGGCCTGTTTGGCAGCCAGCGCGACTTCGCAGGCGGCGGCAAGGCGGTGGCGGACGAAGCCTATCTCCGCGAATCCATCAAGGAACCGGAAGTCAAGGTGGTCCGCGATTTTGAAAAATCCGACACCGGCATGCCCAGCTATGAAGGCGTGATCTCTGACCAACAGATTGAGGCGCTGGTGCTCTACCTCAAGACGTTGAAGTGAGAATTGACCGCAAGGCGGGCGCGGTCCTATGCTCCCGACATGCACCACCGACTCCTTTCCCGGATGGCGACGGTTTGTTTCCTTGCGGCCGCGATCGGCCATTGCTTCGCCGCCGAGAAGCTTTATTCCGGCAAACCGCTCCGCGCGTTGTTGATCACGGGCGGTTGTTGTCACAACTACAAGTTCCAGTCCCAGTCCATGACCAACGGCATCAGCAAACAGGCCGACGTCGAATGGACGGTTGTTCACGAAGGTGGCAATGGCACGCGGGCGCAGATCGATCTCTACAATGATCCCGACTGGGCGAAGCCGTACGATGTGATCGTGCACAATGAATGTTTCGCCGACACCGATAACGCCGAGTACGTCCGCAAGATCACGGCGGCGCATAAGGCCGGCAAACCCGCGGTGGTGATTCACTGCGCCATGCACACGTATCGCGCAGCGAAATTCGACGATTGGCGCGAGTTCCTTGGCGTGACGAGCCGGATGCACGAACATCAGAGCAGGTATCCGGTCAAGGTGGTGGCAAAGGATCATCCAGTGATGAAGGGCTTTCCCGAAAACTGGGTGACGCCGATGGACGAACTCTACATCATTGAAAAGTTGTGGCCGGGCGCGAAGCCCCTGGCGTCGTCCGTCAGTGAAAAGACAGGCAAGGAACAACCCGTGGTGTGGGTCAACGACTACCAGGGTACCCGCGTTTTCGGGACCACTTACGGACACTCGGACGAGACGTTCCGTGATCCGGTGTTCATCGATCTGCTGGCCCGCGGTGTCGTCTGGGCCGCCGGGAAAACGGAACAGGCAGGAAAGTAACCGACCCAGACTCTGCGTTGTCTAAAGAAAGGATCACATTATGAAAACGATCAATCGTCACATGGTTGTAACTCTGTTTACGCTATCCCTGGCCGTATCGGGAGCGCACGCGTCCAACTGGACGGAAGGAATGAAAGAAGGCAAGCCTGCCTTTAAATCGATGGGGCCGATTGCCTTCGGGCCGGACGGCATCCTCTTTATTGCCGACACTAAAGGGGCCGCAATCGTTGCCCTCGCGACATCCGACACCACCCCTGCCACGGGCGCCAAACTCCTCAAGGTCGAGGGCATCAATCAAAAGATCGCGGGATTGCTCGGCGCGACCGCCGATCAGATTCTCATTGACGACATGGCTGTTAATCCTGTGTCGCGCAACACCTATCTCGCGGTCTCGCGTGGTCGCGGCCCCGACGCCATGCCGGTGCTGGTGCGCGTGAAGACCGACGGCCAGCCGGAAGTGGTCGGACTGGACAAGGTGTGGTTCTCCCGCGGCGAACTGCCGGACGCGCCGGTGGACGGCGTAGTGGGCGAGGGCAATCGCCAAAGCAATCCTCGCCAGGAATCCATTACAGACGTCGCGTTCTTCCAGGATCGCGTGTTGATTGCCGGTTTATCGAACGAGGAATTCGCTTCCACTCTGCGCGCGATTCCGTTCCCATTCAAGACCGTTGCCAGCGGCACGAGCGTGGAGATTTATCACGGCGCGCACGGGCGATTTGAGACGCGTTCGCCAGTGCGGACGTTCGTACCGTTCAACGTTGGGAACGAACCGCATCTTCTGGCGGCTTACACCTGCACGCCTCTCGTTCAGTTCCCAATCACAGAGTTGAAGCCCGGCGCGAAGATCAAGGGTAAGACCATCGCCGAACTCGGCAACCGCAACCGTCCGCTCGACATGATCGTGTATCAAAAGGACGGCAAGGATTATCTGCTTCTGGCCAACAGCAGTCGCGGAATCATGAAGATCAGCACCGATCAGATTGAGAAAGCCGACGGCATCGTGCAACCCGTTCAGGGAGGGGGAAAGAAGGGTCAGCCTTACGAAACGATTGAAAGCTGGACCGGTGTTGACCAGCTCGATCGCTTCGACGCCAAACACGCCCTGGTGATGCGCCGTGGCGATGGCGGTGCGCTGAATCTCGAGTCGTTGCCGTTGCCGTGACGCGAAGCGGATGGCGGAGTGGAGAGCCCATTGTTTTTCGTTCGGCGAGGGTGGCCTATGGCGACGGCTCGGAGCGCGCCGGCATGAGGATTGTCGAACATCTCGGAGCCGTCGGCTGAACGCGGACCCGTTGCGCGCCGGAACCCATCCTGGGCGCAGCGGGTTCGAAAAGTATGGGATGCTTGGAAGTCCTTTCAAACCCGTCCGGCTGCGGATGCGCTGCGGCCTGGAAGGCCGCGCTCCGCAATCTCCGGAGCGCGACCGGTCTGCGGTCGCAGCAGCCCGACGGCATGGGGGTTGTCGAACGTCTTGGAGGCGTCGTCTGAACTCGGACCCGCTGCGCGCCGGGACGGCGCGCGGTCCGAACCGCGCGCTAATCCGGTTCGGGGCGTTCGCTGCCATGCAGTTTGCAGCGATCGCACTGGGGATTGTGCAACCGGACTTGCTTGCGGCCGCGGAATTGTCCGGCCGGTCGCCGCCGGTCTCTGCGGTTCGCTGGACCCCTGACCCAACTGACACCAACAAAATCGTCGTTGAAGTCGCCGGCCTGAGTACGGCAGCTCTCGAGCAACTTCAGCAATCAGACTGGAAGCTGGCGCAATGGCAGCGCTTGCTCCCGGTGTATGCCGGGCAGGGAGACCTGACCGCTGACATCGGGTTGCCTCCCATGATCGGCGCGTATCAGATCGAGTCGGCGGTGCTTCGCTTTAAGCCGCAGTTCCCTCTCCAACGCGGGATCAAATATCGGGCGATTTTTCATTCCGACCAACTGCCTGGCGAACGCAGCTCTGGCGGCGGGTTGGTTGCGGCCGATTTCGAGGTTCCGTCGCGCCAGTTGAACCCAACCACGGTGGTGAGCCGCGTTTATCCGAGCGGGGACGTTCTTCCAGAGAACCTGCTCAAGTTCTACGTCCACTTCTCCGCGCCGATGAGCCGCGGGCGCATCTACGATCATATCCATCTGCGGGACGACACCGGAAAGGATATCGAGCTTCCGTTTCTGGAAATCGACGAAGAGCTGTGGAACCCGGCGATGACGCGACTCACGCTGTTTATCGATCCGGGCCGGATCAAACGCGGCGTACGTCCGCTGGAGGAAATCGGACCGGCATTGGAGGAGGGGAAGCGTTACACGCTGGTCATCGACCACGCGTGGAGAGACGGCATTGGAAACTCGCTGAAGGAAACTTTTCAGAAGACTTTTAAGGTCGGTCCACCCGATCGTCAGCCGCCCGATCCCGCGGGCTGGAGGATTCAGTCGCCGAAATCCGAAACGCGAGAAGCGCTTGCGATTGCGTTCCCGGAGCCGATGGATCATGCCCTCGCTGAGCGCGTGATTCGAGTCACCAGCGACGCGGGGGAAATAGTGGAGGGCAAGTCGGCGTTGAGGGATCAGGAGCGTCGCTGGACCTTCGTTCCGACCCGCCCTTGGGGTCGCGGTGCATACAGGCTGGTCGTCCAAACGACCATTGAAGACCTGGCCGGAAACAACATTGGCAAGCCGTTCGAAGTGGACTTGTTTGAAGGCGTCCAGCGGCGGCTGTCGAATACGACTGTAAAGCTTCCTTTCGAGGTTCGTTGAACAAGAATTCCAATTCAAACCGCGGAACGCGCGGAATACGCAGAAGAGCAAGGATGATATCCGACCGAATGACGAAATCGACCACGCTTTCTCTCGTCATTCCCTGGTCCCCAGCAGTGCCAGCGTTGCCCAGCCGGTCGTCGACACCCGCTGAGCGTAGCTGTCGCCTCCGGGCGGACGGGTGGTCGCGGGCCAACTGCCATCGGAGAGTTGCTGGGCCGCCAGGAATTCTCGTCCCCGCTGAATCATCTCATTGACGTTGGGCGCCCGGCGCAGTTCCTGCAGCGCGAGCAACACGACCGCTGTGTCGAATGGTTCCGGCGGTGAATCGGCATAGGGACCCCAGCCGCCGTCGCGAGTTTGCGCGCGCTGGATCAAGTTCAGGCATTCCTGGACCATGAACCCCGAAATGGCCCCCTCACCCGGACTCCGGCCACCCTCTCCCCCGGTAAGGGTGAGGGGAGGTTCGTGGGCAGGGTGCGGCTTCAATTGTCCTTGGGAATTCTCACGCGTCTCGGCGAGCAACAGCGTAGCTGCGGCCAATACGTTGCTTGGTCGCGCACGGCGCAGCCACGCATCCGCCTTCCGAATCGCCTCGTGGGTATCCGGCGCGCGGGCGTCCTCGAGCGTTCTCAAGGCCATGTAGGTTGCCAGAGTCGTGCCATAGGTGGCGGGGGAACCGACGGCATTCTGAGGTTCGATAGACCAGGCTCCATCCGCGCCTTGATCGGCGGCGACTTTGTGCGCGGCCGCCTGAAGCGGTTGGCGATCCTTCACTTGGCCGGCTCCAAACGCCGTCAACAACGACGCTGAGAATTGAATGTTGGCCAACCGCTTGTCGCTGAATCCCGGATCACCCTTGTTGTGTTCCCAACGATTGGGCTGAGTGACCCAAGCCGTCGTGTCCGCCAGGACGCGAGCGGGAACGCGATAACCCTTTCGCTTCGCGGCAAAGAGCGCCCGCGCGGCATCGCCGTTGTTGTGACAGGAGAAGCAGCCGTTGTCTCTGGACCAGGCTGGCACTTCTCGTTTCAGAAACTCAACCGCTCTGGCCTCGGCGACGGCGGCTGGATCGCGGCGGTCGATGTCCGTCACGCACCCGGCACTCGCCAGTGCGATTAGAATGATCCATCGCATTGTCCCAGGCTGAAGCATTTGTGCGGTTGGCGCGGAAAGTTTCAAACTACGGGAGCACACTCGAAAGGCGACATCAATGTTCAAATTCAGGAGCCACGGCCTCCCGCCGAATTCCATTGCCAAAGTGCTTCCGACAGTCAGGATAATTCGCAACAAAGCCGTTTGATGACAATTATCCAAGGACTCCTTTGAGTATGTGGAAAAGATACTGCCTTGTTCTTCGGACGTCGCTTCTCGCGTCGTTGCTCCTGCCTGTCGTGCTGTTTGCCGCGGACGCGCCGCCGCAAATCGCTTTGTGGTCGAAGGGGGCGCCTGGTTCCGAAGCCCGCAAAGATGAGAAGGAAGTGAACGAACCGGGCCGGGCCGCCAACATCCATAATCCCTCCATCACGGTCTATCTGCCGCCGAAGGAGAAAGCCACCGGCGCCGCGGTCGTCATTTGTCCGGGAGGCGGCCACCGGTATCACGCCATCGACCACGAGGGCTACGCCGTGGCGCAATGGCTTAGCGAACGCGGCATCGCCGGCCTGGTGCTCAAGTATCGTCTCGCCCGGGAAACCAACTCGACCTACAAGGTGGACACCCACGCGCTCGCCGATGCCCAGCGCGCCATCCGCCTGGTTCGCAGCCACGCTCAAGAATGGAACATCAATCCATCGGCGGTCGGTATCATCGGCTTCTCTGCGGGGGGCGAGATCGCCGCGCTGTCGGCCACGCGTCCGGACGTGGACCTCGGTAACGCGCCGGACGAGGTTGATCGCCAGAAATCCCGCCCCGACTTTCAGGCGCTTGTCTATCCGGCTATTCCACGCGACATGGACCTGACGAAGGAAACGCCTCCGGCCTTTTTGGTCTGCGGCTACAACGATCGCCAGAACATCTCGGAGGGTCTGGCCGAGTTATATCTCAAGTTCAAAAGAGCCGGTGCGTCCGCGGAATTGCACACCTATGCCGGGGCCGGTCACGGCTTCGGGCTGCGGGCCACGAATCGTTCTCCTGCCGGAGCATGGCCGTCGCGGTTCGAGGAATGGCTGAGCGACCGCGGTTTTTTGCAGAAGCCGTAATTCGTGCGGAGATTTGGCACCGGCGATAACGGTCCGAGCCGACAAGTACGACGGGCGCGCTGGATCGACACCGACGGGGCGAACGGCTGGATACGTGTCGGCCTGCGAGCGAAGGTGGGCAATCCTCGTCGAGGCGCGGAGCAGGGGCCCGTGTATTTATCGGCGCAAGTCATTGAAAGCTCAGAGGTCAAAATCCAAAGCTCAAGATTAATTCCCAAAGCCCAGGCTCCAACCCCCTGGGACCGGCGCGGAAGGGTGGGGCGCCTGGCTCTTCGAGCGTGGAGCTTTTCTGGAGCTTTGAACATTGAGCTCGCAGCTTCAGGTCCAGGTGGAGACCTCCATGCTTAGAACAACCCTGAGCGCAGATCTACCGTTCGAGGGAAGACCCGATTGGGGCTCCAGTCAAACGTTCGCACGTTCGGGATGCACCCACGGGGAGCGGTACGGACGGCGCAGAAGGCGGTTAGCTTCGTCGTCACCAACCACCTGGCCCTTCGCGTGGTCCCATTCCAATGACCGGCCGAGTTGCATCGACAGGTTGGCGAGGATGCACGCGATCGTGGACATGCAGCCCTGCTCGATGTCGGCCACGGGTTTGCCCCGTTTGCCGATCGCCGACAGGAAGTCTTTCATGTGGACCCGGATGGCGGGCGCGACGTGTTTCTCCAGGTCCTTCTCCGTTTTGTCTTCGGGATACTCCTCCAGTTCGTACCTGACATCCTTATGGATGGCCTCGCCCTGTCCCTGCGGAATGAAGTCATAGCTCATCACGCTCGCCTTCAGCGTCCCTTTATCGCCATAGAATGTGGCGCCCCACGGATATTTCTCGTCGGGTGACTTGCCCCAGGTGCGATGCGTCCAGACGACTTGCAGGTCTCCGTAATCAAACGTGGCCGTCTGCGAATCGGAGATGTTCGCCTTGCTGGCCTTGTCCACGAGGATGCCGCCAGTGGAACTGACGCGTTTCGGCATGCCGAGGTCCATCATCCAGCGCACCATGTCGAACATGTGGATGCACATATCGCCGACGATGCCATTGCCGTATTCCATGAAGGCGCGCCAACTGCGCGGATGGCAGAGCTTGTTGTAGGGCCGCATTGGCGCTGGTCCGGTCCACATCTCGTAATCGAGATAATCGGGCGGCTGGGCGTCCGGCGGATTCTCGCGGGTCCGCATGTGGTAGTAACAGTAGATCTCGACGAGGCCGATCTTTCCGAGTTTGCCTTCCTTGATGATGGTATCGCGTGCCTCCATCAAATGGGGCGTGCTGCGGCGCTGGGTACCTACCTGGACAACCCGATTGTATTTACGCGCGGCGGCGAGCATGGCCTGGCCTTCAACGACATCGACACTGATAGGCTTCTGCACGTAAACATCGACGCCTGACTTAACGGCCTCAATCATCGGCAGCGCGTGCCAATGATCGGGCGTAGCGATGAGCACGATGTCGAGGTCCTTTTCTTTGAGCATCTCGCGGTAGTCGGTGTAGGTGCGCGGCTTCTTCTTCGATGCCTGCCGCGCGGTCGCGATATCGGCCGCTTCTGCGAGCAACCGTTTGTCCACATCGCAAAGCGAAACGATTTCGACCGGCGCGACCTGGACCAAACGCCAGAGGTCACATTTGCCGTACCAGCCCGTGCCGATGAGGCCGACGCGTTTCTTCATGTCAGCGAATTCGGCGGCGTAGGAGGGAATGGCGGACAACGCGAGCGCAGCAGTCCCGGTTGCTTGGAGGAATCGACGGCGGTTCATGGCCTTCTTTTAGGCGCAACCGGGATGAAACACAAGCCGTGAGCGACGGCGTTCCGATAGCTCACCGTGTCAACGGGCGATTCCAGGCAGCAATCGCATCAGTCAGTGTCTGTTACTCGCGATCGCGTTTCTCGTCCCCGCATCATTCGCATTGGGCCTTGTGGCGAAGGGCGTGGTCCACGAGCACGAGAGCGGTCATGGCTTCGACCATGGGCACGGCACGCGGCAACACGCAGGGATCGTGTCGGCCCCGGGCCTTCAGTGTCGTATTCTTCAACTCGATGTCCACGGTTTCCTGTTCGACCATAACCGTGGCGACAGGCTTGAACGCGACGCGGAAGTAAATGGTTTGGCCGTTCGAGATTCCACCCTGAATGCCGCCGGAACGGTTCGAGGTGGTGTAAACCTTTCCACTCTTCGCGCGGAACGGATCGTTGTGCTGCGTGCCGGTAAGTTGGATGCCCTCGAAGCCCGAGCCGATATCAAAACCTTTGGACGCGGGCAGGCTCAACATCGCCTTGGCAAGATCCGCTTCGAGCCGGTCGAACACCGGTTCGCCCCAGCCGGGCGGG